>Ga0213827_1000390_pt1 | contig 38714 bp, 29 predicted proteins | sample MC6MC0898MG_FD_180669 | JGI IMG/M metagenome (GOLD analysis project Ga0213827, IMG submission 180669) | Enriched soil aggregate microbial communities from Iowa State University, Ames, United States - MC6-MC0898-MG | ecosystem: Environmental > Terrestrial > Soil > Unclassified | place: USA: Iowa...
TCAGCAGAAGAGCGCATGTCATCATGCCTTACCACATTCTTTTGGATACTTACCGTGAGGAAGAGCACGGAGGAACGCAAATCGGGACTACTAAAAAAGGAATCGGACCATGTTATGAAGATAAGATTGCAAGAATCGGTATCAGAATGGTAGATCTTTTGAATCCTGAAATTTTAAGAGACAAAATTGAGAAAAACTTAAAAGTTAAAAACTCTCTTTTCGAAAAATATTACGGAAAACCTACTTTGGATGTAGAAGAAATCTACAACGAATATTTAGAGATCGGAAAGCAGCTTCAAGATAGAATAGTAGATACTGAATTAGAATTAAACGAAGCCATCAGAGACGGTAAAAACGTATTGTTCGAAGGAGCGCAAGCTTTGATGTTAGACATCGACTTCGGAACATACCCTTACGTTACTTCATCTTCTCCGTCAACAGGAGGAGTTTGTACAGGAGCGGGAGTTCCACCAACGTCACTTCAAAACTTGATCGGTGTTGCCAAAGCATACTGTACAAGAGTTGGAAACGGACCTTTCCCATCTGAATTAGACAACGAATTGGGTGAGAAAATCAGACAGATCGGAGGTGAATTCGGAGCAACTACAGGTAGACCAAGAAGAACAGGTTGGTTAGACCTTGTTTCTTTGAAGCATGCTTGTATGATTAACGGGATCAATAACTTGGTAATTACGAAATTAGACGTTCTTACAGGAATTGAAAACCTTAAAATCGTTACTCATTACAAAACTGAAGACGGAAAAATCATCGATTATTTCACTTCTTCAACAGAGAAATTATACAACTACGAACCAATCTACCAGGATCTACCGGGTTGGAACGAAGATTTAACGAAAGTAAGAAGCTACGACGAGCTTCCTGATACGGCTCAGAAATACATCGAGTTTATCGAAAAGTATTTAGGAATCAACGTGTATTTAGTTTCTGTAGGTCCTGAAAGAAGTCAGAACATCATCAGAAAAGAATTATTCTAAGGAGTATTTTCAAATAAAAAAGAGACTGTCAACTGATAGTCTCTTTTTTTTGTGGCATTGCGAGAATGGAAAGAAATGAAATCATAAAATATTTTCAGTTATTTAAACTTCTACCCTCCTAATTTCCATCTTTTATTTGTAGCTATTTCCAGCTATCCACTCATACTCCTCACTCCCCAACCCCAACACCAAGTCCTAAGGTTCTCCAACGCAGTTGCGGGGTAACCGTTTCTATCTGGGCTAGGAAAGTGGGTTTTTGTTTGAAATAAGGTTGGAGTTAGTTTTTGTTTACTGTTTTAAAACCACCCCGTCAAAAATTCTTTCGAATTTTCGCCACCCCTCCAGAGGAGGGGAATTCAATACTTCCATTACCAAACTTCTATCGTCCAACCTCAAAAACCTATTCAATAAATAGTTAATTTTTATTTTATCATTTATTTTAACAAAATGTTTTTCTTTTGTTAAGTTTTTGGCAGAAATTTTGATATTGTTTCAAAGATTATTCAAAGTAGTATTGAAAACTGATAATCTATATATTAACAATTTTAATTTTATAGTGATGAAACACCTAGAACACAACCAGGAATTTCGGCTGAACGAAATCCTTTTCGAAAACCGTAACAAAGCATATGGTGCGTATGTATTAAGAACAGAATCAGACAGAATTTTAACCAAAGCATTTTTTATAGGTGTCGGTTTATTGGCTGCGGTTTCTATTATTCCGGTAGCAATTTCAGCATTTAGGGCTCCAGAAGTTCCTAGTGGAGGACTTATCGACGAACCACCAGTAATGATTGATGTAAGTAAACCGAATGATCCACCTGCTGAAGTTTTACCACCACAAACTGTAACGCCACCACCTCCAAGTGTGAGACAATACGATTCACAAGTGGTAACACCAACAAGAAATGCAGACGAAAGTAAGATTGTAAAAGATATTCCTGATGATGCAATTGCAGGAGTGAAAAATGATTTTACAGCGCCACCGGCAACACCAGATGTTCATATTCCTGCCGCTTCAGATTCTGGACCTGGAACAATTGTTCCACCAAAGGTAATTCCACGAACTGATCCAGGACCTGATAATTCAGTAAAAGGAATAGATGAACTAAGTGTAAGTGCTAAATTTGAAGGAGGTATCGATGCTTTCAGAACTAAAGTAATGAACAAATTTGATGTTTCTGCTTTTGAGGATGAAGGAAGTGTCAATACAACAGTTACTTTTATTGTAGAAAGAGACGGAACTATTTCAGATATTAAAACTAACGGAAAGGATGCTTCTTTCAATGCAGAAGCAATCAGAACCATTAAAGCGGTAAAAGGAAAATGGGTTCCTGGAAAAAATAAAAAAGGAGAGTCTGTAAGAAGTTATTTCAAGTTTCCTATTACTATGAAATTTGATAATTAATATCTTAAACACAAATCTCAATAGTTATCCACAAAGATTTATTTTTGTGGATAATTTTTTTAATGTCTAAAATGCTTGTTAACAATATTTTAACTCTATTTTCGTTTTAGTCATTCCCCAAGAGCAGAGAAAAAAGTGTATTTTTGAGGCTTAAAGTTTGAGCAATGGCAAAAATTATAGGTATCGCTAATCAGAAAGGTGGAGTAGGAAAGACTACTACTGCCGTAAATTTAGCTGCAGCATTAGGAGTTTTAGAAAAGAAAATCCTGATTATTGATGCAGATCCGCAGGCAAATGCAACATCCGGGCTTGGTGTGGAAGAAGTACCATATTCTACCTATAATCTTTTGGAACACAGTGTTGAAACCAGAAATTGTATTCAGAAAACAACGACTCCGAATCTGGATATTGTACCTTCTCATATCGATTTGGTAGCTGCCGAAATTGAATTGGTAGACAAAGAAAACCGTGAGTATATGCTGAAGCAAGCATTGCAGGAAGTAAGGGATGATTACGATTATATCATCATCGACTGTGCACCGAGTTTAGGTTTGATTACGGTAAATGCATTAACAGCTGCAGATTCTGTGATTATCCCAATCCAGTGTGAATATTTTGCTTTGGAAGGTCTTGGTAAACTTTTGAATACGATTAAAAACGTTCAGAAAATCCACAATAAAGATTTAGATATTGAAGGATTGTTGTTGACGATGTACGACAGCCGTTTAAGACTTTCAAATCAGGTAGTAGAAGAGGTAAATGCACATTTCCCGGAAATGGTTTTCGAAACAATTATCAGCAGAAATGTAAGATTAAGCGAAGCGCCAAGTTTTGGTGAAAGCATCTTGAATTATGATGCTGAAAGTAAAGGCGCGATCCAGTATATTCAACTTGCAGAAGAAGTGTTGTTGAGAAACGAAAAATTAGTAAAAAATTAAAATGATTTTTGTATTTAATAATTAATCAATTATCATTAATCAATAATCATTTATACAAAAATGAAGGACAAAAAAAGAGCGATGGGACGCGGTTTGGGAGCAATTTTAAGTGCAGAATCCAAAGCCACGGTCAATACAGCAACTGATGAGGGAGCAGAAAATTTTGTGGGAAATATCATGGAAGTTTCCATCGAAGATATTTATCCGAACCCGACACAGCCAAGAACTTATTTTGACGAAAAAGCATTAAACGAACTTGCACAGTCGATTACAAACTTAGGCGTTATTCAGCCTATTACATTAAGAAAAGACGGTGAGAAGTTTGAGATTATTTCCGGGGAAAGACGTTTCAGAGCGAGTAAAATTGCAGGATTAACGACTATTCCGGCATACATTCGTTTGGTGAATGATCAGGAGCTTCTGGAAATGGCTCTTGTAGAAAATATTCAGCGTGAAGATCTTGATGCCATCGAGATTGCGCTTACTTATCACAGGCTTTTGGAAGAAATTGGTCTTACTCAGGAAAATTTAAGCCAAAGAATAGGGAAAGACAGAAGTACGATTACCAATTCAATGAGATTATTGAGATTGAGTCCGGATATTCAGAATGCAATCCGTAGCGGAGAAATTTCTGCAGGTCACGGTAGAGCAATCATCAGTCTTGAAAATGAAGAGCATCAGCAAATTTTATTTGATTTAATTATCAAAGAAAAACTGAATGTGCGTCAGTCTGAGCAAGCAGCTACTGCTTTGAAAAATCCAAAATCTCCGGCTGCTAAAAGAGCAAAAGCTGAGCTTTCAAATAATTATAAAAGAGCCCAGAAAACGATTGCAGATATTCTTGATGTGAAAGTTGAGATAAAAACAACAGGAACCGGCAAAAAAGGCAAGATTGTTTTAGATTTTAAAAATGAAGATGAGCTGGAATATATTTTATCTCATATTAAATAAATGAAAAAAATAGTTTTCACCTTTTTTCTTTTTTTATCAGGACTGGCTTTCTCACAAACCAATCCGAGAGATACCATCAGATTAGAGCATTATGCGACTGATACTATTCCTGCAGCAAAACCTCAGGCTGAAGCCAAGGTTGTTGAAGATATAGAAAAAGCAAATGCACCCGCATCTTTAAAAGTAAAAAAACTGAATCCTACAAAAGCAGGTCTGTATTCTGCGGTTTTACCGGGATTGGGACAGACATACAATAAAAAATACTGGAAAGTGCCCATTGTTTGGGGAGCGGTAGGAACCGGAGTTGGTATTGCAATCTGGAACCAAAATCAGTATAAAAAGTACCGTGAATATTATGTTGCAAAATTAAATGGTGCTCAAAATGACTTTCTGGACAGAAATCCGACTCTTGATAAAGTTGCATTGGGAAATGCACAGGACAGAATGAAAAGACAGAGAGATTATGCGATTGCAATTACAGGGTTAATCTATATTTTAAATATTGTAGATGCTGTTGTAGACGCCCATTTATATGAAGGTCGTAAAGATCCGGATTTAACATTCGCTCCTGCAGTAATCTATGATGATTACAATATCAACCCGCCAAAAACAGGTTTGGCTTTAAGTTTCAGATTCTAGAAAAAAATAAATATTAAGATAATAAGTTTTAAAATTTTATGAAAATAGCATTAGTTGGATACGGAAGAATGGGGAGGATTATCGATGAGATTGCCTTAAAAAGAGGTCATGAAGTAGTTGCCCGACTGAAAGAAACTCCGACCGCTGAAAATCTTAATAATCCGGATGTGGTGATTGAGTTTTCACTTCCTGAAGTGGCTTTTAATAATATTAAAGCTTGTCTAGAAAATAGAATTCCGGTAATCTGTGGCACAACAGGCTGGCTGGAAAGAAAATCTGAGGTTGAACAATTAGCTGTTGAAAATGAAACGGCATTTTTATATGGTTCAAATTTCAGTTTAGGCGTAAATTTATTTTTTGCTTTAAACGAAAAATTGGCTGACTTAATGAAAAATGTAGATGAATATTCTTGTCAGTTGGAAGAGATTCATCACATTCACAAGCTGGATGCTCCAAGCGGAACCGCTATTTCTCTTGCAGAAGGAATCATTAAAAACAATAATAAATTTGATGCATGGAAGCTGGAAGAAACTCAGGAAAAAAACTTGGGTATTTTTGCCATCCGTGAAAATGAAGTTCCGGGAACTCACTCTGTTTATTACAGAAGTGAAGTAGACGAGATTGAAATAAAACATACTGCATACAACAGAAACGGCTTTGCTTTGGGAGCTGTAGTAGCTGCAGAATGGATTAAAGATAAAAAAGGAAACTTTACAATGAAAGATGTTTTAGGGCTCTAGATTTGTAACAAAATTCCTACATTGCAAACTAATTAATAGAGAATTTGTATAAGAATCTATTACTTATTACACATTGCTCATTAATCATAATTACAGATTAGGCACAAAAATTTATGAATTATTTTTTAACGTACACAGTTTATGTTCTCATTTTATCAGTATTGATGGGGATTTCCACTTGGAAGCTGTTTAAGAAATTGGGGTATAGTCCGCTATTTGCATTTATACCTTTCTATAATTATTTCATTATACTTAAAGAAACGAAACATCCGAAATGGTGGGCAATCTTATCATATTTACCGATTGTAGGTCCTATTATGATGAGTGTTTTTCATTTGTACTTAATGAAAAAGTTCGGAAAAAATCTATTCAAAGACCAGTTACTGACTGTTATTTTGCCTTTTATCTATATGGCAACGGTGAATTATTCTAAAGATACCGAGCTTGAGGATGAAAATGATTTGTATTTAACGGAAGAAGAGAAAAACGCAAAAAAGAAAGATACCTTTATTGGATCAATCACTTTTGCAGTAGTTTTTGCAACGATCATCCACGTTTTTGTAACACAGCCTTTCGGAATTCCTACCGGTTCAATGGAAAGAACTTTACTGGTTGGAGATTTCCTTTTTGTAAATAAATGGAGTTACGGTTACAGATTGCCAATGCGTCCTGTAGCAATTCCATTCTTACAGGGAACTATTTTGGATACAGGAGAAAAAGGAAATCCTAAAGATGATCCTAAATCTTATGTTGAAGGAGTAAAATTACCTTACGAAAGAATTTTTCAATTCAGTAAGCCTCAGAGAAATGATATTGTAGTTTTCAATTATCCAAGAGATTCTGTGCATGTTTCATTAGACAGAGCAGATCCTTATGTGAAAAGATTGGTTGCTGTTGCAGGTGATACTTTTGAAATGAGAGATGGTAGACTTTTCGTTAACGGAAAACCAGAAACTGTTTTAGGAGATCAGGAAGTTCAGCATGGTTATACAGCAACAACACAAAGTCAGCTTGATATTCCAGGACTTTATAATATTTATGGTTTTCTTCCCGTAAATGAATCTTTCGATCAAGAGTCTGGAACTTATACTTATGCTTTTCAAGGTTTAACGAAATCTACTGCAGAGGAGATTAAAAAACTTCCGCAAATAGTAAGTATAGAGGAGGATATTATGCCTAAAGGATATTTCGATATTCGTCATTTTCCGAGAAAAGATGCTAATGGTAATGTTTTAGCAACTGAAGATCGTAAAATCTTGTGGTCAAATAAAATAGATACTACAAACTGTATATTTCCTATTAATAAAAAATGGAATCAAGATCAATATGGTCCTTTAAAAATTCCTAAAAAAGGAGACGTTGTCGTACTTAACCAAGAAACTTTGCCCGAGTACCAATGGATTATTTCTGAGTATGAACATAATAAATTAGAAAACAAAAACGGTAAAATTTTCATCAACGGAAAAGAAACTAATCAATACACCATTCAGCAAGATTATTATATGATGGTGGGAGATAACAGAGATGCTTCTCTTGATGCGAGATTCTTTGGTTTTGTTCCTGAAGAAAATATTGTCGGAAAACCGATGTTTACATGGATGAGTTTGCAGGGTGCATTTAGCGATGCTGGTTCTTCTTATCAGGCTCCATTTAAAGTTCGTTGGGATAGAATGTTTAAGGGAACCAATACAGGAGAAGCCAATAAAACTTCTTATTGGTGGATTGCAGCAATGATACTTGTTCTTTTCTTTGGGTGGGAATATTTCATGAAATTATTCGGCAAAAAGAAAAAAGAAGACGAGATATAATTAAAATTTAAAAATAAATGAAATGAAGTGTTTGAAAAAATGCTTCATTTTTCTATATAATGATTATGCAGAATATATTATTACCGGTATTTTATTTACCACCAATTTCTTGGTTTTCGGAATTTTTGAATGCTGAAAATGAAGTTATGTTCGAACAGTTTGAAAATTTCCCGAAGCAGACTTTTAGAAACCGTACCAATATTTATGGTGCTAATGGAAAGCTTTCATTAATCATTCCGATAAAACACAATGGAAGCCGTGAATTTAAAAATACTGAAATCTCTTACAGAGAAGATTGGCAAAAACTTCATTGGAAATCTATTAAAACAGCATATCAAAGCTCTCCGTATTTTGAATATTATGAAGATAAACTGAAGAAAATTTTCGAGAACAAAGAAAAATTTCTTTTAGATTTTAATATCAAAAGCATTAAAATTATTTTAGATATTTTAAAAACAGAAAAGGCATACTCTTTGAATGAAGAATATATCAAAAATCCTGAAGAGGTTAATTTTAGGGAGAAGTTTTCCGCGAAAACACCTTCAGAATATGAGATGGCTGAATATTATCAGACATTTTCAGATAAATTAGGATTTTTGAATGATTTGTCGATTGTGGATCTTATTTGTAACAAAGGTCCGGAATCGATGACTTATATTAAAAATATTAAAAGATTATAATCAAAAGAAGCTGTAGAATTGGTAAAATACCGATAGATATTGCTTTTATAGATGATTATTAAATTAATAAATAAATTCCACATATGAAAAAGGTAATGTTGGCCGCAGTTTTTTTAGCAGGCTTTACTTATTCATCAGCTCAGCAGACTCCTGCAGTTGATCCAAAAGAAAACAAAGACTTAATGACTTGGTATCATAAAGATTTTGCGACGACAAAAGTTTATGGTGTTAATACTGAAAATGCATACAAATTTTTAGAATCAAAAGGTTTAAAACCTAAAACGGTAGTTGTTGGTGTTTTGGATAGCGGTGTTCAGGTAGATCACCCTGGATTGGTGAAAAATATGTGGAAAAATCCTAATGAAGTTCCAAACAATGGTAAAGACGACGACGGAAACGGATATATAGATGATGTTCACGGCTGGAATTTTATCGGAGGAAAAAATGGTGATATCGGTATAGATAACATGGAAGTTACCAGAGTTGTTGCAAAATACAAACCTGTTTTTGAAGGAGATAATTCAACTCAGAACAAAGCAAATCAGGCAAAAATGCCGGAAGAATTTGCATTATATATGAAATCTAAAGAGCTTTTTACTAAAAAAAGTATTGATGCAAGACAGAGTTTCCAGCGTTATTCGATGATTAATGATGCTATTCCTTCAATGGTAACTGTTTTAGATGGTAAACCATTAACGGCTGAAAACATAAAAAATAGAAAACCATCAACTCAACTTGAAGCTGTTGCATTGGAAGTTCTTACTAATGTTTCTAAAGATCCTGCATTTGCTGGAAAAACTCCGGGTGAGATTGAAACATTGATGAAGACGGAAATGAAAAGTGCACTCGATCATTTTGGTCCTATGGCAAAGCAATATGATATCAATTATGATCCAAGAGCAGAAATTGTAGGGGATAACTACGATGATTATTCTGAAAAAATCTATGGAAATAATCATTATCAAGGTCCTGATGCAGAACACGGAACGCACGTTTCCGGAATCATCGCAGGTTTACCGCAAGGAAAAGAAGTACAATACGGAGTTGCATCGAGAGTTGCAAAAATTATGTCTGTAAGAACGGTTCCTAACGGAGATGAGAGAGACAAAGATGTTGCTAATGCTATAAGATATGCAGTAGACAACGGAGCGAAAATTTTGAATATGAGTTTCGGAAAACCTGTTTCTCCTGGTAAAAATGTAGTTTGGGATGCATTTCAATATGCTCAGGATAAAGGTGTTCTTTTAGTAAAAGCTGCGGGGAACGAAAATGAAGATGTTGCAGAACACTTAGCATATCCTACCAATTTTAAAAATATTACAGACGAAGCTCCTTTTGTAAATAATGTAATGGTTGTAGGAGCAAGTACCAACAGAAATAACGAATTGAGAGCTGATTTCTCAAATTATAATAAAAAAATGGTGAATGTATTTGCACCGGGAGAAGAAATTTATTCTACAGTTCCTACAAATGACTACAGTTATCAGCAAGGAACTTCTATGGCTTCACCTGTAGCAGCAGGAGCAGCGGCAGTATTGTTGGCTTACATGCCCAACCTTAAACCGGCACAGATTATTGAAGCTTTGGTAAAGACCAGTAACCTGAGTTCGGAAAACGAATTCGGAGAAAAATCTCAGGCAGGTGGAGTAATCGATGTGAAAAAAGCTGCAGAATATGCTTACAATAATTTCTATGATGGAAAATCGAATACAGTAAAACCCCAAACTGTAAAAAAATCGAGACCCGCTAAAAAATCTGTAAAGAAATAATAATCAGATAGATTGAAATAATTTAAAATAAGGCCTGAAAAAACTCAGGCTTTATTTTTTTTGATATAAATAAAATTTGGCACGGTTTTTTGTATTATCTTTAATGTTAAAATATAAAACTACAATATGAAAAAGCTACTACTTGCAGGTATAGTGGGAACCTCACTTTTTGCAGTGTCTTGTTCCACAGTAAACAAAGCTAAAGATGCACAGGCTGTAAGATCAGAATTTCTAAAAATGAAAGGAGATTGGCAGATTGTAAGCATCAATTACGATAAGCAGTACAAAATCAAACCTTTTGATGAAGGTGCAGATGCACAATGCTTTGTAGGAAGTCACTGGAGATTTATTCCCAATAACTATTCTGGCTCTTATACATTAAACGGAGGTGGTTCTTGCCCAAGTGTAATTCAGGCAATTAAAGTTGATATTAAAGGAGATACTTTTACCTTTAAAAAAATTGCAGACGGTACAAAAGCTAAACAAAATACGGCAGGATATACTTTAACTGTAATTAATAATTCAACAGATCAGTTTTCTTTAGAACAGAATGTGCCATTCGACGGAAATTCAATAAAAGTTGTTTACAACTTCGAAAGAACCGGAATGGATTATACTAAATAATTAATAAAAATACTTTAAAAATGAAATTTAATAAAACATATATAGCAGCATTATTCTTATCATCAGCTTTGTTATTAACAAGTTGTGAAGCAGTACAGAATTCTAATCACCAACAGAGAGGTACTGCAGTAGGAGTTGCTTCAGGAGCTGTAATCGGTGGTGTACTTGGAAATAATGTAGGGAAAGGTAAAAACGCAGCATTAGGAGCTGTTTTAGGAGGTATTATCGGTGGAGTTGCGGGTAATGTTATCGGTAATAAAATGGATAAACAGGCAAAAGATATTAAAGAAACTTTACCTGGTGCAGAAGTAGAAAGAGTAGGAGATGGTATTAAAATTACAATGAATGAAAGTATTGTAACTTTTGCATTTGATTCATCAGATCTTACAGCACTTGCTAAAACAAACCTAGATAAATTAACTAAAGTTTTAGTAGATAACCCTGATACAAACATCAATATTTACGGACATACTGACAGCAAAGGAGCAGATGATTACAATCAAAGACTATCTGAAAGAAGAGCTAATTCTGTAAAATCTTATTTGATGACTAAAGGAATTGCTTCGAGCAGATTGTTCGCTTTAGGTGAAGGAGAATCTATGCCGGTTGCTTCAAACGATACAGATGCTGGAAGAGCTAAAAACAGAAGAGTAGAGTTTGCAATTACTGCAAATGAAAAAATGATTAACGACGCACAACAAGGTCAATAGTCATTTAACATATAAATATTATTTCTTAAACCGCTTTGGCGGTTTTTTTGTATTTTTATACCTGATTTTTTTATCATAAATCATTATTTTTGCAATCGAAACCACATTAATGAAGAAATATTTAAAACTCCTTCGGGTAGAACAATGGGTGAAGAATCTTTTTGTTTTTGTTCCACTTTTTTTCTCTGGTAATGTTAAAAATTTAGATTTACTTAGTAAAAGTATTTTTGCATTCATCATATTTTCTTTAGCAGCAGGTGTTGTTTATATTCTTAATGATTATAATGATATAGAAGCAGACCAAAAGCATCCTGAAAAAAGAAGACGTCCGCTTGCAAGCGGAGCTGTCTCAAAGAAAACGGCCATAAGCATTCTTATTGGTTTAATCATTGTAGATATTGCACTTATTTTATTTGCGCAATTCTATTTCCATCGTCCAATCTGGAAATTTGCTTTTATTATCGCATTTTATTTTGTGATGAATCTTGCGTATACATTCAAGTTGAAGCACGTTCCGATTATTGATATTTTTATCATTGCTATAGGTTTCGTTCTTCGTGTACAGGCAGGAGGTTACATTACAGGGATTTTTATTTCGCAGTGGGCGACTTTACTTACCTTTGTTTTGGCATTGGTTTTAGCAATAGGAAAACGCAGAGGAGAGCTTATTAATGCACAAATTTCAGGGAAGACCAGAAAATCTTTAGATGGTTATAATGTGCAATTTGCAGACATTGCACTTTCTATTTCTGTGACTTTAGCAATAGTTTGTTATCTTATGTTTACACTTTCTCCTGAAGTGCAGCTCAAATCTCACTCGAGTATTTTTTATACCGTAATATTTGTTGTTTTTGCATTTCTAAGATATTTGCAGCAGACATTGGTTTATAATCGTACAGAATCTCCAACAAAAATTTTATACCGGGATCGGTATATTCAGATTACTTTGGTTTTGTGGGTGATCTCGTTTTTAATATTGATTTATTTTAAGCACAGTATTATTAATTTTAATTTACTGTAATTATGAAGCCAAATTTCATACAAAAAGTTACTAACTGGGGCAATTTTCCCATTGTGGAAAAAGAGATGAAGTCGGAAGACAACTTCAGAAAGATTAAAGAATTTGTACAGAATCATAACGAGGTTATTGCAAGAGGAAACGGAAGATGTTATGGTGATGCTTCATTAGGAGAAAGTATTTTTTCGACCAAAAAATTAAATAAATTCATCAGTTTTGATCGTTTAAACGGAATTATAGAATGTGAATCGGGTGTTTTGTTATCTGATGTTTTAGAAATATCAGTTCCGCAAGGATATTTTCTTTATGTAACTCCAGGAACAAAATTTATTTCCGTTGGTGGTGCAATTGCATCAGATGTTCATGGGAAAAATCATCATTCTGAAGGTTGTTTTTCAGAATATGTGATCGATTTTAAATTGATGACAGAAAATGGCGACATTATTATCTGTTCAAAAGAAGAAAATTCTGAAAAATTCTATGCAACAATCGGTGGAATGGGGCTTACCGGAATTATTCTTTCAGCTCGATTTAAGCTTAAAAATATAGAAACAGCCTTCATTCGCCAAGAAAGTATTAAAGCTGAAAATTTAGACGAAATATTCAGGTTATTTGATGAAAGCGAAAGCTGGACTTATACAGTGGCGTGGATCGATTGCCTGCAAAAAGGAAAAGATATCGGAAGAAGTATTCTGATGAGAGGGGAACATGCTTTTGCACATGAGCTTCCTCAGAAATTTTCAAAAAATCCTTTAAGATTAAAGAAAAAGTTTTCTCCTACTGTTCCGTTTTATTTTCCAGGGTTTGTATTGAATGCTCTTACAGTAAAGCTTTTTAATCTTTTATATTATAAAAAGCAGACAAAAAAAGAATTAAAGAATATTATCGATTACGAGACATATTTCTATCCGCTGGATGCGATTAATGATTGGAATAAGATTTATGGGAAATCAGGTTTTATACAATATCAAATGGTAATTCCGAAAGAAAACGGAAAAGAAGGAATGAAAAAAATTCTTGAAACCATTGCTAACAGTGGAAATGGTTCTTTCCTTGCCGTATTAAAATTATTCGGAAAAAATAATCCTGAAGCATACAATTCTTTTCCAATTGAAGGATATACTCTTGCGTTAGATTTTAAGGTAAATTCTAAGCTGAAAAAACTGGTCGAACAATTAGATCAGACCGTGCAGGAATTCGGAGGGAGAATTTATCTTACCAAAGATAGCATGAGTAAATCTTCGCTGACCGATTATCTTAAAAATGTAGAAAGCTCGAAATTTGTGTCTTTACAGCACAAAAGAATCTTAAATAATAAGTAAAAATGATAGTTCTCGGAAGTACCTCTGAAGTAGCGCAGGCTTTTGTGGAAAAAGCTTTGCAGGAAGGCGAAAAATATGAAAGAATTTATCTTTTTACCTCAAACAAAGAAGCAACGGAGCGTTTTGCAAAACATATCGATGTGAAATTTTTGCAGCAATCTGAAATTATTGAGCTTGATTTGACAAAAGAAATTAATTATTTTGACTTTGATTATATCAATTCAAATATCTTGTTCTGTGCGACCGGTTATTTGGGAGAAAGCACCGAAGATGGTTTGTACGACAATAAAAATACAGAACGGATTATTGATATCAATTACTCAAAACTGGTTCCTGTAATCAATTATTTTGCACAGAAATTTGAAAGCAAAAGATCAGGAACGATTATCGGTCTTTCGTCTGTCGCAGGTGATCGTGGAAGACAGAGTAATTTTATTTATGGAAGCGCAAAAGCAGCATTCACAGCATATTTGAGTGGTCTTCGTAATTATCTTTTTGAAAAAAAGGTTCATGTTTTAACGGTGAAACCCGGTTTTATGGCAACAAAAATGACGGAAGGTTTACCATTAAATCCAAAATTAACAGCAACTCCAAAACAAGCGGCAGAATGTATTTACAAAGCTTTCAAAAAACAAAAGAACGTTGCATACGTTTTACCGATTTGGGGCGTTATTATGATGATCATCAGAAATATTCCTGAGTTTATATTTAAAAAATTAAAGCTTTAACTGTAATATGAAAAAATTGTATTGTTTTGATTTTGACGGAACTATTACCTATAAAGATACCATGTTTATGTATCTTAAATTTTATAATCCTTCCAAGTTTCGGGTGCAGTTTTTGAAGCATATTCCTCTTTTTATTTTATTAAAACTAAAATTGGCTGAGACCGAAAAAGTAAAGAAAAGCTTTATTGGTTCTGTTTTAAAAGGCCAGCTTCAGTCTAAGATTGAGGAAAAAGCACAACAGTTTTTTGAGGAAAATTATCCTAAAATTGTCAGAGAAAATGCTTTAGATTTTATTAAAAATATTGATAGAGAAAATACGCAGAGTCTTATGGTGACCGCTTCTCTTGATATTTGGACTAAACCTTTTGCCGAAAAATTACAGATGAATCTGGTTTCAACGATAGCAGAGTTCAAAAATGGAGTTTTTACTGGCAACTTTATTGGTAAAAATTGCAACGGTAAAGAGAAATTAGAGCGTATAAAAAAAGAAATTTCAGACGATAAGTATGATAAAATCATAGCGTTCGGAGATACATCGGGAGATAAACCGATGCTGAAATGGGCAAATGAGGGTCATTACCAATTTTTTCATTAATTTTGAAGGATTAATAAAAATAAAATGAATAAACTGCTGATTTTTTGTTTTGCAACCATCATGAGTTGTACAAGCACAACTGCAACAAAATCTGAAGATATGCAGAATAAATCTGAAATTATAAAGTCTGAATCACAAGGCGGAGCCGAACAGTCTGGCTTTGTAATCATTAAAAATGAAAAAGAGTTTCAGGAGGCAATAAAATCTAAGCAGGGCACTTCCCTTGTGGAGGTAGGAAATGAACCTGTGGTGAAATACCCTGCATTTCCTGTTGATAAGAAAGTAATTTTGTATAATTTGGGGTCATTCAGATCAGGTGATCATACCATAAGAGAAATAAAAAATATTTCTGTAAAAGATAATGTGCTGTATGTAGAAGTACCCATGTATGAATCAGGTGGAATGGAGATTCAGATGCTTTCGAATCCTTGGTTTATTTTTACAGTTCCTTCAAATTATCAGTTCACTTCAGTACAATTAAAATCTTCAAAATAAAAAATGAATAAAATATATTTAGATAACGCTGCTACAACACCTCTTTCAGAAGAAGTAATCGATGCAATGGTTGATACGATGAAAATGAATTTCGGAAACCCTTCTTCTACACACAGTTTCGGACAGGAAGCAAAAATCCTTATAGAAAATGTAAGAAGACAGGTTGCAGATTATCTACATGTAACTCCTGCTGAGATTATTTTTACCTCTTGCGGTACAGAGTCTAATAATATGATTATCAAATCCAGCGTTGAACATCTTGGTATTGAAAGAATCATAAGTTCTCCTATGGAACACAAATGTGTTTCTGAGAGTATTCTGGATATGAAAAACAGAAAAGGTGTTGAGGTTGCTTATATTCGTCCCAACGAAAAGGGAGATATTGATTTGGCTAAACTAGAAGAATTACTTAAAAATTCAGATAAAAAAACATTGGTGAGCTTAATGCATGCCAATAATGAAATCGGAAATATCGTTGACATCAAGAAAATTGCGCAGCTTTGCAAAGAAAACAATGCGCTTTTCCATTCTGATACTGTTCAGACGATGGCGCACATGAATCTTGATTTCTCAGATATTCCTGTTGATTTTGCATCTTGCAGTGCTCATAAATTTCATGGTCCGAAAGGAATTGGTTTCGCTTTTATCAGAAAATCAAGTGGTTTAAAAGGTATTATTACAGGCGGTCCTCAAGAAAGAAGCTTGAGAGCAGGGACAGAAAATGTTGCCGGTATTGCCGGTTTAGGTAAGGCTCTGGAGCTTTCATTAAATAATATGGAAGCCTACACGAAGCATATGCAAGATATTAAACAATATACAATTGACAGAGTGTCTGCAGAAATTCCGGGAGTAAAGTTTAATGGTAGAAGTTCTGAAGCAGATAACAGTTTGTACACTGTTGTAAGTCTTTTACTTCCTTACAAAAATCCTTTAATCGGATTGCAGCTTGATATGAAAGGGATTGCCGTTTCACAAGGAAGTGCATGTTCTTCAGGGGCATCAAAACCTTCTATGGTCATGATGATGGTACTTTCTGAGGATGAAATGGAGAGTTGTACACCTTTGCGTGTATCTTTCAGCCATATGACGACAAAAGAAGATATTGATGTTTTCGTGACTGCTTTAAAAGAGATTTCTAAAGATTTCGTTATAGAAAATACAAATGTTGAGCATAGATAGGCTTTTCATTTTAAAGTGGTAATTTTGACTCAGAAAAAATAGAATATTAATAATTAAAAGATATAAAAATGGCTTTAGAAATTACGGATAGCTCGTTTCAGGAAACGGTTTTAAAATCAGATAAACCGGTATTGGTAGACTTTTGGGCAGTATGGTGCGGACCGTGCAGAACTTTGGGACCAATCATCGAAGAGGTTGCAACAGATTTTGAAGGAAAAGCTGTAGTAGGAAAAGTAGATGTAGATAACAATCAGGAAATTTCTATGCAATACGGAATCAGAAATATCCCTACAGTTCTTATTTTCAAGAACGGTGAAGTAGTAGATAAATTGGTTGGTGTAACTCCAAAAGAGGTAATCGCTGAGAAATTAAGCGCACACTTATAAAAAAAATCACTTTGATAATGAATGTTTTCCGTTTTGGAAAACATTTTTTATTTCTAAAAATTTGCAGAATTACTAAAAATTTGTATTTTTGCAACCACAATAAAGGAAGGTAATTCTTCAGGCATTGTAAAAAAGATCCGGTAGTTCAGCTGGTTAGAATGCCGCCCTGTCACGGCGGAGGTCGCGGGTTCGAGTCCCGTCCGGATCGCAAAAAGCTTCAAAACATTTGTTTTGAAGCTTTTTTATTTTGTTTTAAAAATAGAGGCAGCTAATTACTTACAATCATTAATTCTATTTCTTTTAAAAAATATTCTTAATAAGAGCATCACTAAAGTTAATTGGTAAAATACAATAACGATTTTAAGAACTTAAAAGTTTTTTAATTTCTTCCTGATCCCTTTGGTTATGTTTTCTGATTTTGAACACAAAATAGAAAAATAGTCCAAAAATAATGACTCCGGATAACACAGCAGTCAAAATAAGAAAATGATAATGAGTAATCATATCTTTACTTTTTTTCTGAGATTCTAGATTATGAATATCAAGAGCATGATTAATAGAGCTTAGCTCGTTTTGTTCTCTTTTGAGACGGGTTTCAAGATGCTTTTTACTATAGACCTGATAAAGGTTTTGCTTTCCCATTGCCAGATAATTATCGGCCATTTCTTTATAGATTCCTTCATTAAGGGTAAGATCTCCGATGTTTTTACTGAGTTTTTCGGCCTGTAACAAAAGATCTAGAGCAGCTTGATTCTGATGCTTCTGTTTTGGGATTTCAGACATTCCTTTCAGGGCAAAAGCTTCCAGACTATTGGCTTTGATAAGACGAGCAATGTCAATCGATTTTTGGAAGGCTTTTTGGGCTTGGTTGGGTTCGCTAATCGTCAGATAACATGTACCAATGTTATAATAGATAATACTTTGGTTATAAAAAGTTGTTTTTTGATCAGGTACCTTTTCAAAATTTTTAATGGCAATTAAAAATTCCTGAAGAGCAATTTCCGGATTCGCCTGGCTTTTATAGATCATGCCTCGTAGGGCAAAACTTCTTGCAGTTTCAAAATGTTTCAGAGAAAGATCTTCCGGAAGTTCAGCCAAGTATTTGTCTACCTCATCCAGAGTTTCAATACTTTTGCTTAAAAGATCCATTTGCTGAAACTGTACTGCAGCCGTCATCAAAACAGAGGTTTGTATTTTGGGATCATTTGTTTTTTTTGCCAGCTCTCTTGCTTTATAAATATACTGTAGCGATTCGTCAAAATCTCTTTTGGCAAATCCGGCAGTAGATAAAAGCAGGTAGATTCGGATTAATTTCTTAGTGTCTTTTTCGTTTTTAAGTAATTTATTTCCAATTTTAATTACATTATCAGGATTATTGTAAATCTCTTGATTGGCTTTTTTAATGATGATACTTAATGAGTCATCAGGTGTTTTTTGTCCTGAAACAGAAACCGTACAGAGTAAAAATGACAGCAAAAAAACGTGAATAAGTAACTTCATGATCTTTTGTTTTTAATGATTTCCTGAATGTAATGATTAGGCGACATTCCGGTAATCGATTTGAAGACGTTGGTGAATGCTCCGTGTGAAGAAAATCCCGAATATTCGGCAAGATAACTTACTTTATAGTTGAGAAAAGCAGGGTCGTTTTTTAATAAACTGGCAATGTGGTTGATTCTTAATTCATTGATATAGGCATTAAAGTTTTTCCCTTTATTACTATTGATAACTTCAGAAAGATATTTTGTATTGATCTCTGTCTGTGCAGATAAAATGGAAATCGACATGTTTTTGCTTAAAAAATTAGCAGACAGTTCCCATTCCTGAAGCTTCTGTAAGATCTCGTCTTCTTTTTCTTTTGAAACTTTTGGAGATTCTTTTTCTGTAGTTTTTTGCTCTTTCTCTATACTGTCTTTTAATTTACCTGTATTTAATTGTATAGATTTCTCTCTTTCTTTCTGTTTCTCAAAAAAAGCAAGCTGCTTTCTCAGGTCTTTACTTCTTCGCGATTCGTAAAGAAAATAGGCAACAATTCCCAAAATAAAAAACAGAACAATGATGGTGGTGTTTCTGAATTGTCTTATTTTGCTTTGTTTTTGGATTTCAAAATTCTTCTTATTATACGTTTCTACCAATTTTACGATATACTGTATTCCTTCTTTTTTGTTGGCATCCAGTTTTGATTTCAGATTTGTATAGAGATTGTTGTAGTAATGGTATTTTTCATCATTATTCAGCGCTAAATAATTTCTGGCGAATAATTCATAAAAAACAATTTTGATGTTATTGTAAGGAAGATTTTCAATCTGTAATAGTCCTGTTTCTAAATTTTTGATAGCGGTGTTATAGTCTTCTTGCTGGAAATAATAACGAGAGAGGTTTTCGTAAGCAAAAGCCGTAATAAAAGGATAATCTCCGTTGTGCTTCACTTCATTAATAACCTCATCAAGCAATTTTCTAGCTTCCTCCAGTTTATTTTGTCTGAGTAGGTAAGAGGCTCTGAAAATTTTGTTTTCCCAGGTTAAAATTTTGTTTTCTTTATTGGTGCCGGTAAGATATTGGTCACTGATATTCAGGTTTTGAAGAGCTTCTTGATAGTTTCGGGTAATACCGAAGTTGATTGCTTCAAGTTGATACAATTTTGCAATCGTGGTTTTCACCTTCATATCGCGGCTTTTCAGTAAATCTTGATTTCGTAAGATGTTGGAAATTATCTTTTTAGATTGATTGTAGAGTCCGAGATTCTGATATTGATCGGCAAGGCTGTATTCGCTGAAAAGATGGATAAAATATAATTGCCCATTTTTTTCGATTTTTTCTTCTTCCTCTTTCTGATTGTAAATAGTTAGCGACTGTACATAATTTCCCTGCATTGCATAGGCTTGTGAAAGAATATTTCTTAAAACAATTTTATGCTCGAGATTTTTATCGCTGATTAAAAGGCTTTGCGAATAGCTGATACAGTCCTCCGGATTTTGATATAATTTTTGAAAAGATTTATCTGTTAAAATACTAAAATCTGGGCCTTTTTGCCCGTAGATAAATAGTGGACATAAGACAATTAAAAATAATAATAAGACATTATTTTTTAGAGTTTTTTTACAGTTGAAATGGTTTTCTTTCTTGTTTTTCACTACGATTTCGATTAACTGTCTCTTGATAATGTTGTTTTTTAAAGTATTGATTTTTAATATTTTGTGATTTTAATTCTTGTAAATTCAATGAATTGTGCAAGCCTGTTTTTTCATATAGGGCAAATATAACACTAATATTGTTTAAATCTTTAAGCGGGCTAAAAAATCAGACTTGTTCTGAAATTTTGATGACCAGAGGAGGGGAATATAGAGGAGGAAAAGCTTAATCATTGTAACTACTTATTACAATATTATTAACCCTATAAAATAGAAATATTATGAGTAAACACTATCTCTTTTGGATGATCTTACTTCTTCCTTTTTTTAAGCTGGATGCACAAACTTACTGTACGCCCACTACAGGAACATCTACCACGTATTACTTAAAAAATGCAATATTTTCAGATCAGGGAGCTTTGTACTACGACGCAACTTCACATCAGGCATATGTAAACAATTCTGCAACTCAGATAGTAACCTCTTATCCGGGAGGAACTGTAAAAGTACATCTGGAATTCGGTGGTAGCGGAACCAAAGCACTTGTATGGGTAGACTGGAATGGAAATGGAGATTTTAATGATTTCTATGAAAACCCGATACCAACATCTAATTATTCAACTGTTGATGACCAGTTTTTTATTCCACCATCTCAAGCTCCCGGAATTTACAGAATAAGAGTACAGACGGGAACAAACCTTCCTGCAACATCAAATCCTTGTGGTCCTAATATCAATGGTAACTTTGTAGACTTTAGTTTGAAAATCGAGCCAACGCTTGCTTGTTTTGTTCCTACAGCACTTACCGCCAGTAATATCACGAATAATAATGCTACGATTTCCTGGACTGCACCAACTACCGCACCGGGTATTGGCTATGAATATTATTATACTTCTTCTACTATCATTCCGGATGCTACGACAACACCATCGGGAACCAGTACTACAACTTCCACACCTCTTAACGGACTGACTTCATTCACAACGTATTATTACTATGTAAGATCAGTTTGCAGCACATCTTCTAAAAGTGCGTGGGCTTTACGAGGTACATTTAAAACAAAATGTGACCCGAAAATTTCTATGTTTGAAGATTTTGAAACAGTTTCAACCGGAATAAATAATGCAGATTGTTGGGACCGAATTATTATGGGTAATGGTTCTCAAAGTATCTCTGCAGGAAATGGTGTAAGTAGTTCAAAAGCAATGTTCCAAAGTGCTAATGGCGCGGCCAACACAGTTATTGCAGTGCTTCCAGCCTTTAGCAATGTTAATGCAGGAACACATTGGTTAAGATTTAAGGCCAAAGTAAGCAGTACTGCAGGAGTACTGGATATTGGATATGTTACTAATGATACTAATGCTGCTTCGTTTGTGAATATTCAATCAATAAATATAAGCAATACTGTATTTGATGGATATGAATACACTGTAATAATTCCAAATACAGTACCAGTTGATGCAAGATTAGCAATAAGAAACGGTGGAGTACCTGCTGTGAATATCTATTGGGATAATGTATATTGGGAACCAAAGGCAACTTGCTTTACACCAACGAATGTTATCTTGTCTAATGTAACCAGTGCGACGGTAGATGTTGCATGGACGGCTTCTACACCTGCACCTGCAATGGGTTATGATATCTATTACAGCACAAGCAGTACACCTCCTACTGGAACAACCGTACCTAATTTAACAGGAATAACTGCAAATCCTTATACATTACAGGGACTTAATTCGGCAACGACATATTACGTTTGGGTAAGATCAAAATGTAGTGCAACAGATCAAAGTTTGTGGTCGAATATTAGCTCTGCACTAACACTTTGTGCACCAAAAACAAATCTTTTTGAAAATTTTGATACTTATAATACAGGGTTAATAACGAATGCTACATGTTGGGGAAGACTGGTTACAGGAATAGCGAGTGTAAATATTAATGGAACGGGAGCGTATTCCGGAACTAAACACATTATGCAAAGGCCTCTTAATGCATCTTCAATGGCTGTTCTTCCTGAATTGAACAATATTGGAGCAGGAACGCATTCATTGAAGTTTAGAGCATATTGCAGTGCAAATACAGGAGTGATGAAAGTAGGGTATGTAACAAATCCTACAGATATTACTTCATTTGTACTGATCCAAAGTTTGAGTATCACCAATACTTCTTATCCAGGTGCAAGTGAATATATTGTAGAGGTACCAAATACAGTGCCTTCTACAGCGAGATTGGCTATATATACAGATAGTGGAAACCTTATTTATTATTATGATGATGTGTCTTGGGCACCAACGGTTGCATTGGGAGTGGGTGAAATTTCAGCGAAACATGATATTGTTATTTACCCAAATCCGTTTACTGATATCATTACTGTTTCAGGAGATGTACAATTACAGTCGGTTGTGATCTATGATCTTTCAGGTAAAAAGATTAAAGAACATAAAGGTTCTGAAAAAGCAATCTCATTACATGACCTTACCTCTGGTGTGTATTTAGTAAAACTAAATATGAAAAATGGAAGTTCTAAAACTGTGAAAGCAGTTAAAAAATAATATGTTGTCTCTGTCATAACAAAGCGGCGAGTAGTAGCGCCGCTGTTATGGCAGTTTCATAACATGCTTTGTCAATAAAAGTCACCCCAAAATAGACTCTATGAAAAAAATCTACTCATTATTATTTTAATCTTATCGGAAGTGAGATAGTCAATTACTTGATTATGTATAATGGCAAGTTATGCCACTCAGAAAATCAAATTAATCATTCTATTTAAAAAAGAACATTAGAAATAATGATCAAACAACTATTACTTCTGTTATTATAATACAATTATCTAATGATATTCAACAATTTTTACCATCAGGCAAAACTTAGGTCTTCGTTACTAAAGAAGGTTGTATTGAGTTTTTTGCTTATACTCCTTACGAGCAATAATTTTTTTTCACAAAGAGATACAGAGCATTGGTTTGCACCCATGAAACAAAGTGGTTTTACAGATTCCAATCAGCAGGCTTTGTTTTTGTCTACAGATGTTATGACTCCTTTTCTTGTTACGATTTATAATAACAATATTGTAATTGGTACAGTAACCATTAGTAAAGGAAGCCCACAGACCTTTAATGTTGCTAAAGATATGATGATGACAGACCTTCAGGCTGGAGCATTCGCTACAACTAGCAGAGGACTTTATGTAAAAGGGGAAAAGCCGTTTTTCTGTACCTTCAGATTCTCAGTAGATAAGCACGGTGAAATTCTGACATCTAAAGGGAAAGCCGGAATCGGAACCAAATTTTATACAGCGTATGCGCCATTATCGGTTACTAATCCTAGTTTTAATTTTACCACGGGTGTTTTGGCTACAGAAGACAACACAACGGTAACGGTATCTGGCTATAATCCCACCGTTCAGTTTTCTAATGGAACAACAGGAGCTAGTAATCCCAGCATGACCTTTATTTTGAATAAAGGACAATCTTACGTTATTGAAGGAAATGGAAATGTGGCAGGTAATTTATCGGGTTTTATCGGAGCTAAAATAGTTGCCAATAAACCGGTTTCCGTAACCAACGGGAATTTTAATGGACAGCATACATCTATTGGAAATGGAGGTGGAGGACTAGATATTTACATGGATCAATCAATCCCCGTAGAACGATTGGGTGATGAGTATGTTGTGATGAAAGGAATGGCACCTTTGTCTTATGAATTGGAAGGAGCTGTAGTAGTTGCTACAGAAAACAATACCCAGGTGTATGTGAATGATGCAACTAATCCAATTGCTACCCTAAATGAAGGGCAGTTTTACCGTATTGGTTCTACATCATTTATCAGTCAGAATTTTAGCGGGCATTATAATATGCGTATTAAGAGTACCAAGAATATCTATGTCTATCAGCTGATGTCTGGAGGTGGTGCAGGAACATATTATAATACGGGTGGGGCTAACTATATTCCACCATTGAATTGTTTTCTTCCTAAGAAAATAGATGAGATAGGTCTTATTAATACTATGCCTTATTTTACTCCCATTACTCCTACGGTAAGACTTAATATTATTACCGAGGCGGGGGCTACAGTAACGGTTAACGGAACTGTTTTGTCTGGAGTTCAGGGTCCCTATCCTGTTACCGGAAATGCGAACTGGGAGTCATATTCTGTAACCAGTGTTACGGGTAACGTTACAGTACAGTCTACAAAAGCGGTGACAGCAGGTATTGCAGCAGGTCATGAGGCAGTTGGATATGGTGGTTATTTTGCAGGTTTTTCTTCTATTCCTGTTATTGCCAAAAAGAATGGAAATTGTATTCCGGGAATGATTCTGGAAGTGGATGACAGCTATGTTTCTTACCAATGGAATTTCAATGGAAATCCTATTCCGGGAGCCACTGTTAATACTTATTCCCCAACTCAAGCAGGAAACTATACGGTTACCGTATCGGTGGGTGGAAGCTGTCCTCCTGCAACTACCCCAATATTTGAAGTCGTAGCACCTCCTCAGATTCCTTCTCTACTTACCGATCAGGTAATTTGTATTGATGAGAAAATAACATTGGATGTGGGGCCTGGTTTCCAATCTTATGAATGGAGTACAGGAGCTACAACACAATCAATCTCTAACGTAGGAGTTGGAGAATATTGGGTTATTTTAGGACATAACGGATGTTTCAGCACGCAGAATGTTTCTGTGAAAGTAGCTCCAAACCCCGTTATCAAAAATATTGATGTTCAAAACAATAATGTAACTGTTACCGTAGCCGGAGGAAAGGCTCCTTATCTATATTCTAAAGATAATGTCAACTGGCAGACTTCGAATGTATTTAACAATGTTTCTAATGGACAGAACAGGTTTTATGTAAAAGATGCATTCAACTGTGAACCTGTAAGTGTAGAGATAACGATTATCAATGTCATCAACGCTATTACTCCGAATGGAGATCATATTAATGATTTAATTTCCTATGCAGATCTTGCTTATAAGAAAGATTTATCCTTTTCAGTGTATAACCGATACGGAAATCAAGTTTTTAAAGGAACTGCTTTTAATAACTATACATGGGATGGGAAGTTTAGCAATAAGAAAATGCTTACAGGAGCCTATTGGTATGAAATCTCCTGGAGAGAATCCAACCAGCAAAATACTGTCATAAAATACACAGGCTGGATTTTATTGAAAAATACGAATTAATATTCGAAATAACAGAAATTTTAATAATCGCAATATCTGCAACAGCAATAATTTTTTTAACTGTTGTAGATCATAGGCATAATTTCACCATATAATTTATGAAAAGAATACTATTGCTAATAATACTGCTTTTTTTCTCTGCTTCTATTTGGGCACAAAGAGATACCGATCATTGGTTTGCTCCCATGGCAGGAAGTTTGGCTAACGGAAATCCTAAACAGGCTTTATTTTTATCTACGGATAGCACAGTCCCATTTCCTGTTACTATTTATAATAACAATATTGTGATAGGAACAGTAACAATCAGTAAAGGAAATCCGCAAACATTTGATGTTCCACTAAATTTTATGTTGGGTCAAAACCCAAGTGATGCCATGAGTGTAAAAACCAGAGGGCTTTATCTTCATGGTGATCTTCCTTTTTTTGCAACTTATAGATTTTCGGAAACGAATCATGGTGAAATTTTAACTTCAAAAGGAAAAGCAGGCATTGGTACAAAGTTTCATGCCGTTTATGCTCCGCTGATGAACAATAGTAACACTTTAAATTTTACGTGTGGAATTTTAGCTACGGAAGATAATACACAGGTTCAAGTTTCGGGATATGCAATGACGACGTGGTTTTACAATAACTTTAACGGGCTTACTCATCCTTCCATTACAATTACTTTGAATAAAGGGCAATCTTATATATTTGCAGGATATGCCAATAAACCAGGAAATAAAGACGGTTTTATTGGAGCTAAAATAGAGGCTACAAAACCTGTATCTGTTACCAACGGAAATTTTCGTGGACAGTTTGGGCTGGCTCCTCCTTATAACGGAGAAGATATTATTATGGATCAGTCGGTACCCGTAGAACGATTAGGAAATGAATTTGTGCTTATTAAAGGAATGGGAAACCTGCTTCCAGAAATTGAAGGCGCTATTATTGTAGCAACTGAAAACAATACAGAGATTAGATTAAACAACAATCCTGCTCCTGTAGCAACATTGAATGAAGGTCAATATTACAGGGTCACTGCGATGAATTATATGGTAAATGGGCCGGCTCATCTCAATATGTATATCAAATCAAGCAAAAATGTCTACGTATATCAGCTCTTGTCCGGTACGCAAGATAATGATGCTACAGAAGGATTTAATTATATGCCGCCCTTAAATTGTTTTTTACCTAAAACGATTGATGAAATAGGTAAAATAGGAGAGATACCTTATTCTACAGCTTTCAATCCACCTCTTTTTGTGAAATTGAATATTCTTACACAAACTGGAGCGACGGTGTTGGTAAACAATATCCCTACAACAGCAGCTCAAGGTCCTTTCCCGGTAACAGGAACTCCCAATTGGGTTTCTTATTCTATTCCCAATATTTCCGGGAATGTTACGGTGACTTCTACAAAAGCCGTAACTGCAGGAATCGCCGGAGGAAGCGGGAATTTAGGGTACGGAGGTTATTTTGCAGGATTTAATTCCATTCCTGTAATTAGAAAGACGACAGGAGATTGTATTCCCGGAATTGTATTAGAAGTACAAAGCGGTTATGCTCAATACCAATGGAACCTCAACGGAATTCCAATTCCTGGTGCTAATTTAAATACATATACTCCAACACAAGGAGGAAGTTATACTGTGTCAATCACCGAAGGTACTTGTACACCTCTTACAACATATCCTTATAAAGTATATACATGTTTGGCAAATACAGTAAAACCATTAAATATTTGTGCGACTGGTGTACCTATTACAATTACGCCTGCTTTTACAAACTCAACGCAAATTCCGGTACCCAATACTGTTCAGATTATTACGCCACCGGCGAATGGAACTTTAGCAGTAAACACAACAACGGGTATTTTAACCTATTCAGCCAATGCAGGAACAACAACCGATACTTTTACCTACAAATTTTGTGGAAACGATCCGGATTTTACAGATTGTGAACAGGTAAAAGTAAATGTTACACTAGTTCCTTTGGTGTTAACCGATGCTACGATAAGTGCATGTGGAGTGAATGGGATTAGTCTTTTTGATTTGACTACAGCGAATCTGGGAGCACCTCTTACTGCGATAAAAAAATATTATCCTACTTTGGCAGATCTTAATGCAAATACCAACGAAATTATTCCTGCCAATGCATATTCATCTACAGTTCCTGCTACAGTTTTTGTAAAAGTAACTACTGCAGATGGCTGTACCGAGAATGCAAAAATTACGCTTCAGTTTTTCCCTCGGGTAGCGACTCAGGATGCTGTTTTAAACGGATGTTTCAACGAAAATAATCCTAATACGGCAACATTTGATTTAACTGCGGCTAATGTTACAACCACCTTTCCGTCAACAAAAAAGTATTATCCAACGCTGATTGATGCGACCAACGGAACCAATGAGATTATTCCTGCGACAAATTATGTTTCATCTAATGGTTTTGTATATGTAAAAGTTACCTCATCTAACGGATGTTTTGATTTTGCGAAGATTACACTTACCGTTATTCCTCCAAAACCTTCAAGTATTTTGATAGATAAAATGATTTGTCCGGATGCTTTTACTATGCTAGATGCAGGACCAGATTATACCTCTTATTTGTGGAGCACGGGCGCAACGACTCAACTTATACAAAATGTTCCTGTGGGAGATTATTGGGTGATCCTGGAATTTAATGGTTGTAAAACCAAGCAGTTTGTGAAAGTACACGCTTTTCCTCTTCCAAAAATTAAAAAAATAAATGTTAACAATAACACAGCAACAGTGATTGCAGAAGGCGGAATAGCTCCTTACCAATATTCCAGTGATGGATTTTTCTGGCAAGACTCTAATGTATTTACAAACCTTCCTCGTGGTAAAAATATATTTTATGTAAAAGATGTCAACGATTGTGCTCCGATTCAGGCTCAAATCACAGTACCTAATCTTGTGAATGCAATTACACCCAACGGAGATGGTAGAAACGATAATTTAGATTATTCAGCATTAGCTTATCTTAAAGATTTAAAAATTTCAATCTTCAACAGATATGGTCATATGATCTATTCTTCAGATGTAGATAAAACGTATAAATGGGACGGGAAAATTGGCGGAACTCCCATAAGCACCGGAACATATTGGTACGAAATAAAATGGACAGAGCCAGAAACTAAGGTGCCAGTAATGTATGCCGATTGGATTTTGGTGAAAAACAGAGAATAATACAGTAGTAGTATTAAGGATTGATGAAGAGGGAATAATTTGTTTTGAGGCTGTCTTCTGGGAAAAGACAGCCTCTTTTTATTATCAAAGTTTTGGATATAAAATTAAAAGCAGTGAAATTTATTTTACTGTTTTTTTGTATTATTACTATTTTATTTTCAAATAAATCTTAAAATTAATAGTTGTATTTGGGCGATTAATATTTAAAATAATAATTTCGCCCATTATTTACACAAACTGAAAAAATAAAATGCATCATTCTATATTATTGGTCTTAGGACTTTTGTTTTCTGTGTTTATGCTGGTGATGTTGGCTCAGCGTATCAAAGTGGCTTATCCTATTTTTCTCGTTATTGCAGGTTTGGGAATCAGTTTTATTCCCGGAATTCCGCATGTTGGTTTAGATCCGGAAATCATATTTCTGATATTTTTACCACCATTATTATATGAAGCGGCTTGGTACACTTCATGGACAGATTTTTGGAAATGGAAACGCCCAATTGCTTTGCTGGCTTTTGGTTTGGTGTTTTTTACCTCAACAATCGTCGCTTACTTTACCTCTTCTTTCATTCCTGGGTTTACGCTTGCTTTAGGATTTCTTTTAGGTGGAATTATTTCTCCGCCCGATGCAGTTGCAGCAGCTACAGTTTTAAAAGGAATGGGAGTTCCGAAAAGATTGATGACAATTTTGGAAGGCGAAAGTTTGGTAAATGATGCTTCATCGTTAATTGTTTTTAAATTCGCTTTACTTGCTGTAATTACAGGGACTTTTTCAATGCAGGAAGCAACCGGACAGTTTTTCTGGGTTGCAGGAATGGGAATTGTAGTCGGACTTGTCGTTGCACATATCATGTATGTCATTCACCGTTTTTTACCGACAACTCCGGCAATTGATGCGGCTTTAACGGTAATGACGCCTTATATTTTATTTCTTGCGGCTGAGCAGTTTCATTTTTCGGGAGTAATGGCTGTGGTTACGGGTGGGTTATTTATTTCGTGGCGCTCTCATGAGATTTTTAAAACAGGAAGCACAAGATTAAATATGTTGGGAGTTTGGACGACGCTAATTTTTGTAATGAATGCTGTCGTTTTTGTATTGATAGGATTAGAACTTCCTCAGATTGTTGAATCTCTGGGAAATTATTCAGTTTGGCAAGGTGTAAAATATGGTGCAATTGTAAGTTTAATCATTATTTTACTGAGGTTTTTATGGGTTTTTCCTATTGCACATATTCCGAGATGGTTGAGTTCAAAAGCGAGGCAAGATCCTTCTCCTGGTTGGAAAGGTCCTGTAGTAATCAGTTGGGCCGGGATGAGAGGAGTTGTTTCATTGGCGACTGCGCTTTCAATTCCTTTTTATCTGGATGATAAAGGGACGCTTTTTCCGCAACGTAATCTTATTATTTTTATCACCTTTGTTGTGATATTTATTACTTTGGTTTTTCAAGGCTTGACTTTACCTTTTATTATTAAATTAATTAAGCTTAAAGAAATAGATAACATTGTTCCTGAAGAAGAGCAGAAGACTGGTATTCAGCTTATTTTAGATAATACTGCGCTACAAATAGTCAATAAGAAATATGCTGCTGAATTAAATGATAATGAATTGGTTGCTTTTTATAAATCTAATTTAGAATCTGATATTCAGGTTGCAAATAAACGATTGGAATCTTTAGAATGTGACGAAACCGAGCATCAGGAAATCAAAAAATACCACCATCTGCTTTTAGATATTTACACAATTCAAAGAAAAGAATTATTCAGAATGAGGAAAGAAAAGCTTTTTTCAGATGAAGAAATCCGTAAAGCTGAGCTTCAACTCGATTTGAATGAACTGAAAATTACAGGCGGAGGTCATTAATTTATTGTAAAAAATATGAATACAAATTCTCATTACAAGCTTCAGCATTTCATTCCCTGGACGCGTGCTAAAATTTATAAAATGCTCGTGTTGAGTATAATTCCCACGCTTCTTTTTTACTTTTTAGAATTAAATTGGCTTGCAATTCCTTGGGTTCCGATTGCATTGCTGGGAACGGCAACAGCTTTCATTTCAGGATTTAAAAATACACAAACGTATAACCGAACCTGGGAAGCGAGACAGATTTATGGAGCAATCATCAACAGTAGTCGTGCCTTCGGAATTATGGTGAAAGATTTTGTAAGGAATAATGATAAACTCAAAGAATCTGAATTGCATACAGAGATTATTTACCGTCATTTTGCCTGGCTTACTGCTATGAGATTTCAGTTGAGAGAAACCAAAAGCTGGGAAAATGTAAAAGTAAGAAGTTACTACAAAGAATATCTGAAATATTACAAAGTTCCGGAGTGGGAGAGTGATTTGTCGGAAGAGCTTAAACCTTTTCTTTCTGAAAAAGAGTTGGGTTATATTTTATCGACCAAAAACAGAGCGACACAAATTTTGGCAACTCAGTCAGAACATTTGAGAAAGCTTAATGAGGAAGGTTTGATTTCAGATTACAATTATGTGGCTTTAGAAAATCAATTGAAAGATCTTTATGATCAACAGGGGAAATGTGAGCGAATTAAAAACTTTCCGTACCCGAGACAGTTTACGAGCATCAATTTATACTTTACCAATATGCTGTGCTTCTTGCTGCCGTTTGGTTTTTTGGGAGAGTTTTCTAAGATGATTGAGAAATTTGGTGAACATATTATCTGGCTTACCATTCCTTTTACAGTTTTGGTGGGATGGGTTTTTCTTGTTTTGGAACAAATCGGTGAAAGTACCGAAAATCCTTTTGAAGGAAATCCCAACGATGTTCCGATCACACAAATTACCCGAAATATTGAAATAGATCTTCGGGAAATGCTTGGTGAAACAGATCTCCCACCTGCATTACAACCAATCAATAATATTTTAATGTAGGAAACGATCTAAATATTAAGTTTGAATTAATCAGATTAAATTATTTTTTTGAAAAATAATTCGATTGATAATCTGTAATTTATCTCTAATTCTAATAAAATTAATAATTATAGTTTGCAGATAATGAAAAAAGCTATATATTTGCAACCACAATAAAGGAAGGTAATTCTTCAGGCATTGTGAAAAAGATCCGGTAGTTCAGCTGGTTAGAATGCCGCCCTGTCACGGCGGAGGTCGCGGGTTCGAGTCCCGTCCGGATCGCATAAGTTTTACAATTTTAACTTTAAAAAAAATGATCCGGTAGTTCAGCTGGTTAGAATGCCGCCCTGTCACGGCGGAGGTCGCGGGTTCGAGTCCCGTCCGGATCGCATAAAAGCTTCAAAACATTTGTTTTGAAGCTTTTTTTATTTTATTCAATAACAAAGAATCAGTTTAGAAAAAATAAAACTGACTTGTCTGCTCATTCATACCGTTTATTTTTTTATAAAAACAGGTATTTATTTGGTTTTAATTGTTTAATCATTAAATCCCCTTAAACTAATTATTTATAAAAATACAAACTTCTTGTACTTCCGATGTATAGATGATTTATCATATAACTCAAGATTTTCATTAACCCAAAATGAAACTTTGTCATCTTCATGCCAAATTTAGAGATAGAATAATTTTCAACACTTAAGAGAAAATACGAATCTTATTATTTTAGTTTAAAGTTGTCACATATCAAAATCAGTATAAATACTTAGATATATATGTTTTACAATTTTTAATTTTGACAATGGTTATTTAACATAATAATATAAAGGTTATTTAATATTCAAGCATTTATGATTTAATCTGTTTTTGTATTTGTTAATAATTAAAAAAACTAAAACCAACTGAAAACCTAAATTAACATGAAACAATTCTTACAAAAAATCCCCTTTCGATTCGTTGACTCTTAATTTGTAAAATTAAAAAACAACGTAGCCACACACTTTAATTTATCCATATAAAATACACTATGTGATAGATTGATGTTTTGTACACATATATACCCCGATGAATGATTCGAGCGGGTGTTATGCCTCTATGAGTTTAATTTGATAATCTCAAAAATCTAATCTATTTACTAAAAGATAAAATTTTATCTGTTTCACTTTAAAAACAAACAACTATGGAAGGAACAATAGGAGAAATCCGCCTTTTTGCCGCAAACTTTGCACCTAGAGATTGGTCGTATTGCAATGGTGCGTTAATCGCAATCAATGCAAACACCGCTTTATTCTCTATTTTGGGAACCACTTATGGAGGAGACGGAAAAACTACTTTCGGCTTGCCTAATCTTTCAGGAAGATCTGCGGTGGGGGCGGGTCAAGGACCTGGATTATCTTACTACGAGTTAGGTGAGATGACCGGTACAAATACTAAAACACTTACGATTATGAATCTGCCGCCACATACTCATACTGCGGGAGGAAATATTGTTATTCCGGCATTTTCGGAAGAAGGAGATTCAGGAACTCCGTCAAATAATATTTTGGCTTCAAAAGGATCTATGTATACATCTCAAGCAAGTGATTCTAGTACAAAAGCTACTCCTCTGAACATTCAAGTGAGTGTTACAGGCGGAAGTACACCCATTAATATTACTCAGCCTTCACTAGGAATGAATTATATTATTTGTATGTACGGTGTTTTCCCATCTAGAAACTAATAAGATCATTTCTGAATTTTTTAAAACTAATAATTAAAACTAAAATACTATGGAAGGTTATATAGGAGAAATTCGATTGTTTGCGGGAAATTTCGCTCCAAGAGGATGGTTTTTCTGCGATGGAACAGAGTATAGCATAGCAAATTACTCTACACTTTTTTCAATCTTAGGCACTACTTATGGAGGTAATGGCCAAACTACATTTGGTGTGCCAGATTTACGTGGCCGTGTTGCTGTAGGAACAGGACAAGGGGCTGGTTTACAAAATATTACATTGGGTCAAGTAGGAGGTACAGAAAATGTAACAATGAACACTTCACAAATGCCGATGCACACTCATAACGCAATAGCTACTATTGCATTTCCTGCTTTTTCTGAAGGAGGAGAAACAGGTTCACCTTCGGGAGCTATTTTAGGAGGATTGCAAGGTGCTTATTCTACTCAGCCTGGAGATACCAACATTGCTCCGGCTACAACTTCAGGGGCTTTATCTTCCGTAGGTGGCGGTATTCCTTTTGAAATTTTACAACCTGTTTTGGCTGCCAATTATATTATATGCTGTGAAGGAATTTATCCGAGCAGACCATAATTAAGTAAATCTTTAATTCTAAAAAACTAATCATCATGGATGGAACAATGTCAGAAATAAGAATGTTTGCGGGGAATTTTGCTCCAAAATATTGGGCTTTTTGTCAGGGGCAAACATTAGCAATCAATACAAATCAGGCACTTTTTGCACTTTTAGGAACGATGTACGGCGGAAACGGAGTTACAACATTTATGTTACCCAATTTTGCAGGTAGAACTGCTATGGGTACAGGAAATGGTGTAGGAACCGATAACTGGGTACTTGGAGAAATGGCGGGTACACCAACAGTGACATGTATAACCGCTAATCTGCCTATGCACAATCATGCTTCAGGTACAGAAACAGCTTCTATTAAAACGTTTTCAGACGGTGGAGACACAGGCTCTCCCACCAATGCTACACTTGCTTCTTTAGCAGGATTGTATTCAACCCAACCTGCAGATAGTACATTAAGACCAATAACTACAGCATTCAGTTTAAGTGTTGCAGGAGGAAGTCAGCCTATTAGTATTCAGCAGCCGTTTTTAGGAATGAACCACATCATTTGTTTATACGGAATTTTCCCTTCAAGATCATAATTAATAATACAAAAGCCTCTAATAGTTTCTTCGATTAGAGGCTTTATCTAAAAATATGAAAATAGCTTTACTTTTACCACGATCTGTTATTTATCCTTCAATGTCTTTCGATATGATGGATGGTTTTAAACAAGCGTTGAAAAATATCGGCTTGGAAGATCATTACGAAATTGTATCGGCAGGAATAGGTGTTGCCGCAAAACATGAAGAAATTTATGAACGTTGCGAGCAATTCCTTTTGGAAGGTGCAGAGATTATCATTGGATATATTAATCCTATTTCAGCAGAGTTTGTTCATCCACTTTTCGAGTCTTCAGGGAAAACGTTAATTGTTTTAGACAGCGGATATCATTTTCCTTCTTTTCAGGGAAGACTTTCCAATGCGTATTTTATATCTCTTCAGGGAGGTTTGTGTACGAGAGTTATCACTCACAAAGCAATTGAGGAGGGGCACAGCAATTTTGCGTTTACTTGTTCTTTTTATGATGCAGGCTATCGTCCGTCTTATATCTATTCAGCTGCAGTCGAAGAGAAAGGAGGTGCAATAGTTTTTAATCATGTTACATCTTTGCGTCGTGAGGATTTTACTTTAACACCTCTTACCGAATATCTTGAACAGCAAAAAGAAACTGCAGTTCTTGCAACATTTTGTGGCGATATGGCAGATGATTTTTTCAGAGCAGGGAATGATCTTGTGAATAATCATTCGGTCTATGGAACGGGTTTCACATCCGATGAAACCTGGCTTTCTAAAATGCTTTATCCGGGAAGCGACTGGAGCTCTGCTGTAGCTTGGTCTAAAACTTTAAAAACACCAGAAAATGAAATTTTTGTAAGCATAATGGATCGTATTAAAGAAGGTAAAGCCAATCTTTTCTCTTTATTGGGATGGGAAGCTGCTCTTTTTATTGCATTTGAAAACGAAAATTTCGATGGCATTACGATCAATTCGCCACGCGGAAAAGTATATATGAATCCTGAAAACAGGTTTACGGAAGCTCCGGTTTATTATGCAACAGTTTCAAAAGATGAATTTACAGGTAATTGTCTTCTGAAAGATGTTGAGGTTGCCTCGGTTACAGAATCGGAACGTGAAAGTTTAAATAATAATATTAAACACATTCAAAGTATTGAAGCTAATTCTTGGCTCAATGCTTATGCATGCCTAGAATCATGATGACAACATCCAAAATAGCTGTTTTGTGTAACAATCGTATGGCAATTCCGGCTTTACAGGCTTTATCTGCGCAAGGTCGGCTTTGTGCTTTAGGGGTACCGGAGGCAAACACAGATGTGATAGATTTCTGTTTAATGCTTTCAAGACAATCCGGAATTCCATTATTAATAATTAAAAAAGAAAATCTTTCTGCTCAGCTAGAAGAATTGATCACTAAAACGAGTGCTCAATTTGTTTTCACCATGACTTTTCCCTCGAAGATACCTGCAGAAATTTTAAATAAATATCAAGGTAAATTCTACAATTTTCATTACGGATTATTGCCCGAAATGCGTGGTGCAGATCCTGTTTTTGAATCGATCAGAAGTGGAGCAAAAGAAACGGGTATTACGGTTCATGCTATCGAAAATAAAATTGATAAAGGGGCAATTATCCTGAAAAAGATTTTACCTCTTTCAATAAATATGACACACGGTGTACTTTGTACCAATTTGTCATGGTTGGGTGCAAACTTACTCAGTGAACTTTTAATCTTATTAAAAAATAATTCTAAAGGAACAAAACAAGACGAAGGCAATGCTAAATATTTCACAAAACCTGCAGCAGCAGATGTTTGTATTTCTTGGCAAAAACATGATGCTAAAACCATCGAGGCTTTATCCAGAGCATGCAACCCGTGGAATAAAGGAGCATACACACAATGGAATGGTTGGAACATAAGAGTAGTGGAAGCTACAGTAATTAATGAAGCTTCGCATCAGTCTGATATTCCCGGAACCATTTTGTCGTTGGACGAAGACAATGGGCTCATTGTAAAATGTAATAATGAAACTCAGCTTCGATTAGATATCATCTATACAGATGAAGGATTTATGAGTGGTCACAAACTGTTTGCTTTTGGTATGAAAAAAGGCAGCCGGTTTGTGAATCTTTAACCTAAAAATGAATTAAATATGAAAAATTTTTATTCAAAAATCAAAACGCTGACAAAGACGGCTCTTATAGCAGGAGCGTCATTGTTGGGCTTTGCAGCCAATGCGCAAACGACCCTCGCAGCAGGAGATATAGCATTTACAAGTTATGATTCTTCTCCTTTAACAGGAGTTGGAGATAAGTTTTCTTTTGTGCTGCTTACAAATATTTCGGCAGGAACAACCATTAGCTTTACCGATCAAGGATATAATGGCTCGGGATGGTGGACTGCCGGAGCATCAGAATCCAGCATAACCTGGGTAAGTAGCACAGCAATTCCTATGGGAACAGAAGTGTATATAGTAGGACTTGCAGCTTCTACTTATAACCCTGCAACCGGTATATCAACTACAAATGGTAATGTTACACTTACTGATGGTTCATCTACAAATGGACTTTCATTAGCCAATACAGGAGATCAGATTATTGCATTTCAGGGAGGTAATGGAAAGATTACAGGAACTGGAGTTACTTGTATTGCTGGAATCAATTATTTCTATTACCCAGGAGGAGGAACTACAACAGCAGGGTGGAATATTGGAGTTCCAACGGGACCCAATTCATCGTTAATGCCTCCTGGACTTACAGGAGGTGTGAATGCATTCTATACAGGGGCACAATCGGGAAATATTATTGCGATATCAGGAAAATTTAATTGTACAGGAACACCAACTACTACGGCTGCTGCTGTGCGTTCAGCGGTAATGACAACTGGAAATTGGTCGCTTTTAGCTTCTGCAGGTATAACGGCATATTCAGGGTGTCAATTTATCGGTAGTAACCCGGTAATTACAGGAAACCCACCAAATAGAACAATCTGTTCTGGCGGAAATACAACGTTTTCTATTACGGCAACAGGTGCTACTTCTTATCAATGGTATCAAAATACAGGTAGTGGTTTTACTGCTTTAGCTAATGGAGCGCCGTTTTCGGGAGTTACCACAAGTACGTTAACGATAACAGGAGCAACAGGAACAATGAGCGGATATCAATATCGTTGTGTTGCAACTAATTCTTCGGGTTCGGCAACTTCAAATAGTGCAACATTAACGGTTTCATCTATTTCTGCAACAACCACTAAAACAAATATATCATGTAATGGAGGTAACAATGGTACTGCCACGGTTACTGCTTCAGGAGGAATTGGTCCATATACTTATGCATGGTCACCATCAGGAGGAACTGGAGCTACAGCAAGTGGTTTAGCGGCAGGAACGTATACGGTAACAGTAACTGACAATATTGGATGTTCCGCTACGGCAACAGCGGTAATCACTCAACCTAGCACAATTTCAGGCACAACAGTCGTTACGAATATTGCATGTAACGGTGGCTCAACAGGAGCTATCAATTTAACACCGACAGGTGGAGCATCACCATATACTTTCAACTGGGGAGGCGGAATCACGACAGAAGACCGTATGGGACTTGCAGCAGGAGCTTACACGGTAACAGTAACGGATGCTAACGGATGTACAGGAACAGTGACTGCAACGGTAACGCAACCTACAGCAATGAGTGCAACGGTTTCACAAACGAATGTTTCATGTAACGGAGGTTCGAACGGAACAGCAGGTATTGTTGTAACGGGAGGAACAGCACCTTATACTTACTCATGGTCTCCAAGCGGTGGAACAGCGGCAACAGCTACAGGATTATTAGCGGGAACTTATATAGTAACGGTAACCGATGCTAATGCATGTACATTAACAAAAACAGTTACGATTACTCAACCTACAGCAATGAGTGCAACGGTTTCACAAACGAATGTTTCATGTAATGGGAGTACCAATGGTACTGCCACAGTTACTGCATCAGGAGGAATTGGTCCATATACTTATGCATGGTCACCAAGCGGTGGAATAGCAGCAACAGCTACAGGATTATTGGCAGGAACTTACACGGTAACGGTAACTGATGCTAATGCATGTACGTTAACAAGAACGGTAACGATCACTCAGCCAACTGCAATTTCAGGCACAACAGTGGTTACGAATATTGCATGTAATGGCGGTTCAACCGGAGCTATCAATTTAACACCAACAGGTGGAACAGCGCCATATACTTTCAACTGGGGAGGCGGAATCACGACAGAAGACCGTACTAGTTTAGCAGCAGGAACTTACACAGTAACCATTACAGATGCTAACGGATGTACAGGAACAGTAAGTGCTACAATCACTCAGCCAACAGCAATGAGTGCAACCACTTCTCAAACGAATATTTCATGTAATGGAGGATCTAACGGAACAGCAAATATTGTTGTAACAGGAGGAACAGCACCTTACACTTATTCATGGTCTCCAAGCGGTGGAACAGCAGC
>Ga0213827_1000393_pt1 | contig 38399 bp, 32 predicted proteins | sample MC6MC0898MG_FD_180669 | JGI IMG/M metagenome (GOLD analysis project Ga0213827, IMG submission 180669) | Enriched soil aggregate microbial communities from Iowa State University, Ames, United States - MC6-MC0898-MG | ecosystem: Environmental > Terrestrial > Soil > Unclassified | place: USA: Iowa...
TGACGCCATGCGCGGCAGCCAGGCCGTTGAGGGTAAGCAGGGACAGCGTGGGCGGGCAGTCGATGAGCACGAAGTCGTACTGGGTCGCGACGGTGTCGATGGCGGCCTTCAGTTGGCGTTCGCGCTGTTCCATCTGCACCAGATCGATCTCGGCGCCGGAAAGTTCGCGGTTGGCGGGCAGCACGTCGTAGCCGCCGGACTCCGACTTCACGCGCGACTGTTCGATGGAGGATTCGCCGATCAGCACCTGGTACAGATTGGATTTCAGCGAATTCTTGTCGATGCCGCTACCCATGGTGGCATTGCCCTGCGGGTCCAGGTCCACCAGCAGCACGCGCTGATTATGCGTGGCAAGGCCCGCCGCCAGATTGATGGCGGTCGTCGTCTTGCCCACTCCGCCCTTTTGATTGGCAATGCAGAAGACGCGGGCGGATGTGCTGGGGGGTATGTTCTTCATAGGGTTCCTTGACTGCGGCGCATCCAGATCAGGCAGCGTTCTGCTTGCAGCTCCGGGACTTGGAGCGGCTGAATATGATCGACTTGCCATTCCCCGCGCGCGTGCAGCGCCTGGATTTCTTCTTCGGGGAGCTTGCCCTTCATGGCGACGAGGGTACCATTCTTGGCTACGTGGCGACCCGCGAGTTGCGCAAAATCATCCAATGATGCAAACGCTCGCGACGTCACGATGTTGCACTCGGCGGGATCCAGCGTTTCGATGCGCGCATGCTGCGATTGCAGGTTGGGCAAACCCAGCGCGCCGCTCATCTGACGCACGAACGCAGTCTTCTTTTCGACCGCGTCAACGCAGGTCACCGACCACTGGGGCCGCATGATGGCCAGGACGACGCCAGGCAGCCCGCCACCCGAGCCGACGTCGTAGACCTTGGCCGGACCATCGGGCGCTGCCAGCGCCTCGCTGAAGGGCTTCACGGCCGCAAGGCTATCGAACAGATGCTGCACGAGCATCTGCTGCGGATCGCGGATGGCGGTCAGGTTGTAGGTGCGATTCCAGCGCTGCATCTGCGCAAGATAATTGAGCAGTTTGGCGATGGCGCCGTCGTCGGCGTTCACGCCCAGCTGCTCGCATGCGCGAGTGAGTCGGCCGGCCATGTCGATGCCGGCCTGATTGGCGGGCGCGCTCATGCCGCTTGCTTGCGCGAGCCGTAATGCAGGCGCTTCAGGTGAATGAGCAGGAGCGAAATGGCAGCCGGCGTGACGCCGGAAATGCGCGCGGCCTGGCCGATCGTTTCCGGACGATGCGTCTTGAGCTTCTGACGCACTTCAAAGGACAGGCTGGTCACGGCGTCGTAGTCGACATCAGCCGGGATCGGCTGTTGCTCGTGGGCAATGTGCTTTTGCACCTCGTCCTGCTGGCGCGCAATGTAGCCGGCGTACTTGACCTGGATCTCGACCTGCTCCGAGAGCACGTCGTCCTCGACGACGCCCGGGCCGGCTAGCAGCGTGCCGTCCACGTTTTGGGCGGCCATCAGGGCTTCATAGGTCACGTTCGGGCGCTTCAACAGATCTGCTAGTGAGTACTCACGTTCGATCGCCTTGCCGAGCAGCGGCTCGGCCACCTCGGCGGGCAGCAGACGCGGATTCACCCATGACGACTTCAGGCGCTCGACCTCAGCGGCGACGGCGTCGCGCTTACGGTTGAACGCGTCCCATCGTGTATTGTCGACAATTCCGAGTTCACGACCGATTTCCGTCAGGCGCAGATCGGCATTGTCTTCGCGCAGGCTCAGGCGATATTCGGCACGGGACGTGAACATGCGGTACGGCTCGGTCACACCGCGCGTGACCAGATCGTCGACCAGGACGCCCAGATAGGCTTCGTCTCGGCGCGGGGTCCACTGCTCACGGTCCTGCGATTTCAGGGCGGCGTTCACGCCAGCCAACAGGCCTTGAGCCGCGGCTTCTTCATAGCCGGTGGTGCCGTTGATCTGTCCGGCGAAGTAAAGCCCTTCAATTGCCTTGGTTTCGAGCGTGCTCTTAAGTCCACGTGGATCGAAGTAGTCGTATTCGATGGCATAGCCAGGCCGCATGATGTGCGCGTTCTCAAGCCCGGGCAGCGAATGAATCAGATCCAGCTGCACATCGAAAGGCAGGCTGGTCGAGACGCCATTGGGGTACACCTCGTGCGTATCCAGCCCTTCCGGTTCCAGGAACACCTGGTGGGATTGCTTATCGGCAAACCGATGGATCTTGTCTTCGATGGACGGGCAATAGCGAGGGCCCACGCCCTCGATGACGCCGCTGTACATCGGCGACCGATCGAGGCCGCCACGAATGATGTCGTGGGTGCGCGCGTTGGTATGGGTGATCCAGCACGGCAACTGGCGCGGATGCATGGCCACATTGCCCATATAGGAGAACACGGGTACCGGATCCAGGTCGCCGGGCTGTTCTTCCAGGATTGCGTAGTTGATCGTGCGGCCATCAATGCGCGGCGGCGTGCCGGTCTTGAGGCGGCCTTGGGGAAGCTGCAGCTCTTTCAGACGCTGACCCAGCGAAATCGCGGGAGGGTCTCCGGCGCGGCCGCCCGAATAGTTTTGCAGGCCGACGTGGATCAGACCATTCAGAAACGTGCCGGCAGTCAGCACCACCGTCTTGGCGCGAAACTTCAGGCCAACTTGCGTCACGGCGCCAACGACCCGATCCCCTTCCACCATCAGGTCCTCGACCGCCTGCTGGAACAACCACAGGTTCGGCTGGTTCTCGAGGCGTCCCCGAATGGCCTTGCGGTACAGGACACGATCGGCCTGCGCTCGCGTTGCGCGTACGGCCGGACCCTTCGAGCCGTTCAGAATACGGAACTGGATGCCGGCCTCGTCGGTGGCCAATGCCATGGCCCCGCCCAACGCGTCCACCTCTTTGACGAGGTGGCCCTTGCCGATTCCGCCGATGGACGGATTGCAAGACATTTGGCCAAGGGTCTCGATGTTGTGCGTGAGCAGCAGCGTCTGCGCACCGGTGCGGGCTGCAGCCAATGCCGCCTCAGTGCCGGCGTGGCCGCCACCGACGACGATGACATCGAATTCGCGGGGATAGTCCATGATGGGGGGAGGTAAAGAAGAGAGCGATCGGCGCTCATTATAGAGGCAGGGGTTGCATGTTTCACGTGAAACATGCGGACAGGTTGTTTTATGTGGCGACCGGGCGCATTTGGGCTGGGCGGTTGGTATCGAATGGCTGGATGGGTGGGTAGATATCGGCACCTGCCCGGTGTTCTCGGGGATGTTCCACGTGAAACACGTCGGTCGCTTGTCGACTAAGTACGTAAAGGGCGGACGTTGGCGGTGTTTCACGTGAAACAGTGATGACGGTCTGAAGAGCTTATGGTTGACCGAACGTGGCATGAGGGTGATCGGCGGCAGTGGGCTCTCCGCAAAACTTATCTGCGCCTGGGACCAAGAGACCGAATGCGGGTCCTGCTCATTAAGCTATCTTTGCCATAACAGAGAAAGGCGGTGGCGGCCGGTGCTTGCAGTGTTTCACGTGGAACATTTCACACAACGTTGCTTCGGCGCGTTGAGAGCCCCCTCCCCTACGACAATCTTCTACTTCCGGGTCGCTCGACAAGGTGATGACGGGGGTATTGCGGCCGCAACCCGCATCTGTTCCCGTGAATCCGGGTCCTGCACCCGGCCTCTCGAGCAATAACGCGTTTGGTGTGCATAACTTGCAGTCCCGGGACACACAGCCGAGACTGGCTGCGACGTTTCACGTGGAACAAGGTGTCTGGGGGAACTGCAGGGAGCCCACCCCCTCCTGCCATCCGGGAAGTCGAAGGACGAGCGCGGGCAACCGGCTCCGTCTAGGCACTAGCCTACTGCGGATCAGGGCATCGCCGCTGTCGCCACTCTGCCCCTGTTCGGCTGAACGAGCCAGCAGACAAGGCCTCCCTACCCCAACGAGAGCCGAACCCGACCACACTTTCCCTTGTGCGGCAGTTGGATTCCTCATCCGGCAAATTCGCCGCCAAGGGTCGTGGGAGGCCGTTGTTCCACGTGAAACAACGGTGTGCAGCGGGTCCCGCCTCCATCCCGAACCATCACTATGTGGCCTCGCCCCCGAAGTGGGGAGTTCCGCCACGTAGTAATAGAAGAAACCGCCAGACCGCTCTATCCCCGCTGACAGACTTTGACTGTTTCACGTGGAACATCGTGCGAGGCACCCGAAAATTGGTTCGGGCAACCAACTAATCGCCGACGCCCAGGGCTATAGGAGCCCTCGTGATAGCGGAAAACCAGGAGCCGATGTTCGCGATCCGCGCACCAGAAACCACGCGTGGGCCACTCTATCAACGGTGCTCAGCGCTAAAACAATGGATGGAACCTGGCAAAGCTGCGTGCGCAACGCGGAATTCTCAGGCGGCCGCGCTCCTGCGCCCAGCCAAATCGAGAGAAATGTTCCACGTGAAACACGCGGAGGCAGCGAGACGTTTTGCGGGAGCTGTGTTTCACGTGAAACACGACGTGGTGCTATTAGCCATTGAGCTCTACGGCACCTCCGTTGGCACCGGCGATCTCCCTTACCGCGCCTTTCGAAAGCGCTGACACGAGTCCAACCTCGACGCGTCCAATAATCGAGTCAGCAATCAGAAAAGGTAAGAAAGATGATAAATAACGATTTATTCGACCCTTACCTACCCCCTGCCCGGAAAAACGCCTTTTTTTCCATCGCAAGGCCGGACGGCAACGCGTCAGCGCGTATGTTTGCAGATCGCCGCCGATCGACCAGGTCTCAATCCCTACGCCCGCGCAAGTCTTCGCCGGCGAAGTTACCCACACGTTTGCCCGAGCGCCGGGCCGTCTGGCGAGAGCGCATCAGAGCATGCGGACAGAATGCGGCGAATCGAACAGACCTGGTCGTGACGCGCGGAGCTACCCAGGCATGCGGCTTATCCACAGACACTAGCTAACGACAACGCACTATGAAAAGAATCGAAATCCCACGCGGAGAACCTGGGTTACGCACACTCTTATCAACAGGCAATCCTGTGAGCAGACCTAGGATGCCGCGATCAAACCGAGGCCCCGCAACGCGGTCACGTAACGCCTGACAGCTCATCGACATATGCACACTCGGGCCGTGCCCCTCCGGCAAATTCTCGACTTAATGCGAGACGATTTATCCACCGCAATCCCCACGCATTCGAAGCAAGACCACAGAAACTGAAACTGCGGTGAGTGCAGGAGAAAACACGCGCAAGTGAAGTCGGTTATGGGAGTGCGGAAAGACGAAAAGCAACTTCAACAACTTGCTGAACTCTTGCACAAGCTCACGGTCAAATCGCGCGGCCCAAAACCCCGAGGCGGTTTATTCACAAAATTATCCCCACCCCGGATATCCAGTGGGCAGTGCCAGACCGGCGCACCTGTTCATTGACCCGACAATAATCTTCCTCGTACTCCCGACGCCGCGCCATCATCCATATGGCCGAGGCGCTCGCGGCTTCATGTGAAATGCTGTGGACAAGTCGCCGGAAGATATCCGACCACAAAAAATTCGTCTGCCGCAGCGGCCATGACCGCTTGGGGGTCGTCAAAGAGCAACCCTCCCAGACCGCAATTTCCGTTCCCGCACCCTCACCCTTTGAGCGATATCCCCATTTCTATCCACAGGCGAGGACCCTCAATTTGGATAACGGGAGGCGTAATTCTGTGCATAACCCACATGGGGATATCTTTGTGAACAACAGTCCCCAGGTCGGCATTCCACACGCTCTGCTCGACCGAAAACGCACATGAATGCACTCTTGGATACTGAAATTCACCGCGCTTGAACACCCTGGTAATCGACGCGTTTCCCTATGAAAACGCTGATTAAACCGCCTTCGCGCCACTCCAGGATGACGCGCTGGACTATCCACGGGAAACAGCAAGCCGCAGCCTGCATTAATGCAGAAATCTGTGCAAAACCCGGTTTGCCAAAGCCCAATTGCTTCATTACTGAGCAGCGAGATGCTCATGTCGGGAAATAATTATCCACAGAGTTATCCAGTGCTCGAGGATATGTTAGTGAACACTAACAAACTGGCAAATGAGCGCCAACACATGACGCATGACGGTCCGCAGCGGACGGCGATTTAAGCGCGACGGCGCGCGGGCGCAATGGCCCAACGGTGGCGCATCGAATGGCGGCAAGTGCGGCCGCAAATGAAACAACGCCCCAGACCGGGAGGTCTTGGGGCGTTGTAGCCAGGCCTAGCCTGGCTGACGGGAAATTGGGATTTCCCGATTTAGAGCGGGCGAATTTCGGCCGCTTGAGGTCCTTTCGGACCATCCTTAACTTCGTATTCGACTTCCTGGCCTTCGTTCAGGCTGCGATAGCCGCGACCCTGGATGGCGGAAAAGTGTGCGAACACATCGGTGCCGCCCACGTCCGGCGTGATGAAACCGAAACCCTTGTCAGCGTTGAACCACTTGACTTTGCCCTTCTGAGCCATTTTTTCTAGCGTCCTGTAATTAAATCGAAATGCATTGAATCAAGGACGCCGTGCGAACTGAACGATCGGTGCAAAACCAGTGTTCCCGCTTGTCGCCAGAGCGGCAGAAACGAGTCTGCGCGCGCTTGAATCAACTGCGGAATCAGCATACTCATCCGGCATTACCGAGTCATATAGTTGTTTACCCCAATGTCGCTTTTTTTTCACTGGAACGGCAATACCGCTAGGCGGAATTACCGCGCCGGCGCGCCAGAATTGCATAAAGGGGACCCGTCACGATCACGACGAAAACCATACGCGTGACGTGAAACGCCGTCACCACCGGAACGCCCAACTGCAGCACTTTCGCGGTGATCGCCATCTCGGCAATGCCGCCTGGGGTCGTACCTAGAATCAAAGTGGGAATGGGCGCCGCAGACCACAACGACAGCAACGCGCCCACGCCGAAGGCCAGCGCTAATGCCAACACCGTGAAGCCCGCCACCGCCGCCATGAAACGCGGCGCGGCGCGGAAAAAATCGGGCCGGTATCGGTCACCAAGCGACCAGCCGATAAGGAGCTGTCCCGCCTTGGGAACATAATCCGGCAATGCGGAAAGTTCGATGCTCGACGCGGTCAACACCATCGCGACAAGCATCGGCCCAAGCACCCATGGATTGGGTAGCCGCAACTTCGTAAACGCGGCGCCGCCCAGAATGGTCAAGGCCACCAGCGCTGCCAGGCCAAGTACGTGCACCTCGCGCGGTCCCGGGACCGTGGGATCCAGACCCGCCACGCCCCACCACTGGAATATGAACGGGACCGTCACCACCACCAGCAACACCCGCACGCTGTGCGCGGTCGCCACGCGATCGATCCGCGCGCCATGGCGTTCGGCCAGATTGGCCATTTCGCTCGCACCGCCAATGGCCGACGAAAACCACGCGGTCTTGAAATCCACGTCCGTGAAACGCCGCAAAATGGCGGTCCCCAGAAACGCGAGCGCCAGCGCGAATAGCATTCCCACGACAATGGGTCCGGCGTTGCTGCCAATGTGCCCAATGACTTGCGGCGTGAAATACAGCCCCAACGATGCGCCGATGACCCATTGGCCCGCATTGCGTGCCGGCCGCGGGCACGCGGTCCGCACGCCGGCGATCCGGGTGCTCGCGGTCAGCAGCAGCGCGCCCAACATCCACGGCAGCGGCAGGTGGGCCCACACTGCGAGCAACGCGCCGGCCAGCGCAATACCGAAGCCACCCAGCACTCGCACCAACATGTTCTGAACCACAATCCCATCCGCGTTAGAAGCTCATGAAAAATGAATTATGAGTTAGTGGGATACTTACGAAAACTTTCCTCGGCTACCCGTGTTCACTTCGCGTCCAACATGATCCGCTCCAAACTCCCCGACGTCGGCACCACCATATTCACCGTGATGAGCCGCCTGGCCATCGAGCACAAGGCCATCAACCTGGGCCAGGGCTTTCCTGACTTCGATCCGGACCCCGCGCTGTGCGGCCTGGTCACCAAGGCGATGGCCGACGGCCACAACCAGTATCCGTACATGCCCGGCGTCGCGCCGCTACGCGAGGCCATCGCGGCCAAGACGCATGAGCTCTATGGCCATGCCTACGATCCCGAAACCGAGATCACGGTCACCAGCGGCGCCACCGAGGCGTTGATGGCCACGGTGCTGGCTGCGGTGGGCAGCGGCGATGAAGTGGTGGTGATCGAGCCGTGCTATGACTCGTATCTGCCGGCGATTCGACTGGCTGGCGGCACCGCGGTGCCCGTGCCGCTGCGCGCGCCCACCGAAGCCGATCCGTATTACCGCATCGACTGGCAGCGTGTGCGCGACGCCATCACGTCCAAGACCCGCCTGTTGATGCTGAACTTCCCGCACAATCCCACGGGCGCCGTGCTTGACGACAGCGACCTGGACGCGCTTGAAGCCATCGTTCGCGACACGGGCGTGCTGCTGGTGTCGGACGAGGTCTACGAACACATCGTTTTCGACGGCAAGCCGCATGCCAGCGTCGCGCGCCGCCCGCTGCTCGCCGAACATGCGTTCGTGATCTCGTCGTTCGGCAAGACCTACCACACCACCGGATGGAAGATCGGCTATTGCTGCGCGCCGCGCCAACTGAGCGCCGAGCTGCGCAAGGTGCACCAGTTCATGGTGTTCACCGTGCCGTCGCCGATGCAGTTCGCGCTGGCCGAATTCATGCGGGATCCCAAGCCGTACCTGGACCTGCCCGCGTTCTATCAGGCCAAGCGGGACCGCTTGTCGCAAGGCCTGGCGCAGACGCGATTCCGCCCGCTTCCCAGCCCCGGCACGTTCTTCCTGCTGGCTGACTACAGCCAGCTCTCCAAGCAGAACGAAGCCGACTTCGCGCGCGACCTGACCGTCAACCATGGCGTGACCGTGATTCCGGTGTCCGCGTTCTATCGCCACCCCGACGCGCCGGAATCCAATCATCGTATCGTGCGCTTCTGCTTCGCGAAGAAGGATGCAACGCTGGACGCCGCGCTGGAACGCCTGCAGCAGGTTTGATCGTTCAATATCTGAGTAAAAGCTCATATATTAAAACGCGGATGCAGCATCCGCGACAGGCCTGAAAAAAAGGGGGCGCCGAATGGCGCCCCTGAACATTTGCCGGCCTGGCTTTGCGTCAGCCTGCGCACCGGCCGGTGCGCAAACCCGCTTCCATCAGACCGGCCCAGCGGCAACCTTTCTTGCGGCGCGCACGCGGCGCAGGATCTGCGGCACGATGACGACCGCCGCCGCGCCCGCCCACAGCGCAATCGACACGGGACTGGCGAACAACACGCCGACGTCGCCATCCGTCATCGACAGCGCACGGCGCAGGTTCTGTTCCATCATGTTGCCCAGCACGACGCCCAGCACCAGCGGCGCCATCGGCACACCGAACTTGCGCAGGAAATAGCCCAGCGTGCCGATGCCGGCAACCAGCAGCAGATCGAAGGTGCCCGCGTTGATCGCGTAGACGCCGATATAGCTGATGCACAGGATGCCCGGCACCATCAGCCAGCCCGGCACCGAAAGCACCTTGGAGAAGAACCGCACCAGCGGCACGTTCATCACGAAGAGCAGCACGTTCGCTACGAACAGCGACGCGATCAGGCCCCATACCAACTCGGGCTTGGTGTCGAACAGGACCGGACCCGGCGTGATGTTGTAGAGCGTCAAAGCCCCCATCATCACCGCGGTGGTGCCGGAACCGGGCACGCCTAGCGTCAGCATCGGAACGAAGGAACCGATCGCCGACGCGGTGGCGGCGGCTTCCGGCGCGACGAGACCGCGCATGTCGCCCTTGCCGAACTTGGCTTCGGGATCCTTCGATTCGATGATGCGCTTTTCCTGCGAATACGCGACCGCCGCGGCCACGCTGGCGCCTGCGCCGGGCAGCACCCCCACGCCAAAGCCCACGAGCGCGCTGCGCACCACGCTCCACCAGGTGAACGCCATCTCCTTCAGATTGAAGAGCTTGCGGCCGCTGGGCTTGACCTCGACGCTGTGGCCGGCCATCACCTTCTCAAGCATTTCCAGCATCTCGCTGACCGCGAACAACGCGATGACGACCACGACAAAATCGATGCCATCGGCCAGATGCACGGACTCGAACGTGTAGCGGTAGACGCCCGAGTTCGCGTCCACGCCCACCACCGAAATGGACAGGCCGATCATCGCCGCCAGCACGCCCTTGACCGGCTGCTTGCCCAGCAAACTGGTCAGGCAGCAAAATGCGAAAATCATGAGCACGAAGTATTCGGCGGGGCCAAATGCGAGCGCCCATTTCGCCAGCAGCGGCGCGAGCAAAATGATGCCCACCACCGACACGATGGCACCAAAGAACGCCGACCACGCGGACAACGACAACGCCACGTTGGCCAGACCCTGCCGCGCCAGCGGATAGCCATCCAGCGTCGTCATGATGGCGCTGGCCTCGCCCGGCACGTTCAGCAGAATCGCAGTGATGCGGCCGCCGTACTCGGCGCCCACATACACCGCCGCCAGCAGGATCAGCGCCGTTTCGGGCGGAAGGTTCATGGCAAAGGCGATCGGGATCAGCATCGCCACGCCGTTGACCGGCCCCAGCCCCGGCAGCACACCCACCATGGTTCCGATGAAGGAGCCGATGGCCGCCACCAGCAGGTTCGTCAGCGAAAACGCGACGCCAAAGCCTATCGAGAGATGATCGAGAATGCCGCTCATATCAGGTTCTCCAGCAGTCCACCGGGCAGGACAACGTCCAGCACCTTGTCGAACAGCACGAAAAAGAAAAGGCTCATGACGACGCCGCCGATCGCGCACTTCACCCAGCTGCCGCCGAACAGGCGGCCCACGAAGATCGTCATGAGCGACGTGGCGACAATGAAGCCCAGCCACTGGAAGAGAAACGCGTAGGCGGTCACGAACACCACCATCAGCGCAATGCGCCCGTTGGCGCCGGCCGGGTTGCGCTCGACGGCGTGCCCGCCCTTGTAGACGAGCCACAGCCCGCACAGGCCGATGATCAGCGCCAACAACAGCGGGAAGGCGCGCGGGCCGACGGGCTCGTAGGCGAAGGGCGCCTCGATGCTCCAGCCGGCGGCCGTCATGAAGACGGCCAACGCCAGGGCAGCAATGCCCAGGATTCGATCATTCATGGTCCAGGTTTCCGTTCAAGTCGGATCGCGCGGCGCAGCGGGACCTGCCGCCGGCTGAGCGGGCGGCAGGTGTGCCCTAGCGGGCGCGATCGGGGTCAGTCCTTGCGGCTGGCTTACTTTTTGATCAGGCCGAAGGTGTCGGCAAGTTCGCCGTACTGCTTGACCTGGTTCTTCACGTAGGCGTCCAGTTCCGGGCCGGTCTTGTTGAAGGGGAAGAGGCCCTGCTGCTGGCGCAGCTTCTCGAACTCGGGTGCGGCCGTCGTCTTGTTGAACGCGTCCACCCAGAACTGGTAGTCGGCGTCGGAGACCTTGGGACCGACGTAGAAGCCGCGGATGATCGGCCAGACGATGTCGTAGCCCTGTTCCTTGGCGGTGGGCACCGAACCCAGCTTGCCCGGCAGGCGCTGGTCGTTGAAGACCGCCAGCACGCGGATCGGGGCGCCGCCTTCGAGCATCGTGAATGCTTCGGCCGCATCGCCCATGTAGGCCTGGATATGGCCGCCGCGCAGCGCCGTCACGGCCTCGCCGCCGCCTTCGAAGGCGACAAAGCGCATCTTCTTGAAGTCCACGCCTGCCGCCTTGGCGGTCAGCGCTGCCTTCATCCAGTCCTGGCTGCCCACGGTGCCGCCCGCGCCCAGCACGATCTTGGTCGGATCCTGCTTGAAGGCGTCCATCAGGCTCTTCAGGTCGGTGTACGGCGAGTCGTTGCGCACCACGGCCACACCGTAGTCGGTGCCGATCGCGGCCAGCCAGCGCACGTCGTTGACGTTGTACTTGCCGAACTTGCCCTGCGCCAGGTTCAGCAGCGAGCCGCCGGAGAACGCGACGATGGTGCCCGGCTCGTTCGGGTGCTGGGCCACGATGTTGTTGTACGCCACCGCGCCGATGCCGCCGGGCATGTAGACGATGCGCATGGCGCTCTTGAGCGCCCCACTCTGCTTCAGGCCTTCGGTGGCCAGGCGGCACGTCAGGTCGAATCCGCCGCCGGGCTGCGCGGGCGCAATGCATTCCGGGCGGCGGGGTTCGTCGGCGGCATGGGCCGTGCCGAGGGACAGGGTGATGGCGCCAAGCGCCGCCATGGCTGCGATGCGCAGCTTCAGGATCGTCTGCATTCTTGCGTCTCCAGGATTTATAGGTCTAGGTATCGCTGGCAGCGGCGCTGCGGCGAATGATCGCGTCAAGCGGCTCCAGTGGACGCAACCGTACAAAACCGAAGCTTTCCATAACCTTTCAATTTCGGCCGATTTCGTGACGCGGCGCAGCATGCGGTCCGGTTTCCAGGGTAAACACCAATGCCGCGCGCAATCCCGGTTGCCCGATCCGGTTTTCGAGCACGAGCCGGGCGCCCAGGATTTCGGCAATGGTGCCCACGATCGCCAGGCCCAGCCCGGCGCCGGAGGTGTTCTTGCCGGCGGCGCCCCGCCGAAAGCGCACGCACGCCCGGGCGATGTCCTCATCCGACATGCCGGGGCCGTCGTCTTCGACAAACAGCCGAGCCTGGCCAGCGTCTGCTTCGATCCGGACGGTGACCACGCCGCCGGCGGACGCATACCGGATGGCATTGTCGACCATGTTGCTGACCGCCTCCCGCAGCAGCCACTCCGCCCCGCTGACGAGAACCGGCCTGCGTTCGGCCTCCAGGCCGATGTCCAACTGCCGGGCGCGGGCATTGGGTAATTGGGTACGGATCACTCCGTCTGCCAGATCGACCAGGTCCACCGATTCGGGCGCCAAACCGCCTTCGGCCAGCGAGGCGTCTTTAGCGCGCGCCAGGGCGAGCATCTGGTTGGTGGTGCGTACGGCCCTGTCCAACCCCTCTTGCATCGCCAGAAGGGCTGTACGGACCTCCTGGGGGTCTGTTTCGCGCAGGGCATAGGCCGTCTGGGTCCGCAAAACTGACAAAGGTGTGCGCAATTGGTGCGATGCGTCGTCCAGGAACTGCGCCTGCACCCTCCCCAAGGCCGCAAAACGGGCCATGTGAAGGTTTACGGCGGCCACCAAGGGCAGGACCTCCCCTGGCATGTCGGACGCGCTGACGGGGCTTAAATCGTCTGCAGACCGGCCTTTGACTTCCTGCCGCAACCGCTCGAGGGGGCGCAGGGCCATGAAAACGCCCAGGATGATCACCAGGACGCTGATGAGGATCACCGCAAGGTCCCGCTCCACTGAACGCACCAAAACCTTGTGGAGGAACGCCTGTCGGCTTTCCAGGCCCTCCGCGACCTGCACGATGACCCGGCCGCCCTGATTTGCGTACAAGGGGGGGTTCATGGGCCGGGCCAGCGCCGCGACCCGGACGGGCTGCCCCTGGTAGGTTGCGTAGAAAAACCGCGGTTCGCCGGACAGCAGAGGCTGCTCCGGCAGGGGCAGACCCGGATGGCCGATTTCGGCCAGCCCGTCTTCGGTCGCCACCCGGTAGAACACGCTGCCATTGGCCGTCAGCTCGAAAAATTCAAGCATCAGGTATGGCTGCTCCATGGCTAATCCACCGCTGGCTGTGGATATGTTGTGGTCGATCGCGCGAAGCGCGCCGGCGAGAGACCGGTCATAGGCATTGTCGACCTGGTTGCGCAACTGGTGGTTGGACAGCCAGAGCGCACCCATCATCACGAAGACCAACGTGGGAATCAGCCACCAGAGCAACTGAGTTTTCAGCGTCCGGGCGCGTTTTTTCGCCGAAAAATCAACGCTGTTTTGCGGACTTCTAGTTGTCAACAAGGTTCTCCAGGCAGTACCCCATGCCCCGCATGGTCACGATTTGCACACCGGTTTCCGCCAATTTTTTGCGCAATCGGTGAACAAGGACCTCGATGGCTTCCAGGTTGATGTCGGCATCGTCCGTGAGGATGCGGTCCAGGATCTGCTGCTTGTTGATGGGTTCGCCGCTTTTCTGGATCAGCACCCGAAGTACCGCATGTTCACGTGGGGATAACTGCAAGGGCTGTCCATTGACCGTGAATTTCTGCGCGGAAGTTTCAAAAACCAGGTTTCCCAGCGCCAGGCGCGGATGTTCGCGCCCGCGGCTGCGGCGAATCAGCGCAATCAATCGCGCTTCCAACTCTTCCACAACAAAGGGTTTCGGCAGGAAATCGTCCGCTCCTTCGTGAAGTGTTCCGATTCTCTCGGCCAGTGAATCGCGCGCGGTCAAGACCAGCACCGGCGTACGGTCGTCCCGCGCGCGAATCTTCGCCAGCAAAGTATGGCCATCCATGCCGGGAAGTCCCAGATCCAGGATGACCGCATCGAAATCTTCGACGGCCAACCTTCTTTCGGCAACCAGACCGTCGTCTGCCCACTCCACGACAAAGCCCGCATGTCTGGCCAGGCTTCTGGACAGCCAGCGGGCAAGTTCAGCTTCATCTTCGATCAGGAGGATACGCATGGACGCAGTCCGGGGGGCGGTGGATGGGCGGGATAGGAAAGCATGTTTGGCTTTTCCTTTTTTTCTATTTATATAAAGACTAATGATTAATAAGGGCTGTGGATAACTACCTTAACCTTGAAAACCTCTTTCTTTTCATCGTCTTACGGCCGTTTTTGCCTGTGCAAGAACTCTGTGTGGGAAAAAAGCTGAAGTTGGACAAGATTTTGGACCACGTACGAAACCCCTGCTTGTTCAACTTGCCTCCACAACATGTGCACAAGCGCGCTACTTAGGAGTTATCCACAGGGCGATTCTGGCAAACCGGGGGTGGATTTGGGCGTTTTACCCTGGAAAACGCGTGTGCGGGTACGTGGGTTTTTGCCCTGGAAAGGAGGTAAAACGGGCCGCTGGGACGCGTTCGGAATCGGGGATTCGAGGGGAGACAGGTGCGCCTCGCCTACGCCGGATTGAGCAAAATGTGAGCAGGGCCCGCCGTGAAGTTCTGCCGTGGATAGCGGCTTGAAACCGCGCCGAGCAGGATAGGCTGGGCGCTTGGGACGCGGTTCTTTGGCTGAAAACGTGGCCTTGAAGTCGTGCGCGGCCACGCTGATTTGCGCGCAGGATCTCCTGGCGAAGGTCGAACTGCTGGGCCGGATCCAGTTGCTGGTCGGGGGCGGCGCGGTGTCCGCGACGGGGTGTCGCCGGCCCACGCGCAGGACCCTTGGCAGCGGAATCAGATGTTGGTGACCGGGGGCGCGATCGTTGATCTCCTGTTGCCGCCGGGCACTGCGCATGTGCCGTTGATGTCGATCTTGGTGAGCTATGAGAGGACGCTGAGCTACAAATTCATGTTGCCGTTGATGCTGGCGTGCATGACGGGTTACGTTATTGATCAGCGCATGCGGTGCAAGTCCGCCGGTGGAAAAAAATGCTCGCGAACCACAGGGCGGCGGATCACCTGTCTGCAAAAAAGGTAGACCAATGAATTACGAGTAAAAGCTCATATATCTACTTGCCTGCCTTTTATTGGTGTCGATGGCTGAAAAATCCACTTATTCAAGGGGTTTTTGCATGAAAACGCGGTTCAGTCCCATCTCCGTGCCGCGGTGCGTTTCCATATAGCCATGCCGCGTGTAGATGGCGATGTTCTCGGTCATCACTTCTTGCGTGTAAAGCCGGATACGTGAAAAACCGGCGCGACGCGCCGCGCTTTCGGCCCAATGCAGCAGTGTCCGGCCGTGGCCCTTGCCTTGTGCCGTTGGTGAAACGGCGATGTTGTCCAGCAGCATGCAGCCGTCATCGGGTTCTGGAATCAGCACGACGAGGCCTTCGATGCCATATTCCGATTCCAGCACATGAACGACGCCTTGCGCGACGCGCGCCGGATAGTCGTCCAGCATTGGCCCGGGTGTGGCGCCGTTGCGGGCAATGTAGGGGGAGTAAGCCTCGCGAACGATACTTTCGACGCGGGTGACATCGGCGGGAGTCGCGTCGCGGACACGAAAGGAGCTGGGCTTCGTACTCATGGCGATGCGCCTCCGTTTAATTCGTCGATGCAAATGCGATATCTGTAATTTGAACGATCGAATCTAGCATGGGTTTCATCTACGGGCCCGTTCGTGATTCACGGTCCATATCGGCGGGCCACTGGACTTTAGGGGCTAGACGCAAGGCAATGTTGTAGGGAGCGACGTCGTTGGCATCACGCGGTTCGGCACGATCGGGGTCGAGGCTTTCGATGCCGTTCTGCATGTAGGCGCACACGTAGGCCCAGAAATTGGAGGTGTTAGCAGCGTCAGTATTTAAGTGGAAGCGCGTCACGACGTTGTTGGTGCCCGGTTCCACAACTGCGATGGAGACGCCCTCTTTGATGATGAGACCTCCGCCTGGCGTCGCGCCGCGGACTTTCCACTTCTCTGCGCGCAGATCGTCCCAGTCATAGCTGGCTGTGGTCACGTATGCGCGCTCGAAGGGATTCCACCAGACTGATTGGAAGTCATACACGTAGACCTTGCGACGTAGACGATTGAAGCGAATCGGGAGATCGCGGGGTGGGGAGACTTCGGCACGATAGCCAACAAATGCCGTCCAAGCGCCAATCGCGAGTATGCCAACGTGTAGTAGAAAAATTCCTGCAAGTTCAAAGGTAACTCCTGCAACTGCCGTACTTGTCGCATAGATGTCCTTTGCGGCAAAAATTACAAGCTTGAACTCTGTCCATACCACCAGCAGTAACAGGAAAAATAAAGCGCCGCGGATACTCGAGGTATTCCGAGCGAACTCGACATACGTTTCATCCATGTGAGTGGGAGCCTGCCAGAGCAACATCGGGGGCTCATTGAGCGGGTCGTTGGGACCTGGAAGGTCGCGTTGCCAGCCGCCACACGGGGGATTCAGTCGAGGTCTTGCCATTAGAGTTCCTCGGTAATTTCGATAGCGGCGAAGCCAGAGCTATCGCTTTTATCTGGCCAGAACGCCACAACCAAAGTTGCCGATTTGATGTTGTTGAGCGAATCCAGCCAGTACCTACCGCTAAGGATTGGCCGAGAGGACGTTGGTCTAGTTTCGTTGTCCAGCGTGTAATCCGGCCGACCCAAGGTGGAAACTGGCAGGGCGGGGTCTGTATCGTTGACTTGCCCGGATGCCATGACATGGGAAGACAGATGGGGGGTACGTCTGGCGCCCTGTGCTAGACCAAAACGCTCGGTGGTAAGCGTAAAGCGGTAACGAGATCGTTAGGCATCAAAACCAGGAAAAATTGCGCTGTAGACGAGCGCTTTTGTTGTCTCTACGGGGCCTCTGTTTTTGAGGACCTCTATGTCTTCCGTGTAGAGTTCGTCTATCGGTCTCGCTCGTGTTTCATCAGTGAAACGGAGGTCCACGTCCATACCGATCACTGCAGCATTGAGTGCAGCAATGGAGACGTCGATATCTTCTGGATGGCGCCAGCGCTCATCTGCTTGACCGAAATAGCATCGCCGGGCCCAATTTTCCAATGCATCGGATTCGAGGCTTTTTGCTATTTGCGATATTGCGTAGGCGGCGAGTCCGATGGCGGTGCCCGCAGCCAGCCCCTTGCGGCAACAGCGACCGTAACAGGTCTTCCTGCAGCGAAAATTCGGCGACTTCAAATGATTCGTCGCTAACTGCGAACGTGAAGCGCAGATCGGATTGGGTAGGCATGGCGTGCTTCCGGTGGGGACAGACCACTCGGGTCGTCCTTGGTGCCAAAGGGCACCACCGGTTGTAAAAGCCGCCGATATTTCGTGTAAATCAGAAGAGTCTTATTAATTAAGAAAATCGATGTGCGCAAGCACGTTGCGGGGTGCAGACCCTGACTACTTCCCGATGCAAAAACTGGAAAAAATCTCCCCCAGCAAATCATCGCTGGTGAACTTGCCAGTAATACTCGACAAACTATCGTGCGCCAGCCGCAGTTCCTCGGCAAACAGGTCCAGCACCCGGTCATCCTGGCTGGCATGCGCGGCGGCCAGTTCCAGATGTTCGGCCGCTTCCTGCAATGCATGCAAATGCCGTTCGCGCGCGAGCCACGGCGACTCGGCGCCGGGGTTCCAGCCGGCGATCTGCAGCAGTTCGGCGCGAAGCGCGTCCAGGCCGGCGCCGCGTTTGGCCGAGATGCCCAGTTCGCCGGGACCGGGGACGAAAGGCTCGGCCAGCAGGTCAACCTTGTTGAATACCTTCAGCACCGGCGTGCGGGCGGGCAGGCGCGCGGTGATCTGCGCGTCGAGTTCGTCGCCCGGCTGGGTGGCATCCTGCAAATGGAGGATGACGTCGGCGCGCTCGATCTCTTGCCAGGTGCGGGCGATGCCGATGCTTTCCACCGTGTCTTCGGTTTCGCGCAGGCCGGCCGTGTCGACGATATGCAGCGGAACGCCATCAATATGGATTTCCTGCACCACTTTGTCGCGCGTGGTGCCCGCAATGGGTGTGACGATGGCGATGTCGTCGCCCGCTAGCGCATTGAGCAGGCTGGATTTGCCGACGTTGGGCTGGCCCGCCAGAACGACATGCAGGCCTTCGCGCAGGATGACGCCCTGGCGCGCCTGCGCGATCAGCGCGGATAGGTCGCCGGCTAATGCGTCCAGGGTGGGACGCGCCTGATACTTTTCCAGGAAGTCGATTTCCTCTTCGGGAAAATCCAGCGTCGCTTCGACCAGCATGCGCAGGTGAATGATGCGGTCGGACAGGTCGTTGACGCGTGCCGAGAATTCGCCCGATAGCGACGCCATGGCGCCGCGCGCGGCCGCGACCGATGAGGCTTCGATCAGGTCGGCAACCGCCTCGGCCTGCGCCAGATCCATGCGGTCGTTCAGAAACGCGCGGCGCGTGAATTCACCGGGTTCGGCCAGTCGCACACCCAGGTCGCGGCCGGCGGTCAGACAGCTATCGAGCACGCGCCGCAACACGGCCGGACCGCCGTGTCCCTGCAGTTCCAGCACGTCTTCGCCGGTGTAGGAATGCGGCGCGCGAAAGTAGATGGCGATGCCTTCGTCCAGCAGTTCGCCGTCCACCGTCTTGAACGGAAGATAGTGCGCATGGCGGGGCGTGAGATCGCGCTGAAACAGGCGCCGCACCAATTCGGACAGGTCCGCACCAGAAATGCGCACGACGCCGATGCCGCCTCTTCCGGGAGCGGTGGCAATGGCGGCAATGGGGGCGTAAGCGGACATATCGAGGTAGATGACAAGGCGAAACAATAGGGGAATATAACTGTTGCGCGGCGCGTTGTTTGCTGGTTACTGTGGCCCCGAGGTTCAAAACCCGAAACAACTCTGGGAGATCACGATGGCATCTCGGTTTTCGCGTGTCTTGGCCTGCGGCGCTGCCGCGGTGGTGATGGCCTGTGGCACATACAGTTCGGCCATGGCCCGCGATCTGGTGATCGGCCTGAAGACCGAGCCGTCTTCGATGGATCCGCAGTACCACGCGTTGACGCCGAACACGCAGATCTCCCAAACCATCTTCGATACGCTGGTCGCCACGGACGCGCAGCTCAAGCCGCAGCCTTCGCTGGCGGAATCGTGGACTGTCGATGGCAAGGTCTGGACCTTCAAGCTGCGGCCGAACGTGAAGTTCTCCGACGGCACGCCGTTTACCGCCGAGGACGTCGTATTTACGTATGACCGCGTCCCGAAGGTGCCGAACAGCCCGTCGCCGTTCACGCTCTATCTGGGTTCGGTGGCCAAGACCGAAGCCGTGGATCCGATGACGATCCGTATCACCACCAAGGATGTTGCGCCGAACCTGCTGGTGAATCTGGCGCAGTTGCCCATCCTGTCGAAGAAGGCCGCTTCGGGTCCAGCGGCCGAAGGCAAGACGACGACAGAATTGAATAGCGGCGACGGCCTGATCGGAACGGGCCCGTACAAGTTCGTGTCGTGGAAGCGCGGCGCTGAGTTTGTGCTGGCGCGCAACGAGAACTACTGGGGCAAGAAGCCCGAATGGGATCGCGTGGTCTATCGGCCCATCAGCAATGCGGCCGCGCGCGTGGCTGCCCTGCTGGCCGGCGACGTGGACATGATTGAGGATCCTCCCACCGACGACCTGCCCAAGCTCAAGTCGGACAAAAAGCTCTTTGTCGAGGAAACGCCGTCGGTGCGCGTGGTGTACGTGGCGCTGGACCAATACGCGGAGCCGTCGCCCGGCGTGCAAGGCACCGAAAAGAACCCGATGAAGGACAAGCGAGTGCGCGAAGCCTTGTCGCTGGCGATCAACCGCGATGCGCTCGTTGAGCGCGTGATGGGCGGCGTCGCCCTGCCTGCGGGCAACCTGCTGCCCTACCCCATGTTCGGCGCCAGCAAGGAACATTCGAAGGCGCCCAAGGCCGATGTCGAAAAGGCCAAGGCGCTGCTCAAGGAAGCGGGCTATCCGAACGGCTTTTCGATCACGCTCGGTTCTCCGTCCGGCCGCTACGTCAACGATTCGAAGGTGGCGCAGGCCATCGCGTCGATGTGGACGCGCATCGGTGTGAAGACCAGCGTGGACGCGATGGCGCCTCCGGTGTTCTTCAAGAACCGCGACAGCTATTCGTTCTCGGCGTATCTGGCGGGCTGGTCGGTGACCAGCGGTGAAATGTCCAACGCGCTGACGTCGCTGCTGATGACGCGCAATCCGGAAGCGGGCCAGGGCACGACGAACCGCAGCCGTTATTCCAATCCCAAGATGGATGACCTGGTGAAACAGGCGTCGTCCACGATGGACGACGCCAAGCGCGCGGAGTTGCTGTCGACGGCAAGCAATATCGCGATGGATGACTTTGCGATGCTGCCCGTGCATTTCGAATTGTCTGTCTGGGCCATGAAGAACGACATCCGCTACGAGGGCCGTCCGGACCAGGTCACGCTGGCGCAGAACGCTACGCTGAAGAAGTAAGCGCGCCGGGCCATCTCTCGTGCTTGCAACCATCGTCAGAAGGCTGCTGCAGACCATCGTCGTCATGCTCGTCATGTCGGCGTTGGTCTTTGCCGGCATTTACATGGTCGGCGATCCCGTCTCGATGCTGGCCAGTCCCGAAGCGACCGAGGCGCAGCGCGCCGCGATCAGCGCGTCGCTGGGGCTGGACCAGCCGTTGTGGCGGCAGTACCTGATCTTCATGAGCCAAGCAGTGCGAGGCGACTTCGGCAACAGCTTCCTGACCGGCGAGCCGGCCATGCACCTGATCCTGGAGCGCATGCCGGCCACCGTGGAACTGGCCTGTGTGGCGATGCTGCTGTCGGTGCTGATCGGCGTGCCGCTCGGCATTCTGGCGGGCTTGAAGCCCGCAGCGGTGGGTTCGCGCGCGATCATGACGGGCTCGGTGCTGGGGTTTTCATTGCCGAATTTCTGGGTGGGCCTGATGCTCATCATGGTGTTCGCGGTGATGCTGGGCTGGGTGCCGGCCGGCGGCCGCGGCGACACGATCAGCATCGGTTCGCTGCAGTTGAGCGTGTTGACGTTCGATGGCTGGCGGAGCCTGGCATTGCCCGCCGCGACCATTGCCTTAGCCAAGTGCGCGATGATCATTCGCGTGACGCGGGCCGCCACGCGAGAGGCGCTGCCCATGGACTACATCAAGTTCGCGCGCGCCAAGGGCCTGTCGGAAAAGCGCGTGTTGGGCGTGCATCTGCTCAAGAACATCCTGATTCCGGTGGTGACGGTCGCGGGCCTGGAGTTTGGCCAGGTGATGGCGTTTGCCGTCGTGACGGAAACCGTGTTTTCGTGGCCAGGCATGGGCAAGCTGCTGATCGATTCCATCATCAACCTGGATCGTCCCGTGGTGGTGGCGTATCTGCTGCTGATTGTTTTCTTCCTGGTCATGTTGAATCTGGTGGTGGACATCATCTACACGGTGCTGGACCCCCGCGTACGCCTGGATAGCCGCCGATGAACACGCCCGCCACCGTTGCCTCGCCCCCGGCCCCGACGAAAGAGCAATCGCCCTGGCGCCGCTTCGTGTCGGATTTCTTTGCCAGCAAGCTCGCCACGTTGGGGCTGGTGATGCTGATCGTGATCGTGGGGGCGGCGCTGCTCGCGCCGTGGATCGCGCCGCAGAATCCGTACGATCTGGCCAGCCTGGACATCATGGATTCGAAGCTCAAGCCGGGCAGCGAGAGCGGGGATGGTTCGATGCGGCACTGGCTGGGCACGGACGGCCAGGCGCGCGATCTGTTTTCCGCCATTCTCTACGGCATGCGCACCAGTCTGATGGTCGCCACCGTGTCGGTGCTGGCGGCCTTTGGCATTGGGGCCACGGTTGGGCTGATTGCCGCCTATTTCGGCGGACGCATCGATGCCCTGCTGATGCGCGTTGTGGATATCCAGTTGTCGTTTCCGGCGATCCTGGTGGCGCTGATGTTGCTGGCGATTCTGGGCAAGGGTGTGGATAAGGTGATCATCGCGCTCATCGTCGTGCAGTGGGCGTATTTTGCGCGCGCCGCACGCGGGGCCGCGCTGGTCGAGCGCGGCAAGGAATATGTGGAGGCGGCGCGCTGCATGTCGTTGTCGTGGTCGCGCGTGCTGTTCCGGCACGTGCTGCCGAACTGCATGCCGCCGCTCATCGTGATCGCCACGATCGACCTGGCGCACGCGATCGCGCTGGAAGCGACGCTGTCGTTCCTGGGAGTCGGCGTGCCGGTGACCGAGCCGTCGCTGGGCATGCTGATCTACAACGGCTTTGAATACCTGCTGTCCGGCCAGTATTGGATTTCGTTCTTTCCCGGCATTGCGCTGGCGCTGGCCATCATCGCCATCAACCTGGTGGGCGACCACCTGCGCGATGTGCTCAACCCGCGGCACGCGAATTGAGGACGGGAGCGATGCAGACACTTGCGGCGCAACGCCCCCTGTCTGGCCCGGCCCCTGTACTTGAGGTGCATGGCCTGAAGACGCATTTCTTCACGCGCAACGGCGTGGTGAAGGCCGTGGACGGTGTGGATCTGACGCTGGCCGAAGGCGAGATCCTGGGCCTCGTCGGCGAGTCCGGATCGGGCAAGAGCATCACGGGATTTTCCTTGATGGGCCTGCTGGATGAACCCGGACGCATTGTCGATGGTGAGGTGCTGCTCAACGGCGAGGACCTGCGCGCGGCGACGCCTGCACGGTGGCGCCAGTTGCGGGGTCAGGAGATCGCGATGATCTTCCAGGATCCGATGATGACGCTCAATCCGGTGCTGCGCGTGGATACGCAGATGATCGAAGCGGTGCAGGCGCATGCCAAGGTGTCGCGCGACGAGGCGCGCCGGCGCGCGTTGCAGACGCTGGCGATGGTCGGCATTCCGTCGCCGGAGGAGCGGCTGCGGACGTATCCGCATCAGCTGTCGGGCGGCATGCGCCAGCGTGTGGCCATCGCCATTGCGCTGTTGAATTCACCGCGCTTGATCATTGCGGACGAGCCCACGACGGCGCTGGACGTCACGATACAAGGCCAGATCCTGTTCGAGGTGCAGAAGCTCTGCCGCGAAACGGGAACAGGCCTGATCTGGATCACGCATGATCTGGCCGTGGTGGCGGGTCTGGCCGACCGCGTGTCGGTGATGTATGCGGGGCGCGTCGTGGAAACGGGCAGCACCGAAGCGGTCATCAGCCACCCGATGCATCCTTATACGCATGGGCTGATCGCTTCCATTCCGACGCCGGCGTCGCGCGGCAAGCCGCTCGTGCCGATTCCCGGCATGACGCCGTCGCTGTTGAATCTGCCGCAGGGCTGTGCGTTTCGCGGGCGCTGTCCGCGTGCGACGGACGCCTGTCTGGCCGAGCCGCCGCCCGTCGAGGTCCGCCCGGCGCAATGGGTGCGCTGCTGGCATGCTGGAGCGCCGGACGCGACATGAACGCCCCCCAACACAATCTCACGCCCGATCCCACGCCGATCCTCGCCCTGCGCGGCGTCGAACTGCGCTTCGTGCAGCCGGTGGATCTGGCTGGCCGCATCGCCAACCTGCTGGGCGCGGGCCTGAAGACGCAGGTGGTGCATGCCGTGGCCGGCGTCGACCTGGCGATCAGGCCAGGCGAGGTGATCGGCATCGTCGGTGAGTCGGGCTGTGGAAAATCCACGCTGGGCCGCATCGTGTCCGGCATTCTGCCGCCGACGGCCGGCCAGGTGGACTACCAGGGCAAGCCCGTGCAAGCCATGAAGGGTCCGGAGCGGCGCGCGTACGAGCTGGGCGTGCAGATGATCTTCCAGGATCCGTACGCGTCGCTGAACCCGCGCATGCGCGTGCGCGACATCATTGGGGAAGCGCCCGCGGCGCACGGCCTGATCCGTTCGCGGGACAAACAGGAATATGTGGCCGGGCTGATGCGCCAAGTGGGCTTGGACCCGAGCTTTGCACAGCGTTATCCCCATCAGTTTTCGGGCGGCCAGCGCCAGCGCATCGGCATTGCGCGGGCATTGGCGCTGAAGCCTTCGGTGATCGTCTGCGACGAGGCCGTCGCCGCGCTGGATGTGTCGATCCAGGCGCAGGTGCTGAACCTGTTCGAACGGTTGCGCGATGAGCTGGACCTGACGTATCTGTTCATCAGCCACAACCTCAGCGTGGTCAGCCATATCTCGGATCGCGTGGCGATCATGTATCTGGGACGCATTGTCGAGCTGGCCGATACCGATACGGTTTTCGCGCGCGCCAACCACCCGTACACGCAGGCGTTGCTCAAGGAGCTGCCGACGCTGACGCCGGGTCGGCGAAGCTATCAGCCCATCCGCGGCGAGCTGCCCTCGCCGCTGGATCCGCCCACGGGGTGTGCATTTCACCCGCGGTGTCCCCATGCCATGCCGCGCTGCAAGGCCGAGCGCCCCCTCCTGCGGGAGATCGCGCCGGGGCAGTTCAGCGCCTGCCATTTGAACGATGCCGCCTGACCTGCGCCGAAAAAGGGCTGGACGCGGCACGCGGGGCGGCGCGAGAATTCCCGCAACAGCAGGCCATTTGCGCGTGCGCCCTCCTTCAATCCAGACAGCTTATCCACACCCATGAAAACCATTGCCGAAATCGAACGCGTACACGGGGATTTGACCGCCCTGCGGCGCGACATCCATGCGCATCCCGAACTGGCGTTCCAGGAAACGCGCACGTCCAACCTGGTGGCCGAACGCCTGCGCGGCTGGGGACTGGAAGTCCACACGGGGCTGGGGAAAACCGGTGTGGTGGGCATTTTGCGCGCCGGCAGCGGCGGCAAGACCATCGGCCTGCGCGCCGACATGGATGCCCTGCCGATGCCGGAGCACAACCGGTTTGCCCACAAGTCCACGATCAGCGGGCGCATGCACGGCTGCGGCCATGATGGGCACACGACGATGCTGCTGGGCGCCGCGCAGTATCTGTCTACGCATCGCAATTTCGACGGCACGATCGTATTCATCTTCCAGCCGGCCGAGGAAGGCGGCAATGCCGGCGCGCGCGCCATGATGCAGGACGGGTTGTTCGACAAGTTTCCCTGCGATGCGGTGTTCGGCATCCACAACATGCCGGGCATGCCGGTCAACCAGTTCGGTTTCCGGGCCGGGCCGACGATGGCGTCGAGCAATCGCTGGGACATCGTGATCAAGGGTGTGGGGGGCCATGCCGCCCAGCCGCATTCGTCCGTGGACCCCATCATCGTGGCCGCCGACATGGTGCATGCGCTGCAGACGGTCATCTCGCGCAGCAAGAATCCGCTGGATCAGGCCGTGCTGTCGATCACGCAGATTCACGCGGGCGATGCCTATAACGTGATTCCCGGCGAAGCCGTGCTGCGCGGCACGGTGCGCACCTATTCGGTGGAGACGCTGGACAAGATCGAGGCAGACATGCGGCGCATCGCCACCACGCTGCCGCAGGTGTATGGCGGCACGGGCGAGCTGGATTTCGTGCGCGCGTATCCGCCGCTGGTGAACTGGGAAAACGAAACCGCGTTTGCGGCCAAGGTTGCGGAAGACACCTTCGGCGCGGAAAACGTACTGCGCGACATGCCGCCGTTCATGGGGGCGGAGGACTTTTCGTTCTTCCTGGAATCCGTGCCGGGCTCGTACCTGTTTCTGGGTAACGGCGACGGCGATCATCGGATGGAGTCCTATCACGGCATGGGTCCGTGCCAGCTCCACAACCCCAACTACGACTTCAACGATGCGCTGCTGCCGGTGGGTGCGACGTACTGGGTGAAGCTGGTCGAGGCGTTCATGCCGGCCAAGTAAGGACCGATACGCTATTTGCTTATATGCAGATGGCGATGAAGCCGCGGGGGCGCCCCGCGGCTTTTTTCTATATGACGTAAAGCTTTGATCAAACGCCGATATCTTCGTTTGAGATACATGGCGCGGTTTCCATAATCGGTCGTTCCAGCCATGCCGCAAGGCGATTTCGGAGCGATCGATGTCCCAGAGCAATGCCTTGCGGCGCGAAGCGCCCGCCGCCACCCAGCCCCAGGCGCAGTCCTTTGACGTGCGCCCCCTGCCCGGTCCCGTGGGCGCGGAAATCATTGGCCTGGACCTGTCGCGCGAACTGACGCCCGCGGATTTTGCGCGTGTGCACAAGGCGCATCTGGACCATCATCTGCTGGTGTTCCGTGACCAGCGCATCACGCCCCAACAGCACATCGACTTCAGCCGCCGGTTCGGCCGCCTGATGATCCACGTGCTGCACCAATTTCACCTGCCGGGCCATCCCGAGATCCTGACCGTCTCGAACATTCTGGAAGACGGCAAGCCCATCGGGCTGGGCGACGCGGGCAAATACTGGCACTCGGACATCTCGTACAAGGAACTGCCCAGCCTGGGGTCGCTGCTGCATGCGCAGGAATTGCCGGCCGAAGGGGGCGACACCTTGTTCGCGAACATGCACCTGGCCTACGACACCCTGCCGCAGGCGTTGAAGGACGCGATCGACGGCAAGCGCGGGGTGCATTCCTATCTGGCCCAGTACGGGCAACTGCAGAAGGAAGGCAACTGGCGCCCGAACCTGAGCGCGCAGCAGATTGCGCAGGTGCAGGAGGTGGTGCATCCGGTGGTGCGCACGCACCCGGAGAACGGCCGCCGCGCGCTGTTCGTGAGCGAAGGCTTCACGACACGCATCGAGGGACTGCCGGACGACGAGAGCCGCGCGCTGCTGGCCGAACTGTTTGTCCATAGCGTGCGGCCGGAACACATCTACCGCCACAAATGGCAGCCGCACGACCTGGTGTTCTGGGACAACCGTTCGCTGATCCACCTGGCGGGCGGCACGCCGGATCACCTGCGCCGCAAGCTCTATCGCACGACGATCGAAGGCGATACGCCGTTCTGACGCGGCTCGATCCGCCCCCCATTACTTATCCACAAGGAACGCCATGCGTTTGACCTCCACGCTACGGGATCGACTGGTCCAGACCGCCACGGGCGCGGGCCTCGCGCTGATACTTGCCGTGCTGGCGCTGGCTTCGCCCACGCCGGCCATGGCCGAAGGGCGAATCCGCATCGCCGAACAGTACGGCATCGTCTATCTGCTGCTGAACGTGGCGCGCGACCAGCAGCTCATCGAAAAGCACGGCAAGGCCGAAGGTGTGGATATCTCGGTCGAGTGGGCCAAGCTGTCCGGCGGCTCGGCGGTGAACGACGCGCTGCTGTCCGGGGCTGTGGATATCGCGGGGGCGGGCGTGGGACCGCTCTTGACGATCTGGGATCGCACGCACGGCAAGCAGAATGTGAAGGGCGTGGCGTCGCTGGGCAACTTTCCCTATTACCTGGTCACCAACAATCCCAACGTGAAGACCATTGCCGACTTCACGGACAAGGACCGCATCGCCGTGCCGGCGGTGGGCGTGTCGGTGCAATCGCGCGTGCTGCAGCTGGCGTCGGCCAAGCTGTGGGGCGATGCGCAGTACAACAAGCTGGACAGGATCTCGGTGGCGCTGCCGCACCCGGACGCGGCGGCGGCCATCATTGCCGGCGGCACGGAAATCACCGGACATTTCGGCAACCCGCCGTTCCAGGAGCAGGAGCTGGCCGAGAACCCCAAGGCGCGCATCGTGCTCAATTCGTATGACGTGCTGGGCGGCCCCAGTTCGTCGACGGTGCTGTTCGCCACCGAGAAATTCCGCCGCGACAATCCCAAGACCTACAAGGCCTTCCAGGAAGCGTTGAAGGAAGCCGCCAGCTTTGCCGCCGCCAATCCGGAGAAGGCCGCGGACATCTACCTGCGCGTCACCGGCGCCAAGCAGGACCGCGACTTTCTCATCAAGGTCATCAAGAATCCCGATGTGCAGTTCAAGCTGCAGCCGCAGAACACGTTCGCGCTGGCGCAGTTCATGCACAAGGTGGGCGCGATCAAGAACGCACCGGCCAGCTGGCGCGACTATTTCTTCGACGATCCCGTCACGGCGCAGGGCAGCTGACATGGCCGTGAGTCCCGCCGCCCCTGTGGATAACATTCAACGGCCCACGCCTTTGCTGGCTGTGGATAAGGTGTCAATCGAATATAAGACGCGCGAACGGCGTGTGCGGGCGACACATCAGGTCAGTTTTGACGTGCACGGCGCCGAGCGTTTCATCCTGCTCGGGCCCTCCGGCTGCGGGAAATCGACGCTGCTCAAGGCGGTTGCGGGCTTCATCGAGCCCACCGAGGGACGGATCGCGATCGACGGAAAGACCGTGCAAGGGCCGGGTCCGGACCGCATCGTGGTGTTCCAGGAATTCGACCAGCTGCCGCCCTGGAAGACGCTGCGCCAGAACGTGGCGTTTCCGCTGCTGGCGTCGCGCAAGCTCAACCGGCGCGAGGCCGACGAACGGGCGATGCACTACCTGGACAAGGTCGGGCTGGCGGGCTTTGCCGATGCCTATCCGCATACGCTGTCGGGCGGCATGAAGCAGCGCGTGGCCATTGCGCGCGCGTTGGCCATGCAGCCGCGCGTGCTGCTGATGGACGAGCCGTTCGCGGCGCTGGATGCGCTGACGCGCCGGCGCATGCAGGAAGAATTGATGGCGCTGTGGGACGACGTGCGGTTCACGCTGTTGTTTGTCACGCACTCGATCGAAGAGGCGCTGGTGCTGGGCAGCCGCATCCTGTTGCTGTCCCCGCATCCGGGCCGTGTGCGCGCGGAATTGAATGCGCACGGCTTTGACCTGCACAGTCAGGGATCGGCAGCGTTTCAGGCGGCGTCGCGCCGCATTCACGATTTGTTGTTCGACGCTCCGCCGCTGGCTCAGGCCGAGCGCGCGGCGGCTTGAGAGGAGCGCGCATGAGCATCAGCCATGCCGGATCGGCGTTCATTCGCCCCGAGGTGGAATACGATCTGCCGCCCCTGCCCCCTCAGGCTGCGGAGACGCCGCTGCCGTGGCACGAGCGGCTGTGGCAGCACGCCGCCCTGCGCAAGGGCGTGATCCTTGCCCTGTTGGCGGCGGTGTGGGAGCTGGCGGCGCGCTATACCGACAATGATCTGCTGTTGCCCGGCGCCTGGCAGACCGGCCAGGCCTTCGTCGACGGCGTGACCAGCGGTGAACTGCTGGCGCGCGCCGGGCAATCGATGCGCGTGCTGGTGCAGGGCTATCTGGCGGGCGTCGTACTTGCCTTTGTGCTGACGACGCTGGCGGTGTCCACGCGGTTCGGTCGCGATCTGTTGTCCACCCTGACGGCGATGTTCAATCCGCTGCCGGCGATTGCCCTGCTGCCGCTGGCGCTGCTGTGGTTCGGCCTGGGCGAAGGCAGCCTGATATTCGTGCTGATCCACTCCGTGCTGTGGGCGCTGGCGCTGAACATGTATGCGGGCTTTCTCGGGGTGTCTGACACCCTGCGGATGGCGGGGCGCAATTACGGGCTGACCGGGTTGCGCTACGTGCTGCAGATTCTGGTGCCGGCCGCCCTGCCCGCCATCCTGGCCGGCCTGAAGATCGGCTGGGCATTTGCCTGGCGCACGCTGATCGCAGCCGAACTGGTGTTCGGCGCGTCTAGCGGCAAGGGCGGGCTGGGCTGGTACATCTTTCAGAACCGCAACGAGTTATACACAGACCGGGTGTTCGCCGGCCTGGCCGCGGTTGTCATCATCGGTCTGCTTGTGGAAAACCTGGCGTTCGATACGCTGGAGCGGCTGACGGTGCGGCGTTGGGGGATGCAACGGTGATTGGCGTGCAGTTCGCGGCGGTTGCTGTGGGATGATTCCGGCGATTGTTGCGGCGATTGTTGCGGCGATCGAGCGATCGGCATGAAAAAGGGGGCGGCCATGATGCCGTCCCCTTTTCATGGATGGTGCGTAACGCTTACAGCTTCAGCCCCAGCGCCTTGGCCACGCCCTCGGCGTAGGCTGGATCGGCCTTCCTGAAGTGATCCAGTTGGCGGCGCTGGATGACTTCCGGCACGCTCGCCATGTGACGGCCGATGTTGCTAAAGAGCAATTCCTGCTGCGCCGGCGTCATCAGGCGGAACAAGGCGCCCGGCTGCGAGTAGTAGTCGTCATCGACGCGATGGTTCCAGCGTGCCGCGGCCTGCCCGTCCAGCGCCAGCGGCGGTTCGGCCGCCGAGGGCGTTTCCTTCCACTCGCCCGCGCTGTTGGGCTCGTAGTTGATCGTGGCGCCAGCGTTGCCGTCCACCCGCCCGGCCCCGTCGCGATGGAAGCTGTGGAACGGGCACTTGGGCGCATTCACCGGGATCTGGTGATGGTTGATGCCCAGGCGATAGCGGTGCGTGTCGCCATACGAGAACAGGCGGCCCTGCAGCATCTTGTCCGGCGAGAAACCGATGCCCGGCACCACGTTCGCCGGCGTGAAGGCGGCCTGCTCGACTTCGGCGAAGTAGTTCTCGGGGTTGCGGTTCAGCTCCAGCACGCCGACCTCGATCAGCGGATAGTCGCCATGCGGCCAGACCTTGGTCAGGTCGAACGGGTTGATGTGATACGTCGCGGCTTCGGCCTCGGGCATGATCTGCACCTTCAGCGTCCACTTCGGGAAATTGCGCTCTTCAATGTTCTGGAACAGGTCACGCTGCGAGCTTTCGCGGTCGTGGGCGACGATCTGCGCGGCCTCTTCGTCGGTCAGACAGGCGATGCCCTGCTGCGACTTGAAGTGGAACTTCACATAGAAGCGCTCGTTGTTGGCGTTGATGAAGCTGAACGTGTGCGAGCCAAAGCCGTGCTGCTGGCGCAGGTTGGCGGGGATGCCGCGATCGCTCATCAGCGTGGTGACCTGGTGCAGCGATTCGGGGTTGAGCGACCAGAAATCCCACGCCGCGGTGGCGTTGCGCAGGTTGGTCTTGGGATCGCGCTTCTGGGTGTGGATAAAGTCGGGGAACTTCAGCGGGTCGCGGATGAAGAAGACGGGCGTGTTGTTGCCGACCAGATCCCAGTTGCCTTCGTCGGTGTAGAACTTGATGGCAAAGCCGCGCACATCGCGTTCGGCGTCGGCCGCGCCGCGTTCGCCAGCGACAGTCGAAAAGCGCAGGAACAGCGGCGTCTGCTTGCCGACTTTGGAAAAGATGTTGGCGCGGGTGTAGCGGCTGATGTCGTGGGTGACGGTAAACGTGCCGTAGGCGCCGGAGCCCTTGGCGTGGACGACGCGCTCGGGGATGCGTTCGCGGTCGAAGTGGGCAAGTTTTTCAATGAGCCAGAAATCTTCCAGCAGGGCGGGACCGCGCGGGCCGGCCGTCAGGGTGTTGTTGTTGTCCGGTACTGGGGCGCCCGAGGCGGTAGTCAGAGGCTTCTTGTCGGTCATCGCACACTCCCTAAGTCGTTTCTGAATGGCGCGGCCCAGGTTGCCGGGCGGCGCGGCGTTGCAGCAAAACTCCGGCAGACAGGCCGCCGGAGGGAAAAATCAGAGCCATCATAGGTGTGATGGTGGGCTATGTGAAGTTGATTGATCTTGCTTCGGCGATAAGTAATACCTATGTATATGCCTCATGGGCATAGAAAATGCTGAGTGTGCCTTTCGCTTTTCATTGGCAACGGGCGTAAAAAAACCGGCCTCGAAAGGCCGGTTTCTTGTTTCGGGAGAGCGATCAGCGATTGGCCGCCGCTTCCGACTTCTTCTGGATGGCGCGGGTGATGGACCACTGCTGCGCAATCGACAGGATGTTGTTGACGCACCAGTACAGCACCAGGCCGGCGGGGAAGAAGAACATCATCCCGCCGAACACCAGCGGCATGATCATCATGACCTTGGCCTGGATGGGATCCGGGGGCGTCGGGTTCAGTTTGATCTGCAGGAACATGGTGGCCATCATGATGGCGGGCAGAATGAAGAACGGATCGCGGACCGACAGGTCGTGAACCCACAGGATCCACGGCGCGCCGCGCATTTCCACGCTGGCCAGCAGCACCCAGTACAGCGAGATGAACACCGGAATCTGAACCAGCATCGGCAGGCAGCCGCCCAGCGGGTTGATCTTCTCGGTGCGGTACATCTCCATCATGGCCGCATTGAGCTTCTGCTTGTCGTCGCCGTACTTTTCCTTCAGGGCCTGCAGGCGGGGAGCCACCTGCTTCATGCGGGCCATCGAGCGGTAGCTGGCGGCGGCCAGGGGGTAGAACACGGCCTTGATCAGCACGGTCAGCGCGACGATCGTCCAGCCCCAGTTGCCCAGGATGGAATGCAGCCAGGTCATCAGGGTGAACAGCGGCTTGGCGATGATGGTCAGCCAGCCGTAGTCGACCACCAGTTCCAGGCCCGGCGCGAGCGCGGCCATGGCCTTCTGGTCTTGCGGACCGACCCACAGGTGCGAATCGACGCGGGCGGCGGCGCCCGGGGCGATGTCGCCGACGGCTTCGATGCTGCGGCCGGCGTACAGGTTCGGCTGGACTTCGAGCAGTTCGTTGGTGCGCGGCTTGCCTTGCGGGGGCACCCAGGCCGTGGCGAAGTAGTGCTGGACGACGGCGATCCAGCCGTTGTCCGCCTGCTTGATGTAGCTGGCCTTCTTCTTCTGGATGTCGCTGAACGTGCTCTTCTGGAACTTGTCCTGGTCCGAGTAGACGGCAAAGCCCGTGAACGTGTGATAGAAGCTGGACGTGTCGGCCGGGTCGTTGCCGTCGCGCTCGATCTGCAGGTACAGCGAGGGCGTGACGGGGGCGGCGCCGACGTTGGCCAGGTCATGGCGCACGTCGATGTCGTAGCGGCCACGGTGCAGGGTGAACGTCTTGGTGACCTTCACGCCGCCGGATTCGCCTTCGAACGTGACGACCAGGTTGTCGCCGGTCAGTTCGCGTTCCTGGGAGACCAGGCGGAAAGGCGTCTGGTGCGTGGGGAAGCTCTGGCCGCTGGGGGCGCCGACCACGCCGGTCTGCACCACGTAGTTCAGGCCCGCAGAGCGGTCCAGCAGAACCGTGGGCTTGTCGGGCTGGCCGGTGGCCGGATACTTCAGCAGTTCGGCGCGCACCAGTTGGGCGCCCATCGTGTCGAAGGTCAGGCGCAGAACGTCGGTGGTGATGACGACTTCTTCGGAGCGCGTGGGAATGGGCGTGGCGGCGCCAGGCACCGTGGAGGCCGGGGCAGCGGTGGCTGTCGGGGCGCTGGGCACGGACGGCGTCGCGTTGTTGGCTGCAGCCGGCGATTCGCTCGTGCTGGCCGCGGGCGGGGCCCCGAACAGCGACGGCTTGCCGTTATGGATTTGCCAGTTGTTCCAAAGGAGCAACAGCGAAAAGGAAAAAATCATCCAGAGGACGGTTCGTCGGATATCCATGGTGCCTACTGAAGTGAATACGGGCCAGCAAAGCCCGCCAGTTTAGCGTCAATCGTGCTCGATGCGGTGGCTGTGGGAGCAGCAACGGGCGTCGTTGGTTCCCTTGGCCGGCGGAACCGGATCCAGGCCCCCGGGCGACCAGGGGTGGCAACGGCCGATGCGCCGGACTCCCATCCAGAAGCCGCGCCATGCACCGTGGCGCTCGATCGCTTCGATCGCGTACGCCGAGCAGGTCGGAGTAAAACGGCACTGCCGGCCGATCCAGGGACTCAGGAAGAACCTGTAGAACCGGATCGGGGCAATGAGTAGCGCCTTGATCATCGCGCGATCCGCTCAAAGTGAGCGTCCACTTCGGCTCGGGCTGCGCGTTTCAGCGCAGTGAGCGTGGCGGGCGCGACCTTGCTATGCAGGCGCACGACGTAATCTTTTGCCGGCAGCGCCAGGCGCCGATGGCGGAACGCTTCGCGGATGACCCGCTTCAAGGCGTTGCGCGTGGAGGCGTGGGCGGCGAACCGCTTGGCGATGATGAGCCCCAGGCGAGCACAGGGGTCCTGACCGGGAGGCAGATCATTGGGAGCGGCGCTCACAATGAAGAATGCCCCTCGGGCAAGACGCCGGCCTTTAAGGGCGGCGGCAAACTCGGAGGGGCGATGCAGCCGCGCCTCCGGGGGAAGCGTGGAGCGCGGCATGGACTGCGGATCAGGCGGTTGCGCGGAACCGGAACAGGATTGCGAGAGGTCTTGCAATATGGTCGGTCCGTGCGAAAGTCAGTTTCCGGAAAACCGGAAAACTGGACTTAGACGGCCAGACGCTTGCGGCCCTTGGCGCGGCGGGCGCTCAGGATGGCGCGGCCAGCGCGGGTTTTCATGCGCACGCGAAAGCCATGGGTGCGCTTGCGACGGGTAACGGAAGGTTGGTAGGTGCGTTTCATGGACGATCCACAAAAAGAACAAAGTCAGAAGGGACCTGCCCGGAGGGTTCCACGTCGCGCTAAGCAGAAGCGGGTATCTAGAGAGCATTCTTGCAACGGCTTTTGCAACCGGTGCAAAAAACAACTCTGAGACGGGGCTCTGTACCGAGAATTTCATCTCGGGCGACCTATTCAGCAAAGCTAAAAACCGGACAAATTGCTCTTGTAGGAGCGTGTCCGGCCAGCTTTCTGCGAAACCTTCTGACAGACAGAATTCGGAAAAGCCCACCATTTCAGCAAGTTTTCCCTGTCTTGTCAAACAGTTAAGGGGATCATATAGACACTCATGCCCTTCCCTGTGGATAACCCCCGCCCGGGCAAGGTAGAATCGAGGTTTGAATAAGAGCGACATGAAAGAATTCTGGCAGACCTGCGTCAGTCGTCTTGAGCAGGAACTCCCCCCCCAACAAATCAGCGCGTGGATACGACCGCTGGTCCCGCTTGCGTACGACGAAACGCAGGCGGTGCTGCGCGTTGCCGCGCCCAACCGCTTCAAGCTGGATTGGGTGCGCAAAAACTTTTCCCACCAGATCGAAGCGTTGGCCGCGGAGTGGTTCAAGCGTCCGGTGCAGGTGCTGTTCGAGCTGCCTTCGCAAGGGACCGCGCCGCGCATGCCGGTCGCGCCCGTGCGTGCGCAGCAGCCAGCCCAACAACCGCACCCGTCCGCTGCGCCCCCCTCCGGCGCCGCGCCGCCCGTGACGGTCACCGTGACGACCGCCCCGTCCGCTCCCGCGACGACCGTCGCGGCGCAGGCCGTGAACGCGGACGCCGCCAACATCGTGTACGAGCGTTCGCGCCTGAATACCGACCTCACGTTCGAGAACTTCGTGACCGGTAAGGCCAACCAGCTCGCGCGCGCTGCGGCACTGCAGGTCGCGGAAAATCCCGGCACTTCGTACAACCCGTTGTTCCTGTATGGCGGCGTCGGCCTGGGCAAGACCCACCTGATCCACGCCATCGGCAACGCCATGGTTGCGGCGGGCACCGGGGTGCGCGTGCGCTATGTGCATGCCGACCAATACGTGTCCGACGTGGTCAAGGCGTACCAGCGCAAGGCGTTCGACGATTTCAAGCGCTACTACCATTCGCTCGACCTGCTGCTGATCGACGACATCCAGTTCTTCTCCGGCAAGAACCGCACGCAGGAAGAATTCTTCTATGCGTTCGAGGCGATGGTCGCGCAGCGCAAGCAGATCATCATCACCAGCGATACGTACCCCAAGGAACTGTCGGGCATCGACAGCCGACTGATCTCGCGCTTTGATTCGGGCCTCACGGTCGCCATCGAGCCGCCTGAGCTGGAGATGCGCGTGGCGATTCTGCTGCGCAAGGCCGAGTCCGAAGGCGTGCCCATGCCCGAGGAAGTGGCGTTCTTCATCGCCAAGCACCTGCGCAGCAACGTGCGCGAACTGGAAGGCGCGCTGCGCAAGGTCCTGGCCTACGCGCGCTTCCACGGCCGCGACGTGCTGACGGTGGATGTCTGCAAGGAAGCGCTGAAGGACCTCCTGTCGGTGTCCAACGGCCAGATCACCGTGGAAAACATCCAGAAGACGGTGGCGGACTTCTACAAGATCAAGGTCGCCGACATGTACTCGAAACGCCGGCCGGCCAATATCGCGTTGCCGCGCCAGGTTGCGATGTACCTGGCCAAGGAGCTGACCCAGAAAAGCCTGCCGGAAATCGGCGATTTATTCGGCGGCCGTGATCACACCACGGTGCTGCACGCCGTTCGCAAGATTTCCGATGCCCGCGCCAAGCAAGCGGAGCTCAACCATACCCTGCACGTGTTGGAACAAACTCTAAAAGGATGAACATGCAACTCGTACAAACCACACGCGATGCATTGCTGAAACCGCTGTCGACTGTGGCGGGCATCGTCGAAAGACGCCATACCCTGCCCATTCTTGCGAACATCCTGATGCGCAAGGAAGGCAACAAGGTTGCCTTTATTGCGACCGACCTGGAAGTGCAGATCACGACGCACGCCGACTTTGGTGTCGGCCAGGACAACGAGTCCACCACGGTGGCCGCGCGTAAGCTGCTGGACATCCTGAAAGCCCTGCCCGATACCGGCGACGTGCGCCTGGCCCTGGCCAGCAACAAGCTGTCGGTGCAGTCCGCCAAGAGCCGCTTTGCGTTGCAGACGCTGGCCGCCAGCGAATTCCCCACCGTCGCTCAGCCCGAGCAGTGGGACGTATCGCTGACCATGCCGCAGCGCACCTTGCGCCACCTGTTCAACATGGTGCACTTTGCCATGGCCCAGCAGGACATCCGCTACTACCTGAACGGCATGCTGCTGGTGTTTGAACCGGGCCGCGTGCGCGCCGTCGCTACCGATGGCCACCGCCTGGCGCACTGCTCGACCGAAGCCGACGGCATCGCCGAGCGCCACGAAGTCATTGTGCCGCGCAAGACCGTGCTGGAAATGCAGCGCCTGCTGGAAGACTCCGACGAGACCGTCTCCATCGACGTGGCGCCGGGCCAGATCCGTTTCCGCTTTGGCGACGTCGAGCTGGTCTCCAAGCTGGTCGAAGGCAAGTTCCCCGATTTCACGCGCGTGATTCCCACGAACTACTCGCGCCACTTCCTGGTCGGCCGCGAAGCGCTTCAGGGCAGCCTGCAGCGCGCCGCCATCCTGACCACGGACAAGTTCAAGGGCGTACGCCTGCAGTTGGCGCAGAACCAGATGAAGATCTCGTCTTCGAACGCCGAGCAGGAAGAGGCGCAGGAAGAAATCGACATCGACTACAGCCATGAAGCGCTGGACGTGGGCTTCAACGTGGGCTACCTGCTCGACGTGCTGGCCAACGTGAAGGTCGACAACATCCAGTGGTCGGTCATGCCCGATGCCAACGCGTCGGCGCTCATCACCCTGCCCGAAGACGACCAGTTCAAGTACGTCGTCATGCCGATGCGGATCTGATCCGCATTCCCCCCCGTGGGTTTGTGCCGCTTGCGGACCGGATGGTTCGCGGGCGGTCCGGCCGCCAGGCCGTTCTTTAAAGCGTTATCGATACAGACATGTCAGATCAGCAGAACACCACTCCCGAGACCAGCGGCTACGGCGCTGACTCGATCAAGATGCTCAAGGGGCTGGAGGCCGTGCGCAAGCGCCCCGGCATGTACATCGGCGACACGTCCGACGGCACCGGCCTGCACCACATGGTGTTTGAGGTCGTCGATAACGCCATCGACGAAGCCCTGGCCGGCTATTGCGACGACATCGTCGTCACGATCCACACCGACAACTCCATCTCCGTCACGGACAACGGCCGCGGCATCCCGACCGACATCCACAAGGACGACGAATTCCACCGCAGCGCGGCCGAAATCGTCATGACGGAACTGCACGCCGGCGGCAAGTTCGACCAGAACTCGTACAAGGTGTCCGGCGGCCTGCACGGCGTGGGCGTGTCGTGCGTGAACGCACTGTCCGAATGGCTGCGGCTGACCATCCGCCGCAACGGCGAAGTGCACCAGATGGAATTCCGTCAGGGCGAGCGCGTGGCGCCCCTGGCCGTGACCGGCACGACCGACAAGCGCGGCACCGAAGTGCGCTTCCTGGCCGACCCGATCATCTTCAACAACATCGAATACCACTACGAGATCCTCTCCAAGCGCTTGCGCGAGCTCTCGTTCCTGAACAACGGCGTCAAGATCCGTCTGGTCGACCAGCGTCAGGGCAAGGAAGAGAACTTCGCGTTCTCGGGCGGTGTGAAGGGCTTTGTTGAGTACATCAACCGCGCCAAGACCGTGCTGCACCCGAACGTGTTTTCAGTCAGCACCGAGTCCGCCGCCGGCGGCGTATCCGTGGGCGTTGAAGTGGCGATGCAGTGGAACGACAGCTACAGCGAAAGC
>Ga0213827_1000394_pt1 | contig 38338 bp, 37 predicted proteins | sample MC6MC0898MG_FD_180669 | JGI IMG/M metagenome (GOLD analysis project Ga0213827, IMG submission 180669) | Enriched soil aggregate microbial communities from Iowa State University, Ames, United States - MC6-MC0898-MG | ecosystem: Environmental > Terrestrial > Soil > Unclassified | place: USA: Iowa...
ACCTCAGGAGGTAATGTGGTCCGCGCATTGATTCTGGATGGAGTGAGTTGCTAAAGCAAAAACCCCCACGCAGGAGCACAGTGGATACACTGAAAACAAGCGTGTCCGAAATGAGTTTGAAGGGCAGGAAGACAAGAAAGGAAGCGAATCGACGCTACGAGGGGTGGCCCAGGTGCGCAAAACGTCAATTATTGCGGCCAGGGCGACCACAACCATATTGAAGCTTGCAGGAACGACAGGGATGCCCGAGCGCACTGCAAAGGCAGTGGTTTCAGGTCGCGACAAGCGGACCATGTGACCCTCGTATTATTGTGTTTTGGGTTGTGACCGAGCTTAGCCTTGTTCATTTTTTTACACAACACCTCCGTAAAAAATAAAACACGGCGTGTCGGAGATAGCCCTTCAGCAGGGAAATAGCGGATAATGGCACGCCCCGATATGCAGCAAATCTGCCGTAGATGTGCCATTTCAGGGCATCATGGGGTTGGCTTGACATCAGTAGGTCTTTTCGATTGACTGGTCCTGCAAGCCCCCCTTGATTGATATTTTTAACAACAAAGGTGTTGCATCATGTCGGTACCCCCGCGTGCCGTTCAGCTTAACGAAGCGAACGCGTTCCTTAAGGAACATCCTGAGGTTCTCTACGTTGACCTTCTGATTGCAGATATGAATGGTGTGGTGCGTGGCAAGCGCATTGAGCGCACCAGCCTCCACAAGGTTTACGAGAAAGGCATCAACCTGCCGGCCTCCCTCTTCGCCCTGGACATCAACGGCTCGACCGTCGAAAGCACCGGGCTCGGCCTGGACATCGGCGATGCTGACCGCATCTGCTACCCGATCCCTGACACGCTCTGCAACGAGCCGTGGCAGAAGCGCCCTACCGCACAGCTGCTGATGACCATGCACGAGATCGAAGGCGAGCCGTTCTTCGCCGACCCTCGTGAAGTGCTGCGCCAGGTAGTGAGCAAGTTCGACGACCTGGGCCTCACGATCTGCGCTGCATTCGAGCTGGAGTTCTACCTGATCGACCAGGAGAACGTGAACGGCCGCCCGCAACCGCCCCGTTCGCCGATCTCGGGCAAACGCCCGCAGTCGACCCAGGTGTACCTGATCGACGACCTCGACGAATACGCCGACTGCCTCCAGGACATCCTCGAAGGTGCCAAGGAGCAAGGCATTCCGGCCGACGCCATCGTCAAGGAAAGCGCCCCGGCACAGTTCGAAGTCAACCTGCACCACGTCGCCGACCCGCTCAAGGCCTGTGACTACGCAGTACTGCTCAAGCGGCTGATCAAGAACATCGCCTACGACCATGAAATGGACACCACCTTCATGGCCAAGCCCTACCCGGGCCAGGCAGGCAACGGCCTGCATGTACACATTTCCGTGCTGGACAAGGATGGCAACAACATCTTCACCAGCGAGGATCCCGAGCAGAACGCCGCGCTACGTCACGCTGTCGGCGGTGTGCTCGAGACCCTGCCAGCGTCCATGGCGTTCCTCTGCCCGAACGTCAACTCGTACCGCCGCTTTGGCGCACAGTTCTATGTGCCGAATGCGCCGAGCTGGGGCCTGGACAACCGCACCGTGGCCCTGCGCGTGCCGACAGGTTCGGCAGACGCCGTACGCCTGGAGCACCGCGTGGCCGGCGCCGACGCCAACCCGTACCTGATGATGGCGGCCGTGCTGGCCGGCGTTCACCATGGCCTGACCAACAAGGTCGAGCCGGGTGAGCCGATCGAAGGCAACTCGTACGAGCAGCTGGATCAGAGCCTGCCGAACAACCTGCGTGATGCCCTGCGCGAGCTGGACGACAGCGAGATCCTGAACAAGTACATCGATCCGAAGTACATCGACATCTTTGTCGCGTGCAAGGAGAGCGAGCTGGAGGAGTTCGAACACTCGATCTCCGACCTCGAGTACAACTGGTATCTGCATACCGTGTAAATGAAAACGCCGCCCTCTGGGGCGGCGTTTTTCATTCTGGACCGCGTCACCTGCTTCGCGGCGGTCCGGCGCCCCGGTAAACCCGCTCCCACAGGTACTGCACAGCATTCAGAACCTGCGGGATCCCTGTGGGAGCGGGTTTACCGGGGCGCCGGACCGCCGCGAAGAGGCCGGTACAGGCTTACAACGATTTCTCGAAAATCTTCGAATTGCGCTGGTAGTTGTACAGCGAAGCCCGCGCCGATGGCAGCCGTTCCACGCCGCTAGGTGCAAACCCGCGCTCGCGGAACCAGTGCGCCGTTCGCGTCGTCAGCACGAACAGCGTATTCAGGCCCATCTGCCGCGCCCGGCTCTCGATCCGCTCCAGCAACTCGTCACCGCGCCCGCCATGGCGGTACTCCGGGTTCACTGCCAGGCACGCCAGCTCACCGGCCTGCGAATCGGCAATCGGGTACAGCGCCGCACACGCGATGATCATGCCCTCACGCTCGACCACGCTGAACTGCTCGATCTCCCGCTCCAGCACTTCACGCGAGCGCCGCACCAGGATGCCCTGCTCTTCCAGCGGGCTGATCAGCTCCAGCAAACCACCCACATCTTCGATGGTCGCCTCGCGCACCACCTCGAACTGCTCCTGCGACACCAGCGTGCCGCCACCGCCACGGGTGAATAGCTCGGTCAGCAGTGCGCCATCCTCGGCATAACTGACGATATGGCTACGCGCCACGCCGCCCTTGCAGGCCTCGGCGGCGGCATCCAGCAGCTCGCCCTGGTAGTCACTGCCCAGCCGCGCCAGGTGCGGTGCGATATGTTGCGGGCGCAGCTCGCGCACCAGCTTGCCCTGCTCGTCCAGCAAGCCGGGCTCGGCGCCGAACAGCAGCAACTTGTCAGCGCCCAGCTCGATGGCAGCGCGGGTGGCCACGTCTTCGCAGGCCAGGTTGAAGATCTCACCGGTTGGCGAGTAGCCCAGCGGCGACAGCAGCACGATGGAGCGCTCGTCGAGCAGGCGGCTGATGCCCTTGCGGTCGATGCGACGGACTTCGCCGGTGTGGTGGTAATCGACCCCTTCGAGCACGCCGATAGGCCGGGCGGTTACCAGGTTGCCGCAGGCCACGCGCAGGCGCGAACCCTGCATCGGCGAGGCGGCGATGTCCATCGACAGGCGTGCTTCGATGGCCAGGCGCAAGGCGCCCACGGCATCGATCACGCAATCCAGGGTAGCCGCATCGGTGATGCGCAGGCCGTGGTGGTAATGCGGGGTCAGGCCTCGGGCCGCCAGGCGGCTCTCGATTTGTGGGCGCGAACCATGCACCAGCACCAGGCGCACGCCGAGGCTGTGCAGCAGCACCAGGTCGTGGACGATATTGCCGAAGTTCGGGTGTTCAACGCCATCGCCAGGGAGCATGACCACAAAGGTGCAGTCGCGATGAGCATTGATGTACGGGGAGGCATGACGCAGCCAGTTGACGTAATCGGGCATGACAGGGCCTGTGGATAAAGTGGACGGAGAACGTTGGATCACATGGCGTTCAGGATCATCGTCGGAACAGGCTTGCGGTCACGCGCGGTCTCCTCTAGGCAAGAACGAATCAGCAGGGTGGACGTTTAATTCAGGCAATAGTGCCGGATCAGGTCACGCAATAGACGCACGGTAGGCTCGATTCGTGACATTTCAAGGTATTCGCCGGGTTGGTGGGCGCAGGCGATGTCGCCTGGGCCAAGGACGATGGTCTGACAACCCAGCTGCTGAAGATAAGGCGCTTCGGTGCCAAACGCCACCGCTTCGGCGCGGTGGCCAGTCAGGCGCTCGGCCACTTGCACCAGCTCGGCATCGGCGGCTTGCTCGAACGGCGGCACCTCGGGGAACAGTGGCGCATAGTCGATGCGCACCTCGTGGCGCTCGGCCACGGGGCGCAGCTTTTCGCGGATGGCGGCACGCAGCTGCTCGACGTCCATGCCCGGCAGCGGGCGCAGGTCGAATTCCAGCGCACACTGGCCGCAGATACGGTTGGGGTTGTCGCCACCGTGGATGCAGCCGAAGTTCATGGTCGGCGTGGGCACGGTGAACTGCGGGTTGCGGTAGGTTTGCTGCCACTGACGGCGCAGGCCCATCAGCTCGCCCATCACTTCATGCATGGCCTCCATCGCGCTGCGGCCCAGGTTCGGGTCGGACGAATGGCCACTGCGCCCGAGGATGTCAATGCGGTCCATGAGGATGCCCTTGTGCATGCGGATCGGCCGCAGGCCTGTCGGCTCGCCGATCACTGCCGCACGGCCCAGCGGCTGGCCGGCCTCGGCCAGGGCGCGGGCGCCGGACATCGAGCTTTCTTCATCGCAGGTGGCGAGGATCAGCAATGGCTGCTTGAAGTCATGCTCAAGCAGTGGGATCACCGCTTCGATGACCAGCGCGAAAAAGCCCTTCATGTCGCAACTGCCCAGGCCCACCCAACGGCCATCGACCTCGGTCAGCTTGAGCGGGTCGCTGGTCCACAACTGCTCGTCATACGGCACCGTGTCGCTGTGGCCGGCCAGCACCAAGCCGCCCGGGCCGGTGCCACGGCTGGCCAGCAAGTTGAACTTGCCGGGGCTGACCTGCTGGATGTCGCAACTGAAACCCAGGTCGCCCAACCAGCCGGCGAGCAGGTCGATGACCTGACGGTTGGACTGGTCAAGGGCGGGCTGGGTGCAACTGACCGAGGGCGCGGCGATCAAAGCGGCAAACTGGTCTTTCAGCGTTGGCAACGGCATGCGCGTACTCCTCGGAAGCGTTGCCCATCATAGGGCCATCCGCCGTAAGGAATAAACCGTTGCCGGCCCAGTCCTGTAGACTGCACGGCAATCACGCCTTACCTTCGAGCCTGCGATGCACAAAGAAACCGAACTCAAGCTTCGCGCCAGCCGCGACACCCTGGCAGCACTGCGCGAGCACCCTCTGCTGAAAAAGCGCAACAAGTCCGGCTGGCAGACCCGCGAACTGCTCAACCAGTACTTCGACACCCCGGAGCGCGACCTTGCTGCCGCCCGTGTCGCGCTGCGCCTGCGCCGCGATGGTGACGCAATCATCCAGACCTTGAAGTGCCGCGGCCAGAGTGTTGCCGGGCTGTCCGAGCGCAATGAGTTCGAGTGGAACCTGGACAAGGTCAAGCTCGACCTGAAAAAACTCGACGCCACCTGCTGGCCCGAGCAACTGGGCGAGCTGGACAAGAAAACCATCAAACCGCTGTTCACCACCGATTTCACCCGCGAATTCGCCGAAATCGCCTGGGGCCGCGGCAAGAGCAAAGTGGTGATCGAGGCTGCGCTGGACCAGGGCTTCGTGATCGCCGGCAAGCGCAAGGAAGAGATCTGCGAGCTGGAGCTGGAATTGCGCGAAGGCGCCCCTGAAGCCCTGCTGGAGCTGGCCGCCGAGCTGGCTGCCAGCCTGCCGCTGATGCCGTGTGACATCAGCAAGGCCGAGCGCGGCTACCGCCTGCTGGAGCCGGACAGCTACGAGCTGGGCCTGCCGAGCACCGAGCTGGACGCCGAAATGGCCCTGGACGATGCCTTCACCGCCCTTGCCTGGCAGTTGCTCGGCAGCAGCCAGCGCCTGGCCGAGCAGTACCGCCACAATGGCCACTGGCGCCTGCTGCAGGACTGGGTGCAGGCCCTGGCCGAGCTGCGTGCACTGGTCGCAAGCCTGGGCCAGGCCGCACCGCGCGCCACCACCCGCGACCTGCGCGCCAGCCTCGACGCGCTGCTGGAAGACTGGCGCCCGCTGGTACAGGCTGGCAATGACGACGAAGACATCCGTCGCGCAGCACCTGAGCAGTTCCTCGAAGAACTGGAAGACGTTCGCTGGGGTCAGTTCTCCCTGGAAACCTCGCGCTGGCTGCTGGCTCGTGCCTGGACGGCAGAACGCAAGGGCCGTGGCGAACGCCAGGGCAAGGCGCAGTTGGCCAGCTGGCTGGCACACCTGCTGGGCGAAGAAGGCCGCGCGCTGAAACTGCCGCTGTACACCCAGCGCCCGGAAGACCTGGCTGAGCAGCTGCCGCGTATCGAACAGCTGCTTGCCTGGCTGCACCATGCGCGCCAGGTGCTTGAAGCGCCGCAGATGGACCGCCTGTATGGCGACCTGAAAAAGCTGCACGAACTGGCTGAGCTGCCGCTGGGCGAAGAGCCGGGCGAGTTGCTTGAGGCTCGTATCGAGCAGGCCCGTGCGATCGATCAGAGCCGTGGCTGGAAGCACTTGCTCAGGGCTTGATTGCGCAGCGCCCCCATCGCCGGCAAGCCGGCTCCCACAGGTATTCCACTGAGCCCTGTGAGGGCCGGCTTGCCGGCGATGGCTTCACCGCATCAGTGGCAGGCTGGTGGTGGATTTGATTTCCGACAGCGCCACAATCGAATTGACCTCCTGAATCCCCGGCACATTCGACAGCTTTTCGAAGAAAAACCGCTCATAGGCTTCGATATCCTGCGTAACGATACGCAGCAGAAAGTCCACCGCCCCCATCAGCACATAGCACTCCAGCACTTCCGGAAAGCCGCGGATCGCGTCAGTGAATTCGGTGAAGTTGGAGCGACCGTGAGCGTTCAGTTTCACCTCGGCAAAAATCTGTGTATTCAGGCCCACCTTCTTGCGGTCGAGCAAGGTCACCTGGCCACGGATCACACCCTCCTCCTTCAACCGCTGGATACGGCGCCAGCACGGCGATTGCGACAGGCCTACGCGCTCGGCGATCTGCGCACTGGACAATGAAGCATCCTCTTGCAGCAGTTCGAGAATGCGCCGGTCGTAAGCGTCCAGTTCGCCTTGCATTATTAATTCCTCAAACAGTATTTTTTCGAATAGTTCAATCTGCACGCGTGGCAAACTCATCGAATCATAGCGAAAAAATGCCGGCTTCAACGTGCAAGAATTTCTCCCACCTCAGCGGAGACCAGCATGAACGCACTCGAACGCCCCCTGCCCCGATCCGATGCCTGGGCTGCCAACGCCAGCCACAGCACCGTGAGCTATCACTTGCAGGCTGAAGCAGAGCCGGACACGCTGTGCCGGGTACTCAACCTGTTCGCCCTGCAGTTTCTGACCCCCCACAGCCTGCAGGTGAACCAACAGGGTGACCTGTTCACCATCGAAATCGGCATTGGCGGGCTTAGCTGGCATCGGGCTGAAGTGATTGCGCAAAAATTGCGCAACCTGGTGTGTGTCGATGAGGTCAGCCTGGTGAATCAGGCTCGGGTGGAGCTGGCGGTAGGCTGACATCGGGTACAGCAAAGTCCCGAAACCCTTTTGCAACCCTCAAACCAGCTGCCCCGGCTAGCCTTGCTCAGGAACTCATCACCTGGCACGGACGCCGCCATGCACACACCCCATGATCTAGCCCTCGACCTTGAGCGCCTGCTGGATGCCCTGCAGGCCGAACAGCACCTGACCACCAATGACACACTCCAGGTGCTCGAACTCGCCTCCAGATGCGCACCCCTCCATCCTCTCGAAACCATCGCCGCCCTGAACCTTGAAGACCGCCAGCACCCTGGCCAGCGCCTGGACCTGGACAGCCTGTGCCAGTGGCTGGCAGGCAAGGTCGGCCAGCCCTACCAGCGTATCGACCCGATGCAGCTCGACCTGTCCCAGGTCAACGGGCTGATATCCCCCGCCTTCGCCCAGCGCCATGGCATCCTCATCCTCGCCAACGACAGCAACGGCATCACCGTGGCCAGCGCTCAGCCCTACCAGCGTGACTGGCAAGCCGACCTGGCGCGCAGCCTGGGCAAACCCATACACCGCGTGCTGGCCAGCCCGCTGCAGCTACGCCAACTAGGCCAGTCGCTGTTCCGCTTGGCCCACTCGGTGCAGGGCGCACAGCATCAGCAATCGGCTAGCCTGGGCGAGCTCGAACAGTTGCTGGAGCTGGGCAAGCGCCAGGGCGAGGCCACGGCCGACGATGCGCATATCGTGCACATCGTCGACTGGCTGCTGCAGTACGCCATCGAGCAACGCGCCAGCGATATCCACCTGGAACCGCGGCGCGAGCAGGGCCGGTTGCGCTACCGCATAGACGGCCTGTTGCACACGGTCTATGCCTTCCCGGCAAGCGTGACGCTGGCGGTGGTCAGCCGCTTGAAGCACCTGGGGCGGATGGATGTGGCAGAGAAACGCCGCCCCCAGGATGGCAGGGTGAAAAGCAGCCTGCCCGGTGGTGGCGAAGTAGAGTTGCGCCTGTCCACCCTGCCCACCCCCTTTGGCGAAAAGCTGGTGCTGCGGCTGTTCGACCCGCAGCAGTTGCAGGAGGACTTCGTCCACCTTGGCCTGGAGGGTGAGCAACTGGCGCAGTGGCAGGCGCTGTTGCAACGCCGCCAAGGCATCCTGCTGGTCACCGGCCCTACGGGCTCCGGCAAGACCAGCACCCTCTACGCCAGCCTCAAGCTTTTGGCCACGCCCGAGGTCAACCTGTGCACCATAGAAGACCCGATCGAGCGCCTGGAGCCCGCATTCAATCAATTACAGGTGCAACCGGCCCTGGACCTTGGTTTTGCCAATGGCGTACGTGCCCTGCTGCGCCAGGACCCTGACATCATCATGATCGGCGAGATCCGCGACCGCGAGACCGCCCTGGTGGCGGTGCAGGCAGCGCTGACCGGGCACCTGGTGCTATCGACCCTGCACACCAACGACACCTGTGGCGCCATCACCCGCCTGCTGGAACTGGGCGTAGCCGATTACCTGATCAAGGCCACCCTGGGCGGGGTGATGGCCCAGCGCCTGGTGCGCCTGCTCTGCCGGGAATGCCAAGGGGTCGCTTCGCCCGCCCGCGGCCAACCCTGCCAAGTGTGCCGGGATACCGGCTTTCATGGCCGCACAGGTTTGTACGAGCTGCTGATCCCGAGCGAAAACCTGCGCGCCCGGATTGGTGCCGGGGCCGACCTGGCCAGCTTGCGGCAACAGGCTCTGGCAGAAGGGCTACTGGATTTGCGCCGCTGCGGTGAGGCCAAAGTGGCCCGCGGCCTTACCCGTCACGAGGAGGTGCTGCGGGTCTGCGCCTGAGCAAAAAACCCTTGTTTTAAAGGAACTTGCGACCATATGGGACGATCAAAGCGGGCATCATCAGCCCTCACCCTTCGAGGTGTTTCATCATGCGTCTCAAAACCGCCATCGCAGCTGCTGCCCTGCTTTCGCTGCCTGTTGGCTCCGCCCTGGCCGATACCTTCTGGCGCAACGTGATTTCTTCCGGCGCGACCACGGCATCGACCTACCTGACCTCCAGGGACCACAAGCTGGTCATCGCGGCGCAGGATGACGCCGGCAGCTTCGTTGCCAGTGAAGGCGCTATTCGCGGACCGTACCTGGAAGCAGCGATGCGCCAGGTGCGGGCCGAGAACCCGGGGATGCAAGCCAGCGACATGGAGTTGGCCAATGCCATCCTGGCCAAGAATGCGGTAGCCGAGTAACTGCGCGGCGCCCTTTTTCGCGGGTAAACCCGCTCCCACAGGCACATCCAGCGCAGAACCTGTGGGAGCCGGCTTGCCGGCGATGAAGCCAACACCGATATCAGCGATACGCCTCAACTGGCACACACGCACAGAACAGATTCCTGTCCCCATACACATTGTCGACCCGGTTCACCGCTGGCCAGTATTTGTGCTGGCGCACGTGAGCGCTGGGGGCTACCGCCTGCTCCAGGCTGTACGGCCGGTTCCACGGCGCCAGCACATCGGCCAGGGTATGCGGTGCATGCTTGAGCGGGTTGTCCTCCGCCGGCCAATTACCGTCCTGCACTTCGCCAATCTCCGCACGAATCGCCAGCATCGCTTCGACGAACCGGTCCAGTTCGGCCTTCGACTCGCTCTCCGTCGGCTCGACCATCAGGGTGCCGGGTACCGGGAATGACATGGTCGGCGCATGGAAGCCATAGTCCATCAGGCGCTTGGCGACGTCCTCCTCGCTGATCCCGGTCTGAGCCTTGAGCGGCCGCAGGTCGAGAATGCACTCATGCGCCACCCGCTGGTTACGGCCGCGATACAGCACAGGAAACGCGCCAGCGAGCCGGCTGGCCAGGTAGTTGGCCGACAAGATGGCCACTTCGCTGGCATCAGCCAACTGCGGACCCATCATGGCGATGTACATCCAGCTGATCGGCAAGATGCTCGCACTGCCCCAGGGCGCGGCGCTGACCGCTGTGTTGTTCGGGTCCAGGCCCGGTACCGGCACCACCGGGTGGCTGGCGACGAACGGCTTGAGGTGGGCGCGTATGCCGATCGGCCCCATGCCTGGGCCGCCACCGCCATGCGGGATGCAGAAGGTCTTGTGCAGGTTCATGTGCGACACGTCGGCACCCATGTCCGCTGGCCGCGCCAGGCCGACCTGGGCGTTGAGGTTGGCGCCGTCCATGTACACCTGGCCGCCGTGCTGATGCACGACTTCGCAGATCTCACGAATGCCCTCTTCATACACGCCATGGGTCGAGGGGTAGGTGACCATCAGGCATGACAACCGCTCGCCTGCGGCATTGGCCTTGGCCTTGAGGTCGCCGAGGTCGACATTGCCGTCATCGTCGCAGTCGACGATCACCACCTCCATGCCGGCCATCTGCGCCGAAGCGGGGTTGGTGCCGTGAGCAGACGAAGGGATCAGGCACAGCGTACGTTGCGGCTGATGGCGGCTGCGGTGGTAACGGGTGATCGCCATCAGCCCGGCGTACTCACCCTGGGCACCGGAGTTGGGCTGCATGCAGATCGCATCGAACCCGGTGATGGCGCACAACCAGCTCTCCAGCTCGTCGATCATCGCCTTGTAGCCCGTGGCCTGGGCGGCGGGTGCGAAGGGGTGAAGATTGGCAAAGGCTGGCCAGGTGATGGGGATCATTTCGCTGGTGGCATTGAGCTTCATGGTGCAGGAGCCCAGCGGGATCATCGACTGGTTCAGCGCCAGGTCCTTGTTCTCCAGCTGCTTGAGGTAACGCAGCATTTCGGTTTCGCTGTGGTGCAGGTTGAACACCGGGTGGGCAAGGAATGGTGTGCGCCGTACCAGCGCGGCGGGAATGCCCTCGGGCAGGGCTTGCTGGTCGAGTGCGGCGATGTCCAGGCCGTGGTCAACCCCCAGGAAGATGTCAAACAGCCGCAATACCGTGTCTTCGTTGCAGGTCTCGTCCAGGCTCACGCCCAGATGCCCGCGCCCAAGAATGCGCAGGTTGACGCGCGCCGCTTCGGCACTTTCGATGATCGCCGCCTGGGCGCCGCCGACATCCAGGGTGAGGGTGTCGAAGAAGTGCTGGTTGAGGCGTTTGATACCCTTGGCCTCCAACCCGGCGGCCAGCACGAACGTGAGCCGGTGCACGCGCTGGGCGATGCGCTGCAAGCCCTCGGGGCCGTGGTACACCGCATAGAACCCGGCGATGTTGGCCAGCAGCACCTGCGCCGTGCAGATGTTGGAGTTGGCCTTTTCGCGGCGGATATGCTGCTCGCGAGTCTGCAGGGCCATGCGCAGCGCCGTGTTGCCACGGGCATCGCGCGACACACCAATGATGCGCCCCGGCATGGCCCGTTTGAAATCGTCGCGGCACGCAAAATAGGCCGCATGCGGGCCTCCATAGCCCATGGGTACGCCAAAGCGCTGCGTCGAGCCCAACACCACATCGGCGCCGAGTTCGCCGGGCGGGGTCAGTACCACCAGGCTGAGCAGGTCGGCGGCCACGCAGGCCAGCGCTTGCTGGCCGTGCAACTGATCGATCAGCGGGCGCAGGTCACGCACCTCGCCGTGAGTGTCCGGGTACTGCAGCAAGGCACCGAATACCTGATGCTGGGCGAGGTTATCCACAGCGTCGACGATCAGCTCGAAACCGAAGCCTTCGGCCCGGGTTTTCAGCACCGACAGTGTCTGTGGGTGGCAATGTTCGTCGGCAAAGAACACATTGCTCTTGTTGCGCGCCACGCGCTTGGCCAGGGCCATGGCTTCGGCAGCCGCAGTGGCTTCATCGAGCAGCGAGGCATTGGCCAGGGCCAGGCCGGTCAGGTCGATGACCATCTGCTGAAAGTTCAGCAGGGCTTCCAGCCGGCCTTGAGCGATTTCTGGCTGATAGGGGGTATAGGCGGTGTACCAGCCGGGGTTCTCCAGCACGTTGCGCAGGATGACGGTTGGCGTGACGGTACCGTGGTAACCCATGCCGATCAGGCTGGTCCAGACCTCGTTCTGCTCGGCGTAGCCGGCGAGCTTGGCGAGCGCGGCCTGTTCGTCCAGGGCGGGTGGCAATTCCAGAGGGCGGTTGAAGCGAATACCCGGCGGTACGGTCTGCTCGATCAGTTCGCTGCGGCTGTTGAGGCCCAGGGCGCTGAGCATGGCCTGCTGCTCCGAGGCATCGGGCCCCAGGTGGCGACGCAGGAACGGGTTGAGCTCTTGCAGTTGATGCAGGGATGGCGACTGGGACATGACGACGCTCTCTTCCTAGACCAGGTCTCATGGAGACTTATAAGTCTAGGAAGGATTGCCGATACTGCGGGAAAACTTGCTTTGCCAGTACCGGCCTCATCGCCGGCAAGCCGGCTCCCACAGACACTGCACAGGTCTCAATGCCGGCGCGGTACTTGTAGGAGCCGGCTTGCCGGCGATGAGGCCAGAATGATCACTCGCCGATAGCGGCTTGGTAACCAGCAGCATCCAGCAGCTTGTCCAGCTCAGCCGGGTTGCTTGGCTTCAGCTTGAAGATCCACGCAGCGTAAGGTGCTTCGTTGAGCTGCTCCGGGCTGTCAGCCAGCTCTTCGTTGACTGCGATCACTTCACCACCGACCGGGGCATAGATGTCCGAAGCGGCCTTTACCGACTCGACCACGCCAGCCGCATCGCCAGCGGCGAACACTTTGCCAACCTCTGCCAGTTCAACGAACACCACGTCACCCAGGGCCTGCTGGGCGTGGTCGCTGATGCCTACAGTCACCGTGCCATCGGCTTCCAGGCGTGCCCACTCATGGCTTTCGGCAAAACGCAGATCGGCGGGGATATTGCTCATGTCTTGTATTCCTCGATTGGGTCAGCGGTCGGCCCGCCGTTAATTGTTCAGATCAGAATCTTGCCGTGGCGCACGAAGGTCGGTTTGACCACCCGCACCGGGTACCACTTGCCACGAATCTCGACTTCGGCACGGTCGCCGGTGGCCATGGGCACGCGCGCCAGGGCAATGGATTTGCTCAGCGTAGGAGAGAAACTACCACTGGTGATCTCTCCTTCGCCAATGCCGGCCACGCGGACCACCTGATGGGCGCGCAAAACACCACGTTCTTCCAATACCAGGCCGACCAGCTTGTCCTGCACGCCTTGCTCGATTTCCGCCAGCAGGCCGGCGCGGCCAATGAAGTCACGCTCAGCGGGCTCCCAGGCGATGCTCCAGCCCAGGTTGGAGGTCAGCGGGGTATGGCTTTCGTCGATGTCCTGGCCGTAGAGGTTCATGCCGGCCTCCAGGCGCAAGGTGTCGCGGGCGCCCAGGCCACTGGGGGCGATACCGGCGCCAACCAGGTCGTTGTAGAACGCCACGGCCTCATTACCCGGGAAAATGATTTCCAGCCCGTCCTCACCGGTGTAGCCGGTACGGGCGATGAACCACTCACCGTCGGCAAGCCCTTCGAATGGGCGTAACTCGCGGATCAGCGCGGCACGCGAAGCGCTGAGCAAGGCTGCAACCTTGTCACGGGCCTGGGGGCCCTGGATGGCGAGAATCGCGAGGTCGGGGCGCACCTCAATGCCCACCGAGAAACCGGCACTCCGGGTTTCCAGCCAAGCCAGCACCTTGGCGCGGGTAGCGGCGTTGGTGACCAGGCGGTAGCCGTTTTCCGTACGGTAGACGATCAGGTCGTCGATGACCCCACCCACTTCGTTGAGCAGGGGGCTGTAGAGTGCTTTGCCGACACCGTCGAGGCGGGCAACGTCGTTGGCCAGCAGGTGCTGCAGCCAGACGGTGGCGTCGCTGCCATCGATGTCGATCACGGTCATGTGGGAAACATCGAACACCCCACAGTCACTGCGCACTTGATGGTGCTCCTCGACCTGCGAGCCATAGTGCAGGGGCATGTCCCAGCCACCAAAATCGACCGTCTTGGCGCCAAGCGCCAGGTGCAGGTCGTATAAAAGCGTGCGCTGTCCCATGGGTTTCTCCTTCCGGGCGTGGCGAAGCGGCGGCGGTCGATGACGTTTAGTCGTCAGCTCTTCTTGTAGGACCCGTCGCGCGAATGCCGCGCATTGTAGCCGCAAGGGCGCGGGCTGGCACCCTCAGTGACTGTGACCGGGGCGTTTGGCTGAACGACGGATCAGGCCGATGACCGGCAACAGGCCCACCAGCACCAGGGTCAAGGCAGGCAGCGAGGCACGCGCCCACTCGCCTTCACTGGTCATCTCGAACACCCGTACCGCAAGGGTGTCCCAGCCGAACGGGCGCATCAGCAAGGTGGCGGGCATTTCCTTGAGCACATCGACGAAGACCAATAACGCAGCGCTCAGGGCGCCTGGAACCAGCAGCGGTAGATACACCTTGAAAAACAATCTTGCGCCACCGACGCCCAGGCTGCGCGAGGCCTCAGGCAGCGACGGGCGGATGCGCTCCAGGCTGCCTTCCAGCGGCCCGTAAGCCACGGCAATGAAGCGCACCAGATAGGCCAGCAACAACGCCGCAAGGCTACCCAGCAGCAGCGGCTTGCCGGCGCCGCCCAACCACGTGGACAGCGGGATCACCAGTTGATTGTCGAGGTAACTGAACGCCAGCATGATCGACACCGCCAATACCGAACCCGGCAAGGCGTAGCCCAGGTTGGCCAGCCCGACACCGGCACGGATACCACCCGTCGGCGCCTGCCGCCGGGCGAACGCCAGCAGCAGTGCCACGCAAACCGTGATCAACGCCGCCATGCCACCCAGGTACAAGGTGTGCAACACCAGGCCGATATAACGCTCGTCCAGGTCATGCCGCCCACGCTGCCAGAACCACGCCAGCAGCTGCAGCAGCGGGATGACGAAAGCACAAGCGAACACCAGCAAGCACCAGCCACTGGCGAGCAGCGCCTTGATGCCACGCAGGTGGTAGAGCGCCTGCCCACGAGGGCGCTCGTTGGCGCTGCGCGTGGCGCCACGGGCACGGCGCTCGCCGTACAGCACCAGCATCACCGCCAGCAGCAGCAAGCTGGCCAGCTGGGCCGCGCTGGAGAGGCTGAAGAAGCCATACCAGGTCTTGTAGATGGCCGTGGTGAAGGTATCGAAGTTGAAAACCGCCACCGCGCCGAAGTCGGCCAGCGTCTCCATCAGCGCAAGCGCAATGCCAGCACCGATAGCCGGACGTGCCATGGGCAGGGCCACGCGCCAGAAAGCCTGCAGGGGCGACAAACCAAGTACCCGCGCAGCTTCCATCAGGCCTTTGCCCTGGGCCAGGAACGCCGTGCGCGCCAGCAGGTAGACGTAGGGGTAGAACACCAGCACCAGGACGATGATCACCCCGCCGGTGGAACGCACACGCGGCAGGCGCATCGGCCCGAACACTTCGCGCAAGGCACTTTGCACCGGGCCTGCGAAGTCCAGCAGGCCGACGAAGACGAAGGCCAGCACATAGGCGGGAATGGCGAACGGCAGCATCAGCGCCCAATCCAGCCAGCGCCTGCCGGGGAATTCGCAGAGGCTGGTGAGCCAGGCCAGGCTGACGCCGAGTATCGTCACGCCTACGCCTACCCCCAGCACCAGGGTGAGGGTGTTGCCCAGCAGGCGGCTCATCTGGGTGTCGAGCAGGTGCGACCAGATCTGCAGGTCGACAGATTGCCAGGACAACAGCAGCACGCTCAGGGGCAGGAGCACCAGGGCGGCGGTCAGGGTGACCGGGAGGTACCAGCGGCGTTGGGGGGTGTGGGGCAAGTCTTATGTCTCTGTGGCTGATTGCGACCGCTGCGCGGTCGTTCGCGGGTAAACCCGCTCCCACAGGGGTCGGCGCCGCTCTTCAGGAAGCCACTCTACCTGGGAGAGCGGGCTTGCCCGCGAAGGGGCCCTTGCAGGCCCCGGGAAGGATAACTCAGTTCCAGCCAGCCCGATCCATCAGGCGAATGGCCTCGGCCTGGCGCTTGCCAGCCACCTCGACCGGAATGCTGTCAGCCTTGAAGCTGCCCCAGGCCGCGACTTCGTCCGATGGCTTGACCTTCGGGTTGGCCGGGAACTCCTGGTTGATGTCGGCGAACAGCTTCTGCGCCTCCTCGCCGGTCATCCACTCCACCAGCTTTTTGGCGGCCTCTGGATGCGGCGCATGCTTGGTCAGGCCAATACCCGACAGGTTGACGTGCACGCCACGGTCGCCTTGGTTGGGCCAGAAGATCTTCACCGGCAGGTCCGGCTTTTCCTTGTGCAGGCGGCCGTAGTAGTAGGTGTTGACCACCCCGACATCACACTGGCCCGCTGCGACAGCCTGGATCACCGCGTTGTCATCGGAGAACACGTCGGTGGACAGGTTGTTCACCCAGCCTTTGACGATCTGCTCGGTCTTGGCTTCGCCATGGTTCTCGATCAGCGTGGCAGTCAGCGACTGGTTGTAGACCTTCTTCGCCGTACGCAGGCACAGGCGGCCTTCCCAGTTTTTGTCGGCCAGTGCTTCATAAGTGCTCAGCTCTGCCGGCTTGACCCGCTCGGTGGAGTAGACGATGGTCCGCGCACGCAGGCTCAGGCCAGTCCAGTCGTGGGAAGACGCGCGGTACTGCGAGGGGATGTTCTGGTCGATGATGTCCGACTTGATCGGTTGCAGGATGCCCATCTGTTCAGCCTGCCAGAGGTTACCAGCATCGACGGTCAGCAGCAGGTCGGCCACACCGTTCTCGCCCTCGGCCTTGATGCGCTGCATCAGCGGGGCTTCCTTGTCGGTGATGAACTTGATCTTGACCCCGGTCTTGGCGGTATAAGCGTCGAACACCGGCTTGATCAGCTCATCGATGCGCGAGGAGTACACCACCACTTCGTCCGCTGCCTGGGCCGTGCCGCCGAACAGGGTCAGGGCCAGGGCGGCCAGTAGGGGCTTGCGTGGCAACATGGAAAGCACTCCTCGGATCGTATGAGAGGCGCAAATGGTAGTGAATCCCATTTTACGGCTCACCTACCCAGCCGTTACCGGATGTTGCAAAGGCCTCTCAAGGCTTGGCCAATTCCGGCAGATCCCCTGTCAGGCCCAGCGCTTGCCGCACGAACAGCGCCTTGGCCTCGGGCATCTTTTCCACCATTTTCAAGCCACTGTTACGCAACCAGCGCAGCGGCAACGGGTTGGCCTGGAACAGCCGCTCAAAGCTCTCCATCGCCGCCATCAATGCCAGGTTGTGCGGCATGCGCCGGCGCTCGTAGCGGCTCAGCACCTTCTCATCCGCCAGCCGCTCACCGCGCTCGCAGGCGTTCACCAGCACCTCGGCCAGCACCGCGGCATCGAGGAAGCCCAGATTGACGCCCTGCCCGGCCAGCGGGTGGATGGTGTGCGCGGCATCGCCGATCAGCGCCAGCCCTTCGTCCACATAGCGCTTGGCGTGGCGCTGGCGCAGCGGCACGCACACCCGCGGGTCAGCCTTCAGCACGGTGCCCAAACGCCCCTCGAAGGCGCGTTCCAGGGCCTTGAGGAAGGCATCATCCTCCAGCGCCATGATCTGCTCGGCATGTTCCGGCGTGGTCGACCAGACGATCGAGCACCAGTCCTGCTGGCCGTCACGCGACAACGGCAGGAAAGCCAGCGGCCCTTCGTCGGTGAAACGCTGCCAGGCCGTGGCCTGGTGCGCCGCACTGCAACGCACGCTGGTGACGATAGCGTGGTGCAGGTAATCCCACTCACGGGTTTCACAACCGGCCAGGCGCCGCACGGCCGAATTGGCCCCATCGGCAGCCACTACCAGCGGCGCGCGCAAGCGGCGGCCATCGGCCAAGGTCAGCAGCCACTCGTCACCAGAACGGCGCATCTGCTCCAGGCGGGCATTGGGCAGCAGGCCGATGTCACTGTCGTGCAGGCGCTCCAGCAGGCCGTCCTGGACCACGCGGTTCTCGACGATATGGCCCAGCACCTGCGCATGCACACTGGCTGCCGAGAAGTGAATCTGCCCGGTACCGCTGCCATCCCAGACATGCATGTCCGAGTAGGGCGAAACACGCCGCTTGGCGATGCCTTCCCAGGCGCCCACGCGCTCGAGAATACGCTGGCTGGCCGCCGACAAGGCGCTGACCCGCGGTTCGAACGGCGCCTCGCCATCGAACGGCTTGACCGACAGCGGGCCACCGTCAAGCAGGAGAATTTCCAGGCCGCTGTGGCGCAAAGCCAGGGCCAGGGCGCTGCCGACCATACCGGCACCGACAATCAACAGATCTGCGCGCATTTCCATGCCTTACGCCTGCCTCGCTTGCGGCTTGAGCCGCACGTATAGGGTTTTATCGACCCGCGCCACCAGCTCGCCGGCACCGTCGCGGATATCGACCTGCAAACGTGGCAGGTACTTCTTGCCGCTGGCGGTCTGCTGGCGGATTTCGTCCAGCAGCGCGTCATCGACATTGAATTCGGCATACACCGGGCCCTTGCCCGGCGAAATGAAGTCGATGCTGGCAGCCTTGTCCCAGACGATGTACTCACGGCCCAACTGCTCGATCAGCAGCAGCATGTAGAACGGATCGACCATCGAATAGAGGCTGCCACCAAACTGGGTACCGACGTAGTTGCGGTTCCAGCGGGTCAGCTTCATGCGTACCTTGACGCTGCGCATATCCGGGCTGATGTGCTGGATGCGGATACCGGCACCGAGGTAGGGCGGGTACAGGTTCAGCAGCCAGCGCAACATGCGTGCCCGTCGCGCCAGCCGGCGCGGGTTGCTCATGCCTGGCCCCGCGGATCAGGGCGGGTGCCCAGGCCCATGGCCTGGCGAGCGAACCAGCTTTTGGCCGGCGGCAGCAGGTCGAGCCCGAGCAGGCCGATGTTGCGCCCTGCGGCCAGCAGCGGCTGATTGCTGCCAAACAGGCGGGTGACCTGGTCGGAAAAACCGATGGTCAACGCCTGGTCCAGCCGCTGGCGTTGGTGATACGCCTGCAGGGTAGCCAGGTCGCCTGGCTGCTGCGGGCCGGCCAGCAGGGCGTCGGCCAGCGACTGCACGTCCCGCAACGACAGGTTGAAGCCCTGCCCGGCGATGGGGTGCAAGCTGTGCGCGGCATTGCCCAACACCACCAGGTGCGGGCGTACCTGTTCTTCGGCCTCGACCAGCGCCAGCGGGTAGAGGTGCCGTGCGCCGACCTGGCGCAGGGCGCCGAGGCGGTAGCCGAAGGCGTCCTGCAGCTCGCGCAGGAAGCTGCGTTCGTCAACCTCGGCCAAGCGCTTGGCGTCCATGCCCTGACGGGTCCAGACCAGCGCGCAGCGGTTGTCAGGCAATGGCAGCAGGGCCATGGGGCCTTGCTCGGTGAAACGCTCGAAGGCTTGCCCACAATGGGCCTCGCCCGGGGTGATGTTGGCGATCAGCGCGCTCTGCTCGTACGGGGTGCGGCGCACATGGATGCCCAATTGCTCGCGCAAGCCGGAGCGGCCACCGTCGGCCAGCACCGCCAGGTCGCATTCCAGGCTGGTGTCGTCGTCCAGCTGCAGGCGGTAGCCACCGGCAATTGCCTGCATCGCCTTCACTTCGGCCGGGCAACGCCAGCTCACCACCTCACTGTCCAGCCCTTGCCACAGGCACTGGCCCAACCAGGCGTTTTCGACCACATAACCCAGAGCCGGCACGCCTTCTTCCAGCGCATCCAGGCGGGTAGAGCCAAAGCGCCCACGGTCGGATACCTGGATCTGCCGGATTGGCTCGGCTCGCGGACTGATGGCCTGCCACAGCCCCAGTTGCTGGTAGATCTGCTGGGTACCGAACGACAACGCCGAAGAGCGCGCATCGTAGCTGGGCTGGAAGCTGTCGCCGGGGGCGAATGGCTCGATCAGCAGAATCTTCCAGCCACGCGCCTTGGCCCGCGCCTGCAGGGCCAGGGCCAGGCTGGCGCCGACCAGGCCACCGCCAATGATCGCCAAATTGACTCGGTTCATGCCGCGTCCTTACGTGCCGCCTGCATCAGCGCCTCGATTTCGGCAACCGTCCTGGGCACGCCCGAAGTGAGAATTTCACAACCTTGCCTGGTCACCACCACGTCGTCCTCGATCCTTACGCCGATGCCGCGCCATTTCTTGGCGACATTCTGGTTATCGGCGGCAATGTAGATGCCCGGCTCGACGGTCAGCGCCATGCCCGGCTCCAACACCCGCCACTGCCCGCCAACCTTGTATTCGCCCACATCGTGCACATCCATGCCCAGCCAGTGCCCGGCACGGTGCATGTAGAAGGCGCGATGGGCTTCACTGTCGATCAGCGCCTGTACCTCGCCCTTGAGCAGCCCGAGTTCGACCAGGCCCTCGGTGATGACCCGCACGGTCGCTTCATGCGCGTGGTTCCAATGCTTGCCTGGGGCGATCTCGGCGAATGCGGCGGCCTGGGCCTTGAGCACCAGCTCATAGATGGCCTTCTGCTCAGGCGAGAAACGCCCGCTGACCGGGAAGGTGCGGGTGATGTCGCTGGCATAGCAGTCGATTTCGCAGCCCGCGTCGATCAGCACCAGGTCACCGTCCTTGAGCGGTGCATTGTTCTCCTGATAGTGCAGGATGCAGCCGTTGCGCCCGGCTGCAACGATCGACCCGTAGGCGGGCATCTTCGCCCCTCCCTTACGGAATTCGTAGTCCAGCTCGGCTTCCAGGCTGTATTCGTGCAGCCCTGCCCGGCAGGCCTGCATGGCCCGCACATGGGCACGTGCAGAAATTTCTGCGGCCGCGCGCATCACTTTCACTTCTGCCGCCGATTTATACAGGCGCATGTCGTGCAGCAGGTGATCCAGCGCAACGAACTCATTCGGCGGCTGGGCACCGAGGCGCGCCTTGGAGCGGATCACGTTGATCCAGTCCATCAGCCGACGGTCGAATTCGGGGTTGCTGCCCATGGCGCTGTAGACCCGCTCGCGGCCTTCGATCAGGCCCGGCAGGATCTCGTCGATGTCGGTGATGGGGAAGGCATCGTCCGCGCCAAAGTCGCGCACGGCGCCTTCCTGGCCGGCACGCAGGCCGTCCCACTGCTCGCGCTCAGGGTTGCGCTCGCGACAGAACAGCACGTACTCACCATGCTCGCGACCCGGGATCAAGGCGATGACCGCCTCGGGCTCGGGGAAGCCGCTGAGGTACTGGAAATCGCTGTCCTGGCGGTAGACGTGCTCGACGTCGCGGTTGCGGATGGCAACCGCGGCAGCCGGCAGAATCGCAATGCTGTTGGGGACCATCTGCGCCATCAGCGCCTTGCGCCGACGGGCATACTCGGCCTTGGGTATGTGGCTCATGGGCAGAACTACCCCCGGTTGATCAGTGCAGCGATGGCTTGGACGCGGGTACCGCCGGCTTGGCCAGCTCGGAGAACAGCAGCAGCGGTGCCACGCGCAGGTATTCCATGACTTCCATGTAGTCGCTCTCGCCGTCTTCGGATTCTTCGAGGGCTTCCTGAACCTGGGAAATCGCAACCAGGTCCTGCAACACGTCCTTGGCTTCGGCGGACAGGTCCTTGCCGCCGGCGTTCAGGCCAAAACCGGTGATGAAACCTTGGCACCACTGGCCCAGTGCCGCAGCACGGTCGGCCAGTGCGGCGTCATCGGTAGGCAGCAGCAGGACGATGGCCATATCTTCACTGGTCAGCTCGCCCTTGACCATCTCTTGCAGGCCAATCAGGGCGTTGCGCACAGTGTCACCGGGTTCGATTTCAAGCAGTTGGGCGGCGTCGGCCAGCCAAGCGTCGGCATCGAAGTCGGCACCGGCGCAGCTGCGCCCGACCAGCAAGCCGTGCAGCTCGGCAGGAGTGACAGGATGGCCATTGCTCGAGAGCAGCATGGCGAAGGCGATGTAAGGCGATTGGGTATTAGGCATGGGCGGCTAGGCGCCAGACGGCGCATTTGACTAGAATGAAGGCCTTGTATCCTAGCACCGGCAGGCGCGCCAAGACCATCGGCACTGGCCGTCACCGCTCAGGGAGAGGCATCATCGACGGGTGATTCAATGACGGAGCGAATCGAGTGCAACCCACGCAAGAGAACGACCTGCAAGCATTGATGAGCCGGTTTGAGTCGCTGATCGAACGCGTCGAGCAACTAAAACGGCAGAATGCACTCCTAGTAGCTCAGGAAAAATCCTGGCGCGAAGAGCGCGCCCACCTCATCGAAAAGAACGAGATCGCCAAGCGCAAGGTCGAGTCGATGATCTTACGCCTCAAGGCCCTGGAGCAAGACTCATGAGTTCAAGCAATAGCGTCACCGTGCAGATCCTGGACAAGGAGTACTCGATCATCTGCCCGCCGGAAGAACGCAACAACCTGGTCAGCGCCGCACGCTACCTGGATGGCAAGATGCGTGAGATCCGTAGCAGCGGCAAGGTGATCGGTGCCGACCGTATCGCTGTGATGGCCGCATTGAACATCACCCACGAGATGCTGCACCGCCAGGAAGATCGCACCGACGCCCCCGCTGGCAACGCCACCCGCGAGCAGGTCCGTGACTTGCTCGATCGCGTCGATAAGGCGTTGTCCGACGATGCGGATACCAAAATCGGCTGAGATTGGTATACTGGCGCCACTCCCTGGGGGATGCGCCAGTCGGTTATGTCCCTGAGCCGATACGCACAACCACGGGGGTTGCACGCTGGGGCCGGTGTGCATGTCCGCCCGACGGAAAGCCTTAACGCCCCCTGCAATCTCCACCTTGAACTTTCGGGTTCAAGGGCTACACCGATAGCGGTCTTATCGGGGAGCCTCATTCTGCTTGCCCGCCTTTGCTGCGGGCAGCCTTCACACCCCTAGCGACAACTGGGAACGCCTGTGCCATGACTGACACCGCGCCGCTCACCCGCCCCCAGCTTCGTCGCCTGCTGCGTAATGCCCGTCGCGCACTCACGCCCGCCCAGCAACGCCAGGCCTCTTCGGGCCTGTATCGCCAGCTGGCGCAAAACCCACTGTTCCGCCGCGCCCGGCATATTGCCTTGTACCTGCCCAACGACGGTGAAATCGACCCGCGCCTGTTGCTGCGCGAGGCTCAGCGCCGGGGCAAACGCGTTTACCTGCCGGTATTGCACGCCTGGCCGCGCACGCGCATGGTGTTCCAGCGTTTTGAACAGGGTGAGAAGCTCAAGCGCAACCGCTTCCGCATTCCCGAGCCGTTGACCGACCGCAAGCGTCAACGGCCGATCTGGGCGTTGGACCTGATCCTGCTGCCGCTGGTGGGCTTCGATGAAGTCGGTGGGCGGCTCGGCATGGGCGGTGGCTTCTACGACCGCAGCCTGGCCTATCAGGCACGCCGCAAAACCTGGAAAAAACCACTGCTGCTGGGGCTGGCCCATGAGTGCCAGAAGGTAGAACGACTGGCGCAGGCCAATTGGGATGTACCGCTGCAGGGCACGGTCTCGGACCGTGGCTGGTACCTGGCGCCGAACTGAGCGGCGCCAGCGGGGGGATCAGCGTTTAGGCTGGCCGGCGTCTACCGGGGTCTGGTAGGCGGTATCGAGCTTGCGCTCCCAGATACCCTGGGCATAACCGGTGGTGACCACACCCAGACCAAAGATGAAGACCAGGACCCAGAGCAGGTCCGGTTTACGTTGATTCATCGAAGAATGCCCCCCAGGCATACTGTTCAGGCTCGACGACCTTCTTGGTGTCGCCGGAGCGTCTAGCGTTAAAATCGGCGCATTTTCCGACAACCTGAGCCTGCACGCAAACGTTGACGCCAACCGGCTGTCGGTTTCGTGCAACAGGTTATTTCAAACCTTTTCAGGAGCAGCATCCATGGCCTATTGGCTGATGAAATCCGAGCCCGACGAGCTCTCGATCGAAGGCCTGGGCCGCCTTGGCGAAGCACGCTGGGATGGCGTGCGCAATTACCAGGCACGCAATTTCCTGCGGGCGATGAACGTAGGCGATGAGTTTTTCTTCTACCATTCCAGCTGCCCGCAACCCGGGATTGCCGGAATCGCCCGCATTACCGCTGCCGCCTACCCGGACCCGACTGCACTGGACCCGGAAAGCCATTACCACGACGCCAAGGCCACCACCGAGAAAAACCCGTGGAGCGCGGTGGATGTGGCGCATGTGAAGACGTTCAGGCAGGTGCTTGGGCTGGGGCTGCTTAAGCAGCAGAGTGCGCTGGCGGAATTGCCGCTGGTGCAGAAGGGGACGCGGTTATCGGTGATGCCGGTGACCGAGGAGCAGTGGGCGGCGATTGTTGCGCTTGCTCGTTGAGTTGGGCTTGAGTACTGCAGCGCACTGACAATCGAGCGCCGCGCGGGCGGCGCTCGATCTCACAGAAGCAAAATCTTTAAAATCAGGCCAGTTACTGCACAATCAGGTTATTGAACAGCAGATCCTCGACAATCGGCTTGCCCTCTTCCGCTTCCATCACCTGCTGAACCTGTTTCAGCGCTAGCTGGCGCAGCGCTTCCTTGGCTTCGACGTTGCCCATGTTATCGACACCCTGCTGGGTGAACAGCGCCACCAGCTGGTTGCGAATCAGCGGTTCGTGGTGCTTCACCGCCTTGGCGGCTTCGTCACCAGTCACGCGCAGGGCCACATCGGCTTTGTAAACGCGCAGCTTGGGGCCACCGTCGAGGGCGTAGTTGCCAACGAAGGGCGGGCTCAGGCTGATGTAGGAGACCTTGGGGGCTCCTTCCTTGGCTTCTTCTGCCATGGCCGCCGCTGGCAGCATCAGGGCCAGCACCATCAAGATCCACGCTTTCACGAATTCGCTCCTCAAAACAATTGGCGCCAGCTTACCCAGCACGCCGCTCAAACCCAAGCCCCAGCTTATGCCTGCCCATCAGGGTAGGCCATGCTCGTTGACCCGGCAGGCGGCACTCCTACACTTATCGGCCACTACACGCAAAGGAATAGCCCCGATGAAAGCTGTGTTGTGCAAAACCCTGGGCCCGGCACGCGACCTGGTACTGGAAGAGGTGGCCAGCCCGGCGCCGAAGAAAAACGAGATCCTGCTCGACGTGCAGGCGGCCGGGGTCAATTTTCCCGATACCCTGATCATCGAAGGCAAATACCAGTTCCAGCCACCGCTGCCGTTCTCGCCGGGTGGCGAGGCTGCCGGCGTGGTTGCCGCGGTCGGCGAGCGCGCCGGCGCGTTCAAGGTGGGCGACCGGGTGATGGCCCTGACCGGCTGGGGTGCATTCGCCGAACAAGTGGCCGTGCCGTTCTACAACGTGATGCCCATCCCCGAAACCATGGACTTCACTACCGCCGCCGCCTTCAGCATGACCTATGGCACCTCGATGCATGCACTCAAGCAGCGCGGCCAGCTGCAGCCTGGGGAAACCTTGCTGGTGCTGGGTGCGTCTGGTGGCGTCGGCCTGGCAGCAGTGGAGATCGGCAAGGCCATGGGCGCCAAGGTGATCGCTGCGGCCAGCAGTGCCGAGAAACTCGCCGTGGCCAAGGCTGCGGGGGCAGACGAGCTGATCGACTACAGCCAGGCCAGCCTGAAGGATGAAATCAAGCGCCTTACCGGTGGCCAGGGCGCAGATGTGATCTACGACCCGGTCGGTGGTGAGCTGTTCGACCAAGCCGTGCGCGGCTTGGCGTGGAATGGCCGGTTGCTGGTGGTCGGGTTTGCCAGTGGGACGATCCCGCAGATGGCGGCGAACCTGGTGCTGCTCAAGGGCGCGGCGGTGCTCGGGGTGTTCTGGGGTTCGTTTGCCCAGCGTCAGCCGGAAGACAATGCGGCCAACTTCCGTCAGCTGTTTGCCTGGCATGCCGAGGACAAGCTGAAGCCACTGGTGTCCCAGACTTATCCACTGGCCGAGGCTGGCGCTGCGATCGAGCAGTTGGGGCAGAGGAAGGCTGTGGGTAAGTTGGTGGTGCTGGCCAGGTAAGGCTCCTGGTCGATTGTGGTCTCACTGGCCCTATCGCCGGCAAGCCGGCTCCCACAGGGTTCAGCGCAATCGTAAAGATTGTGGGGTACTTGTGGGAGCCGGCTTGCCGGCGATAGGGCCGCAGCAGGCTGGCTCAAACCTCGCGCAGGTTATGGCAGCGCCTGAAGCGTGCTTCCAGGTTGCGATCCGGCATCTGGTGATTGCGCAGTGCATTCAACGTCTGTTCGACGTACTCGCGCGTGGTGCCATAACGCCCCTTGGCACTGGCGAGAATTTCGCTCAGCAACGTGTCCGGCAGATTGCCGGCGTAGCACGGCAGGTGCCGCTCCAGTACAAACCCAAGCGCTTGAACCTTGCTGCCATCACCCAACCGGCAACTGAGCCAATGCGGCCGATAGGCCGGGTACGGCATCTCTCGCTGCCACAGGGCCATCAGCGAATCATCGAGGTTGCTTTCATCCAGGCGATAGGCAAAACCACTGCACGAGCCGCCGCGGTCCAGGCCGAACACCAGGCCCGGGGTTTCCGGCGTGCCACGGTGCTCGTGCGACCACAAATAAAGCCCACGGTGATAGCCATGCACGCGTGCGCGCTGTCGCTCCACAGAACTGCACTCCGGGCGCCAGATCAACGAACCATAGGCGAACAACCACACGGGCCCACCCTCATGGCGGGACATGGTCATTTGCATTGAGTTGATCAATTGCTCGCGGGTCAGTTGCTGGCCGAAGTCGAGCGCCGGAGGATAAGAACGTTTCCAGGACACACTTTCAATTGCCGACATAAGCTGCCGCCATTATTCCCTGTGAACTACTAATGTAGCGAGAGCCGCTGCGTGATGGGGCCTGCGCCCCACACCCTTGGGTGCTTGCATTCACCTTAGGATAGAAACACGCCAACACTCAAGCCCCGAAGCCTAAGTTTCACGCCAACTTCCGACGATTGGAGAGCATTGTTCCGAGTATAGTGAAAGTTATTAGCAAAGGCGGTAACAATTACCGCCTTATACCCACTAGCTGAAACTTTGGTTATTAACCACGCGGCGCGTAGGCAAACACATCGGCACGCATGCGGTGCGCATCCATACCCGCCTCGACCAGGGCGTCGAGGGTGGCATAGACCATGTTTGGCGAACCGCTGGCATAGACGTGGACCGTGTTGAGGTCCTGCACGTCTTCACACACCGCCTCGTGCAGCATGCCGCAACGGCCTTCCCAGCCACACAGGTCGCTGACCACCTTGTGCAGGAACAGGTTGGGCAGGCGCTGCCATTCGTCCCAGTGCTCGATGGCGTAGAAGTCTTCTGGGCGGCGCACACCCCAGTAAAGGTGTACCGGGTGCTTGAAGCCCTGCGCGCGGCAGTGCTCGACCAGGCTATGCATCTGCCCCATGCCGGTACCGGCGGCGATCAGCACCAGCGGGCCATCGGGTAATTCGGCCAGGTGAGTGTCACCGAAGGGCATTTCGATCCGGGCCAAGCCGTTGCGCCGCAATTGCTCGAGCAACTGCAGCGCGCTGGCTTCACGCGCCAGTACGTGCAGCTCCAGGTCGCGCCCGGAATGCGGTGCGCTGGCCAGCGAGAACGCCGCTTGCTTGCCGCCCTCGCGCTCGATCATCAGGTACTGCCCGGCGTGGTAGCGCAGCGGCTTGCCAGCCGGCGCGCGCAGGCGCACGCGCCAGACGTCGCCACCGACATCGACGCACTCAATGACGCTGCATGCCAGCTTTCGCACTGGCAGCTCGCCCAGGGCCAGCACACCATCCCAGAGCAAAACACAGTCCTCCAGCGGTTCGGCGATGCACGTGAACAGCTCGCCATGATCGCGCTCTTCACCGTTCTGACGAACGCGACCTTCAACCAACAATGCGGCGCAGACATGGCAATTGCCATTGCGGCAGCTGTTCGGGCAGTCATAGCCCAGCCGCCGCGCTCCATCCAGGATCCGTTCCCCGGGTTCGAGCGCCAGCACCGCCCCGGACGGCTGCAACGTTACCTGCATCAATCTATTCCCAACTGATCCCACAGCTCATCGATGCGGCGGGTGACGGCCTCGTCCTTGACGATGACCCGGCCCCATTCGCGTGTAGTCTCGCCCGGCCACTTGTGCGTGGCATCCAGGCCCATCTTCGACCCCAAGCCCGATACCGGCGACGCGAAGTCGAGGTAGTCGATCGGCGTGTTGTCGATCATCACCGTATCACGCTTGGGGTCCATGCGCGTGGTGATGGCCCAGATCACGTCATTCCAGTCGCGGGCGTTGATATCGTCGTCGGTGACGATAACGAATTTGGTGTACATGAACTGTCGCAGGAACGACCACACACCCAGCATCACGCGCTTGGCATGGCCTGGGTACTGCTTCTTGATGGTCACTACCGCCATGCGGTACGAGCAACCTTCCGGCGGCAGGTAGAAGTCGACGATCTCCGGGAACTGCTTCTGCAGAATTGGCACGAACACTTCGTTCAACGCCACGCCGAGGATCGCCGGCTCATCAGGCGGTCGACCGGTATAGGTGCTGTGGTAGATCGGCTTCTGCCGGTGAGTGATGCGCTCGACGGTGAACACCGGGAAGCTGTCCACTTCGTTGTAGTAGCCGGTGTGGTCGCCATACGGGCCTTCCGGCGCCATCTCACCCGGGTGGATCACGCCTTCGAGGATGATCTCGGCGGTGGCCGGCACTTGCAGGTTGCTGCCTCGGCATTTGACCAGCTCGGTGCGGTTACCGCGCAACAGGCCGGCGAAAGCATACTCGGACAGGGTATCGGGCACCGGCGTCACGGCGCCGAGGATGGTCGCAGGGTCAGCACCCAACGCCACGGCAACCGGGAACGGCTGGCCAGGGTTCTTTTCGCACCACTCGCGATAGTCCAGTGCACCGCCGCGGTGGCTCAGCCAGCGCATGATGACCTTGTTGCGGCCGATGACCTGCTGGCGATAGATGCCCAGGTTCTGGCGGTCCTTGTTCGGGCCGCGGGTCACGGTCAGGCCCCAGGTGATCAGCGGCGCCACGTCGCCCGGCCAGCAATGCTGGATCGGCAATTGGCCGAGGTCGACATCATCGCCTTCGACTACGACCTCCTGGCACACCGCATCCTTGACCACTTTCGGCGCCATGGACACGACTTTCTTGAAGATCGGCAGCTTCGACCAGGCGTCTTTCAGGCCCTTCGGCGGCTCCGGCTCCTTGAGGAAGGCCAGCAGCTTGCCGATCTCGCGCAGCTCATCGACCGACTCGGCGCCCATGCCCATGGCCACCCGCTCCGGGGTACCGAACAGGTTGCCGAGCACCGGGATGTCGAAGCCCGTGGGCTTTTCGAACAGCAAGGCCGGGCCCTTGGCACGCAGGGTGCGGTCGCACACCTCGGTCATTTCCAGGACAGGGGAGATCGGAACCTGGATGCGCTTGAGTTCGCCGCGCTGCTCCAGGCCACGGATGAAGTCGCGCAAATCGCGATACTGCATGCATGAGCCTCGTGTTGGCCGTATCGGTCGGGGTGCAGAGTGTAGCGCCTCAGGGGGCATAATGGCCAAAGGAGTCTCCGGCACGCGCAGCATCGAAGCGTCTGGATGCGCCGCAGGCAAGAAAACCACTTTCGCGATCCAGGTGGATCAACTGCCGTGGTGCTGCTCGCCGTTATGAGACACAACCTTGGAAAGCCCGACGCCAAGCGCTTGCAGGACCTTCAACACCGTCGACAACCTTGGGTCTCCGTCAGCTGCCAACGCTCGATACAGATTGGGTCGAGCAAGACCCGTGGCCAAAGCAAGATTACCCATGCCGCCACGCGCTTCTGCCACACGCCGAACCGCCGTCAGAAATACTGCAGCGCCACCAGGCTCATCAATCTCTTCGAGCGCCACGGCGAGATAATCGATGGCGAATGCTTCGTCGCCACGGAGCATTTCGAGGACACTATCTTCATGGGAGCGCGTGCCGGTCATAGCGTTACCTTGTGCCTGTGCCAAAGCGATTTGGCTTGGTCGATATCGGCCTGCTGCCGGTCTTTCGAGCCACCGCCGAGCAGGAAAATGACTTTGCGCCCATGGGTGGCATAGTAGATGCGGTAACCCGGGCCGAAGTCCAACTTCATCTCGAATACACCATCACCCACTGGCTCGGTAACACCAAAGTTACCCTGCTCTGCCCGATCAACTCGTGTAGTGATTCGTGCTTTCGACCTTGTGTCGCGGATGGTGTCCAACCATGCCTGGTAGAGATCCACACCGTTGGCAGATAAGACGTGATGAATCGTGTACACCCAAAGTGTACCTTATAAGAGACGTTCCGTGTCGACTGATTAAGCAGCCCAACTGTTTGGGCTCAATTTCGGTGGGGGCAGGACTACCGCAGGGGGTATGACTGGCAGCCACAGGCAGCATGGTGGCCTGCGGTCAGGGTGCTGGCGAACGATCTTTTGTGACAAACAGCAAAAAGCCGGGTTTCCCCGGCCTTTTGCGTGATTCGACGATCTTACTTGCGCTTCATCGACAAGAAGAACTCGTCGTTGGTCTTGGTCTGCTTGAGCTTGTCGACCAGGAACTCGATGGCGGCGATCTCGTCCATCGGGTGCAGCAGCTTGCGCAGGATCCACATGCGCTGCAGTTCGTCGTCGGCAGTCAGCAGCTCTTCGCGGCGGGTGCCGGAGCGGTTGATGTTGATGGCCGGGAACACACGCTTCTCGGCGATGCGACGGTCCAGGGGCAGCTCCATGTTGCCGGTACCCTTGAACTCTTCGTAGATCACTTCGTCCATCTTCGAGCCGGTTTCTACCAGCGCGGTGGCGATGATGGTCAGCGAGCCGCCTTCCTCGATGTTACGCGCGGCGCCGAAGAAGCGCTTCGGCTTCTCCAGGGCGTGGGCGTCGACACCACCGGTCAGTACCTTGCCGGAGCTCGGGATCACGGTGTTGTAGGCACGCGCCAGACGGGTGATGGAGTCGAGCAGGATGACCACATCCTTCTTGTGCTCGACCAGGCGCTTGGCCTTCTCGATGACCATCTCGGCAACCTGCACGTGGCGGGTCGGCGGCTCGTCGAAGGTCGATGCAACCACTTCGCCGCGCACGGTGCGCTGCATTTCGGTCACTTCTTCCGGACGCTCGTCGATCAGCAGAACGATCAGGTGGCACTCGGGGTTGTTACGGGTGATGTTCGCCGCGATGTTCTGCAGCATGATCGTCTTGCCCGCTTTCGGCGGAGCAACGATCAGGCCACGCTGGCCTTTGCCGATCGGGGCGCACAGGTCGATGACGCGGCCGGTCAGGTCTTCGGTGGAGCCGTTGCCGGCTTCCATCTTCAGGCGCTTGTTGGGGAACAGCGGCGTCAGGTTTTCGAACAGGATCTTGTTCTTCGCGTTTTCAGGGCGATCGAAGTTGATCGTGTCGACCTTCAGCAGGGCGAAGTAACGCTCCCCTTCCTTTGGCGGGCGGATCTTGCCGACGATGGTGTCGCCGGTACGCAGGTTGAAACGGCGGATCTGGCTAGGCGAGACGTAGATGTCGTCAGGGCCGGCCAGGTAGGACGCATCAGCCGAACGCAGGAAACCGAAACCATCCTGGAGAATCTCCAGCACGCCGTCACCCGAGATCTCTTCGCCGCTTTTCGCGTGCTTTTTCAGCAGGGCGAAAATCACGTCCTGTTTGCGCGAACGGGCCATGTTTTCGATGCCCATCTGTTCGGCCATTTCCAGCAGATCGGTAATCGGCTTTTGCTTGAGTTCAGTCAGGTTCATAAGGGGAGTGACGTAATCATGTATGAAGGGAGGATTAAGCTTCTGGCTTAATGAAGCCGCGCCGCTAGAAGGCGATAGGATCGCGCACAGATTCTAATTAGGAGTGCGTCGGCGACGGCGTGCAGGGGGCACTGGAGAAGCAGTGCGAGGCCGAATGTAACACTTGCTTTTTTCGACGTCTAGTGGGTTGGAAAAGAAAAGCCCCGGGGTTTCCGGGGCTTTTCACATCACAGGTGGGCGTCGAGGAACGCGGCCAGCTGGGATTTGGACAGTGCGCCCACCTTGGTGGCCTCGACGTTGCCGTTCTTGAACAGCATCAGCGTCGGGATGCCACGCACGCCGTGCTTGGCCGGGGTTTCCTGGTTGTCGTCGATGTTCAGCTTGGCGACGGTCAGTTTGCCCTCGTAGGTGGAAGCGATGTCGTCCAGGACTGGAGCGATCATCTTGCATGGGCCACACCATTCAGCCCAGTAGTCGACCAGCACCGGGCCTTGGGCTTGCAGGACTTCGGCCTCGAAGGTGGCGTCGGTGACGTGTTTGATCAGATCGCTGCTCATGGATATCTCCAGGGTCGTAAGCAAAAAACGTGGCCCATCATAGCCGCACCCACGCCCTACAGGAAGTCGCGGACGATTGAGTGTCACTATAGTTGTGCAAGACGCCACGAATCGAAACTGTCACATAAGTGTCATAGCATCGAATGGCACATTGCCTTGCATCAACCCTTGGCGTGCCGCGCGTTGGCGACAGCCAAGTATCGTGGCACGATTGCCAGGTTAACGACCGAGAACCCTCAGATCATGCCGCATACCTCCGCGAAGAACCTGTCTCTGATCGCCGCCATCGACCTAGGCTCCAACAGTTTCCACATGGTCGTGGCCAAGGCTCACCACACCGAGATACGCATTCTCGAGCGTCTCGGCGAAAAGGTTCAGCTGGCCGCCGGCATCGACGAAGCGCGCATGCTCAGCGAAGAAGCCATGGAACGAGGCCTTGAATGCCTCAAGCGCTTTGCCCAGCTGATCAACGGCATGCCTGCGGGCGCCGTGCGCATCGTTGGCACCAACGCCCTGCGCGAAGCGCGTAACCGCAACGAGTTCATCCAGCGTGCCGAGGCTATTCTCGGCCACCCTGTCGAAGTGATCTCCGGCCGTGAAGAAGCGCGCCTGATCTACCTGGGCGTGTCCCACACCCTGGCCGATACCCCCGGCAAGCGCCTGGTTGCCGATATCGGCGGCGGCAGCACCGAGTTCATCATTGGCCAACGCTTCGAGCCGCTGCTGCGTGAAAGCCTGCAGATGGGCTGCGTGAGCTTCACCCAGCGTTACTTCCGCGACGGCAAGGTCACCCCGGCCCGCTACGCCCAGGCCTACACCGCCGCGCGCCTGGAGCTGATGAGCATCGAGAACGCCCTGCACCGCCTGACCTGGGACGAAGCCATCGGCTCGTCCGGGACCATCCGCGCCATCGGCGCCGCGATCAAGGCCGGTGGCCTGGGCAATGGCGAGGTCAACGCCGAGGGCCTGGCCTGGGTCAAACGCAAGATGTTCAAACTCGGCGAAGTCGACAAGATCGATTTCGACGGCGTGAAACCCGACCGCCGCGCCATCTTCCCGGCCGGCATGGCGATTCTCGAAGCCATTTTCGACGCGCTGGAACTGCAACGCATGGACCACTGCGACGGTGCCCTGCGTGAAGGCGTGCTGTTCGACCTGCTCGGCCGCCACCACCACGAAGACGTGCGTGAGCGCACCCTGAACTCGCTGATGGAGCGTTACCACGTTGACCAGGGCCAGGCCGCGCGTGTCGAGCGCAAAGCACTGCATGCCTTTGACCAGGTGGCCAAGGCGTGGGAGCTTGACGAAGGAAATTGGCGCGATCTACTGGGCTGGGCAGCTAAGATTCACGAAATTGGCCTGGATATCGCCCATTACCATTACCACAAGCACGGCGCTTACCTGATCGAGCACTCAGACCTTTCGGGCTTCTCACGTGAAGACCAGCAGATGATGGCCCTGCTGGTGCGTGGCCACCGCCGCAACATCCCGAAAGACAAGTTCGCCGATCTGGGTGATGAAGGCGTGAAGCTGCTGCGCCTGTGCGTGCTACTGCGCTTCGCCATTCTGTTCCACCACATCCGTGGTACTCAGCAGATGCCGAAGGTGCAGCTGGAGGCCGCTGACAGCAGCCTGGACGTGGTCTTCCCGAAGGGATGGCTGGAAGAGAACCAACTGACCCAAGCCGACTTCGCCAACGAGGCGGAGTGGCTGGCCCGGGTCAATTTCGTCCTCAGCGTACGTTAAGTACCGGGTTGCTCAGGCGCTCCAGCAGGGTCGCCTGAGCACTGCGCGGGTTCTGGTTGCCGGTCGGGGTAATGCGCACGTAGCGCCCGTCAGGCTGCAGCGTCCAGGCATGGGTGTTGTCGGTCAGGTAGCCTTCCAGCTCCTTTTTGACCCGCAGCAACAGCTTCTTGCCCTCTACCGGGAAGCAAGTCTCGACACGCTTGTCGAGGTTGCGCTCCATCCAGTCGGCACTGGACAGGTAGATCTGCTCTTCGCCGCCATTGAGGAAGTAGAACACCCGCGTGTGCTCCAGGAAGCGGCCAATGATCGAGCGCACCTGGATGTTGTGTGACACGCCTGGGATGCCTGGGCGCAGGCAGCACATGCCCCGCACCACCAGATCGATCTTCACGCCCGACTGGCTTGCCTTGTACAACGCCTTGATGACCTTGGCGTCGGTCAGCGAGTTGAACTTGGCGATGATGTGCGCGGGCTTGCCCTCGAGGGCGAACTGCGTTTCCCGGGCAATCATGTCGAGCATGCCCTTTTTCAGGGTGAACGGCGCATGCAGCAGCTTTTTCATGCGCAGCGTCTTGCCCATGCCGATCAGCTGGCTGAACAGTTTGCCGACGTCTTCGGTGAGGGCATCGTCGGAAGTCAGCAGGCTGTAGTCGGTGTACAGGCGGGCGTTGCCGGCGTGGTAGTTACCGGTACCCAGGTGTGCGTAGCGAACGATCTCGCCCTGCTCGCGGCGCAGGATCAGCATCATCTTGGCGTGGGTCTTGAAGCCGACCACACCGTAGATCACCACCGCACCGGCTGCCTGCAGGCGGCTGGCCATCTGCAGGTTGGACTCTTCGTCGAAACGCGCACGCAGCTCGATCACCGCAGTGACCTCCTTGCCGTTTCGCGCCGCATCGACCAGCGCGTCGACGATTTCCGAGTTGGCCCCTGAACGGTACAAGGTCTGGCGCACGGCAAGCACGTGCGGGTCCTTGGCTGCCTGGCGCAGCAGGTCTACCACCGGGGTGAAGGACTCGAACGGGTGCATCAGCAGGATGTCCTGCTTGCTGATCACGCTGAAGATGTTGTCGGCATTGACCAGCAGCTTGGGGATCGCCGGGGTGAACGGCGTGTACTGCAGCTCCGGGTGGCTATCCAGGCTAGTGATGCTGAACAGGCGGGTCAGGTTGACCGGGCCGTTGACCTGATACAGCTCGCTCTCGCTCAGGCTGAACTGCTTGAGCAGGTAATCGGACAAGTGTTTCGGGCAGGTATCGGCCACTTCCAGGCGCACGGCGTCGCCGTAACGGCGCGAGAACAGCTCGCCGCGCAGGGCGCGTGCCAAGTCGTCGACTTCTTCCGAATCCAGCGCCAAGTCGGCGTTACGGGTCAGACGGAACTGGTAGCAACCCTTCACCTTCATGCCTTGGAACAGGTCGTCGGCATGGGCGTGGATCATCGACGACAGGAACACGTAGTTGTCGCCAGCACCGCCGACCTCTTCTGGCACGCGGATGACCCGCGGCAGCAGGCGCGGTGCCGGGATGATCGCCAGGCCCGAGTCGCGACCGAAGGCGTCGACGCCTTCGAGCTCGACGATGAAGTTCAGGCTCTTGTTCACCAGCAATGGGAACGGGTGCGTCGGGTCGAGGCCGATCGGGGTGATGATCGGCGCGATTTCGTCGCGGAAGTAGCGGCGCACCCAGGTCTTGAGCTTGGGTGTCCAGTAACGGCGGCGGATGAAGCGTATTGCGTGTTTCTCAAGCTCTGGCAGCAGCACATCGTTAAGGATGGCGTACTGGCGCTCCACTTCGATGTGCACCAGCTCGCTGATGCGTGCCAGCGCCTGGTGTGGCTGCAGGCCGTCAGCACCGGCCTGTTCGCGGGCGAAGTTGATCTGCTTCTTCAGGCCCGCCACGCGGATCTCGAAGAACTCATCGAGGTTGCTGGAGAAGATCAGTAGGAACTTCAGGCGTTCCAGCAGCGGGTAGGACTCGTCCAGCGCCTGCTCCAACACGCGGATGTTGAACTGCAGCTGCGAGAGTTCGCGATGAATGTACAGGCTGCTGTCGTCCAGGCCCGGAATGGCGATAGCCGGCGTGGGCGCGTGCACGGGCGCCGGTGTGGCGGCAGCCTCGACGACGGTGTCGGCAACGGGTTCCGGGGCCTCTGGCAGGTCTGGCGTGGTCTGTACCAGCTCTTCGGGGACTGCCTCGGCATCCTTGATCACGACAGGGGTTAGCACTTCATTATTCATCTGGACGTTCCTGGAGGACGTTAACGCCCTATCATCAATTGAGCGGGACGATAAGCAGCCATTATGACGCCTGTGTTACAGACTGATGCAAGCCGCAGCTTGTAGGCAAAGCCATTGTCCTTGTAGGCATTGTTCACGTCGAGACACATTTGGACACTTTCACGAATGCGCGCGAAGGGGTAGGCTGCGCGTTCATTTCGCCAGCACCTCAGAAAATGCTTCAACAATTCCTGCAGGATTTCGGCTACTTTGCCCTTTTTCTAGGCACCTTCTTTGAAGGCGAGACCATCCTGGTGCTTGCAGGATTTCTTGCGTTCCGCGGGTACATGGACATCAGCCTGGTGGTGATCGTGGCGTTTTTCGGCAGCTACGCCGGCGACCAGCTGTGGTATTTCATGGGCCGCCGCCACGGGCGCAAGATCCTTGCGCGCAAGCCGCGCTGGCAGGCCATGGGTGATCGCGCGCTGGAGCATATTCGCCGCCACCCCGACATCTGGGTGCTGAGCTTCCGCTTCGTCTACGGCCTGCGCACGGTCATGCCCGTGGCCATCGGCCTGTCCGGCTACCCGCCACGCCGCTACCTGCTGCTAAACGGCATTGGTGCGGCCGTCTGGGCCTTGGCCCTGGGCGCCGCCGCGTACCACTTCGGTGCCATTCTCGAAGGCATGCTGGGTAACGTGAAAAAATACGAGCTATGGGTGCTCGGCGGCCTGCTGCTGCTGGGTGGCCTGCTGTGGCTGCGCAGGCGCTTTCGCACGCTGCGCGCGGAGCGCAAGGCGGCGGCAGAGAGCCAGGCCCCAGAGGCTGAGCAGGCTGTAAAGCACGAGCAGGAACCAGGCCAAGGGCGTAACCGCCCATAAGCCCAGCGCGCCAGCCAGGTACAGGGCCGGCGCATTCACCAGCAGGCGCGTCAACTCCAGGCGCCCTGCCCACGGCCTGTCCTCCAGGGCCGCGCCCAAGGCGAACAACCCCAGCGCCATTACCGACCAACCCAGCACAAGTGCTGCTGTGGGCACGCGCTCGGCGACGTCCATCAGGTAACTGCCCAACGCCACGTAGACGGCAAACTGGAGCACCACGTAAGCCTGCTGCGCCCGCCCCAGAGCGATTTCGAATTTGCGGAACAGGGCCAGGTTCTGCTTGGCCTGTGGATAACGCGCGGCCACATCCGCCGGCCGCCAACCGGTGGGCATGAACCAGATACGCAGCTTGTCCCACAGGCTTTCGGTGCGCCGGGCATCGGCCCAGAGCTGGGCATAGAACTGCAGGTTGGCCCACAGCGGGTTCCAGCTGGCCAGCGGCGTGGTCACGCCAAATACCACCGGTTCAGCCGGGTCTTCTTCCTTGAACGTGCCAAACAGGCGATCCCAGAGAATGAACACACCGCCGTAGTTACGATCCAAGTAAACAGGATTTTGCGCATGGTGGACGCGATGGTTGGAAGGCGTGATCAGCACCCATTCGAGCCAACCCAACTTGGGAATGTGCCGGGTGTGCACCCAGAACTGGTACAGCAAGTTGAGCGACGCCACGGTGATGAACACCAGTGGCGGCACGCCGACCAGCGCCAGCGGCAGGTAGAAGATCCACGAAAAGATGAAGCCGCTGCTGGTCTGGCGCAACGCAGTGGTGAGGTTGTACTCCTCACTCTGATGGTGCACCGAGTGGGCCGCCCACAGCACGTTGCGCTCATGGCCAAGGCGGTGCAGCCAGTAGTAGCAGAAGTCGTAGAGCACGAAGGCCAGCAGCCAGACCCACCAGGTGTTCTGTGGCAAACGCAGCAACGCCAGATGTTCCCAGGCCAGCGCGTAGGTCAGCAGCCCTACCCCCTTGGTCAGCAACCCAGTGCTGGTGGACAGCACGCCTGTGCTCAGGCTGTTGATCGAGTCGGCCAGGGTGAAATTACGCTGGCCGCGCACACGGTCGGCAACCAGCTCAACCGCGATCAGCACGAAGAAAAACGGCACGGCCAGCAGAATAAGGTCCATGGACAGCAGCCTCGAAGGGTATCCACAGAGATTAGGATGCACCCATGGGAATCCCTATGGCCACATCTGCCAAACTAGAGGACATTTAGCGCCTCGACACTGGAGTAATGAGCATGACGAAAAAAGTAGCGGTGATTCTTTCCGGCTGTGGCGTCTACGACGGCGCCGAAATCCATGAAAGCGTGATCACCCTGCTGCGCCTCGACCAGCGCGGCGC
>Ga0213827_1000397_pt1 | contig 38015 bp, 38 predicted proteins | sample MC6MC0898MG_FD_180669 | JGI IMG/M metagenome (GOLD analysis project Ga0213827, IMG submission 180669) | Enriched soil aggregate microbial communities from Iowa State University, Ames, United States - MC6-MC0898-MG | ecosystem: Environmental > Terrestrial > Soil > Unclassified | place: USA: Iowa...
GCCGACCCTGATGGTGATGCTGGGCAACCAGGCGTTCGCCTTCCCACTGGTCAACGTCAACGAGATCTTCCACCTCGACCTGTCGCGCACCAATGTGGTCGACGGCCAGGAAGTGGTGATCGTGCGTGACAAGGCGCTGCCGCTGTTCTACCTCAAGCGCTGGCTGGTTCAGGGCCAGGTGCACGAAGAGCAGCGCGAAGGCCATGTGGTGATCCTCTCGGTCGGTACCCAGCGTATCGGTTTTGTGGTCGACCAGCTGGTGGGCCAGGAAGAGGTGGTGATCAAGCCGCTGGGCAAGATGCTGCAGGGCACCCCGGGCATGTCCGGCGCGACCATTACCGGCGACGGTCGCATTGCGCTGATCCTTGACGTACCGAGCATGCTCAAGCGTTACGCAGCACGGCGTATTTGATTTTCGGTGGCGCGCCCTGGCGGGTTGCGCCACCTAATGGAGTGTTTATGGCAGTCAAGGTCCTGGTGGTGGATGATTCCGGTTTCTTCCGCCGCCGCGTTTCGGAGATCCTCTCGGCGGACCCGACAATCCAGGTCGTGGGTACCGCGACCAACGGCAGGGAAGCGATCGACCAGGCAATGGCGCTCAAGCCCGATGTCATCACCATGGACTATGAAATGCCCATGATGGATGGCATCACCGCAGTGCGGCACATCATGCAGCGCTGCCCGACGCCCGTGTTGATGTTCTCCTCGCTGACCCACGAAGGCGCTCGGGTAACCCTCGACGCGCTGGACGCCGGTGCGGTGGACTACCTGCCGAAAAACTTCGAAGACATCTCGCGCAACCCGGACAAGGTCAAGCAGATGCTGTGCGAAAAGGTCCACACCATTTCGCGCAGCAATCGCCGCTTTGGCGGTTACGCAAGCCCGGCGCCGGTTGCTGCACCAGCCCCGGTCAGCACTGCCCACGCACCCACCAGCAGCCTCGCCAGCCACGCGCCGGCACGTGCGGCAACGCCTGCCCGTACGCCGGTAGCGGCACCTGCGCATGCGGCAACGCATTCGCCAGCACCCAAGCGCAAGCCCTACAAACTGGTCGCCATCGGTACGTCCACCGGCGGCCCAGTGGCCCTGCAACGGGTGCTGACCCAGCTGCCGGCGGGTTTCCCGGCGCCGATCGTGCTCATTCAGCACATGCCGGCGGCGTTCACCAAGGCCTTTGCCGAGCGCCTCGACAAGCTGTGCAAGATCACCGTCAAGGAAGCCGAGGATGGCGACCTGCTGCGCCCCGGCCTGGCCCTGCTGGCGCCGGGTGGCAAGCAGATGATGATCGATGGCCGTGGCACGGTGAAAATCCTCCCGGGTGATGAGCGCCTCAACTACAAACCGTGCGTGGACATCACCTTCGGTTCGGCGGCGAAGTCCTACGGCGACAAGGTGCTTTCGGTGGTGCTCACCGGCATGGGCGCCGACGGCCGCGAAGGCGCGCGCCTGCTCAAGCAGGGCGGCAGCACCGTGTGGGCCCAGGATGAAGCCAGCTGCGTGATCTATGGCATGCCCATGGCCATCGTCAAAGCCAACCTGGCCGACGCGGTGTACAGCCTGGATGAAATTGGCAAGCACCTGGTCGAGGCCTGCGTCTGATGGATGTCCTAAGCCTGATTGGCCTGATCCTGGCCTTCGTCGCCATCGTCGGTGGCAACTTCCTCGAAGGCGGCCATGTGGGCGCGCTGCTCAACGGCCCGGCCGCGCTGATCGTGCTCGGCGGTACGCTGGCAGCGGCGCTGTTGCAGTCGCCGCTGTCGTCGTTCAAGCGTGCCTTGCAGATCTTGCGCTGGATCATCTTCCCGCCACGCGTCGACCTGGCCGGCGGTATTGACCGGGTGGTGAACTGGAGCCTGACGGCGCGCAAAGAGGGCCTGCTGGGCCTGGAAGGCGTGGCCGATACCGAGCCCGACCCGTACGCGCGCAAGGGCCTGCAACTGCTGGTCGACGGCGCCGAGCCCGAGGCCATCCGCAGCATCCTTGAAGTCGACTTCCTGACCCAGGAAGGCCGTGATATCCAGGCGGCCAAGGTGTTCGAAAGCATGGGCGGCTACGCGCCGACCATCGGTATCATCGGTGCGGTCATGGGCCTGATTCATGTGATGGGCAACCTGGCCGACCCGTCGCAGCTGGGTAACGGCATTGCCGTGGCCTTCGTCGCCACCATTTACGGCGTAGCCAGCGCCAACCTGATCCTGCTGCCGGTTGCCAGCAAGCTCAAGGCTATCGTCATGCGCCAGTCGCGCTATCGCGAAATGCTGCTTGAGGGCCTGTTGTCGATTGCCGAGGGTGAGAACCCGCGCTCGATCGAGCTGAAGCTGCAAGGCTTCATGGAGTAACGCATGCGTCGCCGTCGCCATACCGAGGAACACGAAAACCACGAACGCTGGCTGGTGTCTTACGCCGACTTCATCACCCTGCTGTTCGCCTTTTTCGTGGTCATGTACTCGATTTCCTCGATCAACGAGGGCAAGTACAAGGTCATTTCGCAAGCGTTGCTGGGCGTGTTCAATGACCCTGAGCGCAGCATGAAGCCGATCCCTATCGGCGATGAGCAGCCGCTCAGCGTCAAGCCGGCCGAGCCGTTGATCAAGGACAGCGAACAGACCGACGCGGGCCTGGCACAGAACAGCGTCGACCCGCTGAAGACCATCAGCGACGACGTGCGCGATGCCTTTGGCGACCTGATCAAGTCCGATCAGATGACCGTTCGCGGTAACGAGCTTTGGGTGGAAATCGAACTCAACTCCTCATTGCTGTTCGGCAGCGGCGATGCCATGCCCAGCGACAAGGCGTTCGACATCATCGAGAAGGTGGCGAACATCCTCAAGCCGTTCGCCAACCCGGTGCACGTCGAAGGCTTCACCGATAACCTGCCGATCCGTACCGCGCAGTACCCGACCAACTGGGAGCTGTCGTCGGCGCGGGCGGCGAGCATCGTCCGCCTGCTGGCCATGGAAGGGGTCAACCCGGGGCGCATGGCTTCGGTGGGCTATGGCGAGTATCAGCCGGTGGCCAGCAACGACAGCGCAGAAGGCCGTGCACGTAACCGCCGCGTGGTGCTGGTGATTTCCCGCAACCTCGAAGTGCGCCGCAGCCTGACCGGCTCCGGCACGGCCAACGCCAGCCCGGACGCCGCGCTGCGTCGTGCTGGCACACAAAGTGCACCGGCAACGCCAGCAACGACGGCGGGGCAGTGACTCGTCAATTCTCTGTCACCCCATACCCTGTGGGAGCCGGCTTGCCGGCGATGCAGGCAACGCGGTGTGTGGCACCGGCTCTGCCGGTGATCGCCGGCAAGCCGGCTCCCACAGGGGTTCGCGGCATCAATGAATCAAGAGTTGTCCTATGAGAGTCTGGGCAGTAGCCAATCAAAAAGGCGGGGTCGGCAAGACCACCACCACTATCGCCCTGGCCGGCCTGCTGGCCGAGGCGGGCAAGCGCGTGGTCGTCGTCGACCTCGACCCGCACGGCTCGATGACCAGCTATTTCGGGCACAACCCCGATGCCCTGGAGCACAGCTGCTACGACCTGTTCCTGCACAAGGGCCAGGTGCCGGAGGGCTTGCCTGGGCAACTGCTGCTGCCCACCAGCCACGAGCGTATTTCGCTGCTGCCGTCGAGCACCGCACTGGCGGTGCTGGAGCGCCAGTCGCCGGGGCAGAGTGGCCTGGGGCTGGTTATCGCCAAGAGTCTGGCGCAGCTGTGGCAGGACTTCGACTTCGCCCTGATCGACAGCCCGCCGTTGCTCGGCGTGCTGATGGTCAACGCCCTGGCCGCCAGCCAGCAGCTGGTGGTCCCGGTGCAGACCGAATTCCTCGCGGTAAAAGGCCTGGAGCGCATGATCGGCACGTTGGCCATGGTCAACCGCTCGCGCAAGCAGGCCTTGCCGTACCAGATCGTGCCAACCCTGTTCGACCGCCGTACCCAAGCCTCCCTGGGCACGCTCAAAGTGCTGCGCGATACCTATGAGCAGCAGGTGTGGCAGGGTTACATTCCGGTCGACACGCGCCTGCGCGATGCCAGCCGCAACGGTGTCACACCGTCGCAGTTCGATGGCAAGAGCCGTGGCGTGATCGCCTACCGGGCGCTGCTCAAGCACCTGCTCACCTACAAGACTGCCGTGCAGGTGGCGTCATGACCTTGAAGACCGGCACCCGGCCGCAACTGGCCCTGCAGTCGTACCTCGATGGCCTGCTACAAGAAGCCACCGAGGCTGAGGAGATGCTTGATACGCCAGCAGCGAGCGACGAGTTTGCCGCTGCCGTGCGCGAGGAGCAGTCCCGTGATGCGCGCCAGCAGGCCCCCGTCACCAGCATTGCGCCCAAGCCTTTCGCCGAACCGCAGCTAAAGGTCCTGCCGACTGTATTGCGCGTCGAAGAGCCGGTGGTTGCGGTGGTCGAGGCCGAGGTGGTGGCCGAAGCCAGCATTCCGGTGTTGACCGAAGTACAAGCGCAAGAACCGGTCGCGCCGTTGGTCGAAGTAAACCTGCCAGCGCCGAATGTGCCGGCCCCGCCTGCCACGGCCGATGGCCGTCCGCACTGGGCTGCCGAGCCGTTCGAGTGCCTGCTGTTCGACGTTGCCGGCCTCACCCTGGCAGTGCCACTGGTGTGCCTGGGCTCGATCTACAGCCTGGAGGGCCAGGAGCTGACACCGTTGTTCGGCCAGCCGGACTGGTTTTTGGGCATCCTGACGTGCCAGGCGGGCAACCTGAAGGTGCTGGATACCGCGCGTTGGGTGATGCCCGACCGCTACCGGGACGATTTCCGTCAGGGCCTGCATTACGTGATTTCTGTCCAGGGCTACGAATGGGGGCTGGCGGTGCATCAGGTCAGCCGCTCACTGCGCCTGGACCCGTCCGAGATCAAATGGCGCAGCCAGCGTGGGCAACGCCCGTGGCTGGCCGGCACGGTGATCGAACACATGTGTGCGCTGCTGGATGTTGCCGAACTGGCCGAGCTGATCGCCAGCGGCGCGGTCAAGCAGCTGCACGCCAAACACAAATAACTGCGAACACACCGCCTTAGGCGGTATTTGAGGGCTAGGGGAATGAAAAAGTCGTCTGCACAAGGTTCCGAAGATCCGATCCTGCAGTGGGTAACCTTCCGTCTGGACAACGAGTCCTACGGCATCAACGTCATGCAGGTGCAGGAAGTCCTGCGTTACACCGAGATCGCCCCGGTACCGGGTGCGCCGAGCTACGTGCTGGGCATCATCAACCTGCGCGGCAACGTGGTGACGGTGATCGACACTCGCCAGCGGTTCGGCCTGATGCCTACTGAAGTCACCGACAACACCCGTATCGTCATCATCGAGGCCGACAAGCAAGTGGTCGGTATCCTGGTCGACAGCGTGGCCGAGGTGGTGTACCTGCGCCAGTCGGAGATCGAGACCGCGCCGAACGTGGGTAACGAAGAGTCGGCCAAGTTCATCCAGGGTGTGTGCAACAAGAACGGCGAGCTGCTGATCCTGGTCGAACTGGACAAGATGATGACCGAGGAAGAGTGGTCCGAGCTGGAGAACATCTGAGTTGATTTTCGAGGTTGCTGTCATCTTCCTGGCGTTGCTGTGGGCGCTGAGCCTGTGGTTTTTCCTCAACTACAGCAAGCGCCAGCGCGAGCTGGCTGCCCAGCAGGCCCTGGGCGATGCCGTGCGCGACCAGCGTATCAAGGACCTGGCCAAGCGCCTGGACGACTACCAGAACGGCACCGTGCGCATGGGCGAGGCCATCCATGAACTGCGCGCGGCGATGGCTACCTTGCCTGACCGGCTGGAACGGCTTGAGCAGCGTGACCCGAGCAGCGTCACGTACAGCCAGGCGGCCAAGCTGGTGGGGATGGGCGCCAGTGTGTCGGAGTTGACCGAAACCTGCGGGTTGACCCAGGCCGAGGCGGAGCTGATGAGCAAGTTGCACCGCTCGGAGTGAAAGAATAAGGCGACCCGTAGGTCGCCTTTTTTGTGCCTGTTTCAGGTGCTGGCCCATGAATGCAAGCCGCCGACCCTGGCCAGGCGGTTGAGCGGCAGGCGCTCGTGCTGCACGGCATTCAAGGCGTCGAGGCTGACGAACTGGTAGCTGTTGATGCGCGGCATCATGTACAGGTTGTAGAGCTGGCGGATGAGGAAAAGATCCGGCAGCTGCCGATCTATCACGGCATTGACCATCGCCGGGCCGCTCAGTTGGCTGAGACGCTTGGCGTAATCGTAGAAACCGCTTGGGTTGTCGGCGAGCGTTGGCCGGCTCATGTAGAACTGCGCGTCGGTGAGATAGCGTGCGTGCATTTCTTCGGAAATGGCCAGCAGCGTCGGGTTGCCGGCATGGGTGCCGATCATGCTGGTGTTATACAGGTTGTTCATGCCCAGCTTCTCGTTTTGCAGGGGCGGGTGCAGCAGTAGCCCGTCGTCGGTGGTTTTCAGTTCGATTGCGTCGATGGCTGCACCCGTCTGTGGCCTACCTTCAGCTTCACCTGGGGCAAGCAGTTGGTCGTCGACGTCCATGTACAGCCCACCTTCACTGTGTAGCATGGGGTAGCGCACTACGTCCGATGCAGAGGCATAGTTGGTGGCCACGCCGCCGTTGCCGTCAATGGCTGCCTGGTACTGGGCGAAGTACTTGCTGTTGGCGAAGGTCGTGAAGAACGGCTGCTCTTCGAGCGTCAGTACCTGCACACCAGGCGCTTTGGCGCTCAATTCCGCGAGGTTGTGGGCAAAAGCCTGGGGGTTGGCCTTGGACAGGAGCAGCCGGTACTGGTAGGGGCTGTTGCGCAATTTCGCTGCGTTTGCAGCCAATGTGTCAATCAGTTCGGGGCCAAGGTTTTTGTTGCCCACCCACAACGAGGTGATGAGCCTGGGAATGGGGCGGGCCCCTGCAGCCAGCGGGTTGGGCATGATCACTGGTAGTTGCACATCGATACCGAGGGCCCGCAGCGAGGCCATGCGCATCTCGTGGGTGACCGTGCGGCCTTCGGCATTGGCGACGCGCATGTTGCCCGTGTCCGGCTCGGCTTCATAGGCGGTCGGGTTTACCTCATTCGTGCCTGCTTCGGTGATGAACAGGTCGGATTGCATGTCATAGACCAGGTCGAGTTCTTCCGGATAATCGGGGGTTTCTTCCAGGTAGCCGGTCAGGCGATCGATATCGCCGTCGTAGCGGGGAAACCGTGTCAGTGAGTTGGCAACGGCTGCATTGCCGCCTGGTAACGGAGCGATACGGGCCGGGCGGTGGAAATAGGGGGCTACATCCAGATTCGGTAGATGAGGCGGGCTGACCGGGCTCAGTGGATAGCCCCACTGCTCGTTGAGTCGGCGCGGGGCGACAAAGCCGTCCTGCTGGGCAACATACAGCGCATCGCTCTTGGCCACGGCTTCGATGGCCAACGGCGTTGCGTTCAACAGGCCGTAGGTGATGTTGCCGACGCCGTCCAGCTTGTCTTGCAAGGTCTTGCCATTGATGGCCTGGTCCAACCCCAGGCCCAGTTGCACGATGCCGCCGAGCGCCAGCAACGGTGCCAACCCGGGTACCACCAGGGTCAGCGGTGCCAGCAGGGTGAGGGTGCTGGTGAGGTAGTTGCGCCACTTGCCTTTGCTGACCTCGGCATCGCTGGTGATGATGTAATCGGCGTCGTCGTAACAGCGCTGGCGCTGGCGCTCGGCCAGGGCCTGGAACAGGTCGCCGGTGATCCGCGGGTTGTATTTACCTGGCCGATAGTTGACGTAAACACGCGGGGGCCAGGGACCATCGTTGTTGAAGGGGCCATGTTCCGGGGGCAACCTGTGGTTCAGTGGGTAGACGCCGAGCCCTTCCAGGGCGGTGTCCAGGCCGCTGAAGTCGAGGCCCTGCGGGCCGTCGGACAGGCGGAAGTGCTGTTGCAGGGCCTGGCGCGTGGTGGGGTGCCTGCATTGTTGACCGACCCAGTCCTTCATCAGGTTTTCGCTGGCGAACTCGAGCAGTGGCGAGCTGTTGCCGGGGATGTACAGCACCGTCAGGTCGCTTTTGGCGTCATTGATATACAGCAGGTCGGTGGCGGCATAACCGTAGATGCTCAAGGTGCTCAGGCGCAGGCTTTTGCCGCGGGGTATGAGTTCGGCTGCGCGCCAGGCCAGCACGCGCGCAGCCTCACTGAGGCTGCCCTCGTCGACCTGTTTGTTGCAGGCGGCTATGAAATTGAGTTTGCAGCACAGTCGGTAACCCGGCAGATGATCGTGCCAGTACTGGTCGAGAAGTGCCTTGTAGGGGGTGTGGAAATCCAGTGCTTCGATATGCTGCTGGAGGGTTTCCGCGCGAATGTTCAGCAGCGTCGAATGGTCGAACAGCGCCGGCTCCGTGCGCCTGAACAGGCCGTTGAACACCTGGTACCACGCGCCGTTGTCGAGCAGCGGTTGCGGCGGCAACGCCTCGACGATGTCGATGGCGCCGTCGTCGGGCAGGTTGCCAGCCCAGGGTGAATTGAACAGTGCACCGAACACATCATTGTTGGATTCGCCTTGCCAGTTCATCAGCACGGCTTGGGTCAGGCTGACCTGTTGCACGATCACGGCCTGGTAGCGGCCAACACCGTGTGGGTGAATGTGCAGGGTTGCCACTGTGACCTGTTCAGGGGCGAGGTCCACGCCTTGGGCGCTCAGCCACTGGCCTATGGCACGGGCGGCAGCGCGATCAGGGCGGGGCAGCGTGGCCAAGTGGTCGCGTACGTACTGCACGCCGGCGCTGTTGATGCAGGTGTTGGGCATGTCGAACTCCGTGGTGTGTGAAAACCACAGGATCGACCCGCTGCCAATGGGTGAGACGGTAGATAAAGCTCGCCTAGCCCAGTTGGCTGGGCAGGCGGAGTATCGCTTCGCTCACGTCACGCTCGCTCTGGGGTGAGTCGTCGAAGCCGTACGGTACCTTGCCGCGCAGTTGCCAGGCGAAGGCAATGATTTCGGCGATGGTCAGGTACAGCGCCTCAGGGATCTGCTCGCCCAGCTCCAGGCGCGCCAGCAGGCGCACCAGTTCGGCGTTCTCGTAGATCGGCACCTCGTGTTCGCGGGCGATGGCCAGGATGGCTTCGGCCAGCTCGTCGTCACCTTTGGCGCTGAGGGTAGGGGCCTGTTGGCCGTCGTAGCTCAAGGCGATGGCTTGGCGCGGTTGCTTTTTGCTCATGCGTTTTCGTCCACCCAGCGTTGCTCCACGCGCGTGCGCGGCCCTTGCGGCGGGATGCCGGGGTGGCACTCCAGGTCGCCGACATCCACGCCGCGGGCCAAAAGGCGCTCACGCAGCTCGCCGAGCTGGCTGTCGACCAGGCGAGCGGTTTGCTCGCGTTCGGCCCACAGCTGGCCGGACAACCGCCCTTGGCTCAGTTGGGCCTGGACCTGCAAGGGGCCGAGCGGAGCGAGGTCGAAAGCGAGGTCGATCCGCCATAGCGCTTGCAGTGGATCCTGCTGCTCACGCTGGCGATCGGCGTGTTGTTGCGGGGTTTCCTCGCGCTGCATTTTCACCTGCAGAGGGATGAACTCCTGGCCGTGGCGCACCGGGATTTCGGTTTGCCAGGTGGTTTGCTGGTTGCCGTTTTCCAGTGTGCCAGATTGCTGCAGGCTACTCAGGGCGTGGCTCTGCAGCCGTGAAATGGCAGCGGCGGCCAGGCGCAGCAGCTGCTGCAGGTCACCTTCGTGCTCCATGGCCTGCAGCAGCCGCGAGGGCAGCGGGAACCCGCCCGGCGGTTGCCGTGGGCTGGCCCGGTCGAGCATGCCCAAGGCGCTGCGGGCCATAGCGGGCAGTGCCTGCGCCAGCGTGGTTGAGGCAATCACCGGGTTTGTCGGCGCGTTGGCTGAAGCTTGGGCCACCAGCCTGACCAGTTGCGCCTTGAGGTCGGTCGCCACGCTGGCGCTGAGGCCGCCGAGCAGTTTCGCTTCCAGGAAGGCGCCGCTGTTGTTCAAGGCCTGGGCAAGCGCTTTGCCATCGCCCAGCTGACGGGCGTCGGGCAGGCTGGCCAGCAGGCGTTCGGCACTGGCGCGCAGTTCGCCATTGCTGCTCGGGGCGCTGGTGATTTGCTGCAAGGCGTTGAGCAGGCCTGGCAACGATGCTTGGCGGCCTTGTTGGCTGAGCAATTGCTGGGCGATGTTCAATTGCTCCTGGCGGCCACTGAGCGGCACGAAGCGCAGCGACTGGTCGCCTTGCACCAACGCGCTGAGCAGGCTGCCGATGGGTAACGGACGCGGGCTGTCGATGGTCAAAACGGCGCCGGCCTGGGCGCTGTTGAGCAGGCTCACCAGCGAACGGAAGCTGGCGGCATCGCCTGGCAGCGCTTGATTGGTCAGCACTTTGCCTTGTAGTAGGGTGCCGATGGGGACTTTGCTGGTGTCCAGCTGAGTGAGTGTGGTGACGTTGTTGGCATTGGCCTGTTGGACCATGACCGCCAGGCGGTTGCTTTCTGGCTGGCTGACGATGATCTGGCTGCCCTGGGGGAGGGGTTGGCTGCTGGTGGCCTGCAGCTGGGTCTGGTTGCCGTTGGCCTGCATCAGGCGCAGCACCAGCTGGAACTCGCTGCCCGACTGGCGCAGCGTCAACACCTCGGCCTGCGCGGTTTCGCCAGGCTTGAGCAGCCCGGGTTGCGCCTGGATCAGGTTCAGCAGGTCACCGGTCAGCGCGGCCTTGATTGCCTGCGGGTTGACGGCGGTTTGTGCGCCGAGACTATTGATTTCAGTCATGATTGTATACAACCTGTCGAACCCACCCTCTTGGCAGCGCAGCCGTGCATGTAATAATGCCGCCCGTCCGCCACTGCCAGTATAACGGCAGCGAGGGGGGCGACTTGAGCCGTAAACTGGATAAGGCGATACCGTGACCCTTCACCTCCAAGCCGCAGGCCTGGCCTGCGAGCGCGACTGGCGCCTGCTGTTCGAGCACCTCGATTTCGAGCTGCGCCCCGGCGACATGCTGCAGATCAGCGGCCCCAACGGCAGCGGCAAGACCAGCCTGCTGCGGCTGCTGGCCGGGCTGATGCAGCCGACTGCCGGGCAGATACTGCTGGGCGGCAAGCCGCTGGCTGAACAGCGCCATGCCCTGGCCAGCATCCTGCTGTGGATCGGCCATGCCGCGGGCATCAAGGACCTGCTCACCGCCGAGGAGAACCTGGCCTGGTTGTGTGCATTGCACCAGCCCGCCACCGACGAGGCGATCTGGGCTGCGTTGGCGGCAGTCGGCCTGCGCGGTTTTGAAGACGTGCCTTGCCATACCCTTTCCGCCGGCCAGCAGCGCCGTGTGGCGTTGGCGCGGCTGTACCTGGACAGCCCGCCGTTGTGGATCCTCGACGAGCCGTTCACGGCGCTCGACAAACAGGGCGTGGCTCAGCTTGAAGCGCATTTGGCGGCCCATTGTGAACAAGGCGGCACCGTGGTGCTGACCACTCACCACAGCCTCGAGCGCAAGCCTTCTGGCTACCGCGAGCTGAACCTGGGGCAATGGGCGGCATGAGCGTATTCATTCTGTTGCTGCGCCGCGAAGCGCGGCTGTTGTTCCGCCGCCTGGCAGAGCTGGCCAACCCGCTGGTGTTCTTCGCCATCGTGGTGGCGATGTTCCCGCTGGCGGTTGGCCCGGAAAGCCAATTGTTGCAAACCTTGTCGCCTGGCCTGGTCTGGGTCGCGGCCTTGCTGGCCGTGCTGCTGTCGCTGGACGGGCTGTTTCGCAGCGATTTCGAGGACGGTTCGCTGGAGCAGTGGGTGCTGTCACCACACCCGCTGCCCGTGCTGGTGCTGGCCAAGGTGCTGGCGCACTGGATCTTTTCCGGGCTGGCGCTGGTATTGTTGGCGCCATTGCTGGCATTGATGCTGGGGCTGCCGAGCCATTGCCTGCCGGTGTTGCTCGGCTCGCTGCTGCTGGGCACGCCGGTGCTGAGCCTGCTGGGCGCGGTCGGCGCGGCGCTGACGGTCGGCCTCAAACGCGGCGGTTTGTTGCTGGCGTTGCTGATTCTGCCGTTGTATATCCCTGTATTGATCCTGGGCAGTGGTGCGTTGCAGGCGGCGTTGCAGAATATGCCGGCCACCGGCCATCTGCTCTGGCTTGCCAGCCTCACGGCCCTGGCGGTGACACTGGCACCCTTTGCGATAGCGGCCGGCCTGAAGATCAGCGTCGGCGAATAACGAGTCCCGGGCTCTCAAGCCCGGCTAATACCCTGGATGTACCCTGATGAAAATTAGCTGGACGTGGTTCCACAAGCTGGGCTCCCCAAAATGGTTCTATGCCATCAGCGGCCGCATGCTGCCGTGGCTGGCCGTCTCCGCCATCCTGTTGCTGGTTACCGGGGTGGTTTGGGGCCTGGCCTTCGCCCCTGAGGATTACCAGCAGGGCAACAGTTTCCGCATCATCTATATCCACGTGCCGGCGGCGATGCTGGCGCAGTCCTGCTACGTGCTGCTGGCGGTCGCCGGGGTGGTGGGGCTGGTGTGGAAGATGAAGCTGGCCGACGTCGCCCTGCAATGCGCAGCGCCGATTGGCGCCTGGATGACCGCCGTGGCGCTGGTCACCGGGGCCATCTGGGGCAAGCCGACCTGGGGCAGCTGGTGGGTGTGGGACGCGCGGCTTACCTCGATGCTGATTCTGCTGTTCCTGTACTTCGGCATCATCGCCCTGGGCCAGGCGATCAGTAACCGTGACAGCGCGGCCAAGGCCTGCGCGGTGCTGGCCATCGTCGGGGTGATCAACATCCCGATCATCAAGTACTCGGTGGAGTGGTGGAACACCCTGCACCAGGGCGCCACCTTCACCCTCACCGAAAAACCCGCCATGCCCGCCGAAATGTGGCTGCCGCTGCTGTGCACGGCGCTGGGTTTCTACTGCTTCTTTGGCGCCGTGTTGCTGCTGCGCATGCGCCTTGAAGTGCTGCGGCGCGAAGCCCGCGCCAGTTGGGTCAGGGAAGAGGTATTGAACAGCCTGGGTCGGAGGGCCGTGTGATGAGCTTTTCTTCATTCGGCGATTTCCTCGCCATGGGCCACCATGGCCTGTACGTCTGGTCGGCTTACGGTATTTGCCTGGCGGTGCTGGCACTCAATGTTGCCGCGCCGCTGCTGGCCCGCCGCCGCTATCTGCAAGAAGAGGCGCGCCGTTTGCGCCGGGAGAACAACCAGTGAATCCGCAGCGCAAGAAACGCCTGTTCCTGATTCTCGGCCTGCTGGCTGGGGTCGCGGTTGCCGTCGGCTTTGCCTTGAGCGCCCTGCAACAGAACATCAACCTGTTCTACACGCCGACGCAGATCGCCAATGGCGAGGCGCCGCTGGACACGCGCATTCGCGCCGGCGGCATGGTCGAGAAGGGCTCGCTCGAGCGCTCGGCCGATTCGCTCGACGTGCGTTTCGTGGTCACTGACTTCAACAAGTCGGTGCCGATCACCTACCGTGGCATCCTGCCGGACCTGTTCCGTGAAGGGCAGGGCATCGTTGCCTTGGGCAAACTCAATGCCGAAGGTGTGGTGGTGGCCGATGAAGTGCTGGCCAAGCACGATGAGAAATACATGCCGCCTGAAGTCACCAAGGCGCTGAAGGAAAGCGGCCAGGCTGCCACCGGCACGGAGGCCAAGCCATGAACGCAGCACTGGTGATCCCCGAACTCGGCCAGCTCGCGATGATCCTGGCCATCTGCTTTGCCGTCGTGCAGGCCACGGTGCCGCTGCTGGGCGCCTGGCGCGGCGACAGCCTGTGGATGAGCCTGGCGCGCCCGGCGGCCTGGGGGCAGTTTGCCTTCCTGGCGTTTGCCTTCGCCTGCCTCACCCATGCCTTCATGACCGACAACTTCTCGGTCGCCTACGTGGCCAGCAACTCCAACAGTGCTTTGCCCTGGTACTACAAGTTCAGCGCCGTGTGGGGCGCGCACGAAGGCTCGCTGTTGCTCTGGGCACTGATTCTGGGTGGCTGGACCTTCGCCGTGTCGGTGTTTTCGCGCCAATTGCCACAAGTGATGCTGGCGCGGGTACTGGCGGTGATGGGCATGATCAGCGTGGGCTTCCTGAGCTTTCTGATCATCACCTCCAACCCGTTCCAGCGCCTGTTGCCACAAGTGCCGACCGATGGCCGCGACCTCAACCCGTTGCTGCAGGACTTTGGCCTGATCGTTCACCCACCGATGCTGTACATGGGCTACGTGGGCTTTTCGGTGGCCTTCGCCTTCGCCATCGCCGCCTTGCTGGGCGGGCGCCTGGACGCGGCCTGGGCCCGCTGGTCGCGGCCGTGGACCATCGTCGCCTGGGCGTTTCTCGGTGTGGGCATCACCCTGGGCTCCTGGTGGGCCTACTACGAGCTGGGCTGGGGTGGCTGGTGGTTCTGGGACCCGGTGGAAAACGCCTCGTTCATGCCTTGGCTGGTGGGCACGGCGCTGATCCACTCGCTGGCGGTGACGGAAAAACGCGGCGTGTTCAAGAGTTGGACCGTGCTATTGGCGATTGCCGCGTTCTCGCTGAGCCTGCTGGGGACCTTCCTGGTGCGTTCCGGCGTGCTGACCTCGGTGCACGCCTTTGCCGCCGACCCCTCGCGCGGCGTGTTCATCCTGATCTTCCTGCTGTTCGTGGTCGGCGGTTCGCTGACCCTGTTCGCCCTGCGCGCCCCGGTGGTCAAGAGCCAGGTCGGCTTTGCCCTGTGGTCACGCGAGACGCTGCTGCTGGCCAACAACCTGGTGCTGGTGGTGGCGGCTTCGATGATCCTGCTTGGCACCCTTTACCCATTGGTGCTCGATGCCCTGACCGGGGCCAAGCTGTCGGTGGGCCCGCCGTACTTCGACGCGTTGTTCCTGCCGCTGATGGCGCTGCTGATGATCGTCCTCGGCGTGGGTGTGGTGGTGCGCTGGAAGGACACCCCCGGCAAGTGGCTGGCCAGCATGATGACCCCGGTGTTGATCGGCAGCGCTGTGCTGGCCCCGGTGGCCGGCTTCATCGTCGACGACTTCGACTGGCCGACCCTGACCGCCTTTGCCCTGGCCGCCTGGGTGGTGCTGAGCGGGCTGCGCGACATTCTCGACAAGACCCGCCACAAGGGCCTGGCCAAAGGCGTGCGTGGGCTCACCCGCAGCTACTGGGGCATGCAGCTGGCGCACTTGGGCCTGGCGGTGTGCGCCCTGGGCGTGGTGCTGTCGAGCAACAACAGTGCCGAACGTGACCTGCGCCTGGCCCCGGGCGAAAGCGTGGAGCTTGGCGGCTACCAGTTCTTGTTCCAGGGTGCCAAGCACTTCGAAGGCCCGAACTTCATCTCCGACAAGGGCACCGTGGTGGTCAGCCGTGACGGCCGTGAAGTGACCACGCTGCACCCCGAGAAGCGCCTGTACACCGTGCAGCAGTCGATGATGACCGAGGCCGGCATCGATGCCGGCTTCACCCGCGACCTGTACGTCGCCCTCGGCGAGCCGCTGGAAAACGGCGCCTGGGCTGTGCGCGTGCATATCAAGCCTTACGTCCGCTGGATCTGGCTGGGCGGTCTGCTGACCGGCCTGGGCGGTTTACTGGCGGCCTTCGACCGGCGCTACCGCGTCAAGGTCAAGACCCGGGTGCGTGATGTCCTGGGCGTGTCTGGAGCAGCTGCATGAAGCGTTGGATCATGGTGGTGCCATTGGCGGTATTCCTGCTGATGGCGGTTTTCCTCTACAAAGGGCTGTTCCTGAAACCGGACGAGCTGCCTTCGGCAATGATCGGCAAGCCGTTCCCGGCGTTTTCCCTGGCCTCGACGCAGGATGGTCGCACCCTGACCCAGGCCGATTTGCTGGGCCGCCCGGCGCTGGTCAACGTGTGGGCCACCTGGTGCCCATCGTGCAAGGTCGAGCACCCGTACCTCAATCAGCTGGCCCAGCAGGGCGTGGTGATCCACGGTATCAACTACAAGGACGACAACGCCGCCGCCGTGAAGTGGCTGGCCGAGTTCCATAACCCGTACCAGCTGGACATTCGCGACGAGCAGGGCGGCCTGGGCCTGGACCTGGGCGTGTATGGCGCGCCGGAAACCTTCCTGATCGACGCCAAGGGCATCATCCGCTACAAGCACGTGGGCATCGTCGATGCCACCGTGTGGCGCGAGCAGTTGGCGCCGCTGTACCAGGGCCTGGTCGACGAGGCCAGCCAATGAAGCGCTGGCTGGCAGCCGCTGTACTGGGTTTGAGCCTGGCCGGCATGGCCAGGGCGGCCATCGATACCTACCAGTTCCGCGACGACGCCGAGCGTGAGCGCTATCAGCAACTGACCAAGGAACTGCGCTGCCCCAAGTGCCAGAACCAGGACATCGCCGACTCCAACGCACCGATTGCCGCCGACCTGCGCCGCGAGATCTTCCGCATGCTCGGCGAAGGCAAGAGCAACCAGCAGATCGTCGACTTCATGGTCGACCGCTATGGCGACTTCGTGCGCTACAAGCCGGCGCTCAGTGGGCGTACCTGGCTGCTCTGGTTCGGCCCGGGCATCCTGCTGGTGGGTGGTTTTGCGGTGTTGGCGGTGATCGTCCGCCGTCGCCGCGGCCCGGCTAACCAGGGCTCGCACGAGCTGTCCGTCGAAGAACGCGAGCGTCTCGCCAAACTGCTGGAAAAAGAACAGAACCATGACTGAATTCTGGCTTAGCGCGGGCCTCTTGCTGCTCGCTGCCCTCAGCTTTCTGCTGATCCCGATCCTGCGTGGCCGTGGCCGTCAGCAGGAAGAAGACCGCACGGCACTGAACGTGGCCTTGTACCAGGAACGCGTTGCCGAACTGGCGGCCCAGCAAGCTGCAGGCGTACTGGACGAAGTGCAACTGGCCAACGGCCGCGATGAAGCCGCCCGCGAGCTGCTGGCCGACACCGAAGGCGCCGAAGCGCCGCGCCAGGGCCACCTGGGCAAGGTGTTGCCCTTGCTGGCAGCGGTGCTGGTGCCGGTGATGGCGCTTGGGCTGTACCTGCACTTTGGCGCCGCAGACAAGGTCGAGCTGACCCAAGAGTTCGCGGCTGCGCCCAAGTCTATGGAAGAGATGACCTCGCGCCTGGAGCGCGCCGTCGAGGCCCAGCCGGATTCCGCCGAAGGCCTGTATTTCCTCGGCCGTGCCTACATGGCCGAGCAGCGCCCGGCCGATGCGGCCAAGGCCTACGAGCGTGCCGTGGCCCTGGCCGGTCGCCAGCCCGAACTGCTGGGCCAATGGGCCCAGGCCCAGTACTTTGCCGCCAACAAGCAATGGAGCCCGCAAGTGCAGGCGCTGACCGACGAGGCGCTCAAGGCTGACCCGAATGAAGTCACCAGCCTTGGCCTGCGCGGCATCGCCGCGTTCGAGGGCGAGCGTTATCAGGAAGCCATCGATTACTGGAAGCGCCTGCTGGCGCAACTGCCTGAAGGCGACGCCTCGCGTGCGGCCCTGCAAGGCGGCATCGACCGTGCGGCTGAGCGCTTGGGCGGCACCGCCGGCAAGCCTGCCGCACCGGTGGCAGCACGCCTGAAAGTGCGGGTTGAGTTGGCGGCAGCGCTGCAAGACAAAGTCAAACCGGACGACACCGTGTTCATCTTCGCCCGCGCCAGCAATGGCCCGCCCATGCCGCTGGCGGCCAAGCGGGTGACCGTGGCGCAGTTGCCGCTTGAAGTCGAGTTGTCCGATGCCGATGCGATGATGCCGCAGATGAAACTGTCCGACTTTGCCGAAGTCCAACTGGTTGCACGCGTATCACGCGCAGGCCAGCCCACCCATGGCGAGTGGATCGGCCAAGGCGCACCGCTGGCCAATACGACCCAGGCCATTCAGCACCTGACCATCGACAGCCCCGACCCGTAAGAGAACACTGCCATGCGAAACGCCGTCCGCCTGACCCTGATTACCCTGGCCCTGGGTTTGTCCGCGTGTACGGTGCGCGAGCCTTACGAGCAGCCGGCGCCGCCGATCGAGACGGTGCCGCCGCATAAGGGGCCGGTGGTCAAGCCTTTGCCCGGCGGCCAGCCTTCGACACAGCCGAGCAAGCCAGCGGCGATCCCCAAGCCGATGCCGCGCACCTCCGCAAGCTTTGCGCCGCCACCGGGTGGGGCTAGCCATTGGGACCCTAAGCTGGGCGTCTATGTGTTGGAGAAGAAGCCCAATACCTTCTACCGGCAGCGCACTTATTACCGCTATGAGAACAACGGCTGGAGCTGGTCGCTGAGCCCGGATGGGCCGTGGCAGGAGACCGACAGCAGCGGTGTGCCGGGCGGGCTGGGGCGCGCGTTCGCACAGTAATATGCCATCAGTCTGCACTGGCCTCTTCGCGGGTAAACCCGCTCCCACAGGTACTCTACTGTTCTTGAAGGGAGTGGCGGACTTGTGGGAGCGGGTTTACCCGCGAAGAGGTCAGTAGGGTTTACAGATACAGTACAGTGGACGCACGATTTACAGATTGACTGTACCGCCCACTGACTCCGCATAATGCCCCTTCGAATTTGAGCCGGAGGGGTGCATGAGCAAGACAGTCCTGGTACTGGTGGAAACCGTCGACGATTACTTGCCCCTGCTTGAGCAGGCCGGCTACCGTCTGATCCGTGCACCATCCCCTCAATTACGCGCCGACGCTGTCCAGCGCCATGCTGCCGAGATTGATGCGGTGCTTACCCGCGGCCCGCTGGGCCTGACCGCTGCCGAAATCGAAGCATTACCCAACCTGCAGATCATCTGCGTGATCGGCGCCGGTTACGAGCAAGTCGACCTGGCCGCCGCCGCTGCCCGTGGCATCACCGTCACCAACGGCGCTGGCGCCAATGCTGCCGCCGTGGCCGACCATACTTTAGCCATGCTGCTGGCGCTGCTGCGCAACATCCCCGGCGCCGATGCCAGCACCCGCCGTGGCGAGTGGAACCGAGTCATCAGCCCCTCAGTGAGTGGCAAACGCCTGGGTATTCTGGGCCTGGGCGCTGTTGGCCTGGCCATCGCCAAGCGTGCCAACCTCGGCTTCGACATGAACATCAGCTACCACAGCCGCACGCCGCGCCAGGACGTGCCTTACACCTGGTACGACAACCCACTGCACCTGGCCGATGCCGTCGACATTCTGGTCGTGGCTACCCCAGGTGGTGCCAATACCCGCCACCTGGTCGATGCGCAGGTGATCGAGGCGTTGGGCACCGAAGGCTACCTGGTGAACATCGCCCGTGCCAGCGTAGTGGATACCCAGGCGCTGGTCGCCGCACTGCAGCGTGGCCAGTTGGCCGGCGCGGCACTGGATGTGTTCGATGACGAACCGGCTGTGCCCGATGCGCTCAAGGCCCTCGACAACACCGTGCTGACGCCCCATGTCGCCGGCCAGTCGCCGGAGGCTGCACGCGACACGGTCACTTTGGTGCTGCGCAATCTGCAGGCCTTCTTCGCCGGCGAGCCGGTGCTCACCCCGGTCAAGCCGTAACCATCGCTTTCGATTCCGCCCGGGCGCAGCTCGGGCCACAAGGAGTGTTTGCATGCAACTCGAGATCTTCCAGGTCGATGCCTTTTCCGCCGAACCCTTCGGTGGCAACCCTGCTGCAGTGATCCCGCTTGAGCGTTGGTTGCCGGATGATGTGCTGCAACGCATTGCGGAAGAAAACAACCTCTCCGAAACCGCCTATTTCGTACGCAATGGTGAAACCTTCGACCTGCGCTGGTTCACCCCGGCGGTGGAGGTGGACCTGTGTGGCCACGCGACCCTGGCCTCGGCCCATGTGCTATTCGAGCAACTGGGCGAGCAGGTTGATGTACTGCGCTTCAATACCCGCAGCGGTGAACTGCGCGTCAGCCGCGGCGCGGACGGCCTTCTGGCCATGGACTTTCCTGCCAAGCAGCCGGTTGCCGTGGAGGCCCCTTCAGGTCTGCTTAAGGCACTGGGCTTGAGCCGTGCGAGTGCGGTGTATCAATCAGACGACTATGTGGTGATGATTGATGACGCGTCACTGCTCGACCCGCTGCAGCCCGACTTCGTTGCCTTGTCGGCCTTCGATGTGCGCGGTATCGCCGTAACTGCCCCCGGCCGCGGTTACGATTTCGTCACTCGCTGGTTCGGCCCCCGCGTTGGGGTCAACGAGGACCCGGTCACAGGTTCTGCGCACACTTCATTGGCGCCATTGTGGGCTCAGCGGTTAGGCAAGAACACGTTGACCTGCGAGCAGGGTGGTGCGCGCAAGGGCCAGTTGCTCTGTGAAGTGCCGGGTAATGGCCGAGTGATCATCAGTGGGCGGGCAGCGTTGTATCTGCGCGGTACCGTGTTCATCTGACGGCTCAGGTTGGCTGCAAGCCGTTGTGTGAGGGTGACCTATACTTGCCCTCCCAACCCTTGGCGAGGAACCCCACCATGACCCTGGAAAAGCACGGCAGCTGCCTCTGCGGTGAGACCCACTTGCACGCCACGGTCGACAACACGAATATCAGTGCCTGCCATTGCAGCATGTGCCGCAAGTGGACCGGTGGGCCCTTGCTGGTTGTCCATTGCAGCCAGCCACCGGTGGTCGAGGGGCGTGCCCCCAGCGTCTACGACTCTTCCGACTGGGCACAGCGTGGCTTTTGCGGGCGCTGCGGTACTCACCTTTATTACCGGCTCAAAGCCAATGACTTCTATGCGGTGCCGGTAGGGTTGCTCGATGGCGATGAGGCCTGGGAATTCGACTTGCAGATATTCGTCGAGGAGAAACCTGCCTGGTACTGCTTTGCCAACCAGACCACGGAGTTGACGGGGCAGCAGGCCTTCGAGCAACTGAGTGATTAGCTATTCACGTATGCAGAAAGTTGATAATGCAATGTGCCTGTCCAAAGGAGAATCACATTGCATTTCACCTGTGAATGGCAGTGGATTACCAGTGGTCGTTATAAAGGGCTTCTGAGAAGTGTCGAATACGGTTGGGGCCAGGGCCTTGATAAAATGTGTACATGAAATAGGCGCGTGTATCGCCCCCTTTGACCCATTTGGTAATGTCTGCCTCATATTGTCCATTGGCGGGAACTTTAATCGGCTTTATCTGATCGCTCAGACCCCCCTCGATGTAGTATTCAATTTCAAGGTCGTCATCTGGTTGGATGTGTGTGCTTGGGACAGTCAGGAACGTCTTGCCAGCAGATTCCCTAATGATCGGGCGGCTTGGGGCATAGACGCGGGGCTCCCCTGTTTCGCCGGCCCTGGAACCGATCCTCACAACAGTGTCATTAGATCGTTGCGCGAAATTGTACTCGCACCGTACAGTGACACTCTGATTCATGCAGCTGAGGAAAATATTAGTAGGCACGGGAATGTGTAAGTACCCTTGCTGAAGATGCTCGGGGATAATGATGTGCTTGTTCGAGTAAAAAATAACATCGCTGTAACTGATAATGAGGTAGGCTGAGTCACCCACTTTCATGCCCTCGGTATAAGCGGCAATATTGATGTTTTTGTGGCGTTGCTCGTACAGTTTGGCGAAGGGCATGAGCCAAAAGCGGATGCCGCGGTCCAATTCAAAGTTGGTGTTTGGGTGATTGGGGTCTCGCTCGGCGAGTGTGTCTGGAAGTGCAGGGGCGTCAATAGGTGGCTGTACGAGTATGCTGTTAGAATTATCGGCTGTGGTGAGGTTCTGAATATCCATGATGTGGCTCCGGTCTCGCGGGCTAAGTGAACTGCTCTGTCTCTATCTTGTGCGGTTCACATGCCGCTGTAACCTAGCAAAAATGATAGTAATAGTTCCCTTGCAACCCCCTGATGTTACTCAGCGGTTGATCACGCATGCCTCTGATTAGTGCTTGTCAGCGTCCGCTTTCTGCAGCACCCTCCGATCTGATTTAAACCAATACGTATGAGACTCACCATGAGTAACGAACTGCACATCACCGACCTGCAGCTTGGCGACGGCAAGGCCGTGGTCAAAGGTGCCCTGATCACCACCCAATACACCGGCTGGCTGGTCGACGGCAGCGAGTTTGACTCGTCCTGGTCACGGGGCAAGCCGTTCCAGTGCGTGATCGGCACTGGCAGGGTGATCAAGGGTTGGGACCAGGGCCTGATGGGCATGCGCGTCGGTGGCAAGCGCAAGCTGCAAGTGCCCGCGCACCTGGGGTACGGCGAACGCAGCGTAGGAAAGATTCCACCCAATTCGGACCTGACCTTCGAGATCGAGTTGCTGGAAGTGCTGACGCGGGATGACTGATGCGCCCGCCGCTTGCGTGTTGATCCCAACCAGCCCCTGCGCGGGACATAATTCAGCAACACACCTGCGTTAACTTAAGCCTTGCCCAGGGACAGGCATTCACACTCAGGGAGGAACCAAACGGGTTGAGGGCACTCTGACCCCTACTCGTTGCCAGGGATGGCATTCTCTACAGGGACGCCTTGCCGGTCAGCCAGCAGGGCCATGTGGCGGGTCAACCCGACATTTAATGCCACAAGAGCCTGCTTACATGAAGTTGCCAACTTTCCTACGTCGTCGCCGCCTGCTGTTGAGCCTGGCACTCATTGGCGCGGCTGTGCCCCTGGCACTGGATGTGGTCGAAAGCCGCGCTGAACCCGTCGACGGTACTCAAACGCTGGTGTTCCTGCGCCATGCCGAAAAGCCCGGCGAAGGCTTGGGGCAGTTGAACTGCCAAGGGCTCAACCGCGCGCTGGACCTGGCCACGCTGCTGCCGGAGCGCTTCGGCAAGGCGGATTACGTGTTTGCGGCCAACCCTTCGCGGCATGTGGAGGAGGGCAGCAATGACCAGCGTTACAGCTACATCCGCCCGCTGATGACCATCACCCCCAGCGCCATACGCCTGGGCCTGCCGGTGAACATCGATTACGGCGCCAACGACACCGACGACCTTGCCGAAGAACTGCTGAGCGAAAAATACCGCAACGCCACCGTCTACACCGCCTGGTCCCATGGTTACCTGCCCGAGCTGATCAATACCGTGGCCGGCAAGGCCTTGGGCGATGAGCGGGTGATCACCGAGGACTGGAGCGGCGATGATTTCGACACCCTCTATGTGCTCACCCTGACCTGGCACGATGGCAAGGCCAGCCTGCTCAGCCGCAACGTGCGTCAGGGATTGAATGGCGGTGCGCATAGCTGCCCGACCTGATCCGCTGTTACTGTCTCGGTAAGGAAGCCGAGACAGGGGCAATGCATGAAGCAAAAGGTGACGGTCATTGGTGGCGGGGTAATTGGCCTGGCGACAGCCTATGCGCTGGTCCGCGATGGCCTGGCAGTGGAGCTGATCGAGGCGCGTGACAGCCTGGCGTCTGCCACCAGCTTCGCCAATGGCGGGCAGCTGTCGTATCGCTACGTGGCGCCCTTGGCCGATGCCGGCGTGCCTTGGCAGGCGCTGGGCTGGATGCTGCAGGGGGATTCGCCGCTGCGCTTGCGCTTGCGCCTGGACCCGGCGCAGTGGCGCTGGTTGATGGCGTTCATGCTGGCTTGCCGCAGCAGCGTCAACCGGCGTAATGGCGCGAAACTGCTGGCGCTGGCGCTGGAAAGCCAGGCCACGCTCACGCACTGGCGCGAAGAAGACGGCCTGGCAGACTTTGCCTGGCGACGTAACGGCAAACTGGTCGCCTTTCGCAGTGCGCGGGCGTTCGCCCATGGGCGTGAGCGTTTGCTCGATCCACATAGCCAACGGGTGCTTGATGCCACCGAGCTTAGGGCGCTGGAGCCAGCATTGGCCCAGACGCCATTCGTGGGCGGGGTACTGACGCCGGATGAAGAGGTTGCCGACTGTCACCGTTTCTGTGAGCGCCTGGCCGAGCGTTTGCGTGCCTCTGGGCAATGTCGATTTCTGCTAGGCAAACCCGTGACGCAGTTGCACACACACCAGGATCACGTTGTTGGGCTGCAGCTTGGGGGTGAGCGGGTCGATGTGCAGCGCCTGGTGTTGTGTGCCGGTCATCGCAGTGCGGGGTTGGCGCTGCCAGGTGTGAAACTGCCGGTCTATCCGCTCAAGGGCTACAGCCTGACGGCGCCGATCAGCACCGCGCACAGGGCGCCGGAGCTCAGCATTACCGATTACGAGCGCAAGATTGTCTATGCAAGGTTGGACCAGCAACTGCGGGTGGCGGCGATGGTGGATATCGTCGGTTTCGACGAGTCGGTGGACGCCCGCCGGCTTGAAAGCATGCGCCGGTTGGCGCGCGATACGTTGCCGGATGCGGCGGATTATCAGCAAGCGGTGGAGTGGGCGGGGATGCGGCCGGCGACGCCTACCGGGGTGCCGATTATTGGGGCTACAGCCTATCGAAATCTTTGGCTGAACCTGGGGCATGGGGCATTAGGATTTACCCTGGCCTGCGGCAGTGCTGAGCGTTTGGCCAGACTACTTCACTGATGGTACCGGCCTCTTCGCGGGACAAGCCCGCTCCCACAGGTTTAGTGCTGTTCTCAGGAACGGCGCCATCCCTGTGGGAGCGGGCTTGTCCCGCGAAGAGGCCGGCATTGACAAAGCAGTGCTAGCGCCCGAACCGCATCGGCCAACCCACCACCTTCTTCGCCCTCGGCGTGGCATAGGTCCGCACCTTGGACGTGCTCAACCCCATCCGCACCAGCGACTCGGCAATGGTCACCGCCGCACTCACGCCATCCACCACCGGTACTCCGGTCCGCTGGCGTATCTGCTCATCCAGCCCGGCCATACCACCACAGCCCAGGCAGATCACTTCGGCCTTGTCATCGCGCACCGCACGCTCGGCCTGTTCGACGATGGCCTCCACGGCACGCTGCGGGTCTTCCTCCAGCTCCAGCACCGCCAGGCCGCTGGCGCGCACCGAGGCACAGCGGTCGTACAGCCCTGAGAGCTTCAGGCGGTCCTCGATCAGCGGCACGGTACGGTCCAGCGTGGTCACCACCGAGTAGGCATGGCCCAGGTACATCGCGGTGCTGGCGGCGGCATCGGTGATGTCCACAACCGGTACGTTCAACAGCTCCTGCAGCCCTTCGCGGCCATGCTCGCCGTAGCCTGCCTGGATCACGGCGTCGTACGGGCCTTCATAGGCCAGCACCCGGTCCATCACGGCGATGGCGGCCAGGTAGCTTTCGAAGTTGCCTTCCACCGACTCGGCACCGAACCACGGCGTCAGGCCGATGATTTCGGTACCGGGCGAAGCCACGCTGCGGGCCTGTTCGGCGATGGCTTCGGTAATGGCTTCGGTGGTGTTGACGTTGGCGATCAGAATACGCATGTGCATTGCTCCTTGATCAGTGGCTGCTGTGGTCGACGGCGATGCACTCGCCGCTAACATCAGCGTATTGGCGGTTGCGCGGGGCGATCAGCAGGTACACCGCGGCGGCGATGCCAGCGCCGATCAGCCAGGAAAACGGCGCGATGGCATGGAAGTTGGGCACCAGCGCCAGGACGATGGCCAGCAGCGCTGCGGGCAGGAAGGCGGCCACGGCACGCAGGTTGATGCCCTTGCTGTAGTGGTAGGCACCGGCCGGGTGCTCGCTGTACAGCTCCGGCACGTTGATGCAGCCTTTTCGCAGCAACCAGTAGTCGGCCATGATCACCCCGTACAGCGGGCCGAGCAGCGCGCCCAGGCCGGACAGGAAGTAGACGATTACCAACGGGCTGTTGTAGAGGTTCCACGGCAGGATCAGCACGGCCAGGGTGGCGCTGATCAGCCCGGCGCGGCGGAAGTTCAGGTGGCGCGGCGCCAGGTTGCTGAGCACGAACGCCGGGGCGACGAAGTTGGCCATGATGTTCACCGCCACGGTGACGATCAGGAAGGCCAGGCAGCCGAGTACCAGGAACGCGGTGTTGGGGATGCTGGCAACGATCTGGGTCGGGCTGTCGATGATCTGGCCGTTGATCTGGAACTGCGCGCCGCACAGCACAACGGTGATCATCGCGAACACCAGGATGTTCACCGGCAGGCCCCAGAAGTTGCCGACGCGGATGGTCTTGCGGCAGGGCGATGAGCGGGCGAAGTCGCAGAAGTTGAGCACCAGCGTGCCGTAGATGGCCAGCCACAGCGCGCCGCCGGCAAAGATGTTGCGCCACATCTCGCCGCCGGTCAGCGGCTCGGCCACCGACCAGGCGATACGCGCATCGGCCTTGAAGTACATGAACACCGCAAGGCTGGCCACCGTCAGCAGGATCACCGGGCCGGCAAAGGCCTCGTAGCGGCGCACCATCTCCATGCCGTAGGCGAGGATCACCAACTGCACCAGCCAGATCGCCACGAAGCACACCCAGCCAAGGCTTGAAAGGCCGAGGATGCTGTCGTGGTCATAGCTCGCCAGCTGCGGCCACACCGCGGTCAGCAGCACGCGCAGTACCACCGAGGCCAGGTAGGTCTGGATGCCGAACCAGGCGATGGCGATGACGGCGCGGATCAGTGCCGGGATCTGCGCGCCGTGGATACCGAAGGCGATACGGCTGATGACCGGGAACGGTACGCCGGTCTTTTGCCCCATGTAGCCGGACAAGTTCATGAAGAAGTACACCAGCGCCGCGCCGATCGCCAGTGACATCAATATCTGCCAACCACCCAGGCCGAGGGCGAACAAGCCCATGGCGAAGGAGTAGTTGGCGATGTTGTGCACGTCATTGGTCCACAGCGCGAAGATGCTGTAGCGCCCCCAGCGGCGGCCCTCGATGCGGGTCGGGGCGAGGTCGCGGTTGTGCAGGCGCGGGCTTAGTTCAAGTTGTGGCGCATGGCCGGCGAGGGTGGATGAGGGGGTGCTGCTGGCGACGGATTGTTCAGGGGCAAGGTCGAGGCTGGTACTCATTCCGGCAGGCTCCTGATGCACGTGGACTGCGATGAGCGGGCATGCGCACGGGCTCGCCATCTCGTCAGTGCAGCGTTGGCATCACTGGGTTCTGGGCGCGGCGGCCGGGGTTGAGCCGGCGTCGCGAGTTCTTGTGTATTTATGTTTTGTTCAACGTGTATACAAAACACGAACACACAAAAGCGAGTTCCATGCCAGGCAAAAGCCGGTGTTCAAGTAGCCATTATTTTGAATATATGTTGTTGAAAGATAAGTGAATGAAATAAAGGGAATATAACTTGACCAAATGAACAGATTTAAATTTTTAGTTGCCGTATTAGTTGATCGTTTGGTCAAAATTAGTTGCGCAGGTTGTGTAACGTATTGGGGCATTGCTAGCAATCGTGCACACAAAAATGGCACCTAAGGTGACATTCATGTGTACAAAAAATAGTCAGGTTTTTCGGCTGCTTAGTCCATAGGTGGCAGGCGCCGCTTCACTGGGCTCTTCTTGATGATCGCCGTGTTGGTCTCGGCCAGCACATTGATGCGGTCGAGCAGGGTGTCGAGCTGCTCCATCGAGCGCACATGCAGCCGAGCGATGAAGCAATCTTCGCCGGTGACCTTGTCGCACTCGGTGAACTCGGGGATGGCGACGATCTGCCGTTCCACCTCCTGCAACTGCCCAGGCAGCGGGCGGATGCGCACGATGGCCTGCAGCTGGTAACCGAAGCTGCGCGGGTCGACCTCCACGGTGTAACCGCGCAGCACGCCGCGTTCTTCCAGGCGGCGCAGGCGCTCGCTGACGCTGGGGGCAGAAAGGCCGCTGATCTGTGCCAGCGCTTTCAGCGAGCGGCGGGAGTCCTCCATCAGGGCATTGATCAGCAGTTGGTCGATTGTATCGGTCATGTGCGCCTCATCAGGTTAAGTCGAGGATTTGCCTTGATAGTAAAGGCTAACTTGGCAGATGACCTTGGTTATCCGCTGGAAGGTGACCGGTCACCCTCTGCATACTGTGGCCATCGTCAATGGGAGGTGTGAGATGGACAGTTCGTTGCGCCGTGGCTCGCTGGAAATGGTCGCCGCCATGCTGATTTCCGGGACTATCGGCTGGTTCGTGCTGGTGTCCGGGCAGCCGGTGCTGGAGGTAGTGTTCTGGCGGTGTGTGTTCGGTGCCGGCACGTTGCTGGTCATCTGCGCGGCTTTCGGTTTTCTGAAACCGGGCGTGATCAGCCGTACCGCCTTCCTCCTGGCCATCGTCAGTGGCATAGCTATCGTCGGCAACTGGGTGTTGCTGTTCGCCTCTTATTCGCGGGCGTCGATCGCCATCGGCACCGCGGTGTACAACGTCCAGCCGTTCATGCTGGTGGGCCTGGCGGCGGTGTTTCTGGGCGAGAAAATTACCGTGGCCAAGGTCACCTGGTTGAGCGTGGCGTTCCTTGGCATGCTGGCGATCGTCAGTGCCCACGGCGCAGGGCAGGGCAGTGGTGAGGACTACTTGCTGGGCATTGGCCTGGCCCTGGGCGCTGCGTTTCTGTATGCCATTGCCGCGCTGATCATCAAACGCCTGAAAGGCACGCCACCGCACCTGATCGCGTTGATTCAGGTGGCCACCGGCGTTGTGCTGCTGGCGCCTTGGGTGAAGCTGGGTGGCTTGCCTGGCGAACCCTCGGCGCTGGCCAGCCTGGTGACCTTGGGCATGGTCCACACCGGGCTGATGTACGTGCTGCTGTACAGCGCCATCCAGCGTTTGCCCACGGCATTGACCGGTGCATTGTCGTTCATCTACCCGATTGCCGCGATCCTGGTCGACTGGGTGGCGTTCGGGCACCGACTGGCGCCGCTGCAATGGCTGGGCGTGGCGTTGATCCTGCTGGCGGCAGCGGGGATGCAGCAAGGTTGGTGGTTCCGTTCGGCGCAGGTCGCGGCCAAAGGGTAGAATGCTCCCTTTTACCTGCTTGCGACCCGCCATGACTTCGCCGATCCAGACCCTCGAACAGCATCTGCTTACCGCCCTTGACCCCGCCCCGCAGGAAACCCGCCGCCTGTTCCATGGCCGCGGCCGCTGCTGGCCGGGGCTGGAGCAGGTCACCGTCGACTGGCTGCAGGGCGTGCTGTCGGTGGCGCTGTTCCGCGAACCGCCGCAAGGCCAGCTGGCTGAACTCGAAGCCATGTTGCGCAACCTGGCCGAGCGCCCGCAATGGGCCGGCCAAGCCATTCTCATCCAGCACCGCTACCTGCCGGACAGCCCGGGCCAGTGGTTGTGGGGCGAGGCATGCCAGCAGCGCGAGGTGGTCGAAGACGGCCTGACCTACTTGCTCGACCTCGGCGTGCGGCAGAACAACGGCCTGTTCCTGGACATGCGCTATGGCCGGCGCTGGGTGCGCGAACAGGCGGCGGGCAAGCGGGTGCTCAATCTGTTCGCCTACACCTGCGGCTTCTCGGTGGCGGCGATTGCCGGTGGCGCCGAGCAGGTGGTCAACCTGGACATGGCCAAGTCGGCGCTGTCGCGGGGCCGCGACAACCACCGGCTCAATGGCCACGACGCGTCGCGGGTGGCGTACCTGGGGCATGAGCTGTTCAAATCGTGGGGCAAGGTGCGCAAGTACGGGCCGTATGACCTGATCATCATCGACCCGCCGACCTTCCAGAAGGGCAGCTTCGTGCTGACCCAGGACTACGCGAAAATTCTGCGGCGGTTGCCGGAGCTGCTGAGCGAGGGCGGGACGGTGCTGGCGTGTGTGAACGACCCGGGCATCGGGCCGGAGTTTCTGATAGAGGGGATGGCCGAGCAGGCGCCTTCTCTGGCGTTTGTCGAGCGGCTTGAGAATCCGCCGGAGTTTCCCGATGCGGACCCGGCGGGCGGGTTGAAGGCTTTGGTATTCCGTCAACGTTGAGTTTGCCTGTACCGGCCCTTTCGCGGGCAAGCCCGCTCCCACAGGGACAGCACAATCTTCCGGCCTTGTGCAGTACCTGTGGGAGCGGGCTTGCCCGCGAAAGGGCCGGGACTGATTACATCAAGCTGTAACCCCGCGCACCGGCAGCGGATACACCTGAGCAAAAAATACATTCTCGGTCTGGTCTACACGCTTTTTAAGCCGCTCATTGAACGCCCGGCTTACCGCATACTGCCCGCCGGAAATGGTGCGGAACTGTGCTGTCAGCACAAACCCGTTCAAGTCCATACGATCGACCCCGAACACCTGCAGCGGCCCCTGCAGATTGATGCGCAGCAGTGGGTCGTCGCTGATCGACTGCCCCACCTCATGGATCAACCCCAGCGACTCATCCACATCGCTGTCATAGGTGAACTGCACCGAGAAGAACGCATAAGCGAACTGCCGTGACTGGTTGGTGACCGCCTTGATCTGCCCGAACGGCACCGAGTGCACGAAGCCCTTGCCATCGCGCAGGCGCAGGGTGCGAATGGTCAGGCTCTCGACGGTGCCAGCGTGGCCGGAGTCCAGCACCACCCAGTCGCCAATCGAGATGGTGTCCTCGATCAGGATGAACAGCCCGGTGATCACATCCTGCACCAGTTGCTGCGAGCCAAAGCCGATGGCCAGGCCAATCACCCCGGCACCGGCCAGCAGCGGCGCGACATTGATGCCCAGGTTGGCCATGGTGGTGATGGTGCAGATCACGATCAGGACAACCTTGATGGCGTTGCGCAGCATCGGCAGGATGGTCCGTGTGCGGGTACTTGGCTGGCGCGAGGCACGGCGCCCGACGGCGGGCTTGAGGGCCTCCTGGATCGCAGTGTCGAGCACCACCCAGAGCAGCCAGGTAACCAGCAGGATCAGGCCGATGCTCGACAGCGAGTTGCTGATGGCCTGGCCCAGGCTGTTGCTCAGGGCGAAGCCGACCACCGACACGCCCCAGATGCGCCCGAGCAGTTCGATGAACGCCACTGCCATGGCAATGCGCAGCAGTGCATGGACGAGGCTGCGTAGCAGTTCCTTGTAAGGCCGTACCCGTTGCCCGGCATCGGTTTCGCGCGGTGCCAGCACGTGTTGCAGCAAGGTGCTGAGGAACACCGTGGAGACAAGCAACACCGTGGTCAGCAGCGCGTTTTGCAGGGCTTTCTGGCTTTCTTCGCCAGCGCCGATCAGGTGAATGGCCGAGACCAGTATCATCAACAGAATTGGCAAATACCACACGACCGAAAAGATCCGCAGGGTTTCCTGGACGGCGCGGTGTTGCAGGCGGTCGTTGAAGGCCCGGTTGCGGATTAGGTGCGCCACCGGGCGGCGCAGGCGGATCACCAGGCTGGCGAAGATGATGGTGGCGGCGAGGCCGGTGAACACGGCGACGCTGGCAGTGATGTTGCCGCCCAGTTGGCGAGCGATCTGCGGGCTGGTCAGGGCGTCGCTCCAGGCAGCCAGAAAGCCGATCAGAAACAGCGGCCGCGGCGCCAGGCGCTTGATCACGGCCACGGCCGGGCGTTTGTGGCCCGCATCGAACACGGTGACCAGGCACAGGATGATCGAGGTCGAGAACAGGCCGCTGCTGGTGGCGTAGGCCAGGCTCAGCCCCAGCGCGCGGGCTACCGACGGGTCGAGGAAGCGGCTGACGTAGAGGGTCAGCGGCAAGCTCGCCAGTGCCGGCAGCGTATACGGCAGCAGGTAGCCGAGCAGGCTGCTGGCGCGTTTGCGTTGGCGCAGCCAAGGGGTGGCCGAAGCGCGTTTGCTGAGCCAGCGGCCGAAGCGGGTGAGCACCGCGAAGCCCGCAGCCCAGGTCAGGGTCAACAGGATGAAGTTGCCCGCCAGTTGCAGCGAGTCGCTGGCCGAGTGGCGATCAACCAGGCGTTCCATTTCCTTGGCGGCGCGGTCGGTGCGCAAGCGCCAGGCGTCAACCAGGTGGGCGTCCAGGTCAAGCTCCTGGGCGGCGCTGTCGAGGCCGTCGGCCAGGGCGCCGAGCAGGCCGCCTTGCAGGACCGGTTCCGGTTCGGCGGGTTGGTCTTCGGTGGGGGCGGGGTCTGCGGCGAGCAGGTGGGTGCTCAGCAGGCAGCCGAGCAGCAGGGTGGTGAGGTAGCGCAGCACTGGAGTACTCCTTGGGCCGGGGTGAGCGGGGCAGGGTTACTCAAGGTACTGATGAGTGGTGGGGTGGAAAGTTCGATGTGGTGTGTTGTCAGCGCGGGCCCCATCGCCGGCAAGCCGGCTCCCACAGGGGCCGTGCAGCGCCCGGGCCTGTGGTCATCCTGTGGGAGCCGGCTTGCCGGCGATGGGGCCGGAACAGCCTGGATCAATTACTGGCCGGTATAGATCTGGTCGAAGACGCCACCATCATTGAAGTGGGTCTTCTGCACGGTGCGCCAGTCACCAAAAGTCTTCTCGACCGACAAGAAGTCGACTTTCGGGAAGCGGTCGGTGTACTTGGCCAGCACGGTCGCATCACGCGGGCGCAGGTAGTTCTGCGCGGCGATTTCCTGGGCTGCCGGCGACCACAGGTACTTCAGGTATTCCTCGGCCACGGCCTGGGTGCCCTTTTTCGCCACCACTTTGTCGACCACACTCACCGGCGGCTCGGCTTCAGCCGACACGCTCGGGTAGATCACTTCAAACTGGTCGCGGCCGAACTCGCGGGCGATCATTTCGGCTTCGTTCTCGAAGGTCACCAGCACGTCGCCGATCTGGTTGGTCATGAAGGTAGTGGTGGCGGCGCGGCCGCCGGTATCGAGCACCGGTGCCTGCTTGAACAGCTTGCCGACGAAATCACGGGCCTTGGTTTCGTCACCGCCTTGTTTGAGCACATAGCCCCACGCCGACAGGTAGGTGTAGCGGCCGTTACCCGACGTTTTCGGGTTAGGCACGATCACCTGCACGCCGTCTTTGAGCAAGTCAGGCCAGTCCTTCAGCGCCTTGGGGTTGCCCTTGCGCACGATGAACACGGTGGCCGAGGTGAACGGCGCGCTGTTGTTCGGCAGGCGCGTTACCCAGTTATCCGGCACCAGCTTGCCGTTGTCGGCCAGGGCATTGATGTCGGTGGCCATGTTCATGGTGATGACATCGGCCGGCAGGCCATCGATCACCGCCCGCGCCTGCTTGCTCGAGCCACCGAAGGACATCTGCACATTGACCTTCTCCTTGTGCTCGGCTTCCCAGTGCTTCTGGAACGCCGAGTTGTAGTCCTTGTAGAAGTCGCGCATCACGTCGTAGGACACGTTGAGCAGGGTCGGGGCGGCCTGGGCGAGGTTGCCCAGGGCAAGGCCTGCGGCGAGCAGCGAGGCGCTGAAGAGTTTTTTCACGATGCTTCCTTGTTCTTGAGAAGTTATGGGCAGATAGCCAGCGACTATAGCGGGTGGCTTTACAGGGGTTAAAGAACAAAAAACACTTTGGTTATGCCGCTGCCTGTACCGGCCTCTTCGCGGGCAAGCCCGCTCCCACTTGGACGGCGTGATGTTCAGGTCTGCGCTAATCCTGTGGGAGCGGGCTTGCCCGCGAAGAGGCCGGTACAGGCAGCATCACTGCTTGGGAAACAGCGCATTGCCACAGCGCGAGCAGAATGCGGCGCCGTGTTCATGGCTGTTCTTGTGGCAGGTCGGGCAGTCATGTTGCAGCCGCTCCCCGCGCATGGCATTGGCCAGCTCGGCAGTGAAAATCCCGGTGGGTACGGCAATGATCGAGTAACCCGTGATCATCACCAGTGACGACAGCACCTGCCCCAGCGGCGTCTTCGGCACGATGTCGCCAAAGCCAACCGTGGTCAGGGTGACGATGGCCCAGTAGATGCCTTTGGGGATGCTGGTAAAGCCGTGTTCCGGGCCTTCGATCACATACATCAACGTGCCGAACACGGTGACCAGGGTGGATACGCTGACCAGGAACACGATGATCTTCTGCTTGCTGCCACGCAGCGCCTCCAGCAGGTAGTTGGCCTGCTTCAGGTACTGGCCGAGTTTGAGCACGCGGAAAATCCGCAGCATGCGGATGACCCGGATGATCAGCAGGTACTGGGCGTCGCTGTAGTACAGGGCGATGATGCCCGGCACGATCGCCAGCAGGTCGACCAGGCCATAAAAACTGAAGGCGTAGCGCAGGGGCTTGGGCGAGCAGTACAGGCGGGTCAGGTACTCGGCGAGGAAGATCGCCGTGAAGCCCCATTCAATGCCCGCCAGCAGCCCGGCATAGCCTTGATGGACTTCATTGATGCTGTCGAGGATGACGACGATCAGGCTGGCCAGGATGATCAGCAACAAGGTTTTGTCGAAGCGTCTTCCAGCCACGGTGTCGGTCTGGAAGACGATGACGTAGAGCCGCTCGCGCAGGCTCGCAGGGTTGTTCATGGGCTCGGTCCGTTGGGCAATGGGCTGAGCCTAGGGGCTGGCATTCAGCTGTGCAAGCGCCTGGCGCTGCCGCGCTGGTTGAGCGACGCCAGATGGTTGCCCAGGTGCATCAGCCAGCAAGCGACGACGAAGGGCGCGGTCAACCCGGCAATCGGCAGCAGCTTGAACAGCGGCTGTAGCACCAATGCCAGGGCGATTGCCAGCAGCGTCACCCATGGCCGCTCGCCCTGGCGGCTGAAGGCCAGCGCCGCGAGAGCCGCGTTGAAACCGTACAGCCCCATCCAGGCCGCTTGCGCCTGATCGGTCAGCAGCGCGACGCCACCGCCGATGGCTGAGCCGATCACGGCCCACATCGCCGCGTAAGGGTTGGCGATGCACATGCCAATGATGATCAGCAGCCCAGCCAGAGGGTGGTCGAGCAAGAAGATCTGCCCCACACCGCGCGCCAGGGCGTAAAGCGGGTCGGCCTCGGCAAACACCGAGGTGGCGGGATCGGCCGCCAGCAGCGTGCCCCAGCCCAGCAGTACGAATGGCGCTGTGTAAGCGATCAGCAGCTTGCCGCCGCGCTTGCGCCACTGGTGGGTGATGATGCTGGAAAGCCCGCCTGCAGCGATGATCAGCGGCGGCATGATAGCGGACCATGGCAGTACCGCGCTGATCAGGATGCCGATCAGTACGCCGTTGTAGCAGTACAGGCCTGCCTGGCGGTCGCTGCGGTCGTAGTGGCGGCGTTGGGCCGTGAGCAGGCCGGCCAGCGCGCCGAGCAGGGCGCCACCGACCAGGCCGGGGGCGGTCAGCAGGATGGCCAGCAGGCAGCACAGGCCGCACAGGGGGTTGCGCAGCAGCAGCACCTGGCTGAAGCCGTTGAGCAGCGCCGTGGCCCAGTCGGGGCACGGGTTGACGAAATTTTTGGTGTACATGGGCAGTCGGTAAGGTTGATGGAAGAGCGGTGGGCCTCTTTGGGCCTCGGTTTTCCGCAGGGCTTTGTAGGGGTGCAAGGGGAGGGCTTTGACCTCCATCGCCGGCAAGCCAGCTCCTACAGGTACAGCGGTGCTTTTTAGAGCAGCAGGGTACCTGTGGGAGCCGGCTTGCCGGCGAAAAGGGGCGCAGAGCGCCCCCGACAATCTCAGACCAAGGTCTCGATCCGAAGCGTATTAGTCGAACCCGGCTTGCCGAAAGGCACACCGGCAGTGATCAGCAGCGTGTCGCCGCGGCTGGCCATGCCTTGTGCCTGGGCAATTTCCAACGCGGTCGAGCAGATTTCGTCGACCTGGCGCAGGCGGTCGTTGACCACCGAATGCACGCCCCAGGTCACGCTCAGGCGGCGTGCGGTGACCAGGTTCGGCGTCAGGTTGAGGATCGGCGCCCGTGGCCGCTCGCGGGCGGCGCGCAGGGTCGAGGCGCCCGACTCGCTGTAGTTGACCAGCACCGCCACCGGCAGGATGCCGCTGATACGGCGGATCGCGCAGCTGATAGCGTCAGATACGGTGGCTTCGGCTTTTGGCCGGCCAACGTCGAGCTGGGCTTGATAGTCCGGGCCATTTTCCACCTGGCGGATGATCTTGCTCATCATCTGCACGGCTTCCAGCGGGTAGTCACCCGAGGCGGTTTCAGCCGACAGCATCACCGCATCGGCACCTTCGGCCACGGCGTTGGCCACGTCGGTGACCTCGGCACGGGTCGGCGCTGGCGAGAAGCGCATGGACTCGAGCATCTGCGTGGCCACCACTACCGGCTTACCCAGCTGGCGGCAAGTGCCGATGATGCGCTTCTGGATTTGCGGCACGCTTTCGGCCGGCACTTCCACGCCCAGGTCGCCACGCGCCACCATGATGGCGTCGGACAGCTCGGCAATCGCCTGCAACTGCTCGACCGCCGACGGCTTTTCGATCTTGGCCATCAGGTAGGCACGGTCGCCGATCAGCTGGCGCGCTTCGACGATGTCTTCGGGGCGTTGCACGAACGACAGCGCCACCCAGTCCACGCCCAGCTCCAGGCCAAAGGCCAGGTCGCGGCGGTCTTTTTCGGTGAGTGGGGACAGGTCCAGCACCGCTTGCGGCACGTTGACGCCTTTGCGGTCGGACAACTCACCGCCGTTCAGCACTGTGGTGTCGATAGCGTCGGCGTGCTTGGCGGTCACCCGCAGGCGCAGGCGGCCGTCGTCCACCAGCAGGTCCATGCCCGGCTCCAGCGCGGCGATGATTTCCGGGTGGGGCAGGTTGACCCGCTGGCTGTTGCCTGGCGTGGTGTCCAGGTCCAGGCGCAGCGACTGGCCGCGTTGCAGTTGCACCTTGCCTTCGGCCAGGCGGCCAACGCGCAGCTTCGGCCCCTGCAGGTCCATGAGGATGCCCAGCGGGTAGTTCAGTTGTTGCTCGACTTCGCGGATCCACTGGTAGCGCAGGGCGTGGTCGGCGTGTTCGCCGTGGCTGAAGTTGAGGCGGAAGATGTTCACCCCGGCTTCGACCAGCTGGCGGATGTCGTCGATGCCGTTGATCGCAGGGCCAAGGGTGGCGAGGATTTTGACTTTTTTATCAGGCGTCATGATTGTGCAGTCTCGAGGATCAGGATGGCGCGGAAGTCGTTGACGTTGGTGCGGGTCGGTTCGGTGACGATCAGCGCATCGAGCGCGGCGAAATAGCCGTAGCCGTTGTTGTTGTCCAGCTCGTCACTGGCCGACAGGCCCAGGGCTTCGGCGCGGGCGTAGCTGCCAGGCGTCATGAAGGCGCCGGCGTTTTCTTCCGAGCCGTCGATGCCGTCGGTGTCACCGGCCAGGGCGTATACACCCGGCAGGCCCTTGAGGCTTTCGGTGAGGCTGAGCAGGAACTCGGCGTTGCGCCCGCCACGGCCGTTGCCGCGCACAGTCACCGTGGTCTCGCCACCGGAGAGGATCACGCAGGGCGCTTTGAGCGGCTGGCCGTGCAGGACGATCTGCCGGGCAATGCCGGCGTGCACTTTGGCCACTTCGCGCGATTCGCCTTCCAGGTCGCCGAGGATCAGCGGGCTGAAGCCGGCCTGGCGGGCTTTCACCGCAGCGGCTTCGAGCGACTGCTGGGGTTTGGCGATCAGCTGGAAATGGCTGCGGGCCAGGGCCGGGTCGTCGGCTTTGACGGTTTCCGAGGCTGGGTTGTTGAGCCAGTCGATGACCGCCTTGGGCGCTTCGATGTTGTAGCGCTTGAGGATGGCCAGGGCGTCGGCCGAGGTGCTCGGGTCGGCCACGGTGGGGCCGGAGGCAATGACTGTGGCCAGGTCGCCGGGTACATCGGAAATCGCATAGGTGTAGACGGTGGCCGGCCAGCAGGCCTTGGCCAGGCGGCCGCCCTTGATCGCCGAGAGGTGCTTGCGCACGCAGTTCATCTCGCCGATGGTGGCGCCGGATTTGAGCAGCGCCTTGTTGATGTGTTGCTTGTCGGCCAGGGTCAGGCCTTCGGCCGGCAACGCCAGCAGGGCGGAACCACCGCCAGAGAGCAGGAAGATGACGCGGTCGTCTTCGTTGAGGTTGCTGACCAGTTCCAGCACGCGCTTGGCCACGGCCAGGCCGGCGGCATCAGGGACCGGGTGGGCGGCTTCGACCACTTCGATCTTCTGGCAGTTGGCGCCATGGCCATAACGGGTGACCACCAGCCCGGAGACTTCGCCCTGCCAGCTTTTTTCGACCACTTCGGCCATGGCGGCTGCGGCTTTGCCGGCGCCAATGACAATGACCCGGCCGCTACGGTCGGCGGGCAGGTAGGGTTCGAGGACTTGGCGTGGGTGGGCGGCGGCGATGGCTGTGTCGAACAGGTCGCGGAGAATTTTTTGCGGATCGACCGACATGGCAGGCTCCCAATTATTTTTGTTTTGCAGAATCGAAAACGCCCCTGGAACTGCCTCCGTGCAGGCCGAACCAGGGGCGGGTGTTGCTCGGTGTGGGGCTGCGCAACAGCCCCGAATTCAGCTTATTTGTCTTCGCCGCGGATCGAGAAGTTGGCCATGTGCTCCAGGCCTTTGATCAGCGCCGAGTGGTCCCAGTTGCCGCCGCCCAATGCCACGCAGGTGCTGAACACTTGCTGGGCGTTGGAGGTGTTGGGCAGGTTGATGCCCAGTTCCTTGGCGCCTTGCAGGGCCAGGTTGAGGTCCTTCTGGTGCAGGTTGATGCGGAAGCCTGGGTCG
>Ga0213827_1000399_pt1 | contig 37887 bp, 23 predicted proteins | sample MC6MC0898MG_FD_180669 | JGI IMG/M metagenome (GOLD analysis project Ga0213827, IMG submission 180669) | Enriched soil aggregate microbial communities from Iowa State University, Ames, United States - MC6-MC0898-MG | ecosystem: Environmental > Terrestrial > Soil > Unclassified | place: USA: Iowa...
GCCTGTAAACCCGAACTGATTGTCATACAGAACAGGATCGTCGCGTAGCACGTTGTGGGCGAAGTGACTAAAACTTACACAACTCATCCAAAGCACCCTGCCCGTCGGGCGGCTGCGGATTAAATCAATAGACACGGCTACGCATGTAGTACCGACAGCGGAGTACTGGCGGACGGGGGTTCAAATCCCCCCGGCTCCACCAAATGATCAAACAAAGACGTCCACGGACGTCTTTTTTTGTGCCTGCGAGCCAGCAAATACGCGGCTTCCAGCGCTTTTGCGGTCTTTGGAGAGTTTTTGAGTTCCAGCCATTCGGGTATTCCAGACGGTATTCCAGTCCGTCCGGTGCTAATCTTTGGAATACCGAATCAGTGCCTGAGGACAATCTCATGCCTGCTCAAAACCTCCGCCTCTCCGATCAACAGCTCAAGGGAGTCAAACCCGCGTCCAAGGATTATGTCCTCACGGACGGTGACGGTTTGCAGCTCCGCGTGCGCAGCAACGGCTCGTTGCTGTGGAACTTCAACTACCGCGAACCGGTGACCAAGAAGCGCATCAACATCGGCTTTGGGACCTACCCCGAACTGTCACTGGCGAACGCACGAAAGAAGGCAGTCGAGGCACGCGAGCTGCTCGCCCAAGGCATCGATCCGAAGGTGCAGCGCAATACGTTGAATGAAGCCAAGCGCGCGGAAACGGAACACACCTTCGAGAACGTGGCCGCCGCCTGGTTCGAGCTCAAGAAAGACTCGGTGACCCCGGCCTACGCCGAGGACATTTGGCGATCGCTCACGCTGCACGTGTTCCCCGATTTGAAGACGACACCACTGACGAAAATAACCGCCCCGATGGTGATCGCATTGCTTCGTCCAATCGAAGCGAAAGGCAGCTTAGAAACAGTCAAACGTCTTAGCCAGCGGCTAAACGAGATCATGACCTACGGCGTAAATTCCGGCCTGATCTTCGCCAACCCACTCAGCGGCATCAGGGCGGTATTCAAGAAACCAAAGAAAGAGAACATGGCTGCGCTTCCGCCCGAAGAACTCCCCGAGCTCATGCTGGAGATCGCGAACGCCAGTATCAAACGCACGACCGGCTGCCTGATCGAATGGCAGTTGCACACCATGACTCGCCCTGCCGAGGCGGCGACCACTCGCTGGGCAGACATCGACTTTGAAAGGCGTGTCTGGACTATCCCACCGGAGCGAATGAAGAAGCGCCGTCCGCATAGCATCCCGTTGAGTGAACACGCTGTCGCCCTGTTGGAGTCACTCAAGCCTCACAGCGGCCATCGCGAATACGTCTTCCCGGCCGATAGAAATCCACGCACCCACGCCAATAGCCAGACCGCCAACATGGCGTTGAAACGTATGGGCTTCCAGGATCGGTTGGTCAGCCACGGCATGCGATCGATGGCCAGCACCATCTTGAATGAACATGGGTGGGACCCGGAGCTCATTGAGGTCGCACTGGCGCACGTCGACAAGGATGAGGTGCGCAGCGCCTACAACAGAGCCGACTACATTGAGCGCCGACGTCCGATGATGGCCTGGTGGAGTGAGTACATCCAGAAAGCCGCCACCGGCAGCCTACTCGCCTCCGCATACGGCCACGTCAGAGACAAGAACGTGGTGCCGATCCGCTAGGGCTTTACAGGCGCAATAACGGCAGCGACAGCAACTGAGCGCTCAAGATTCAGGGAAAGCAGCCTCGTTTATCCGCTTGTCAGCGCGGGTCCATCCAAACAGGGCTGCAAAGCCGCCCTGTTTGGATGGACCTCACTTTGAAGAGCTAAAAGCCACGACGTTGTCCGGGATTTACCACGGAATTCCACCGATGGATAACCGCTTTTCATGTCCTCAAGGGCGCTGAATTTCGGCTCTTGACCGGGTTTATCCACAGGCGTAGAACTGGCCGTGCAACTGCTGTCGATGACAGCATCCCAGGTGACCCGAACCTTAAAGGTCACGCCGCTTCCGCGGTGGTTCTCCCCAAGGGCGATTCGCATCCGGCAGCTCGCCCGGTCACTACCCATGTGATGGATGCTCTTACACATATAGCGTTCGTGCGCCAGATACTCCGTACCTCGCTGCCCTGCAGCAACCTATCCGCTTGGCCAAATCCTGCGCCAACCTTTGCCCGTCTCTTTCTCTGGAAAGAGACGGGCACTTCTACCACTGCTGCAGCCCTGATCGCACAAGGCTTTGCGGCATTCCCCCTCGTGACAATCGGCGTGACAAACGTCGATGTCACCAGCAACAGCGCTGTAGATGATGGTGCCGCAGACCAAGGAATGGCCTGCACCTGACTGACAGTCAGGTATGCCCCGGTCATCGCATTGCTGCTTGCACATTGCTCAGGATCTTCAGGCGCTGGTCTCGTCAGCCAGTGCTTCCTCCACCCGCCCACCGGTAACGGTGCTCAGGAGGCCAGATCATGAGATGCCCTTGCTCCCGGACGTAAGGAGCCGCCAGTCCCGCGCTAGAGGACATCCCCACAGGTCGCAGGGGCCTTGATCCCTGATAACACTCAGCATTCTTGGCGGGATGACGTGGGGCGAGGATCGGAGGTCGGAAGATGAGGTGACTGACATGGCATTGGTGGGTAGGCGAGATGGCCGCAATTTCGGCTATGGCAGGCAATTGAGCTATGCAGGGCCGCAGGCGCTGAAAGACATGTTCGGCGGTGGCCACTACGGTACGGTGAAGGCGCACAGTGGTCGATGGCAGGCATTCGTGAAGTGGTGCCGCTCCGAACAGGGTCCCGGTATCAATGATGCGCGGCAGATTGATCGAAAGGTATTGGCCGAGTACGCGGCGTATCTGCGCGACATTGTTAGGCGCGGTGATCTCGCCGTCAGCACCGCACAAAATCGGCTATCCAGCGTTAACAGGGTCATGGCTGCGCTTCGCGGTGATCAGTACGTGAAGTTGCCAAGTCCGAGCAAGGCGCTGGGCATGCAGCGCACCGGGATTCGACATTCGATGCCTCAGGGCCAAGACCACGAACAGGTTAAGCAGATCGTCGATGCACTTTTCCGCCAACATCAGCTACGCGCCGCCGCGATCGTTCTGCTGGCGCGAGCAACCGGCATGCGCTTGCGTGAGGCCATCTTGGCTGATCTGCCTCGGCTAAGTCGTGAGGCGAACGACCTAGGCAGGATAAACATTCAAGATGGCACTAAAGGCGGCCGCGCCGGCGCCTCGGCGCCACGTTGGATTGCGGTGGACGACCATGTTCGAGGTGCACTTGGGTTTGCACGGCAGGTGTCGCCGGCGGGTAGCCGCAACCTGATTGAGCCAAACGAAAGCTACCTGGATTTTCTGCAACAAATTATCCGCCCAGCGCGGGACATCCTCCATGCCCACAAGCTCAATGGCTTCCATGAACTACGAGCGGCGTATGCATGTGAGCGCTATGAGCAAATCACCCAACACCGCGCGCCTATCAACAATCGCCGGCGTTACCTAGTAGATAGGAACCTTGATCGTGAGGCCCGGAGGCAAATCAGCTATGAGCTGGGGCACGGTCGGATCGATGTGGTGGCTGCCTACATTGGGAGGCGGGTATGACGGCTTTTGATATGGAGTTGTTCTTGGCTGGCGTACTGACGGGGTCGCAAGCGACACGGCAGCGGCATTTGCGGCAGGCGAGAGTTATCCAGGCCGCGATAGCTGTGCGGTGGCAACGGGAGACGCCTTGGGGTTGGCAGAGAAAGCATCTGGATTGGTTTTTGAAGAATCGCTTGGAACAGCGTGGTGACTACACACGATATTATTATGTGCTCACCGTCAGATTGATCGCTCGACGCTTAGGGGCGTCGTGGGTTTTCGGTCTTTGAGCAGAGACGGGCCCTCCCCCGAAACCGGCCGCATTCGACCCAGGGTGTGAAAACGCAAACGCTTCCTGAAAGATCGTGTTCCTAAGTGAAATCTGAAAAGGCTGGCTACTCAGCCAACCTAGAAATCACTTTGGAGCGTGAATTGTAGGTTGTTTTTTTAACCAGCCTTATCGCTCCGGGGTTTTCACACAGCCCAGACCCAAAGGGGCCGTTCGCAAGTATCAGTATTTGCCTAAAAAATCTATAGGCATCCGAAAGAGAAGTGCTCAGTAAAGGTCGCGAGCTGGATGCCATCAAAAGGCCACCTCTCTAGTAAATTTGGGTTAGCATACCGCTGTCAAAAACTTGGAAACGTATGCCATGGAACGCTATTTTCACGTGCAACAGTGCTTTCATGCCGTAGGGCACGGCACATTTTTCACCGGATTGGTATGGGATGAGGCCCGCAGGACGCCGGTGTTCAGTTGGGCATATGACTGCGGCTCCAAGAGCACCACCAGCCTCACCGCGGCTCTAGATGCCGTGAACTCCTCGCCTTTCATCCCCGACCTGATTGATCTATTGGTCATATCTCACTTTGATAATGATCATGTTAACGGAGTGAAGGACCTTTTACAGTCAAAACAAATCCGTTGGCTCGCTGTACCTTACTTGGACTTGTTCCAACAAGCGGAACAAATTGCAATCGGGGACGCGTCATCTTGTTCTGCTTCCACGGCTCTATTTCAGCACGACCCTGTGAGGTGGCTGAAAGTCAACGGCCTCTCTGAACAGGTCAATACAATCATATTCGTCAAAGGTGGTTCTGAAACAAAGACTCCGGATGAGGGCCATAAACCAGATACCCCTCATGGCCCCTTGCCCAAGCCTGAAGGTGCTGAACCTTCGTCTCTTAATGAAATGGATAGCGAAGTAACCTATCCGAATTCATTGGATGATTTATTTCAGCACCCAGCCATTACTAAAAAATCCGGTATCGCAACAATGGAGCTGAGTCACTCAGTCAGCTTCGGCCTCGGTGAAGTTCCCATTGAGTTTAAGTTTTTCAATTCGAACCAGCCAGATCTCTTTGATATTGAATCAGGAGTGCGGGTGGCACGAATATCGCGGGCACCGATCGAAGTTGTGCAGGCTGAGCTTGAAATAGCTTTGAAGGCTTCTGGGCTTGATAACCCTGCAACGATTGATCGGAAGTGGAGATTTAGATTTAAAGAGGTTTATGAACGCCATTTCGGTCGCTCCGGCATGCAAAGAAACAACATTTCACTGTGTCTCATGGTACAGCCTATCATTGAGGTTGAATCGTGCGGCTTGTTTCCTAACCATGAAAGCATACTGCATGACTCCCCCAAAAAAACTGATGGCTCAAGCTTGCAGCGGAGTGGCTTACTTTGTCTGGGAGACCTAAAAATAGACTTCCCTACTATTTCATCCATGCAGTGCCATTATGGAATTGATCGTTGGGATAATTTGGCTGTTGTGCAGATACCTCATCACGGATCTAAAGACTCTTGGACACCTGGCGTCGCGGCTAAATTTGCGTCAGACCATTTTGTTCACTGCGTGCCTGAACGTTCTGGTGGCTATTTCCCTCACAAGTTTGTGAGTGATGATCTAAGTAGCCTCCCTACCGCTAAGGTCCATAGAGCCGACTATAGGAATTCGGTAACTCTCAATTACCACTTTCCTCATTGCCCCGCTTAAGCCGAGAGTAGGCAGCAGAAGTCTTTTCTGGTGATACAAATAACTTATAAAGCACACCAATCGATTGTACCGCTGTAGGGTTTCATCTCTCTTGCGCTGAGCGTACGTAAGCGCTCAGCGCGATCTCCTTGCGTTGATTGGTAACTTGATACGACCCCACATAAATGATGAGGCAGGTGATATTTCCAAACAGGGGCGAAGATTGTCTGTGACTGGTTCAGGATCACGATCACCGGTATCTCTGGCTCGCTTCATGACTTTCCTGAATGACGGCTATTGGCTGATCCTGTTGAAAAAGTCGGATTTTTCAGACTGCCCGCATACTGACCGCTGAAAACGCCTTTTTTGCGCGCCGCTACGCGAAACCTGAGCCTGGAATCGTCTGATCAAAGTAAAGATTTCAATCTCAAGCACGTATGTTTTTACCGGAGAAACCATGGCCGACTTTTTCAACAGAATCGGCTTGATGATGCCGTTCGCGAACGGTCTCAGCGAAGCGCAGACCGGGCGATACCTCCCCCTGCGAGCCATCTGAGATGCCACTAATCAGGCAGAGCGTTCGGCGCTTTGCATTCATAACGCTCATCATCAAATCCGCGCCGCCGTTCTCAATTCAATTCTACAAAAAGACATAATTAGCTGATTTATTTATAGCTACCCTTTGATGTACGCCAAAAAAACCACCAAATTCCGGCCCCGCGAATTCCTGCCCTCTCAGCAAGAAACCGTTCGTCTGGTGCCGCATTGGGGTTGGAGACAGAAGCAACTTTCTTAGTTTCTCAAGCATCGACTGAAACAGCGCAGCAAGCAGACCCTATATTACTATCTGCTCACTGTTCGGTTGATTACCCGACGCCTAGAAATGAAATGGGTTTTCGACCTTCAAGCGAAAACTGGACCGCCAATGCGACCGAAAGCAAGGCATCGCCTCCAGCGCGCATTGAGAGCTTAAAGATCTATGCCTCACAACCCATCTGTGGTCTTCTATTTCAAAACCACTCACTCATCTGCCCGTACCCATAGACAAACGCCAGCTTTCGGGCCCTGGTCAGACTGACGTAAATGAGCGCACGCTCCTCGTTTTCCTTCTGGCGTCTGGTCACCAGATCAGCTGCCTGGCTAACCACGAAGTCCAGGGGGATCAAGCCCTTATTCACGGAGAGGATGAATACCGCATCAAATTCAAGCCCCTTCACCCGGTGCATGGTCGCCAGGTTGATGGCACCATCAGGGGTGGAGGCACTGTCACGATCCAGCATATGACAGCGCAGGCCACAGCTCTCGAATGTAGCTTGAATTTCCAGTAATTCCTTGCGGGTACGAGCGATCACGCAGCAATTGTCAGAGGCCAAATCATTGGCCTGAAGGTCCCCTATGACCTGTCGTACCTGCTCAGCCATACCGGCAAAACTCCTGATGACCGGACTAGGTCCGTGCATCAGCGAATGGTAATAAGCGTTGCTATCCTCGCCGCCATCAAGATCGTCCACTGACACCCCCTCAAGCACACTAATCGCGACCTTTCGGGTTTCATCCGTAGTACGGTAGTTCACTTTGAGGCGAGAACTGCGACCTCGTATATCGATACCACATTGGCCCAATATCACCTTGTTCTTGCCATAAATGCGCTGGTGCCCATCCCCGACAATGAACAAGTCGTTAGAACTCGGAGGTACCAGAGCACGAATCAGCATGAATGCCTGGGTGCCCATATCCTGCGCCTCATCCACGATAACCGCGCACAGCTCCGGCCGGAGCTCAGCACGGCTTTCAAGCAGCCGGCGCGCATCGCGATAAGCGTCATCCGGTTCCTTGAGGTAATTGCTGGAGAGTAGATTTCGGTAGCGTTCAAACACAGGCCAGATATCGATACGCTGCTGTCTATTCAGTGGCGTGCCCCGACCAATACGGGAAGCGGTCTTGAACTCATCGGCAGTCATGATCGATAGGGGCTGAACCACCCTAGCCCATTCTTCCTGGAAGAACGCCAAACTCAGCTCAGAGCCAGCTGGCTTTTCGGAGTAAGCCTGCTCCCAGAGTTGCCTTTCCTGCTGGGCATTCATCAACAGCCCATAGTCATAACCCTGCTTCTTCAGGAAGCTGATCACCCAAGCATCCAGGTTGATCACCTCGATACACTCGCGTTGTGCCGGGCTGCAAATCTTGTTCAGATTTTGCTGGATATCCGTCGCTAGGTTGCGAGTGAAGGTGGTGAACAGCACCTTATTGCCTGGATTGGCCACATGCTCGACCAGCCATTTAGCACGATGCATGGCCACTACGGTCTTGCCAGTACCGGCACCACCCAGCGCTCGCACCGGGCCAGTCTTCTTGCCTTCCACTAAACGCCGCTGCGCCGGGTGCAGGAAAACACGCCATTTCTCCAGCGATTGATTGAGCACCTCCCGCAGTGCCTCTTCATTTTCTGCCACAACAAAACACGCACGAGATTCGGGGCGCGCCAAAGCCGTAGTGAAGTCGTCGGTATCCACCTGCTGTGTGACTTCTGGAACAACCTCGTTGACAGCCTCCTCGAAGCTGGCGCCAGCCATCAGCATGAACAAACCATCATGTACATCTGCCGGGATCTGCTCATTTAGACGCGCCGTCTCCAGGTCAGCCTCGATCTTCATGCTACGCACCAGTGGCAAGGCCTCCTCCGGCACTCCCAACTGAGTCAGCTGACGATCGCGGATGGCATCAAACAGCCCAGGCTGTGCAAACATGGCAGGTTGTTCGGGTGCCACCAACTCTTGCTCCTGGACAGTAAACACTTGCAGACTGCCTGTGTTGGGGTTGATCTCGACCTTACGACGCGCCGCCCAAAAGTAAGCCTGCTCGTGGTGGTCGATGTAGAGCATCAGATATAAGTTCTGTTTCTCCACTGTCGCCAGGATGATTCGAACATCTTGATTCACCCGGATCGAACGCAGTTTGTCATCCCTGAAAGCTGTCAGCTTTTCGTAGTGGAGACCGCCATGTTGCGGGTCTTGCTGAAATAGCATAACCGCCTTGTTAGCCTGAGCTTGCTCGTTCGGCGTAAGCTTCAACAGGCTGTCAAAATATTTGTCCGAAAACGCAATACTAACCATCTCAGGCTCCTGAATTTAATTGGGTGATGGCTTTAACCAGGTCCTTGGCACTGGAAACGATGTTCCAACCTTCTTTCTGCAAATACGCCATCGCCGCCTGCTGGTCTTTCAAATGCTCGAGCAGCAGAGCAATTTTCTGCTCTGGCAAGAGCAGCTCTGCTTCACCGACCACCTCACCCTGTTCATCCATAACCGCATCGCCGACAACAGCAGACATGGGCCAAGCAATCTGATGCTCGCCCAAGGCAGTGGCTATATTCTGATCCAGCAGTTGGAACCAGTCGGGCAATTGGCGTGCTTCGACCAACCCTTCGGCCACCGCACCAACCAACGGCCAGAGTAAGCCTGCTGCTGTCCCATCGTGCTTGGACTCGGGCGTCCAGGCATAAAGCAACGGAAGGAACTGCAGAAAATTAACGGCGGACCAGAATCTCTGCCATTGGTAGCGAGCAGCCTCTTCACTGCCTTGCTTCAAGACGTAGCAAAATGACACCAAGGCTTGGTTCAGATCAAACTGTCTGACCAAATCCGCACCGGCAATAAAGCCCAAGCTGATCAGTGCAGCCCCTTGCGCATCCTTGATTTCCACCGCACCCGCGAGAGCTATCGACTCAGGTTGCTGATCGGTAAAGCTTACCGGCAGGCCATGGAGGCTTTGCAAAAGCTTCGCCCGAACTTCTGCGTCGGCCAACGAAGCAGCCGGTAAGCATTGCAGAATGAAAAATAGCGCCTGCTCCGACAACGCTTGCGGATTCTGATCGGCAAGAAAGTGCATGAGTAAGTCGAAGGTGGGCATGCTCAGGTGTTGAGCCGTATTGGCTGTCCCTGCCAATTTTGCCAACCCCGCGATCGCTTGGTGATGCTGTGCTGGTGAAGTCATACTGGTTAGTAAAGGCACATCCAAGGCTTTATCACCAATCACCTTGTTAACGTCATACCAGTTCAACGTCCATACCACGAAACCGGCATGCATCAAGCTTTGTCGCTTGATCAAATCCTCGCTACTCTTCCGCCCGTGAAATTGGTAGCCGTCAAGGAAGATCGCAACTGGCTTGAAATCAGCCGATGCAGGCCAAAGCACGAAATCCGGCCGACTGGCAAACTGGACACCCTCAGTCTTGCCCAGATCAACCTGAGGCTCCATTTCGTAGGCCTGCTCGCCGATCGTCAGCCGGTAACCGGTCTTACCGTGGATGATGTCAGCCGATACCCTGACCTTCTGACCGCTGACGCAATCCATACCACTGAATCGCGCAAGCGCCTCCGGGAAACGTGCTTCCAGCTCACTCTCCACCCATGGATTACCGGAGAGGGAACTTAGGGACTCGCTGTTCTGCACCCACTCATGCTCACCCTCGACAATGTCCTTGAGCATTTCCAAGGCTATCGCCTTACTGGTGCTCTCCATGCCATAGGCATTGCGGTACTCCAGCAGGCAGCGATAACAACCATCCATAGTGTGCTCGTAGCAATCACACGTCTCCATGACATCGTAAGCCATGCGGAACACAGACTGCATGTTCTCAGCCCGGCTCAGTAGCTCATGCAGATACCCAGTCCCGCCGGGCACGGAGTCGTACAACACAATAAAATGTCGACGTTCGTCTGTTTCCCCTATCGGCTCGCTCTGGTGGGCTACTCGCAGATGGTCAACTTTGCCGCCAAACCGTCGTTTGAGCCCCAACTGCAGGGCTGCAACGAAGGAGTTAATCTGCTCTTCAGTCCCCCCCGTTGCCAGTCTTGGCAACAGAATACGTAGGGCTTCCGAGGTAAATTGGCGGTACAGATACAGGCAGTTGTCCAGTCCAAAGTCGTCACCGCCATTGACAAGCTTTTTCACGCCCTTGGCATAGCTGCAGCTCTTCAGATGAACCGGCTCGCCCTTGCCTGCCATCACCTTACGGCTCTGCACCGAGCCACACTCGCGACAAACGGCAAAACCGGATCGCTGCAACTCCTCGCCAGCCACCTGGAACATCATCTCCTCACCATCACGGCGACCGAAGTTCACCTCAAGGAAAGTCGCCGAGCGGATAAACTCGAAACCAAACGGACGATCCTTATCATCCAAAACCCAAGTGATATGGATATCTGCAGGCTTAAAATCGATCAGCATCTGCTTACTAAAAAATACCGGCTCCCGATCATCCGAGTGGTCGTTCAACAGCGCATCGCGTGCGTTAGTAAACGCATACACCTGAGTCATCTTCAGCATCTTGGTACGAGCGCTTGAATCCCCCCACTGACTGGTATGACAACGCGGGCAGATCTTTTCGCTGAAGCCTGCAGTGGGGTTGTCCGCAGCCGCGGAGTAATGGCATCGCGGGCAGAATCTCCAGTCCTGAATATTGCGCCCTTTGGCGGTTTCCACTCGGGATATCTTCACCTTGCGGTTCCCGGCATAGAACACCGATTCAGGCGCCAACTCCGTCAGCGCTGCCTGTGCCGGTCGCTGGTATTCGTACTCGCGCTTTATCAATTCGCGCTCAGCCCCCTCACCAGAAATCGCTTTTTCTGATCGGAAGATAACCGAATGCAAGGTCGCTCCTTCCTCAGGGAAGGCGTAGTTGGGGAGTAAGCCTTCATCTGTTAGGAAATTGAGCGTTTCGCGCCGGTTCATCACAAAGCGCAAACGATTGAAACCCTCACGCTCTCGCTCAAGCTCAGCGACTTCTTCACGGGTATGCTCGTCCTGTGGTGCCTTGGCTAGCTTATCTATCTGCTTTTTCAGATCCGCACTGCGCGCTGCCATATTTGCCCGCTCATCAGCAACCACCTTGAGTCGCCCAAGCACATACAACTGCAAATGGTCATCCAGATGCTGCGGCCCGCCAAACAAGAACTGGCGCAGCAACTCAAGATCATCACCACTGAGCTCTCTGGCTACATAAACACTGAAACCATCCCAAATTTCCTGCATGTTGTGTTTAAGGAAATTCAGCAGGGTATAGGGGAAGCGGTCCTCTTGGACCTTTTCCACCGCATCCAGCACCGGCTGCATAGTCGAAGGCACTAGGTTGTCGCCCCTGGATTCCTTGGTCCAGCAGTCCATGGCATATGCCAGCAGTTGCCTACGCAACACATATCGCGCTTTGAGAAAAACAGCTGGGGGCTCCACCGGGGTATCCAGCATGCGGCTCGGGTCGGCGTAGAACACCAGGTCATGGGGCCGACCGTTGGCCACGGTCAGAACGAAGGAGTTGCCATCACGCCGCCCACCTCGCCCAACACGCTGCAGGTAATTTGCCTGTGCCGGCGGCACGGAGCAAAGCAGCACGCTGGACAGGTTGCCAATGTCGATACCCATTTCCAGGGTCGGCGTAGCAGACAGCAGATTGTATTCCCACGGTTTGCCACCCTCACGCATAAAACTGTTCTCGACGCGGATCCGCTCCGGTGTGGATAGCAGCCCGGTATGCTCATGAGCTATCACCCTGTGAATGACGCCATGGCGGAAGAGGTTGCGATACAGCGAGTCCCGTGGGGGTACAACTTGCAAGTAATGCAGATCCGGGTGTGCCGCGTTCAACAGCGGCATGCCTAGCCAAGCCTTGGCATGGCTTGCCGGCAACAGAAGAGAACGATGGCCCGGGCACTCTACGCCATGCACTTCCGAGGTGACTTGCAGCATTTCAGGCACCAGCGCCCACAATTGAACACCACGCTCACTCAGCTCCTCTTTAAGCAGCCCAGTCGAACAAAGAGCCTTGAACGACGCCCCCAACACCGACTCCAACTGTTTTCGATCGACCAACTCTCCCGGATTCAGACAAGCCAGCCAACGCTGATACCAGGTAGCGCCCTGGCTTCCAGAAAGCACTTCAAAGCCATCACCATTACTCGCTGCCGGATAACGTGGACGAGAGGCAGACGGACCGCTGGCCGGCGCGTAATCAAGGAGGTTCAGCAGATAAGACTTCCCAGCATTCCTGCGGTAGCTCGCGAGGTCCTCTAACGCGAATGCACCCAGATACACCAGATGCAGCATCAGACCCTGCATACACTGCCGGGCTGCCTCAGAGTCAATCCGGTAGCCGAGCGTATTATCTACCTCAGTCGCCCAACGTTCCGCAGCCTGCTGCACCTTATCCAGCGGCCACTCTAGCGCTGCAATCCCTAAGCGATTGAGCGAGCGACCAACCTGCGCACGCCAACCCAGATCCTCCAGCACCTGCCAGAGCATGCGATTACGGATGATCTTCAAATGTCGGGCCGGATTGCGCACCTCACCGGACTGCTCAAAAAATTCAAAGTCCCCATCAAAACGCTTATCCGGCGGCATGAACTCACGCAGGTAATACGGCAGCGTCAAATGCCCATCCCGACCTTCATGCTCTAGCCAATAACGCTCAAACAATTCCGGTATCTGCAACAGCGGCACCGGACCGGTCTGATTTTCTAGCAGCTGAGTCAAGGCCATTCGAACGTTGTTCTGCCAGGTACGGGCGGCAAAGAAACCGGCGCGATGCGCTGCATCCTGCACCGAATCACTAAAGGTCAGCAGTTTTCGGTCATCGTTATCGCGACTGCTGAATAGCTGATGAATAGCCACCGCGCTCAGACTCGCAGCTCGCGCACCGAACACCACCAGAGATGCTTTTGCGGAGCAGTACGGGCAGTTGTGCTGATGTACAACCCGGTTTACCTGGCCGACACGCTCCTCCTTGAGCAAATCTGGGCGACTGACACGCACCAGCGCTTCATTCCCAGCCTGGCATGCCTTGCACCCACCGCTATGTTCCAGCCCTGCGGTAAAGCCGCACTCACGGCAAACCCGGAAGTGGGCCAACCTTGGGCCGCTCATCTGCTTATCACCACTAGGCTGCCAAGGCATCAATAACCCGGTTTCTTGGTGATTGCTGAAGAACGCCGAGTAAATATTGGCCAGATCCAATTCGATCTGCTGATTGACCGGTTGGGCCACCTCCATCCGCGTCAACCAGGCCGTACCGTGACACTCACGACACTGCACGAGTGGCAACCGAATCTGCTGCTTGTCCCTGGCCGGCGGGTCATCACCGAACGCGAGTAAGGGCGGCAAGCGCTTGATACTGTCGCTCTCCTCGATCTCAAGATCATTTGCGGGGACAGGCTCACGCAAGGTACCGACAATTCGTCGCAGCTCTCGCGCCCACAGCTGCAGTCGCAGTTGCATCAGGGGCAGCTTCGTTTCCGCCCGTGCATGAGCTGCCAACGACAAAAGAGCAATCAGTGCCTGTTCAGGCTGACGTTGAAAACGCTTTGGAATCTGAGCGGCAAGACGATTCGCCAACTCTCTGAAGGTTGGAGTCTTGTCACCCTGCCGCAGATGTCGCAATAAATTGGCCAATTGCCCGTGCTGCTTCAGCTCCTTACCAAGCGCTATACGCCCTGGTATTTCCTGTAGATCTATCTCTGGCTGTTTGCTGAAGTACAACTCGTAAGCGACCAGCAAATACTCGTTCAAGCCCTGGCGCAGCGCGATCTGCAGGGTCTCTGGACCAATGTCCGGGTTCAGGTTGAGGAACGATAGCGTGTCGATGAATTCATCCGGCGACTGACGCTGCTCAGTGATCACCGCCTCCCGTGGGAAGGGAGCGGAAAATATATCGCTGGCATACTGAAGCAGCCCCACCACACTGTCTTCACCTCCCAATGTCGCGGAGGTACCCACGCAGATCAGGCGCTCCGGCGCCAGATCAAAGCGGGCACGTAAGCGGCGGATCAGGAGCGACAGATCCGTACCTTGGGCGCCATCAAAGGTATGCAGCTCATCCACTACCAGATAACGGAGGGTGTCGGGCCCATTGTTTACCCACAGTTTCTGGTCCTGCGGGCGCATCAATAGGTAGTCGAGCATCTTGTAGTTGGTAAGCAGCACGTCGGGCGGATTCTGGCGTAGGGTTTCCTTATCCGTGATTACCTGGTCCGGTCCCATGGCCTTGACGCCGTGGCCATCACCGCCGACAAACAACCCAACACGCAGTCCCTTCAGTGACGGTTGATTATAAACTTCTTTGGCAAAACGCTTGGCCTGATCCGTCGCCAAAGCGTTCATCGGGTAAATGACAATGGCCTTAATCCCGGGCATACCAGCCTTCTGGCAGAAATCCAGCACCGGGTACATAAAGCACTCGGTCTTACCCGAACCAGTACCCGTCGCCACCAGTGTATTGACTGCTTTGCCATTCGCCGCAAGGCGCCGCCAAGCCTGCTCCTGGTGAGCATGAGGAGGGAATTCAGTCTTAAATCCAGAAAAGAAATCGCAGCCTGACTGACCACTCAGAAATGGCAAGCCAACGGTAACGTAAGGCCCTTTGATGAAAGCCTCGCCGTCCTGCTGCTCCTCAACCAGACGGCGGAACTCCCCCCGGAATGGTGCGGTTTCAGTCTCGAAACCAGTAATGATAAATTCGCGTAGTGCAGCGGATACTTCGCTGGCCAACAAGCCGGGAATCATGAAACGTCCTTATCATCTGGGACTGAGCAAATGCCCTGCTGAATTTACCTTGCAGCGCCCTCAGCCGCGCAGCCAGCCCCCTAATATAAAAATTTTACCTTAGGCAAACCAACACATCTCCGCTCAAGCGCCTGCACCGCTTGGCGCGTGATTACACGCATCCAGCGCTCTCCTCAAAAATGGCCCAAGCCACCCGGTAGTCTTCTTCCCGATCAGGTTTAAAGAACGGGGCGTGGTAAGTGATGGTGGTTTCCCAGGGACCACCAGGCAGGGTGTCGTCCTGATAGGTTTTGCGTACAACGCCTTGGGTCAAGTGCTGGATATCGTCCCAGCCGAGGGCAATGCCGTAAACGTTTAAGTCCGCGGACTCGACCGAGTAGTGGGTGCCTTCGGCCAAATCACTTTTACGGGCTTTTCTAGGCAAGCCGACACCGACCAATCCTTTGCTGGGCGTGAAGACGATGCGGCCGGTCTGGTCATACCAGGTATCAGCTTCGTACTGGCGCATGACCGGAAACTGAACCCGGTAGATGGTGAGCAGTTCATCTAGGGTTAACCCTAGGGCTTGAGCAACGAGGACGTCAATTTCTATCAAGGCCTGACGGCGCGGATAGTCGCTGCGCAGAGCGTTGTGACGTTGCCAGTCCGGGGTTAGCTTGGCAAAAAAATCTTCTGGCAGCGCAACGATAGGCTCGCGAATAGCCCAGCGCTGAAGACGGAAGCTGTCTTGCCAGTTGGATTGCCAGAGATCGCGGTAGGGGCTAGTTAAGCAGTTTAGGCATAGAGTTAAAATTCGTCCATGATTAATTATCTTAAAAGTCTCCAGTACTGGGAACGTTTTGATTAAGTCTCCACGACAATCACTACGCCCAGTTGTTTTCACATAAAAATCGAGAGGCAGCGAATTAAAAACCCCTGCAAAGTCAATCAAACTACTGCTTTCAGCAAAAGCAGAGCTAACTGCACCGTCAATATTTGCAACGCCTTTAGGAATGATAGCTCCTGCAGCAGTTCGCTCGCCTGAAATACTAAGGGCGCGCCGATTAACAAACCGATAATATTCCGTTACCAAATGTTTTTGCTGTTCGCCCTCATCCACCCAAGCTACACGCGGGGTTCGGTCGCGATAAGTGGCCGCGTCACACACAGGCACATAGTTGGTGCGTGGCAGATAGTCATCCGGCATGTTTACCAGATCAATGGCATCATAGTCTTTGTTACTTTTACATCCTGGCCGAGGGCTTTTGAAAAATGGATTACCAATAAAAAAATGGGGACCAGAGAGAACCCACTGCTCTGAATTTTTAGCAAACTGAGTTTGCCGCCTAATAATTCCATCCTTCTGCGCTTGAGTTTCATCAAAATGAACATCTACAGTGCGAATAGTACTACCCAAGGCTCTTACATTTTTCTGAACCGAACTAAATCTTTCAAGGACGCTAATTAACTGCTGAGCGTGCAACGCCGGCAGACGAGCCTCCAGAGCGTCGGTTCCAGCCTCGTCATAGAGTTGAGAAAAGAGCGCCAGCTCATGCTGGCCGATTTCGATAATTCGATCACGGTGACCAGCGAATCCCCAAATCTGTTTTACCCGACCATCTGGCAATTCCGCCTCTTCCTTAATGCCTGGCACCGGCCCCTGACCGTCATGAACAAATGAATAATCAACTGTTTGGGGTATAAACAGGTTGGATATATTGTAAAAGCTCACCTCTCTGGGCGGACCATATATATTTTGACTGTAACGTGTATGATTATCCACCTCGGCAAAAAGTTTTACCTCGTTGGCATACTGAAAGTGTGCACGCAAGCGCTGATACACCTCTCGCCGAAACCCTCCACCCTTAGGATCATCATAAATACCTTCCGGATGCAAAAAGCCACTGACGCCCTGCCCGTTCGAATTGGCCCATGCCAGCGGCAAAAAGCACTTGTATAGGTTGGCTTTTTGCCCAGCCAAACTTGGATAGTTTTGGGTAGCGGTGAGAAAGTTTTGGCTGCCTTCTGCTTCTGCCAGCTCGGCCTGCCAGGCCTGCTCCAATTGCGGGCTGCGTGCAAACGCAGCTTCGCGCTCTTCCGTCAGTTGCTTCGCGCTAAGCCCGTGCAATACAAAAGCCGGGTTGTAATCTCCGAGCACGCCGCCTTCCTTCCATTCCACTTTCCGCCAGGGCGGGTTCCCTAAGGTAATGTCAAAGCCGCCGCGCTTGGCGTAAATGTCGGCAAAGGACAGTTCCCAGTGGAAGAAGCGGAAATTTTCACCCAGCTCGTTGGCGATGGCCAAGGTATTGAAGAAGGGATTCTTAAACAGCTTCTCAAGGTTGAGTTCACCCTGCTGGGTGCTAACTTCGCGGACAGCTTGGGTTTCAGGGCGCAGTGATTGTTGGGGCTCGTCAGCCGCAAAAAGATCCTCGATCGGTTTGGCGAAGAGGTCTTCTCCTTTCGCTGGCTCAGCATTGAACAAGCCTTCTTGCATCGGGGCAAATTCAAAAGTGCCGGCGCTGTTGAGGATGGTGTTGAGGTCGAATAACCATTTTTGCCGGTCGGGCAGTTGCTCTGCCTTGTCCAGCGGCCAGAACCAGAGCGCGCACCAGTAATCCATGGCTAGTTTCAAGCGGCGGTAGGGCGAGGCGATGCGGGCATTAGTATTGAAGATGCCAGTGGTGTGCAGCTGGTCTTTTTCTTTGGTGCTGGTGTGGTGTTCGGCCATGCCCTGCTGGCCCCACAAGGGGTAACTATCCTCGGTGCGCCGGCGGTGCTGTTCCAGCATCTGGGTGTGTTCGCGCCATAGCCGATCTACTGCATCGCTGAGCGTTTGCAAAGTGCGAATTTCCTGTGCTTCGAAAGGAGCACAGAAGGTTTTTTTCCAGTCTTTGATTGCCTTGAAGGCATCCGAATGCAGCTGTTTGGCCACGCTATCGTTGTAGTCGACCATGCCAGGGTCGGGCAGCAGGAAGTGGTAAATTTCCCCTTCGTTTCGCCCCCCCTCGCCTGCCTGCTCCAGCAGGCTAAAGGGGTTAAGCCGGCGCGGGGCATGGTTGTACCAGAGTTTGTCCTTGGCTTGCTTCTTAAGTGTGCTGGCGGGGTAGACCTCGCGGCGAGCACCAATCAAGCTATTGCCGGTGAACAGCTGGTAGCCGAACCAGGGTACGTTGTGACCACCGCTAAGCGCGTTAAGCCAGAGGGAGACTTCCGCCAGTTCAACAGCGATAGGGTTGAGGTCAACACCGAACACGCTGTGGTCGGCGATGTGCATTTTTACCCGCTGCAGTTCGTGCTGGTAGTCCTCGTGGGGAATCCGCTGGCCCAGTTCCTGTTGTTTGCGCGTGAGGTAGGCCTCAGCGAGCTGGTTGACGGCTTCGTTCAAGAAGGCCGCACTGCCCATAGCAGGTTCGCATACCGTCAGTTTGAGGATGTCGTCGGCGGTGACATCGCTTGTCAGTCGCTCCTTGAGGGTGTACTTCACCAGGCTTTTGGTGAGCACTTCCGGGGTGTAGTAGCTAGCGGATTTTTCGCGATCGCGCCCGGCCATCCGGTAGATGAATTTGCCTTTGGGGTGGACACGCAGCTTTCTCTTTTTGTCCTCGATGTCGTAAACCCATTCGCTGTCTTCGTCGAATTCGTTCAGCTGGCTTTGCGTGACGAAGAACCCGGTTTCCAGTTCATCAGGGTTGATGTTTTGGCCTTTGGCGGCGACTTCGTAGAGGTCCTCAGTGGCGAAGAAACCACGGTAACTGAGCAGCGCCTCATACACGGCACCGAGCTGGTTGATACCGAGCTGGGTGTAGCTGACACGACCACGACGCTTACGGCCCTTCTGAGGCCGGGTCAAGGACATGCTCTGGATCACTCGCTGCAGGGTTTCGTTGCTGAAGGTGACGCGATTCAGCAACGGAGTGTTAGCCGGGTCAAACAGGTGGCTGTCCAGGCCCTGCAGGGTGAAGCCGTTGGCGGTGCTTTCGTGCAACTGGTCGAGTTGGCGGTTGAGCTCGTGGCCGTTGTAGATCAGGCCGAACATGCGCTGCAGGCTGTGGTGAAAATACTGACCGCGACGGCTTTCTTCGGTAGTCAAGCGAACACTTTCCAGATCGCGCAGGCTTTCCAGACTGTAGCCTTGGCGCCAGGCATCGTGCTGGTGCGGCAGGTAGCCGAGCTCTGGCCGAGCTTCGATATAGAACAAGAAAAGAATGCGGTACATGGTGCGCAGGCATTCGCTGGACAACTGATCAGGGTCCAGCGCATTGCTGCCACTGTATATGCCCTCTTTGCGGTCTCGGGCCTGCTCGACCAGTTGCGCGGCCGCTTCGTTACCGAGCAACTCAATAGCGTGGCGCAGGGCATATTTCAGATCATCGGAAACGGCAAAAGCGTGTTTGTGACTGTTTTCATCCAGGCTGTCGAGTCGACTCTGGCCATCATCCGGCACCAGGCTTTCTCGGTGCAGCAGTACCGCGGTGGCCTTGAGCGTGCGGTCGTCTCGACGTCCAAGAATCTCTTCCCAGTCAAAACGCAGCATGCGATTCTGCGACCACTTGTAGCGGTCAATCAGAATGCCCTGGCGGTCGCTGAGCAGCAGTACCCAACGCGGCGGCTGCTCGTTAAACGGGCTAGATTGGCGAAACACCACTTCATTGAGGATGCGGTACCAGTCAGTATTGCTCAATTTGTCGTGGTGTGGACCAGAGCCGAAGAACTGGTCACGGTGCAGTTGCAGCGACAGCGGATCTTCGCCCTCGCTATTAGCATCCAGTGCACCCAACACCCATAGCTGGTCACCTAGCACACTGAGCACTGGCAGCTCCATATTGGCGGCAACCTCACGGTTGCCGGGCTGATAGGGAATACCCAGCGCAACAAGCAAGTCGCGGTAGAACTCACGCTGCAGACGGATGCGCTCACTAGCGCTGCGTTCAGTCTTGAGCTTGTGGCGCAGGGCAAAATAGCCCTGATTCAGGTTGCGCAGAGCGCGCTGCGGGGTGACGAAACCTTCGCCCTGCTCTTCCCGGATGTCCCACTCTTTGATGGTCTCAGCCAGGTCGCCCTGGAATACCTCTGCAAGGTAATGGGCGCTAAAAAACTCGTTATCGTTGCTCAACCCAATAAAGGTGGCCACGCTGTCCTGTAACGACATCTAACTTCTACTCCTTCACCTGAGCCCGACTGCTCAGTCTGTGGCCCTGGTAAATACGGCAAGAATCTGAATAAACGGCACAGGTTCTATGGTGTGAGTGTCTTGCACCCAGGTCTGGTATTCGGCAAACACCTTTTCAATCCGGTTCAGACGTTCTTCTTTGCGAGCGGCCTTGAAATGCTCCGCCTGACTGGAACCTTCCAGTTGCAGATCGAGCTGCAGGACCTGACGCCCCTTAAGCGTCTTGAGCTCGGCCAGCTGATGCTCTAGCTGCGGGCGGTGTGTGGTGATGTAATCCTGTTGCAGCTGCTGCATCTGCTTTCGGGCAGCGGTAATCACTGCCGGCCGCAGACGTTCTAGCTGAACGATAGCCAGCGGCTGAGCGCGGTTAGGCAAGCGGTTGTCCAGCTGCAGGCGCTGCAACCACGCTTCGGCAGGCTCGATGCCCGTGACCGCGTCGTTACGGATCCTGATGGCGAACCACCTCCAGATCACTGGGTGGGCCTTGCGGTTGGGAATCAGGCCACTGACCAGGAATACGCTCTCGTCGGGTTGCATTAGCTGGGTGACCCGGTCGATATCCGGCAGCGCCAGTACTGGCGCACTGTGCCGAGCCACTTGGGCCAGCAGCTTGTCTTGCAGCCATTGGATCGCCGGATGTTGGGGCCAGAGGTAGTGCAGCTTGGGCCAGGCGTTCTCGTCCTGACGACTACGGCGAATTTCTTCGGCAAAACGCTGCTTGTCAGCGGTAAGCACCAGGCTGCCATCTTCCGGGCGGATTTCCGGGGGTAGGAAGCGGAAACGGTAGTCCAGGTCGTCCGGAGGTGTCAGGGTGATGGTTTCACGCTCATTGTTGGCCGTGAAGTTGACCTGGCGGCGCTCACGGTTGATGGCTTCCAGCGCCTGACGAGCGAACTCATAGTCACTGGGGAACAAGCTGAAGCCGTCGACGGTGAACTGCTCTACCTGCTCAGGAGTTTTTGACTGCACGGCCTCGGGGTTGAGAAACAGCGCAAGCAGATCGTCGCCTTCATTACTGTCATCGGCTTGGTATTGCTGATCAAACGATTGTGCGTCGATGCCAGTGGCCATGGCCTGCATGGTCAACGCTTCTTCAGCGTCCGCATCGTGGACCTTCATGAAAGTGGCTGGGTCACCGATGTTACGGTAGGCCTGATCGTCCTTCTCCTTGAGGATTTCCAGTATGCGCTGGTCGCCCTTGACCGTCGGGTTGCTGCTCTGGGCAATCAGGTAGGTGATGATCGGCGTCTGCTCTTGGCCGTAGCGGTCAACCCGACCGTTGCGCTGCTGGAACACCATCAGCGACCAGGGCAGATCAAAATGCACCAGACGATGAGACAGGTAGTGCAGATTGATACCCTCACTAGCCACATCCGAACACAGCAATACACGCAGCTTGCTTTCCGGCTTGCCGAAGGCTTCGACGATGGATTGCTGCTCTATGTCGCTCATGCCGCCATGCAGTATCTGGATGGCATCGTCCTTAAGTTTGAGATCCTGCTGCAATTGGGCCTGCAGCCAGTTGAGCGTTTCGATCCGTTCACTGAAGATCACTAAGCGGTCGTCGGTGTCGCTCTTCTTCCAGCCAAAGTCCTTACTGTTCAGCAGGCAGAGAAATTCCCGATATTTGCTGAAGCTGGTCGGGGTGATGTTGCGCAAGGCGTGCTGAAGGCTGTGAAGCGCTTCAATTTCAGCCTGCTCGTCGGTGCTGGCACCCTTACCCTGCAACTTGGCAATGCGCTGCTTGACCGATATCTCGGCGGCAGCCGGCGAGCTAAACATGGCTTTCTGCAGGCCGATACGCACTAACTGGCCGTTGCTGGTCGCACTATGCTCGCCACGGTATGTGAAGGGCACATCAAGCAGAGCCTGGTAAGCACCCTCCTCCTCCAGCGAGGCGTACAGGAAGATGTCCTTGACTACTCGCTCCTTGAACTCCTGCTTTACCTGGTCGCGGATGTCCTTCTTGAAGCGACGGATGACCAGCCCCTTATCGCGGAAGTCCTCCTTGGCGTAGTCGTCCGGATCGGAAATGGCAGTCGGATCAAGCATGTTCATCAGGCTGGCGAAGCTGCGCGCCTTGCCGTCATGCGGCGTGGCCGAGAGCATGATTAGCGTATCGGAGCGGCCAGCCAGCAGTTGCGCAAGCTTGGCACGCTGCGAGCCACTGCTGCGCTCGGCGACGTTATGGGCCTCGTCGATGACAATAATGTCCCAGTAGGCCTCTTCCAGATGGCGGCGATACTCGTTGTCCTGCTTCAGCGTGTCGATAGAGATGATCGACTTATCGTAGTAGTAGAAAGGGTTGTGATTACCCGGTATGTGGTTGCGCACACGCTGCAGGCCGGCGGAGTCCAGCCGAGTCAGTGGGATGGTGAATCGGTTCCACATCTCCTTCTGGAACTGGGTCATCATGCTTTTCAGCGTCAGCACCAGAATGCGCTTACCGCGGCCCCGGCGGATCAGCTCAGTCATCAGGATGCCGGCTTCCAGAGTCTTTCCCAGACCTACTGAGTCGGCAATAAGGATTCTCTGGCGATTCTGCTGGAGCGCCTGCAACGCGGGATCGAGCTGATAAGGCACCGTATCCATCGCTGCCCGGTGCCCCAGATGAATCTTGCTATCTGCTGGAGTGATCTGCCGCAACTGGGTTTCGATGAACAACCGACTCTTCTCAAACCCGGGGGTGGTGTCCTGCTCGAAGCAGGTCTCTGCAGGATCCAGAATACGGATCACGTCAGCCTGCTCCTCTAGCCGCGAGAGAAACTGCGCACTCTTGCCATTGACCAGCTCGGATAACCCGTCAACCGTGAGGATGTAACCACCGTCATCGCAGGGATCAGCTCGGCGCACTACCCATTCGCAGTCACGGATAACGACGCGAGCGCCTGGAGCATAAAGACTTTGCATTGAACATTCCTGTAACAGACACGACCCCAACATCCGGTGCCATGTGGCGTCAACGATAATGGCCCGATGATGCGACAGATCCACCGGTGAGGTGAAGCCTTAAATGGATATTTGGCTGACCGGATGAACATGCGGCGACAGACAGCCAACCATCGCTCACCAATTCCGAATGTAACGTTGTGAGCTGGTGACCGCTGTCATGCACTCCACGCTACTCAACCGCAAAACGCCTTTGGTAGTGGCGCTGCATTGCTGCCTGCATGGCTGCCTGATGCTCAGCCGCCCTTGCATCACCCCATTCGTCGTTCGAATAGATCAAGTCCATTTTCAAAGAGTCTGGCCGCTTCTCAAGGGCTCGCTTGTTGAGGAATCGCTGGCGCTTTTCGTTGTACGGCAAATTGCTGTACTCGGAGTTGATGCTGCGCGAGACCAGCGCCAGATTGCCAAAGCGGTTCAGCCAGGCGCTGGTGACCTTATTGGTATCGGTCGCTTGTGGATTCTGCGGCGAAATATGCTCCACCGAGTTCTTGGCTGTGAAGCGGAAGTTGCCCCATGCATCATGATCACGATGCTGCTCATGCCAGAGCACAAAGTCCAGCTTGTAGAACCAGTAATGGGCAAAGTCGACGCCGTAATCGCAGGGCAACACTGCCTCGAATTGAAGCGCAGCGGCGGTACGCCAGGGCTCATTCATGAATGCCCGCGTGCGCACTACCAAGGGATCGCTCGTCACTTCCCCGAGCAATTGGTTATCCAAATGGCACAGGAAGCCGTAGTAGCGCTCAACCTCCTCCACGCTGCCACGCACGGTTTGCGCATGCTTGTGGATGAAATAGAGGAACGGAGTCAACCAATAATGGGTGGTGATCTCCTGGGAGTGGTAGAGCATGCTCTGCAGTAACGACATGCCTTGTTTCAGATCATTGTCACGGCTGCGATTGATGTAACGCTTGTCATCATTGGCAGAGATCGAGGTGTGGCAAATTTGATGAACCTCGTCATCCCCCTGATCGACCCACTTGATGACGTATTCATCCCAAAGCACCCGCATACGCCAAAGCAGGTCGATGAACCCTTGTGCCCTCGCGGTACGCTGCGCGGGCTCCGCCGGCTGCAGTAAATGGGCCTCGAACAAGGTAAGCAGGTGCCGATCCAGCACGCGGGGCAGATCCGGCTGCCCTTGCTCTTTCAACCAGATGCGCAGCACATGCAGAAGGAACAAAGGGAAGCCAATAATACTGCGCGCCCATGGTGCCTCCCCTTCGTCCATCGCGATGGTCGCGGATCCATTGTCAAACTTGGGAACTGCGCCGTTGACAATGTTCTCCAAGGTCAGCCGTTCAGCAGATTCCACCTGTGCAGCCTCGGCTCTTCGCGACAGCAGCCCGTGCACAGCTACTGCGTGAAGCAACTGCCCTTTGCTATAGAGATCACCCAAACGGTGAGCCTCCAGCTGTGTATCCTGGCAGAGATTACGTTCGACAAAGCCACTCATGTCGGCACAAGCGTTCCACAAAGCTGCGTAACGGGAACGACTTTCGGCGGGGATGTCGCGCAGTAGCCTTGCCTTGAGAATTTCGTGATGCTGAAGCTGGATCCCGCGGTTGTTGATGACCTCAAACAACTTGTTCAAGTCCATCCCCTCAGGCACCTGTGTGAGCACGAGAGAAACCTTGCGGTAAACGAAGGAAGCCAGCTCCTTGAGGTATTCGTCATCCACAGGCTTGCCATCCGCACGCTTGTAGGTCTGCTTGAAAGAGGCCATCAGTTGCTGAGCTTCTCTCATGCTTTGAGTATCCGGGATCTCTGGGCTTGCTCCACTTTTGCCAGGCATCATGCTGGCAAGGAAGGTGTTCACCTGCTCGCGTATCGAGAAATGCAGGCGTGGAATCACGCTGTCCTTCAGCACTACCCTGCTGAAGTCGCCCATCACTTGGTTCCATATGGCGACCGTGCTGAGCATCCAAAGCGTCGTGAAGCGCTGCTGTCCATCGATCAGGTCGAAGCGGCGCAGCCCGTTTAGGCGATCTTGCTCAGAGGGTTTTTCAAACAGCAGGGCACCCCCCAGAAAAAACTGGTCTTCGCCCCGATCAAAGGCATTCGCCATATCGGTCAGCAATGTCTTGATCTGATCATCACCCCAGACATACAGGCGCTGGTAGATAGGCACGTTGAAGCACCAGGCCGCGTCGTCTTGATGAACCAACTGTTCCAAGGTGAAGAGACGGGAATCAATACTCATGGCGATGTTCCTGGCAAGTCTTCAAGTACGCTTCGAGCCATAGCGATTTACCCGCAAGGGTCGAGGATTCGGAGTCCAGCTGCCCTTGATAGAAATCCAGGACCGCCCTCTTGTATCGCCCCTGCACCCCATGCCCTGCTGATACCGTTTCGTTAGCATACGAAGACGTCACCGCTTGTTGTCGGTGCTGAAGGAAATCCAGCACTTGCTTTGGGTGGTAACTCTGGGCAATCACATCCAATAGGTTCAGCTCGGCCAGCCTGAAGAAATTGGCCGCGGTTTCCTGCTTGACCTGTTTTTTCTCCAGGCGAATCGCGCCCAGCAAAAACTCCAAGCGCAGGGCAAAAGCGGTCAGTTGTTCAACGTCGAACTGATCGACATACATCAGGCTACAGAGCATGAAGATCTCGCGCAGGTACTCCTGGTTACTACGCAGCAGCTGTTTATAAATCGTGCGGAAGATACTGACCTGCGGACAAGGCGCAGGATCATTCATTAGCCGTTGCAGCAACGCTGCGTACTTGTCTGCGTATAGAAAGAACCCAACGCCTTCATGGATAGGCTGACGCAACGCCATAGGCAGGCTTGCAGGATTTTGCCCGACTCGCAGCTGGCTACCCTGCAGCACATAATCACCATTTCCCGCCAGCGTCATGCAGGACGCTAGCCGATTGTGCCGGGTCGCGTAGAGCGGCACGCTGTCAATACGGCTACGGCTGTCGGCGGCGTGGGGCCAAGTGTCGCGCTGGAATTCTGCCAGGAGCGGTTCGTGCTTCCCCGCAGGCGTGTGCGATCCGCGCCAACGCCGCGCACGCCAGAGAAAACGATTGAATAAGTTAGGGGCGAAGTCCTGACCTGGGCTCAGCACCGCCGGGTGGCGTTGCAGCCTCTCCCAGCGCTCTGCACAGTCCCTCTGAAGTGCAGCCTTGAGTTCAGTCTTCCCCTGCGCGTAGTCGATCGCACGCAGGTGATAGGCCTTGAGCAGGTCAGTGGCCTCCAAGCGCACCCCGCGGTTGTTCTGGGTGTCGAAGAAGGTGAAAGCGAGGTCAGTGCTGTCCACCTCGATCACTGTCAGCCGCAGCCTTTCGATGGTCTGCGGCGCAATCGCCTCCATTTGCTTCAATGCCTGCAACCCTTCAGCAATATGTCGCGCGGATTGGCCCGAATAGCTGAGTGCCTGCCCCACCGGCAGCTTACCGGTAGAGCGATGGTACAACAGCGACAGCGCGGTGATGCGCTGCTGACCATCGATGATGAACCGCTTCGACTGGCTTGCGTCGCGATGCAGTAGTACACCACCCATGTAGTAAGGCAGGGTGGTATCCGCCTGTGCTGCATATGTTGCTAGGTCATTGAACAGTTGCGTCAGCTTGTCTGGCCCCCAGACGAAACCACGCTGATAGCTGTCCAATGCCAACGGCCAATCGCTTGCATTGAGTAATTCTGCGAAAGACTGAGTACTGACCCACACAAGCGAACTCGGCTTGGCGGGTAGAATTTCCCGAATCAATTTTCGTCCCACCGTTTACGCAGCGTCCTGATCAGCGCGTTTCCTCGCAACGCGCGGCCGTCTGGCCCACAGAGTGCGACAGAGCCTTCCGGTAACCCGAAGACTTCTTCGATCCTTGCCCGGATGGTGCTCACTTTCGCATCCGAGCGCGCTGCCCGATAGCGAGCCGCCTTCCGGTTTCCGATAACGACCGTTGAGTCTACTTCCAGGTCATCCGTAGCCTCCAGGTCCTCGGTATCCCAGGTCTCTTCCGCGTCATCCTCCTCGATCAGCTCGCCATCGTCGTCGGCCTCTTCAGCCTCGTCTACTTCAGCGGTTAGGTCAGCCAACGTCTGGGCATGGGAGTACCATGTGCTGGCATCCTCTTGTTCCCACACTAAGCCATCCTGGACATGGAAGGTGCGCAGGGCTGCGGAAGACGGAACGTAATCACTGAATCGCGACTTCACGGCCGGCAAACGTTCAAAGCCAGCCCCCAAGGCACGCAGCACTTTTTCTGGGCCTGCGACCAGCAAAAACTCAGACCAGCACGGCTCGCGAAAATTGACGCTGACAGTACCGTACATGTAGAGAGTCGCCCGCAGTGAAGCATCTTGCTCTGCCAATTGGGTGAGTACCTGCATCACAGTGCGGTAGATGCTGAAACCTGCGTCCTCAATGGACTGCGAATCGACCTCGACTGTGGGTAAGGGCGATTTATGGTTGACGAACGCGAGCTCCGTTACCGATTTCTTGATCATTGCTTTCATTCCTTGAGCGGGACCTTGGGTGGGCGTCACGAAGTGATTTTTCAGAATTGCAAACTCTGGGATGAGCCTTGTCTGACAACGAAAACTGTCAGAACCTGTACTCAACACTGGCCCTGGAGATTCTTTCAGTAAAAATAATTCGCCTCGCCCTTCTTATCGAGACCGACAAGTACGCTTTGATCAATTCGACAAGCCGTTGGCGGTTCGTTTGGCCCCCAGTGTCGGCAATAATATCGCCCTTCATTCACCGCCCCCCCCTCTTCGGTAAAGACTTCGATCACCGCATTCCAGAGGGAAACCCGTGGTGCCTCACTGGTGGGATCGAGACACAGCAAATGAGTGATCTGCAATTCGTCGTCATCATCAGCCTGGTACCCCTGATAACCGATAACAAGCAACCAGTGCCCTGTCTGCCCTCCTTCCCACTCAACACCGACAATTGGTATTTTACGGTAGTCGACCGCATCAGCGATGTTCCGGATAGTGATTTTACGACGTGGTGCGGCTTCAAGAACATCGGTGAGAACACCGACGCGCTTGAATACATCAACCAACCAGCTCACATCAAAATCGTCGGTACCTTCTGAGACCAGAGCACCAAACACCATCAGGTTTTCGCGAAAGCGGCCAAGACGCGTACGGCCATCAGCTCTATCGAGAGAACACGCCTGCTCTCGGGACATGACCCCTAGCATGATCAAAGTCATCACCACACAATAGGGCCCGCAGGCGCCGTCCATTTCGCCTTGGCGCAAATGGACATAATCATGTGCGTGGGGATGAGCACAAGTGACCGGGCCATTGGGCGAAACCGATAGCCATGGACTTACGAACATTCGATTCATACAACATCATTCCTTTGCTAATAAACGACAGTCACTTGATTCAAGCGGTCGCAGCTAGATCATACGACTCCCACCGTTATGACCAACAAATCCACACATCACGCTCAGCAAGCTGGTCAGAAAATTCCAAACAGCTTCGATTTAACAACCATTACGGACGGGGTAAGGCAGCGGGCAAAAAAATTGTCTTGCTCCGCATATTTCACAAACAACCGGTCGAGTTCAGCATCGACACGTTCAAAGCCTTCATCAAGCCAACCGATCAAGGTCGTTTTCAGGGTCAAGACAATTTTTGCCGCCTCATAGAACGCACCCACCTTGCGCATCAGGCTGTCGGATTCAAACCCGTCTTCAATCTCTTTAAAGCGTCTTTCCATCTCGCCTTGGAAGTCGTCGAACACGCGTGTAACTGCATCTTCCAACTCATTGCTGGTTTCCCAGTCGCCCACGAAGCCAAAGGACGCCAGGTAGTCATCAAAGCCTCGCAAGTCGGCAAACACCTCTTCGAAGTCCGGCGCCTCGATCTCCTTGTCCAGATCAAGGTCGGCGAGCTTAAACAGCCCGAGATCTGCCTTTTCAATCTTGCCGACCACGTTATTGCGCATTTCCTTGAGCACACGCTTAAACTCCAGGCAGCTCATTGCTGCCAGACGTTTGCTCAAGAAGGCATGCGACTGTTCCAGGTACAGCGAGAGTACGTCTTCCCGACCAAAAGCTTGCGTCGACTGCCCACCGCGTTTGCGCACCGACACCGAACATAGCGGTGTCACCGACACACCAGCGCACTCGTTTTTAATTTCCCGCGCCAAGGCTTGGACTTTGTCGCCCGCCACATCGGCATTCGTTAAGATAACTTGCAGGGGAATCCGGGCATCTTCGCCAATGCGCTTGATCAGGTTTCGATCAACCGGTTCCAGACGAGCCGAGCTTGCGTTGATGACATAAAAAGCCCCATGTATCCAAGTTTCTGGTTCCATGGGGCGTTCGCGCCGCTGCTGCATGAAGCGGTCAAACTGCTCGAGCCATCGTTCGTAGTTGTCGGCTTCAAGCCCCACGCTGTCGTAGACATTCAGTAAGTGCCCATTGTGGGCAAAGGTGTGCGACTGAAAGTTTTTTTCCCACGTGGTAACAGGCTTACCACTTCCGGTTTCAAATAAACCAGGCCTGTCAAACAAATAATTACAGAAGCTGCTTTTTCCTACGCCACTTTTGCCCAACACGATGAGATTGATCGCAAACTGATCCATGTGTTTCATAATCCTTAAAAGCTGTTGTCGGAGGCTGGCCCGGCAGAAGACACAACTACCTAACGTTCACCAGGGCCCTTCAGCATGCATCCGTCAGGATCAGGCTTTGCTGGCCTTCCACTTGGAGAGCCCTGCACTGAACGCCTGCATGAACAATTCGCTGGAAAGTAATTTGGTCCAATCCGGCGATTTGCCAGTTTTCAGGTAGCCATCAATGGCGCGTTCATAGACCTCGACCAGGGCTAGCCCCAGCCCACCGGTGATCGCCCCCGCCACTCCAGCGTTGATGACCTGCCCTAGCACCGGTATGAATTTGGTCAGGCTGGCTGCCAACTGGCGCCCCATCAAGCTCAAAATCTGACCTTTAAGCATACTGACGGCGATCTCACCCATCGAGTTGAAGCCGTAGAGCTTGGCCAGGGAGGCGGCCATGGCGATCTGCTGCGGCACAATGAGCAGCGCATCCGACATTGGAACGGGATTAAGCCCGGCACTGGCGGCAGTAGTGGCGCTGTAGGTCATGATAATGGTCATGGCTTCGCTGCGCTTGGCAGGTAGAGAGGCAATCTGCGCAGCAACGAACGACTGCCGCAGGGCATCATCCTTGAGCGAGTTGCTCGACCAGCTGATCAACTTCTCAAGATCCAGTTTCAGCTCTGGGTCATTGGTAGAATTGTTGGCGCATGTTTCGAACACTTCACAACTCACGCCGTTTTCGCGCAACACTTTACGAAATGCCTGAGAGGTCTCACCGTTACCTTCATCATCTACTGGTTCGGCATCGCATTGGGTAAGGACCACGGCCAACGGAATGTCCAGCTCGCCAGTGATCAAGCGCAGGTTTTCCAAGTCAAAATCAGTAATGCGGTGGTTAGCAACCGACAGGCAGTACCAGATCAGGTGGACCTGTTCATTCAACGCTTGGTGTTTGCGTTCCTTGATTTCAGGAATGATCTTATCCCGAAAATTCCCTGCCGACGCCTTGCCCTCAGTCACTTCATAGCCTTCGGTATCGAAGATGACTAACGGTACATTGGGATCTTCATAGCGATGACAGCCACGGGTGATCGGCTTCCCGGTGCCTACTTTGGCAATCGTTTGACCAAATATATGGTTGATTAGACTGCTTTTGCCAACCCCAGTGCCGCCGACGATCATCAGATTCGGCCGTTTGACCTGAGCCAACTCATTGTCAAACTGATCTTCAAAACGCGTTTCCATAGTTGCCATGCCTTTCGTCTCCGTCACTTCACCTAGAACGCGCCAGCCTGCTGCACAGGGCAGCGGCGAGCGGAAAATACATGCCGAAATGTCACCAGTAATGCCATATTGCCATGATTTATCACTACTGCGTCAGCTTCCTCTACAGCGTTCCCTGCCGTGCCATAACCTCCGCCACAGCAGCCTCCAGCCACCGCGCCACACGCACCTTCAAATCAGTACTACCGCACCGCGGGCACACAACGAGCCATTCCCCCGGCCGCAATGCATCACTACGCGGGGCGATGGTCTTCTTCCAGTTGCAGTCTTCACACACCAGCGTGAAGGGCTTTGGTTTTATCGGCATGAATGCCTACTCCTGTAGAACGCTGCCAAGGATTAGTCCGCAACCGGCACCAACGCCTGCAGCAACTCCAACTTGCGCTGCAACTGCGCCACATGCTCCCGCTCTGCGCGCAACGCCGACCGCAGCTCGCGGTTTTCCATTTCCCAAATCTGCAGCCAGCGCAGGTCCCTCCGGCAGTGCTCGACCTTTTTCCCAAGCTCGCCGAGTTTCAAAGCCTGCTGAATCAGCACCAGCAGGATGATCCCCATCGCCACCAAGGCCCCTGTCGCAACCACTTCCGACATAGTCATGCTCATATCCTTTGCTGCCCCCGATGTATTCCGAAGACAAGCCGAAGATATGTAATGCAAAACTACACGTCTAGAATGTAGACTTATACAGGTAAAGTAATCGCCCACATGGAGAGGGTATGAAACGCAAGCAATCCATCGAGCAGGTACGCTGGGACCTGGCACTTCGCTATCGTTTGATCGAGACTGTGTCCTGGTGGGAGGGCCGGCTGACCACGGGGCACCTGATGCAGAGCTTTGGCATCAGCCGCCAGCAAGCCTCTAAAGACATCAACACCTACATCAGCGAGCATGCGTCCAGAAACTTGACATATGACAAGCGGATTAAAGGCTATGTACCTACGCCGCACTTCAAACCACGCTTCATCGACCTAAGCGCCAGCGCCTACCTCGATATGCTTGCCCAGAACAATGAACGAGCCCCGCATATCGAAGGGCTGAAGCTGGCCTATGCGCATACATTGATGTTGCAAGTTCCCGATCGCAGCATTCAGCCTGAGGTGCTTCGGCCCCTTTTGCGGGCTTGCCGGGAAGGGTTGCGACTAGAGGTCGAATACGTTTCGCTGGCCAACCCCGAGCCTGAGATTCGCTTGATCGAACCGCACACTCTGATTCATACCGGCATGCGCTGGCACGTTCGGGCCTACTGCGAGAAAAACAGCGCTTACCGCGACTTCGTGCTCAGCCGCATTCGCGGCAAGCCAGACCTGCTGGATGGCAATGGCAACGGCATCGAAGGCGATACAGTATGGAACACTGAGGTATCGGTGATCCTGGAGCCTGACCCGCGGCTCGATGCCGCGCAGAAGGCGATCATAGAGGGTGACTACGGCATGCTGAATGGCCGGCTGGAGATCCCGAGCCGGCAAGCGCTGGTCAAGTATGTGCTGCAACGCTATCAAATCGACCCCAAGAACCTGGCCCCTAAGCCAGAAGCGCAGCAGGTCGTGATCGCCAACTTGAACGCGCTGAAACCTTGGCTCTACGACTGATTCAACGCGCTCGTTGCATCCCATAGCCACGAAAACCAGGAAGAAACACACACTCATGACAGCCGTATCTCCGCCCACAACCATCCCGCAAAGCCCATCCCCCGCTTCACCGCCCGACTCCTCCGCCTCCAGCAGCCCCCGGCAAGCACTATTCAAACTCCTCGCCGATATCAAATGGTGGCTGCCGGTAGTTTCAACGCTTATCTCAATCTCACTCCTCACCAAGTACCTCTGGGTAATCCATCACCCCGAGTTGATCCTGAGTTCGTTAGGTAACCCTTCGAACCTCGTCGCCTGGTTATTCTTCAGCCTGCTGATACTCGCGTCGCTGCTGCTCATCGTATCGGTGCCGTCTTTGGTCTTCACGTTGAGCATGTCTGTATGCACCGTCGACAGAGAGCTGGAAAAGAGGCTCGCCTTACGCTTTGGCCTCATCGTAGGCGGGGGGTACCTACTGCTATCGCTCAACCTGCTGGGGTCCCTCTTTGATCACACCATGGCCCCAGGCTACTTCTTCCCTATCGTCGTAGTCGCTGCAGCTTGTGCCGTGATAGTTCTGCTTCGCCGCGATGCGCCCCTGCACAACAAAGTACTGGAGCTGCCGCCTGGCCCCCGCAAACCCTCGCATCGCAAACTCTATTACACAGCCCTCGTTGGCTGGCTAGGTACGCTGCTAGCGTTTACTTCGGTGAGTGGGGTCATGCCCGCCCAGCTAGCCATCATGACGTGGCGAGGCGGAGAGAGCGACGAAGAGGCATTCGGGGCTATCGCTCTCTGCTTATTGATAATGTGCCTCTACCTAGCGCCAGTCCTCGTCTTTTATTTGACAAACGGGAATGCGATGCAGCGCACCGGCCGAGCCGCACTGGTGCTACTCGGGTGCATCTTCGTCAATTCCATGCTGTTGCCGGCCCTCTTGGACCTGTGGGTCTATTCCGCCGCCAATCTGATCAAAATCAGGGACAATACCGAGCTGAGCTATGTGTTGAACGAAAAGAATTATCCGAAGGAGGTATTCAGTAGCGACCCGTGGCAATTGGAGAGCTACGAGGGGCCGAATGGTTTGTACAGCGTCAGGGCGTTTCGTCTGTTCCGCTTCGGCGATACGTTGTTGATCTGTCCCGCTAGCTACCGAAATATCGCTTTGAAAGAAATCGACAGCTACGCACATCGCTGTATTGCGTTGTCCGAGGCCAAGGTGCATGTAGCCGCTCCTGTATTAAGCAAGGATGCCGCGACGGTAGCCAAGCCGAATTGATCCTGCCCCCATGCCTACCCACGTTCCGGTGTTGATCGAATACCGGAACGCAAGATATAAATCTGTCCCCTTTCATCGCTGACCTTGCAGATCGGCCCGTCGTCGTCACGCTTCCACGATGCCGTGACGCTGATGTTCTACCAGCCACTGAAGGTCGCCGGCAAAACCCTCGGCTGCCTCTGCGTCCCCATTGACAGGATGACCGAACGGTATTTTTCCAAGATGTGCTGAAGGCCTGTATGTCTTCAGCTAGCTGTCCGATTGGTGCCAAGGGCGCATGGATTACTGTGTTGGATATTTTCCGGTGCCAATCTGATAGCTGCCGCACAAAAAAGTGCTCAAAAAGCACCTTCCATCGGAATCCAGATCACGCTGCGTTCCAACTGGTATTCCAAGCAAGTTGACCCAGAAAATATTAACTAGAAAAAACAAATAGATACCGAATTGTTTCAAATTACCCCGGCCTAACTGCAGCGCACCTGCAGTCCAGACACCCGGTTCGGTCCGCATCAAAGACTTCCCCATCGTGACCGCGGCCCTTGAGTGCTCTCTACCGCAGCCGGCATTGGCAAAGAGTGACTACCTCGCCTGCACCTTAAACGCATCGTACGCCGCTAACGGCAAGCTGATCCCCTCACGAACCGCCCGAGCATAAGCTTGCTCTTTACTCTTGCCCGGCAGGTAAACCCCCAAGCCTTCAAGCCGCCTCATCTGCTCACCCAACCGTGAAGCAAAGCACTCATCCAACAACCTGGGAGCAATACCAATCACCAGCATCCCAGCCCCAGGCGTTTCGCTACCAGCACGAAAATCGCCTGCATCCAACGACCAATTGGCCCCCGTCACCCCCGCCGCAAGCACCTCAACCATCAACGCAATATTAGCCCCACGACCGCCCCCAAACGCCAGCAACGTCCCGCGCAATGCCTCCCGCGCACTGCGCGTTTCATTGCCTTGTGCATCAACCGCCCAGCCTGCCGGTATCGCCTCCCCCGCCTCAGCCGCCCGCAACAGGTTCACGTAGGCCGTGGCACTGCTGGCCTGGTCAATCGCCAGCAACCGCCCCGCTGCACTGGCGGCGGCAAATGCGATGGGGTTGGTGGAGTACAGCGGCCGGCGCTGCCCCGCCACGGTGAGCAGCGGTGGGCCATTGGTAAACGCCAACGCGACCAGCCCCTCGCGCGCCAGACGGCGGGTGTAATAACCCAACTCGCCACAGGTAAAGGCGTTGAGCTGCGCAAACAGGGCAATACCCAGTTGATGCGCATTGCTGCACAGCGCTGGGAAAGCGCGATCAAACCCCAGTTGCGCGATCCCTCGGCCCGCGTCGCAGCGGATCATGGCCGGCGCGACCTGGGTCACGATGGGCTCGGCAGCCGGGGCGATTCGGCCGGTGGCAAAGCCGCTGAGGTAGTCCGGCAAATGGCCGAAACCGAGTTCGTGTTGGCCATGGGCCTGGGCTGATACCGTGGCATCAGCAAGCGCCGAGGCCACGGCGTGGCTGGCGCCGTGGGCCAGGCAGAGCTGGTGGGCAAAGGCGGTGGCATCGGCCAGAGACAGGCGCTTTTCGGGTTTGTGATCGTCCATGGTGGCGTCGGTGTTCTCGTATTGTTGGTGTTCCGCAGCCTGAGAACCTGCAGGGGCGGCGTTAGCCGCTCCTGCAGGATTTGATGACCTTTACTGAATCATCCTCGGCTCACCCACTTTTGCAGCCTCGCGGTCCAGGCCAAACGAGGCGAGGATTTCTGCGATTTCGCCCGAGGCGTGCAAGGCCTGGATGTTCTTGCTCAGCGCCTCGCCCAAGGCTGCGTTGGCCTTGGTGTACGGGAAGGCGCTCTGCCCGGGCTCAAGCGTGGCCTTGACCCGTTGATCGGGCTCGGACACCTTGATGCTCTTGCCGGGGTAGCCGCCCTTCTGCTGCGAAGAAACGGCCACCGCGAAGCTGTCCGCGCCCACCTGGATGCGCCTGGACGCCAAGTCCTGGGCCATGGCCACGGGGTTTGGGTAGAGCACCAGGTTATCGCCAAAGGCCTTCTTCAAATCGTCCACCCACAGGTAGCCCTGCACGGTGCCGATACGCTTGCCATCCAGTTCGGAGATCTTGGTGTAACCCTCATCCGAAATAATGCCCATCACGTCCAGGTACAACGGTGCCGACAAGCCCAGCGCCTTGCTGCGCTCTGCCGTGCGGTACCAATCGCCGATGCCGACGTCGGCGCGCTTGGCCACCACCGCCTGCACGACGGCTGCAGTGTCCACCACCATGGTTTTGACTTTCAGGCATTCGCGTTCGGCGATGCGCTTGATGATCTCGCCATCCACGCCGCTCAACTGGTTGTTGGGCCCCGGTATCGAGTAGGGCGGGAACACATACGCCGCCACGGTCAGCACACCCGGGGTGATGGTTTCAAACTGGTTCGCGGGGGTGCATTCGGCCAGGGCGTACGGGGCGCCGGCCAAGGTCGAGCACAACAACATCCAACGGGTAAAACGTTTGAATGAGCGAGTCATGACGTCACCTTTGCAATAAGAGAGCAGCAGCCGAAATCGGCGCGAGTGGCATTTGTTGTTATGGCTGGCTGGGTGCCAGTCTTTTTTCCAGCGCTGCCACGCCCAAGGTCGCCGGGGCACAGACAGCGGCATACATCAAACCGGCCAGTATCAGCACCGGCATGTACTCGAACGTGGAGGAGCCAATGGAGGATGCCCGGCTGACAATTTCTGGCAGGGCGATGGTGAAACACAGCGACGAGGCCTGGAACATCATGATCGAGAACCCCAGCAGTGATGGCAGCGCCACCCGCAGGGCCTGAGGCAGGATCACAAAGCGCAGCGCGTCGAAGCGGTTGAGGCCGATCACTTCGGCGGCCTCGGTTTGCCCTGCGGCCACCGACTCGATGCCACCGCGAATGATTTCACTGGTGTAGGCCGCCGTGCAGTACGCCATGGCCAGCGCAGCGGCCCAGAACGAGGTCAGGGTCAGGTTGACGCTGGGCAGGCCAAAGTAGAAGTACTGCAGCAGGATCAACGCCGGTGCGCCCCGCCCCAGTTCCACCACAACGAGGGAGGGGTAACGCAGCCAGCGGTTCGGTGCCGAAACGCCCAGTGCCAGCAACAGCCCCAGCACAACGCCCAAGCCCAGGCTTACCGCCGTCACCTGCATCGACAGCACAAAGCCCTTCCACAACTCCGGCAACCATTGCGCCCACATCGTCAGCAGTTCGCTCATCGGGCAATCCTCTGTTTCAACGTGGCCGACAGCCAACGTGAGCACAGGGCCACCGGCACGCTGAGCACCAAGTACACCACCGCCGCCGCGCTGTAGACGCTCAGGCCCTGAAAAGTTTGCTGTGAAACCTGATAAGCCTGAAAGCTGATATCACCCACGCCAATGGTCGAGGCCACGGCCGAATCCTTCAGCAGGCCAATGGCGTAGGTGGCTGAGGTGGGAATGGCGATACGCACCAACTGCGGCAATACCACATCGAAAAACCGTTGCGGTGCCGACAGGTTAAGCGCGTAGGCGGCTTCGAACTGGCCGGCGGGAATTGCCGCGAACGCACCGCGGTACACCTCGGACATGTGCGCCGCGGTAATCAGCCCCAGGCCAACCACCGCTGCGGTAAACGGCGACAGGCTGACATAGCCGCCACCGATGCCGAAGAAGATGAAAAACAGCCAGACAATCGGGGGGATCGAGCGCAGGGTCAGTACCAGCAGGGCAGCCAGCACACTCAGCACCTTGACCCGGGACATGCGCAGGGCACAAATCGGAAACCCCAGCACTACGCCCACACAGAATGCGAGCACGGTAACGGCAATGGTCCAGGGGACGCCGTTCAACAGCATCATCAGGATGTCTTGCATCAGCGATTCCTCACGGCCTTGAGAAACTGCACCACCCGTTCATGCTGGGGCTCGCGCATTACCTGCTGGCTTGGCCCGTGCTCGATGATGCGCCCGTCAGCCATCACCACCACACGGTCAGACACGGTTTCGGCGAAGTGCATCTCGTGGGTCACCACAATCATCGACATGCCTTCGCTGGCCAG
>Ga0213827_1000400_pt1 | contig 37798 bp, 31 predicted proteins | sample MC6MC0898MG_FD_180669 | JGI IMG/M metagenome (GOLD analysis project Ga0213827, IMG submission 180669) | Enriched soil aggregate microbial communities from Iowa State University, Ames, United States - MC6-MC0898-MG | ecosystem: Environmental > Terrestrial > Soil > Unclassified | place: USA: Iowa...
CAGTGTTCAGGGTGGCCGGGGCAACGGCGCCGGCTTCGTATTCAGCGACAACCAGGATAGTCATTTAGATTACCTTCGCTTCGTTCTTCAGCTTCTCGACCAGTTCGGCCACCGACTTGACCTTGATGCCAGCGCTGCGGGCAGCCGGCGCTTCAACTTTCAGGGTTTTGTTGGTGGAGGCGAGGGAAACGCCCAGCGCGTCTGGAGTAACGGTCTCCAGCGGCTTCTTCTTGGCCTTCATGATGTTCGGCAGCGACGCATAGCGTGGCTCGTTCAGGCGCAGGTCGGTGGTGACGATGGCTGGCAGGTTCAGCGATACGGTCTGCAGGCCGCCATCGATTTCACGGGTGACGTTCAGCTTGTCGCCGGCGACTTCCACCTTGGAGGCGAAGGTGCCCTGGGCGTAGCCGGTCAGCGCAGCCAGCATCTGGCCGGTCTGGTTGTTGTCGCTGTCGATGGCCTGCTTGCCAAGGATGACCAGCTGCGGCTGCTCTTTGTCGACAACGGCTTTCAGCGCCTTGGCCACCGCCAGGGAGTTCAGCTCGTCAGCGGCTTCTACCAGGATGGCACGGTCGGCACCCAGGGCCAGGGCGGTACGCAGTTGCTCCTGGGCAGTGGTCGGGCCGACGGAAACGACGACGATCTCGGTCGCAACGCCTTTTTCCTTCAAGCGTACGGCCTCTTCCACGGCGATTTCGCAGAAGGGGTTCATGGACATCTTGACGTTAGCAAGGTCGACGCCGGAGTTGTCCGCCTTGACGCGAACCTTGACGTTGTAGTCGACCACTCGTTTGACAGCTACAAGAACCTTCATGGATTCCTCGTTACTCTCCGGTGAATAGATAGTCGCCTGGGGCTATGCCCGGCGATGCGCGTGGGTACAAGGGCACCTCTAAAAACGTGCCGGGGGGCGCAAACTTCAGCGTGACCAATCAGTCTTGTTCAGACCATTGCGGCAAATAGCTGCGGGTCATTTTCTGTGGTGGCGTGTAAACTCCACTACAAACCGTGATCTGGCCCGAAAGCCCTGCTCCACACCTGGTTTTTAGAGGTGTACCTGCGCCCGGCGATAAGCCTACGGCGAACGTAAAACCGCTCGTATCTTGACCGCAACACCCAATCCGGTCAATACGGCAAATCGGTCACCCTCCAGCCGCGTTCCTGTGATTTTACTGGCCTGCGGCAAATTCAAACAAACGTTTGTATTGGACCCGCCAAGTGGTGTAGATATAATGCGCGGCCAAGACAAAACGGTGTAGTCCGTCATTTGCGCAGCTACAGTTTCGCTCCCGTGATGAGCCACTGCGCGCAAACACCCATAAGACAAAGCAACAGCACGAGCCTTGATGAGTAGGAGAGAACCAGTGGAACGCGAATACATGGAATTCGACGTGGTCATCGTCGGCGCCGGCCCGGCAGGCCTGTCCGCCGCCTGCCGCCTGAAGCAGAAGGCCGCCGAAGCCGGTAGCGAAATCAGCGTCTGCGTGGTGGAAAAAGGCTCTGAAGTCGGCGCCCACATCCTCTCCGGCGCGGTGTTCGAACCCCGCGCCCTGAACGAACTCTTCCCCGACTGGAAAGAGCTCGGCGCACCGCTGAACACCGAAGTGAAGCGCGACGACATCTATGTGCTCAAGGATGCCGGCAGCGCCACCAAGGTGCCGGACCTGTTCGTGCCCAAGACCATGCACAACCATGGCAACTACATTATCTCGCTGGGCAACCTGTGCCGCTGGCTGGCCCAGCAGGCAGAGAACCTGGGCGTGGAAATCTACCCGGGCTTCGCCGCCCAGGAAGCGCTGTTCGACGACAACGGCGTGGTCCGCGGCATCGTCACCGGCGACCTGGGTGTCGACCGCGAAGGCAACCCGAAGGAAGGCCTGTACACCCCGGGCATGGAACTGCGTGCCAAGTACACCCTGTTTGCCGAAGGCTGCCGTGGCCACATCGGCAAGCAGCTGATCAAGCGCTTCAACCTCGACAGCGAGTCCGATGTCCAGCATTACGGCATCGGCCTGAAAGAAATCTGGGAGATCGACCCGGCCAAGCACGAGCAGGGGCTGGTGGTGCACACCGCCGGCTGGCCGCTGGACGTGGTAGCCAAGGACAACACCGGTGGCTCGTTCCTCTATCACCTGGAAAACAACCAGGTGGTGGTCGGCCTGATCGTCGACCTGTCCTACGCCAACCCGTACCTGTCGCCGTTCGACGAATTCCAGCGCCTGAAGCACCACCCGGTGATGAAGCAGTACCTCGAAGGCGGCAAGCGCATCAGCTATGGCGCCCGCGCCATCTGCAAAGGCGGCCTGAACTCGCTGCCGAAGATGGTGTTCAACGGTGGCGCATTGATCGGTTGCGACCTGGGCACCCTGAACTTCTCCAAGATCAAGGGCAGCCACACCGCGATGAAATCGGGCATGCTCGCGGCCGAAGCAGTAGCGGACGCATTGATCGCTGGCAGCGAGGGCGGCGATGCGCTGAACACTTACGTTGACGCCTTCAAGGCCAGCTGGCTGCACGAAGAACTGTTCGCCAGCCGTAACTTCGGCCCTGCGCTGCACAAGTTCGGCCCACTGTTTGGTGGTGCATTCAACTACGTCGACCAGAACTGGTTCGGCGGCAAGCTGCCGTTCACCCTGCACGACACCAAGCCGGACTACGCCTGCCTCAAGCTGGCTGCCGACTCGAAAAAGATCGACTACCCGAAGCCGGACGGCAAGCTGAGCTTCGACAAGCTCAGCTCGGTATTCCTCTCCAGTACCAACCATGAAGAGGAACAACCCTGCCACCTGAAGCTGACCGACCCGAGTATCCCGATCGCCAGCAACTTGCCGCTGTACGACGAGCCGGCCCAGCGCTACTGCCCGGCGGGCGTGTACGAAGTGGTCACCCAGGAAGACGGCAACAAGCGCTTCCAGATCAACGCGCAGAACTGCGTGCACTGCAAGACCTGCGACATCAAGGACCCGGCCCAGAACATCACCTGGGTCACCCCTGAAGGCGCTGGCGGGCCGAACTACCCGAACATGTAAGGCCTCTGCCCTGGCGGCAACAAAAAGCCCCCGGTTCTCACGAGCCGGGGGCTTTTTGTTACCGCCAAAATCAGGCAGTACGCACTTCCTCGAAGAGCTCTGGATGGCGATCCAGCAGCTTGAGCAGTTTCACCAATGCCACGGGTGGTGTGGTCTTGCCATTTTCATAACGGGAGAACGCGTTGACGCCACCACCGAAAATTTCCCCCGCTTCACGCTGGTCGAGATCGAACTTCCGGCGCATTGAAGCAATGAAGGAAGGATCCACAACAGTTGCGTTGACTTGGCGCTCGAATGCCGTCATCAGGTTACTGACACGCATGGCCTCATCGTGACTAAGTACACATTCACCACATGCGGAACAGTAATCGCCACTTACGTCCGGGATGACGGTTGCCCCTCCTTTATAGCTATAGGGCATGCCTTGAACATCAGGTGCAAGCTCCGCACCGCCGCATATTGGACATCTCATGGTTACAACCCCTTGAAAGACACGATGAGCACGTCGTCTACCACGGACACTTTCAGATAAACGTACCCAATTGCTGTAAGCGGACGATAGACGTCCTGCCAAACCCGATGATCCACATGGCTGGTCATGCTCTTGTAAAAATCAGTGCGCTCCAAACTGGAGATCACTTCAAGCATGCCCGGATAATCCATTCCCAGCGCTTTGGCGCCTCTCAGTGCAGCGCTTGTAGGGCTGATGCGCCTTGCAGCAGCCAAGACTTTTACCCGTTCCAGCGGACAGTGAGGCGTTCTCTTTTCCATGAGAAATTAACCTTCCAGGTTAAATTTGGCCAATAGGTTATTCCAATAACCCCCGCCCGGAAGTCTGCCTCAGCGCCTCAATAGCGTTACCCTCTCATTTGTCACCACACATGATCGGCATCGGCTCCGCAGTAAACGTCAATGGCTCGCGGCGCCCGAAATACAGGGCCGTCAGCAGCCCCACCATACCCATGATCAGACAAAACCCGACACACACCCACGGGCTCCACGGCATCAGCGCGATCAATGCCAGCGGCGTGGTACTGGCCCACAGTGCGTAGGCCACGTTATAGGTGAAGGAAATGCCCGAAACCCGGATCTCGGCGGGGAACAACCCGACCATCACCGACGGCACCACCCCCACCACGCCGCAGGACAGCCCTGCCAGCGCGTAGGCCAGCCAGGTCATGCCCCACTGCCCATTCAGGCTGGCGTACAACGCGCCGATGCCCAGCGGCAGCAGCACGCTGTAAAGCATCAGCGCACGCCAGGCGCCCACGCGGTCAACCAGCAGGCCGGCGAGTACGCAGCCGATATTGAGGAAGACGATGCCCACACTGCTCAGGGCAAAGGTGTGCCCGGCGCTCATGCCGAAGCGCTGCTGCATCACCGTCGGGGTTATCACCACCAGCACCACCACGGCAGAGGTCAACACGCAAGTCAGCAGCGCCGCCGGAATCAGCGCACGGCGGTGCTCGCCCAGTACCCGCCGCAGGGGGAACTTCACCGGCTGTTCCTGACGTGCGCGCAAGGCAAGAAACACCGGTGTTTCGCTCAGCCAGCGACGTAGCCACACGCCAATCACGCCAAACACCCCACCCAACAGGAACGGGTAACGCCAGGCGTAGTCGAGGATCTCCTGCGGTGTGAATACTTGCGCCAGCAAGGTCGCGGTCAGCGCCCCCAGCAGGTAGCCGAAGGTCAGCCCGGCCTGCAGGAAGCCCAAGGCATAACCGCGTCGGCCGGCTGGCGCGTGCTCGGCAACGAAGGTCCAGGCACTCGGCACCTCGCCCCCCACCGCCGCACCCTGGAAGATACGCAGCGCCAGCAGAATCAGCGGCGCGGCATAGCCGATGTCGGCATAGGTCGGCATCACGCCGATCAGCAGGCACGGCAGGGCCATCATCAGGATGCTAAGGCTGAACACACGTTTACGCCCCAGGTGGTCCGCAAAGTGCGCCATCAGGATGCCGCCCAGCGGCCGCGCCAGGTAACCGGTGACGAAGATGCCGAAGCTTTGCAGCAGGCGCAGCCACTCGGGCATTTCGGGCGGGAAGAACAGCTGGCTGAGGGTCAGCGCAAAGAACACGAAAATGATGAAGTCGTAGATTTCCAGCGCGCCACCCAGTGCCGCCAGGCCCAGGGTCCGGTGATCGCCGCGGCTGAACCGGGGCGGGCGAGCGGTATCGATGGCAGTCATGGCAGGGGTCCGCAAATCGGCAAAGGGCAAGAGGATAACAAATAGCTGCCCCGTTGCCCTGCACGCTGCGCCGCTAGCGGTTGAACACCGTGTGCGCGAAGTTGGCCCGCGGCCGTGGCCGCGCCACGGTAGCCGGCATGCTGCCCGGCAGCGGCAACTTGCCGACCACCAGCGGCGCGTCGATGATCGCCATGAATGACTCCAGCGCCTCGTTATCAGGCACCTGCGGGAGGCTCAGGCTGACCGCCTGGCGTTCGGCCTGCGGTACTGAAGGCACTTTCAACTGACTGGAGTGGTAAAGCAGGGCGTGCTGGATCTGCGTGCTGACGCGGCAGAAGCGCGCCAGGTCGACCCCGGCATGATTGGCCAGCTCGATATTGCCCAGCAGCAGATGAAAAGGCTGCAAGGCGCACTGAACAAGGCGCTGGAGCTCCTCGAAGCTCTCCACGGGGGCGATCCGGTAATAGCCCAGGCCATTGAGCAACCGCTCCAGCTGCAGGCGCTGGCACGGGTGTGCGTCGGCGATGAGGATGCGCAGGGTCTTGTTTGCCATGGTGGGACCTGGGCAGTTGGGTAATGGGTACGCTCCATGACCATACTGCGCCAGTACCGGCTACTGCCATGGCCAAGCCTGGCAGCGGTCTTCTTTGATAGAAGTCGGGAAACCCGCATAAATCAAGTGATTGACTGACGGAATTTGCATTTGCCTTTAAGCCGGCCTTCACGATTCCCACTCGCGCATGCGTAGCCGGCAGTGCTTCATCGCATTGACGATGTGTTTCTCCACCATGCTGCGGGATATGCCCAGGTGCTCGGCAATCTGCGGGTGCGACAGGCCATCGAGCTTGCGCAGCAGGAAGCAGTCGCGACACACCTTGCTCAGCTCATCCAGTGCACGCTGCATCAACGCCAGCCGCTGATCAAGCTGCAAGTCATGGGCCGGCGCCGCCGTGTGCCAGCGCTCGTCGCTATCCAGTACTTCCAGCGGCTCGGCTTGGCGCACCTGGTATCGCCTGTGGCGGTCAACCACCAGATTGAGCGCCGTGCGGTAGAGGAAGGCGCGTGGGTGCTCGATACGCTCGGCGTCGGTGCGCTCCAGCACCCGCAGGTAAGCATCGTGCGCCACATCCTCGGCGGCCTGACGACTGCCCAGGCGTGCGGAGAGGAAACCCACCAGTTCGCGATAGTAATGTTCCACGACGATACCTGAGATGTCCTGCCAGCTTTTGCCAGAAAGCCCTTTCAGGCAGCAATGCAGGACCGAGTGATGTCAACGTGCGATCTTACAAATTATAATTATTCTCAGCAACAAGCGCGGCTGGCCACGTGTTAGCCCGCACCCCTGCTAAATCCCCCGCTACCGCTTTCGTCTATCTGGCACCCGGTCCGCGCCCGCCACTTAATGCGCGTCCCCACACCCCTTGGCTGGATGTCTGCATGAGACCTTTAACCAACACCCGTCGCCGTGCCCTGCTCACTGGCCTGGGCTTGCTCGGCCTAGGCAGCCTGCTGGCCTTGAAGGCCCTGCCCTACGGCGCCCAGCCGTTGAGCACGGTCGCCGTGACCCGCACTGATATCGAGAGCAGCGTTACCGCGCTGGGTACTTTGCAACCGAGACGTTACGTGGATGTTGGCGCCCAGGCCTCCGGCCAGATCCACAAGCTGCACGTTGAAGTTGGCGACACCGTGCGCAAGGGCCAACTGCTGGTCGAGATCGACCCCTCCACCCAGCAAGCGCGTCTGGATGCCGGGCGCTTCTCTATCGACAACCTCAAGGCCCAGTTGGCCGAACAGCGCGCGCAATACCTGCTGGCCCAGCAGCAGCTCAAGCGCCAGCGCGACTTGGCCGCCGCTGGCGCCACCCGCGATGAAGACGTGCAAACCGCCTTCGCGCAGATGAAGGTCACCCAGGCGCGCATCGACATGTTCCTGGCGCAGATCCGCCAGGCCCAGGCCAGCCTGCGAAGCGACGAAGCCGAATTGGGCTACACGCGCATCTACGCCCCCATGGACGGCACGGTGGTGGCGGTTGATGCCCGCGAAGGGCAAACCCTCAACGCCCAGCAGCAAACCCCGTTGATCCTGCGCATCGCCAGGCTCTCGCCGATGACCGTGTGGGCACAGGTGTCGGAGGCCGACATTGGCAAGGTCAAACCAGGCATGACCGCCTATTTCACCACCCTGGCAGGCGGCAAGCGCCGCTGGACCAGCACCGTGCGGCAAGTGCTGCCAATCCCGCCCAAACCACTGGAACAGGCCAGCCAGGGCGGCGGCAGCCCGGCCAGCGTCAGCAATGGCAGTGCCGGCAGCCAGGTTGTGCAATACAGCGTGCTGCTGGATGTCGACAACCCGGACGGCGCGCTGATGGCCGAGATGACCACGCAGGTGTTCTTCGTCGCTGGCAAGGCCAGCCAGGTGCTGACGGTACCGCTGGCTGCGCTGGATGACGGTGACGGCCTGCGCCTGGCGCACGTGCTGACTGGGGACGGCAAGGTGGAACAGCGTCAGGTACGCACCGGGCTCAGTGACCGGCTGCGGGTACAGGTGCTGGACGGCCTCAACGAAGGCGAGCGCCTGGTCATCGGCGCCCCCGCCGTGAGCGGAGGCTGAATGAGCACACCTTTGATCGAGCTGATCGACATCCGCAAGTCCTATGGCGGTGTGGGTACCCCCAAAGTCGATATCCTCCATGGCATCAGCCTCAGCATCCACCCCGGCGAGTTCGTCGCCATCGTCGGAGCCTCAGGCTCGGGCAAGTCGACCTTGATGAACATCCTTGGTTGCCTCGACCGCCCAACCTCTGGCAGCTACCGCTTTGCCGGCAAAGATGTGGCCGAACTGGATAGCGATGAACTGGCCTGGTTGCGCCGCGAAGCATTTGGCTTCGTGTTCCAGGGCTACCACCTGATCCCCTCGGGCTCGGCCCAGGAAAACGTCGAGATGCCGGCCATCTATGCCGGCATTGACGCCAGCGAACGCCACGCCCGCGCCAGCGCCCTGCTCGGCCGTCTGGGCCTGGCCAGCCGCACCGGCAACCGCCCGCACCAGCTGTCCGGCGGGCAGCAGCAAAGGGTTTCGATTGCTCGCGCACTGATGAACGGCGGCCATATCATCCTCGCCGACGAGCCCACCGGCGCCCTCGACAGCCACAGCGGCACCGAGGTGATGGCACTGCTCGACGAACTGGCCAGCCAGGGCCATGTGATCATCCTGATTACCCATGATCGCGAAGTGGCCGCGCGGGCGCAGCGGGTGATCGAGATCCGCGACGGTCTGATCATAGGTGACTCGGCCGGCGAACAGCCGGCGATCGACCAAGGCCAAGGCCTGCAAGCCGAACAGTTGCGCCAGCGCCTGGACCGCGGCGCTACCCTGCGCGGGGCATGGAAGGGTGAACTGCTCGAAGCCCTGCAAGCAGCCTGGCGGGTCATGTGGGTCAACCGCTTCCGCACCGCCCTGACTCTGCTGGGTATCGTCATCGGCGTGGCCTCGGTGGTGGTGATGCTGGCCGTGGGCGAAGGCAGCAAGCGTCAGGTCATGGCTCAGATGGCCGCCTTCGGCTCCAACATCCTCTACCTCAATGGCAAGCCGGCGACGCTTGGCGAGCCTGCCGGCACCATCACCCTTGATGATGTGGCAGCCATTGGCGAACTGCCGCAGGTCAAGCATGTGATGCCGGTGATTGGCGAAAAACTGATGGTGCGCCATGGCAACAACAGTCAGACATTCTACGTAGGCGGCAATAACACCTTTTTCCCGGAGATCTTCAACTGGCCGGCGGCCAAAGGCAGCTTCTACAGCGAAAGCGACGAAGCCAATGCGGCCGCCGTGGCCGTGATCGGCCAGAAAGTGCGGGAGAAAATGCTCGACCCAGGGCGCGATCCGCTGGGGCAGTACATCCTGATCGGCAATGTGCCCTTCCAGGTGATCGGCATCCTGGCTGGCAAAGGCGCAAGCTCCGGCGACCAGGACAGCGATGGGCGCATCGCCGTGCCCTACTCTGCCGCCGCCATCCGCCTGTTCGGCCAGCGCGACCCGGACTACATCGCCGTCGCTGCCCTTGATTCTACCCGGGTCAACCAGGCCGAAGCAGCCATCGACCAGCTGTTGCGCCAACGCCACAATGGCCGCCAGGACTTCGAGCTGACCAATGACGCGGCACTGATCCAGGCCGAAGCACGCACGCAGAACAGCCTGTCGCTGATGCTGGGGGCGATCGCCGCGATCTCGCTGCTGGTAGGCGGCATCGGCGTAATGAACATCATGCTGATGACCGTGCGCGAGCGTACCCGGGAAATCGGTATCCGCATGGCCACCGGCGCGCGACAGCGCGACATTCTGCGCCAGTTCCTCAGCGAGGCGGTAATGCTGTCGATGGTCGGCGGCCTGGCTGGCATCGTACTGGCCCTGGCCATTGGCGGCGGCCTGATGCTGGCCGAGGTGGCAGTAGCCTTTGCCCTGCCAGCCATGCTCGGTGCCTTTGCCTGCGCCGTCGTCACCGGCATCGTGTTCGGCTTCATGCCGGCGCGCAAGGCCGCCCGCCTCGATCCGGTCAAAGCCCTTACCAGCGAATAACCCATGACATTGCCTAGCCGCATCAGCCTGTTGACGTTGTGCCTGCCCCTTTGTGCAACCATTGCCGCCTGCAGCACTCCCCCCACGCCTACCAGTGGAATCGTCGCGCCACCTGCCTGGCAAGGCGATGCCGCAGCGCCTTCGGCCCACCTGCCCGCAGCACAGTGGTGGCACAGCTTCGCCAGTCGCGAGCTGGACCGCCTGGTACAGCACGCCTTGGTCAACGCCCACGATCTGGCTGCTGCCACGGCGCGCGTCCGCCAGGCCCAGGCCCGCGCGCTCATTGCAGGCGCACCCTTGTTGCCAGAACTGCAACTGGACCTGAACGGCAGCCGCCAGCGCCTGCTGCATGGCGAAGGCAATGACCAGTTGGACGTAAGCCGTAACGCGCCCACCAGCACATCGTTCGACGCGCAGCTCAGCGCCCGCTACGAAATCGACTTCTGGGGTGGCCTGCGGGCAACGCGCGACAACGCCCTGCGCAGCCTCGACGCCAGCCGCTTCGACCGCCAGACGGTGGAGCTGACCTTGGTCAGCGCAGTCGCCGACAGTTACCTGCAGGGCCTGGCCCTGGAAGAGCAGCTGCGCATTGCCCGCCTCAACCTGCGCAATGCCCAGGACGTGCTAGGCCTGGTAGAGACGCGCCAGCGTAGCGGCTCCGCCACGCGTCTGGAACTGGCCCAGCAGCGCAGTCTGGTGGCCACCCAGCAACGCCAGCTGCCATTGCTGGAGCAGAAATGGCAAGACAGCCGGGTTACGCTGGCAACCCTGCTCGGCGACCCCGTGCAGTCGCTGCCCGCCAGCCCGGAAGCGATCGATGCGTTGCAATGGCCGACCATTGGCAGCGGTCTACCCAGCGAACTGCTCACACGCCGCCCGGACATTGCCGCAGCAGAAGCGCGGCTGGCTGCAGCCAGCGCCAATGTGCAGGTCGCCCGCGCCGCCATGCTCCCCAAGCTGACCCTAGGGGCCAATCTGGGCGCTGGCGCCAATACCTTTGCCCACTTGTTCGACAGCTCGTACTACACCCTCACCAGCGGCCTGGTCGCGCCGATTTTCAACAACGGCCGACTACGCGCTGCCCGAGAGCTGGCCGAGGCTGAACAGGAAGAATTGCTGGAGGCCTACCGCAGCAGCATCCTGGCGGGCTTTGCCGATGTCGAGAAAGCGCTCAATGCGATCCACGGTGTGGACCAGCAGCGGCAATGGCAGGATGAAGAGGTGCAGCAGGCACGACTGGCATTCGACCTTGCTCAGCAGCGTTACGGCGCGGGGGCCGAGACCTTGTTGAGCGTGCTTGAAACCCAGCGCACATTGTATGTGGCGCAGGACCAGCAAGCGCAACTGCGCCTGGCCCGCCTGCAGGCTAGCGTGGCGTTGTACAAAGCATTGGGTGGGGGGTGGCAGGTCGAACGTTAGTCCGAGTCTTCTTCGGGGGCTGCTGCGCAGCCCAATCGCGACGCATGGCCGCACCCACATTGACCGCGCAAGATTCAAGCCGTGCGCCGACCTGCGGGAGCGGCCTTGTGACGCGATTGGGGCGCAACGCGCCGCCAGTCAGCCCGAACGCTGCGCCACCCTGAGGTTACGCGCATACCAAGGCCGCTTCGGTACTTTGGGCTGCAACTTGTCGAACAGGTCTTCATCACTGTAAATGATGCGCAATGCCAGCTTCATCGTCTCCGGGTCCATCTCCACGCTGCGCCCGGGCCGTAGTCCCGGTACGGTCGAGCAACCGTGGGTGTCCGGCCCCAGCCACGGGTCTGCCACCTCGACCCAACGCCCCGGCGCAAACCACTGCACACCGTTAACCTCCAGCCGCCGCACCTCGCCCGGGTGCAGCCGCTCATGGGCACGGAACCAGTCTTCGATACGGTCGTCGATCCAGCCGTGAAAATGCCAGAACACCGGGTTCACATGAGAAGAAAACGGGTCTCCGAGAAAGTCGTTGTCCGCCGCGAACCAGCGTTCGGCAAAATCGTCCGGGGAGCGCGCCGTCGGCACCGGCATGCCGTTGGAAGGGTCCCGCGGCACCGATGCCCAGCGCATGTGCAACCAGTCGTGCAGGCCCAGTTCCACCTCCGAGCCGAACTGGCCCAGGGTCAGGCTGCTCAAGTAATCCGGGTCGGTGTACCGCGACTCCCAGACCTGGAAATTGCCGTGGAAGGTATCCGGTGACTTGATGTCACGTACCCACTGGGTGTACTCCTCGTCATCACTGGCCAGCCAGGTGGGTGGCAGGGCATTGCCGTCGTGGTTATCGAAGTAGCGGGCAAAGCCTGCACGGTCACGCTCCAGCTCCGGTTGTGGCAGCGGAAAGCGCGGCCAGGAGGGCAGGTCTTGGAGGGCACGGGCGCTGCCAAGCATGTGCCGGTGCATGAAGAAGAAGTCCTCACCCGAACCGTTGCGGTCCTTGTGCCGCCCGCGTGCGTCACGCTCGCGGTCACGCGGCCCCGGTTGCCAGCCAAGGCCACGCAGGGCCTTCTGCTTGCTCTTGTCCAGCTTGTGCCATTTGTCCCGCGAGGAGTGCCACAACTGATGAAAAAGGCGATGCTCCGGCGCAATGAGCCAGGCCAGCAGTCGAGGGTTCAGCGGGGTTCGTTCGCGCGCTTCGGGGAAGGTGCGTTTCAACGCCAGGAAGTGGTTGTCCTCCACCGGCAATGTCAGCGCACGGTCCATGCGCGCAATGTGCCCGTTGAGGGTTGCCGGACCGGCATTGCCGAACCGCCCCCAGACTTCATCGAGCACGATGTGGCATTCATAGCGCGCCTGGGCCGAAAACAGCCGCCAGCGCACGGTGCCCGGCTTGTCCGCCAGCAGGTCGCCGACCACCCGGTAGCGCGGCTCCTCGTCCCCACGCAGGCGCTCTGGAGTGTCCAGGTAACCGCGCAGTGCACGACCGCTGGCTGCCACATCCAGGAACAACTCCAGTTCACCTCCCGGCAGGCCATCCAGCCCCGCATCCTTGCCCTGCAGGGTCCAGCGCCAGATGCCGCGCAGGGTATCGCCCAACTGCTGCAAGGCGGTGTCGGCCAACTCGACCACGGCCTCGCCAGGGGTTTGCGGAAACGCTTCGGCATCCCGCTGGCGCTGCACATACAACGCACCCAGCGCGCCAGGTACCACCACACCCGTCAATGCCACACCGGCGATGAAACCGCGTCGGGAAATCGTCATTGCTTACCTGTGCATTCATTGCGGCCATGGAGCACGGCCCGTCCAAGGCTAGAACGTTGCACGGACAGCGAAATTTAACGGCGCATGACCAAGGACGCTGGCTAAATTTTGCGCGTGCGAGCTCGTTCATTGCAGGTAGCGGCGGCCTCTGTGCCCATCCCTGACGGTGAACCTACTGAGACCAAGATGACGACTCCACGCTGGAAGAAAGCCCTGTTTATCAGCCTGGCCACGGCGATTGCCGCCGGTGCCGGGTTTGCCGCCTGGCACTACCTGGCCACCCCAGCCGGCTATTCCCGCGAGGTGACCCGCCAGGCCAACGACCTGCAGGAACGCATCATCTCGTTCGACAGCCACATCACGTTGCCGCTGACCTTCGGGACCGAAGGCAGCGAGGCCGACAAGGATGGCAATGGCCGCTTCGACCTGGCCAAGGCCGCACAGGGCCGTTTGTCAGCAGCCGCCCTGACCATCTTCGCCTGGCCAGAATCCTGGACCGGCAACGATGGCCCGCACCGCCCTACCCCAGGCTTCGTCGAGGCCGCGCGCCACACCCAGGAGGTGCGCTACAACGCCATCACCGCCATGGTCCGCGACTTCCCGCAGCAGGTCGGTATTGCCTATACCCCGCAAGACATGCGGCGCCTGCATGGCGAAGGCAAGTTCGCGGTATTTCTCAGCATGCTCAACGCCTATGCCCTGGGTGACGACATCGACCAGCTCGACCGCTGGGCCGCGCGCGGCGTGCGTATGTTCGGCTTCAGTTACGTGGGCAACAACAGCTGGGCCGACTCTTCGCGCCCGCTGCCGTTCTTCAATGACACCGTCGATGCGCTGGAAGGCTTGTCACCAACCGGAAAGCGCGCCGTGCAACGGCTGAATGACCTGGGCGTGATCATCGACGTGTCGCAGATGTCGAGCAAGGCGCTGGCCCAGGTGGCCGCCCTGAGCCGCGCGCCGTTGGTGGCCTCGCACTCGGCGCCACGAGCGATGGTCGACATCAACCGCAACCTCTCCGACAAGGAGCTGCAACTGATCAAGGACAGCGGCGGGGTAATCCAGTTGGTGGCCTTCTCCACCTACCTCAAGCCACTGAGCAGCAAGACCCAGGACAAACTCGACATCCTGCGCGCCCGCTACGGCCTGCCGCCCTTGGCCAACCTTAACTACGCGCTGATGCCTGGCGACCCGGTGATCGCCGGCTGGCCCGAGCAGAAGGTCGGCCAGTACGCCAACGAGCTGTACGGCATCCTCGACGAAGAACCACCTGCCACGCTCAAGGACTATGGTGACGCCATCGACTACACCGTACGCAAGGTCGGTATCGACCACGTCGGCCTGAGCTCGGACTTCAACGAAGGCGGCGGCATCGAGGGCTGGCAGAACGCAGGCGAAGCACGCAACGTCACAGCCGAACTGATCAGCCGCGGCTATTCCGAAGCAGATATCGCCAAGCTCTGGGGCGGCAACTTTCTGCGCGTGTGGGAGCAGGTGCAGCGCGCCGCGCAACCCGTCGCCACTTCGTCCCCATGACCCTTGCGAGCACCTTGATGAACGACCGTCGCACATTCCTCAAGCAGGCCGGCCTGCTGGCTGCCGCCCTGCCACTGACCGGCCCCGGCCCGCTGCTGCCTGTCGCCCACGCTGCACCGGCCAAGCCCGCCACGGCCGATGACTGGGCCGCGTTTCGCGGCCTGTTCGAGCTGGACCCGACCTACGCACACTTTGCCAACTTCCTGATCACCTCGCACCCAAGGCCCGTACGCGAAGCCATCGAAGCCCTGCGCGCACAGTTCGACCGCCAACCGGCCTACATGGTCGACTGGGACAGCCAGTCGGAATGGAAGCACGAAGCTGACGTGCGTGAATGGGCTGCGCGTTACCTTGAAGTGAAACCGCGGCAGATTGCCTTGACCGGCAGCACCACCGAAGGCCTGGGGCTGATCTATGGTGGGCTGAAGATTGCGCCGGGGCAGGAAATTCTGACTACCGTGCACGAGCACTCGGCGGCCCGCCATACCATGGGCTTTCGCACCGCGCGCGATGGCACGGCTGTGCGGCGCCTGCGGCTGTTCGACGACCCCGCCAAGGTGAGTACCGACCAGGTGCTGAGCACGATTTCGGCCGCGATCGGGCCGAGAACCCGGGTTCTTGGCATGACCTGGGTGCATTCGGGCAGCGGCGTGAAACTGCCCGTGGGCGAGGTCGGCAAGCTGGTACGCGAGGTCAATCGCCAGCGTGACGAGCAGGACCGGATCATCTATGTGATTGATGGCGTGCATGGCTTTGGCGTCGAAAATACGCACTTCGCCGATTTCAACTGCGATTACTTCATCGCCGGCACCCACAAGTGGATGTTCGGGCCACGCGGTACAGGGATCATATGTGCAGCCTCCACCGAGCTGAAACAGCTGGCCCCGACCATTGCCACGTTCTCCGAAAATGAAGACTTCGCCACGGTGATGACCCCAGGCGGCTACCACGCGTTCGAGCACCGCTGGGCGCTGGGCAAGGCCTTCGAGTTGCACCTGCAACTGGGCAAGGCAGCCGTACAGGCGCGTATCCACGGGCTTAACGACTTCCTCAAGCAGCGCCTGGAGGCACTGCCGGGGATAGAACTGGTAACACCGCGCAGCGCTCACTATTCCGCAGGCTTCACCTTCTTCAGGGTCAAGGGGCAGGATGCCGATGAGGTGGCCAGGCACCTTAACAGCCAACGCATTGTGGTGGATGCAGTATCGCGGGATGCGGGGCCCGTGGTGCGCACCGCGCCTGGGTTGTTGAACACCGAGGCCGAGATCGAGCGATTGGTGGATGTATTGAAGCGCTATCGGCGCGCTTGAGGGCTGGCTTGTCGGCGATGGGGCGCGAAGCGCCCCTGGCAAGGCTAAGTCATGGCTGGCCGGCAATCCCTCCCAACCACTGCCCGACATCCCGGTAAATCTCCTCCACCTGCCCCACAATCCCCGACATGCGCAAGAAGTCGTGGGTCAGCCCTTGCAGCCGCGCAAACGTCACAGCCGTCCCGCCGGCCAGCAACCAGTCACGGTAGGCAATGCCCTCATCATGCAACGGGTCATACTCAGCCACGAACAGGTAGGCCGGCGCCAGCGGCTCACACAGCGTCGACAGAAGCGGCGACACCCGCCAGTCCCGGCGCTGCTCCGGCTGCGGTGCATAGTGCTGGTAGAACCACTCCAGGGTTGGCGTCTCCAGCAGGTAGCCCTCGGCATGCTCGCGATGCGAGCCCCGCTGGCAGGAAATATCGGTCACCGGATAGAACAGCAACTGTGCCAGTGGCTTGAACGCCAACACTTCGGGCTGCTCGACCGCCGTAATCGCCAGCACCGCCGCCAGACTGGCGCCCACGCTGTCCCCTGCCAGCACCACTCGGCGGTTGTCCAGGCCCAGCACCGCTGCCTGTTCGGCCAGCCAGTTGGCAACATCCAGCACATCGTGCAGGGCGACCGGGAACTGCTGTTCCGGTGCCAGCCGATAATCCGCCGCCAGCACCGCGAACTCACCAAGGGCCGCAAGGCGGCGGCACACCGAGTCGTGGGAGTCGAGGCTGCCAACCACATAGCCGCCCCCATGCAGGTAGAAAATCACCGGTCGCAAGTCTGCGCCCGCTTCGCCCTGGCGATACAAGCGCGCATCCAGGCTGGCACCGTCGCGCGCGGTAACCTGCAACTCGCTGACCGTGACATTGCCCGGTGGGCTCGGGTCGAGCACCTGCGAGCTACCGGCGAACTCGGCCCGGGCCTGGGCCACGTCCATCGCGTGCATGGGCAGGCTCCTGCCCGTCAGCCGGCCAAACTCGACCAATTCCAGAAATGCCGCCAGATCAGGGTGCAGTGCCATGTGGGTTCCTTGGGTAAACAATGTGACTCAAGCCTCCCTACGGGACGTAGCAGCACACCGAAAAATTAACCGCCATACGGCTAAATCGTTGGCGCAGGCGCTCGTTATCCCTGCACAACGAAACACCGCCCGAGGCACACCGTGGACCTTCAGAGCATCCTCAGCAAACTGTTCGCCAACGCCCATGCCGTCGGCATCGAAGGCGTATTCCAGTTCGTCTTCGCCCAGGACCTGGCCTTCTGGTCGGAGGTACGAGACACCAGCCGCACCGGCGCCGGCCGGCACAGCGCCCCCGATGTCACCATCGAGGTGGCCGAGCGCGACTTTCTCGGCATCATGGGCGGTACGGCCAACGTCGAGGAACTGTTCGCCAGCGCACGACTGAAGATTACCGGCAACATGGGCCTGGCCACCCTGCTGCCGCAGATCATCAGCAACGCCCGTCGGGGTGCCGCAGCGGCCAAGGTGTCGATGAACCAGCGTTACCCGACCCCTGCCCGCCTCAGCGAACGGGTGTCGATCGCGCAGCCCGTGCAGCGCGAGGTGGCACGCATTGCCCACTCCGACATGCCAGTGGCACGCTTCAAGAGCGAGTATCTGAAGCACGGCACGCCGGTGGTCATCAGCGCTGCCTTGCAGGACTGGCCGCTATTCACCATGGGCCGCGAGGCATCACTGGAGCACTTCGCCGAATTGCAGGGCATCACCCGACACGGTGATTACGTGAAGAAGACCTTCTCCACCGACCGCGATTTCCGCTCAACCTCCATGGCCGCGTTCATCGCCTCGCTGGACACCCCGACCAAACCGGGGGCCCCCCCGGCCTACATGGGCAACAACATCGTGCCGGAGAAGCTGCTGGCGCTGATCAACTACCCGCAATACTTCAGCCGCGACAAATTCATCGCACCGCGCATCTGGATCGGTCCAAAAGGCACCTTGACGCCCCTGCACCGCGACGACACCGACAACCTGTTCGCCCAGGTGTGGGGGCAGAAGTCGTTCATCCTCGCCGCGCCGCATCACCGCCCTGCGCTGGGCACGTGGTCAACCAGCCCCAAAGGCGGCCTCGACGGCTGCGATTTCAATCCTGACGCCCCGGATTACCAGCGCTTCCCCGCAGCGCGCGACGTGCCGTTCTTGCGCGTGGTGCTGCAGGCCGGCGACCTGCTGTTCCTGCCGGAGGGCTGGTTCCACCAGGTGGAATCGGTGTCGACCTCGCTGTCGGTGAACTTCTGGGTGAACTCCGGGCGCGGCTGGTAACGGCCGATGCGGGGTTAATTTGCAGCGCCAGCGGCTCGTCCTAGAGGAAACCGCTTGCAAGAGGCCCATCGCATGTCCAGCTCCGCCAGCATCACCCATGCGCTGCAGCAAGGGCTGCGCCGCTTGATCAGAGGCCGCGCCCCCGCCACCGGCGCCTACCGCATTTTCGACCTGGTGCTTGCCCGGCGCATCCACCTCAGCCCCTCGCTGGCTCGCCTGGTATTCACCGGCCCGGATGTCGCCCAGATGGTCACCCTGGCGCCGGACCAGCGCGTCAAGCTGCTGTTTCCCGCGCCCGACGGCTCACTGCCCAACCTGAGCAACGCGCAGCATTGGAAGGCTGCGCACAGCGCCTTGCCGACAGCCCGGCGCCCACCGATGCGCACCTACACCATCCGCGCCTTGCGACCTGAGGCACTGGAGGTGGATGTCGACTTCGTACTGCATGGCGTCAACGGCCCCGCTTCGGCCTGGGCCACGCACGCGCAAGTGGGTGAGAGATTGCAGATGGTCGCGCCCAATCTTGCCCATGAAGGCGACCCCGGCGGGTATGAATGGAAACCGCCGCAGGGTGTACGCAACGTGCTGTTGGTTGGTGACGAGACGGCATTGCCGGCAATTGCCGGCATTCTTGAGCAACTGGCCGAAGACCAACCCGAATTGCCGGTGCAAGCGTTTATCGAAGTACCGCTGGAAGCGGACTGCCTGCCTTTGCGCCATGGAAACGCTACCGACCTTCACTGGTTGCCGCGCGAGTTGCTCAATTGCGAGCATGGCCAGGCCATGCAGCATGCAGTGCGCGAACTGGCCAGCCTGCCGCAGGTGCAAGCCGCGCCGCGAGTAAAGCTGGAAGAGGTGGATATCGACACGCGGATACTGTGGGAGCAGGCCAGTAGCGCCAACAGTGCGTTCCATGCCTGGGTGGCGGGGGAATCAGCGACAGTCATGGATATTCGCCGCTACCTGATCAAGGAACGCGGGCTGCAGCGCGAGTGCCTGACCTTGATGGGCTATTGGCGGGCCGGGCGGACCTTTGATTGACTGGAAATAACCGGGGGCGCTTTGCGCTCCTTTCGCCGGCAAGGCGGCCCCCGCCATGATTCAGACCGCCGCGATCAATGCCTTGGTAAAACGCTGCGCCACTTCATCAACCTGCTCGGCGCTGATGATCAGTGGCGGCAGGAAGCGCACCACCGCACCATGGCGCCCGCCCAGTTCCAGGATCAGCCCGCGCTTCAGGCACTCACGCTGCACCTTGGCCGCCAGCTCGCGGTTGGCCAGCGGGTGACCCAATGCATCCGCATTGCCCTGTGGGTCCACCAGTTCGACCCCAAGCATCAAGCCACGCCCGCGCACATCACCCAGTTGCGGATAATCGCGCTGCAACTGCAGCAGGTGCTGGCGCAAGCGCTGCCCCATAGCCTCGGCATGTTCGGCCAGGCGGTGCTCGACCAGGTAGTTGATTACCGCCGACCCCGCCGCCATGGCCATCTGGTTGCCACGGAAGGTGCCGGCATGTGCGCCCGGCTTCCAGGTATCCAGCCAGTCGCGGTACACCACTACCGCCAACGGCAGGCTGCCGCCAATGGCCTTGGACAGCGTGACCACGTCCGGCACGATGCCGGCATGCTCGAAGGCGAACATGCGCCCGGTGCGGGCAAAGCCGCTCTGGATCTCGTCGATGATCAGCGCCACACCGGCCTGCTTGGTGATACGGCGCACACCCCTGAGCCATTCAATATCGGCCGGGATCACACCACCCTCGCCCTGCACCACCTCAAGGATCACCGCCGCCGGAAGTGGCACGCCGCTTTCCGGGTCGAGCAGCAGGTTTTCCAGGTAATGCAGGTTGGCCTTCACCCCGGCTTCGCCGCCCAAGCCGAACGGGCAGCGGTAGTCGTAGGGGTACGGCATGAACTGCACGCCGTTGCCGAGCAAGGCGCCCAGCGGCTGTTTCGGCCCATTGCTGCCCATCAGGCTCAGCGCGCCCTGGCTCATGCCGTGGTAGGCGCCATGGAAGGCCAGCACCGTGCTACGACCGGTAGCCGTGCGTACCAGCTTGAGTGCCGCCTCCACGGCATCGGTGCCGGTCGGGCCGCAGAACTGCACCTTGGCCTCGCGGCGCAGCGCCTCGGGCAGGATGCCGAACAGGTCCTGGACGAAGCGGTCCTTGACCGGCGTGGTCAGGTCCAGGGTGTGCAGGGGCAGCTCATCGGCCAGCACACGCTGGATGGCCTCGACCACCACCGGGTGGTTATGGCCCAACGCGAGCGTACCGGCGCCGGCCAGGCAATCGATGAACTGGCGGCCTTCGACATCCTCCACGTAGATGCCACGGGCGCGCTTGAGCGCCAGCGGAATGCGCCGCGGGTAGCTGCGGGCGTTGGACTCCTGCTGTTGCTGGCGTTGCAGCAGGGGTGATTCGGTAAACTCGTACAAAGGTTGCGACGCGCTGACCGGTGCAACCTGGGCAAGGCTGGAAGCGGTGGACATGGGTAAATCCTCGCAAGCAAGCGAATGGGCAGTTATCGCTTGGAAAACGCTTGAGTGCCGGGAGGATTTAGCGGTTGTTACTGGATTTTACTTTGCCTGCGCCGGCCTCTTCGCGGGTGAAGCCGCGAAGAGGCCGGCGCAGCCGATAAAGATCAATGCCCGGAGCGCGCCGGTACTTGCAAGAGCACCCGCAATCCATCACTACGGCTGTCAAAGCGCAGGCTACCGGCACAACGTTGCACGATCGCCTGGACAATCGCCAACCCCAACCCGCAGCCCCCGCTCTGCCCATTGCGCCAGAAGCGCTCGGTCAGGTGCTCAAGGTCGGCTTCGGCAATCCCAGGCCCGTGGTCGCGCACCATGAAGCCCACTTGGCCGTCGGCCATCTGCACCTCCAGCTCCACCGCCTCGTCGCCGCCATGGCGCAGTGCGTTGTCCAGCAGGTTGCGCAGGGCGGCCACCGCCAACGGTGCGGGCATGCCGAGGTAGACCTGAGTGGCTGCTTCAGGCAGACGTAGCACGATACGGCGGTTGTCACCCCCACCGGCGTCCTGCACTGCCTGGCGGGCCACCTGCTCGGCACTGCACTGCACACCATCTTCGAAGGACAGGCTGCCTTCTACCCGCGCCAGCATCAGCAACTGCTCCAGCGTGCGGTGCATTCGGTCGGTGCCCTGCTCGGCATGCTCCAGCGCCTGCTCGCGCACCGCGCCATCGGTCATGCGTGCCACCTGCAGGTGGGTCTTGATCGCGGTCAGCGGGCTGCGCAATTCATGGGCCGCATCGTCGGTCAGGCGCCGCTCGCGCTCGATGGTCTGGGCAATGCGCAGGAACAGCTGGTTCTGGGTTTCCAGCAAGGGCTGCAACTCGCTGGGCATGCCCGCCACCTGCAACGGCTCGACACTGTCCGCTCGCCGTCGGCGCAAGGCGTCGCGCATGCGGTTGAGGGGTTCCAGGCCTTTGCCCAGGCCGATCCACAACAACCCCAGGCTGCCGAGCAAGGCCATCAGCACGGGTGCCGACGCCGCCAGCAGAATCGACTGGTTAAGCGCCTCGCGCTCCATGTGCCGGTCGGCAGTGGTGATGCGCACATCACCGTGGTTATAGGTGAAGGTGCGCCACAGTGCATCGTCGATAGTCTGGTCACGGAAGCCGCTGCGCTCGTCGTCCATGGCGCCATCGTGCTTGTGGTTGCTGGCGAGGATCTCGCCACGCAGCGAACTGACCTGACAAGCCATGCCGTCCGGCACACTGAACTGGTCGGCAGAAAAGTGCGCCTCCCCGCCCTTGGCGGTCAGCGGTTGTGGCAACTGGTCGATCAGCCCGGCGACCATACGCGCCGATGCCACCAGGCGCTGGTCGAGGGAAAACATCATCTGCTGGCGCAGGTCACGCAGCATCCACGCCGCGGCCAGCGCCCAGATGATCACGAAAGCGCTGCCCAGGATCAGGCTCAGGCGAACCCGCAGGCTCATGATGCAGCCTCTTCCGGTGCCTGCGCCGGGCCCAGCCGGTAACCCAGGCCACGCACGGTCTCGACAATGCTGTTGCCCAGCTTTCGCCGCAGGTGGTGGATATGCACGTTCAGGGCGTTGCTTTCGACTTCGTCGCTGAAGCCGTACACGCAGTCTTTCAGTTGTTCGCCGGACAGCACCCTCCCGGGGTTCTGCAGCAGTGCCTGGAGCAAGGCCTGCTCACGGCGGGACAGGTCGACGGGCTGCCCGGCCAGGCTCGCCTCGCAGCTGCTGGGGTCATACCGCAAGGGCCCGTGCTCGATCACATTCACCGCCCGCCCGGCAACCCGCCGCAGCAGGGTATGCAGGCGAGCGGCCAGTTCGCGCAGGTCGAACGGCTTGAGCAGGTAGTCGTCGGCGCCGGCCTGCAGGCCATCGACGCGGTCGGTGACGGCATCGCGGGCAGTGAGCACCAGCACTGGCAAGTCCACCCCCTGCTGGCGCAAGCGACGCAGCAGCTTGAGGCCGTCTTCGTCGGGCAGGCCAAGGTCGAGGATCATCACGTCGAACTGCGCGGCCTGCAGCATCGCCCGCGCATCGGCGGCATTGCCCACCCGGTCCACGGTCAGGCCCTGGGCGGTAAGACCGGCGCAGATGCCGGCGGCGATCAGGTCGTCGTCCTCGCAGAGCAGAACGTGCATGGTGGGGCTCCCGGAGTGGTGTGGCTGGCATTGCACCTTGGGCGGATTAAGGGGGGATTATGGACCTTTTAGGGAGGGTTGGGGGGAGATCGAGCGCCGCGCGGGGTCGCCACCCTGCCCTAAGCAGCCTCACCCCAATCCCCGAGCTTCTCGAACACAACAGAAACGAAGTCGCCTTTTCCTACAGCTGACGCAGAAACCTCTGATCCGAATCCATGATGGGATTTCCCCCTGCACACGTTGTCAGGGAGACACCTCATGTACCTGGATTACCTCGTGCCCTCGTGGCACGAGATCGAGTCACGTGTCATCGCCATGGTGGGCTACCAAAGCAGTGGCCAGTTCCGCACCAGCCTCAATGAAGAAGTCGCCTCACTGGGCCTCAACCTGCGCCGGGTCAACGCTGTACGCACAGCCTTCTACCAGGCTGAATGGCAGGCGGCGCACATGCTACGCCAGCGCTTTGCCGACCTCGACATCAACAGCATCAGCGACGAACTGCTGAGGATCGTGCAGCAGATGGCGATGATCGTCGCCGGCAGCACCATTACCGGTGGCCTGCTTGGCGCGGGGGTAGGCGCATTCGCCGGCGGCGCCGGAACCATTCCGTTCGCTGGCGCAGGCGCGGTCATGGGCCTCAAGGTCAGCGGCTGGATCCTCGGCGCGCTGGGGCTGGCCTCCATTACCGAGTTCTTCATCGACGGCTTGCCGCGGATCGGTGAGTACTACGTCGATGGCATCCGCTTCGCCTGGGAAGGCACCTGCGGCAATGAAGGCACCGGCCCGTTCTGCCGGGACGACCCCTATGCGATATCCCGGGCCACGCATCAGATTGCCCAAGGCCATGTGGAAGTCGTGGTGCTGTTGTTGGGGGCGATCGTGTCGTACCTCACCCGCGGGCGCGGCGATGCCCGAGTGCTGGCCCAGGAGATGGCGGCCAGCCGCAAAGGCGCGCGGCTGGGGCAATGGATGCTCCAGCATGAAGAGGGGTTGAAGAAACGGCCGGATCTGCAGGTGCCGGAGCGGCGCAAAGGGGCGATGGATGATCCGCAGCCAGTTCAGCCGAATCGGCAGGCGGGAAAAGACAAAGAGCCCTCTACAGCTAAGCCCGGTAGGATGCCGTTGCATACGGTGGCGTGTTTCAAGGCAGATAAACTGCCAGCGTCGAAGCATGGCGAGTTTGAGCGGCAGTTAAAGGGACAACAAGATGGACTCAATCGGCTGACGATTGAAGAGTTCCTGGAAAATATTGCAAACCCCATAAATCGAGATCCGAAAACTGCGAGAAAAGCAAGACAAAAACTGTATGACGACCTAAGGAAAAGAGCTTATAGAAAATTGCCCAAGGACATGAACCCAATTGAAGCAAGAACAATTTCAACGATGCAGGCTAAGGAAACGATGTCCTCTCTTGCTGCGCTGCACAATCCAGATCTAATCGCCGGCGGCAAGGATGTCATCTCTGACTTCGGGGATAGGCAAGTAAATTCCACTATAGGTCCCCAATGGAGAAGCAGGGTAGGAGAGCTGACAAGATCAGTCGAAGAACAAGCCAAAGATGGCCGCGCATCAGGCTTTTTAAATGTCAGACTGCACAAATGCTAACAAGATAAGGAGCGCGACAATGGACGAATTTTTCTCCCTCTTCATAGAAGAAATGGGCGAGCCGATTTTCAGGCAGGAGGTGCCACCTTCTAGCATAGAGCGCTACAGCGGTAAATTGCCGAAGAAACTGTTGGAATACTGGGCCGAGCATGGATGGTGCGGATATGGTGATGGAATATTCTGGACGGTCAATCCGCAAGACTACGAGGGTGTCGCCGCCTCATTCATAGAGGGCACTGCGCTCGAAGGGCGAGATACCTATCACGTCATCGCTCGAGGCGCCTTTGGTGATCTCTATCTGTACGGAGAAAATTCCGGGTTTTCATTAGACATCGTAGCCCACACTTCACAATACTGCGGCAGAGTGAATAAACTTGATGCAGGCAACATGGACAAGGAGGTGCAAGGCTTCTTTCTATTGATCGAACGGGAGTCCAACGACTTTGGCGATTTATTCGAGCCTGCATATAACAAATTAGGCAAACTCAATCATGATGAGATGTATGGTTTCGTTCCAGCCTTGGCATTCGGTGGACCCTGCGATCTTGCCCACCTAGAAAAAGTCAAAGCTGTCGAGCACTTGATACTACTTGCACAGATCTCCCCCCTCGAACCCTATAGCTTTTCTGACTTCTAAACACAGTATTGGCCCTGAAAAGCGGCGGATGAGATGCACGGCTTCGTCCCGGCGTTGGTGCTGGGCGTGTCTGCCAGCCTGGCCAATCTTCAGCGGCTGAAGGCCGACGTGCATCTGATTCTGCTAGCGTAGACGGGCGAACTGGGACCCTACGAACTCGATGAAAAGGAAGATGATTAGCACGCGCTTACAACGCTCACTGGCGCAGCGCATCGGGCGAATCGACATCCTGCAGCACGCCGGCATCTTCGACATCCAACCGGACGCAACGGTCCGCATGGGTCTTCAGCACCGAACGCGCCCCTTCATCACCCTTCAGCCGGGCAAGCGCCGGCCAGAAATCACGCCCGAACAACACCGGATGGCCCTGTCGTCCAGCATGACACGGCAGGACTATCGTTGACCCACTGGCCACGCGTGCAAGCAAATCCAGGGTCGCGGACTCCACCCAGGGCATGTCACCCAACAGGATCGCCACCGCTTGCGCCTCACTGTCGGCCAGCGATGCGGCACCTGCTGCCAGGCTATGACCCATGCCCCGAGCGTAATCGCCACTGGAGACCACCCTGCATCGCGCTGGCAATCCCAGGTCCACACCTCGCTCCCCTTCACGCAACACCACCCGAACATCATCGAACACTGCGCAGGCGCTCTCTACGCTGTGCACCAGCAAGCTTCGACCGTCAGCCAGCAGCGAACGGCGCTTGTCAGAGCCAAAGCGCACACTGCTGCCTGCCGCCAATACCAACGCAACCACGCTCACAGCGCCGCCCGCTCGATGCCGTTACGCACACGAAGGATGTCGGCCAGTACCGCCAGGGCGATCTCGGCCGGGGTCTTGCTGCCCAGGTTCAGGCCAATCGGCGCATGGATGCGCGCCACCTCATCGCAACCCAGGCCACCAATGCGCTGCAAGCGCTCGCGGCGCTTGTCGGAGGTCACCCGGGAGCCCATCACGCCAATATAGAAGGCCTCGGTACGCACCGCTTCAAGCATCGCCAGGTCGTCGATCTTGGGGTCATGGGTCAATGCCACCACCGCCGTGTCGGCATGGCAACCGCCACGGCGGATAAACTCCGACGGCAACTCGCGGCGCACTTCGATGCCGTCCAGCCGCACGCCATCCAGCACTTCGTCCCGCGGCTCGCAAAGGATGACTTCAAACCCCATGCCCTTGCCGAACTCGGCGCAAAAATGCGCCACGCTGGAATAGCCGGCCAGAAGCAGGCGCTGGGCGGCGCCGACGCGCAGGCGAACACGGGCGCTATCCCGCTCGACGCGTGGCCCTTGGCAATGGTCATCGGCCAGCTGGCGGGTACCGTCCGGCAGGCTCACTTCACGCAGCACCCGACGCTGGCCCAGCAGCGCGCTTTCCAGCTGACGCAGGTGCGCCTGCACCTCGCACTCGGCGGGCAGGTTCTCCACCAGCACTTCGAGCACGCCACCACAGGGCAAGCGGATACTCGAACGCGGGTCGCTGTCGTCACCGTAGCGCACGATGGCAACCGGCTCCGGGAACTCACCCAGGGCCACACGTTCGAGGAAGTCGTCCTCGACGCAGCCACCCGACAGCGACCCCAGCCACCGGCCGCTGGCATTGACTGCCAGCAGCGAGCCCGGCGCGCGGGGCGCCGAGCCGTAGGTGGCGAGCACCGTACATAACCAAACCCGCTGACCGTTGCACGACCACTGCAAGGCCTGACGGACCACCTGTAGATCGAGATGCTGCACGTTTATTCCACCTTCAGCTCGGCGAGCTGCTGTACGTTCAGGTCACCGGGCAATCCACCCCAGGCCTGGCGCAGGTAGTTGACCATATCCGTCACCTGTTGGTCATCGAGCTTGTCGGCAAAGCCCGGCATCGGCTGCATGCGCTCGAAGCCGGTGAACTGCTGTTCACGGATGCCTTCGAGGATGACCTTGACCAGGTTGCGCGAGTCACCCTGGCGCAGCACGGTGTTGCCCTGCATGGCCACGGCGATGTGCGGCTTGCCCTCGCCGTCGACACCATGGCAACCGGCGCACACGTTGAGGTACTGCTGGTGGCCGCGCTTGGCGCTGTCGCTCATCTGCTCCAGGGCAACGGCCTGGATTGCCTTGGCCGGCGGTGGCTGGTCGCCCAGCAGGTAGGTGGCCATGGCCGCCAGGTCGGCATCTTCCAGGTGTTGGGTGCTGTGGTGCACCACCGGGAACATCTCGTTGAACATGCTGCCCTGGGCGCTGATGCCATGCTTGAGGAAGGTGGTCAGGTCTGGCTGGGTCCAGCCGCGCTCGGCCAGGTCCTGGGCCAGCAGGCTCGGCGCCAGGTAGCCGCCCAGCAGGCCGCCGGTCATGCGCAGGTCCTGCTGCAACGCGCCGATGGGGTTGCGCGGGGTATGGCATTCGCCGCAATGGCCCATGACTTCGACCATGTACTGACCACGCTGCCAGGCCGGGCTTTTGCCTTCGGTTGGCTGCAGCTGCACGCTCTTGCCATACAGCATGTTCCAGCCACTCAGGCCCATGCGCACATTGAACGGGAAGCGCAACGCAGTCTGCGGCGCCGGGCGATTGATCGGCGGTATGGTCATCAGGTAGGCGAGGATCGCGTCCGAATCTTCACGCTTGATCAGGTGGTACGAGGTGTAAGGCATGGCAGGATAAAGGTTGGCGCCGTCCTTGCGCTTGCCCTCGGTGACTGCGGCGAAGAACTCGTCGGCGCTGTAGTTGCCGATGCCGTACTGTTTGTCCGGGGTGATGTTGCTGCCATAAATGGTGCCGAACGGCGAATGAATCGGCAGCCCGCCGGCATACGGCGCGCCGCCTTCGGCGGTGTGGCAGGCCATGCAGTCGGCCGCGCGTGCCAGGTACTCACCGCGCTTGACCTGAGCCTCGTCGGCCGCCAAGGCGAACGAGCTGACCGCCAGGCCCAGGGCCAATGCCACTGCGTTACGAACGAAGCCCATGCTCAACCCTCCTTGACCAGGCCGAGGTCGTTGAGCACCTTGCGGGTGGCGTCGTAATAACGCACGTAGCCGGTGCAGCGGCAGATGTGGTGCCCGAGGCTGGCCTCGATGCGGTCTTCCACTTCGCTCTTCTTCAATGGCTGGCGCTGGGCGGTTTCCACCAGCACGGTAGCGGCGTTGACGAAGCCCGGCGCGCAGTAGCTGCACTGGAAGGCGAACAGGTCGACGAACTTCTGCTGGATAGGGTTCAGCGTGAGGTTACCGGCCGCGTCCGGTTTGGCGTGGCCCTCAATGGTGCGTACCTTCTTGCCCTCAAAGTAGTGGGCGCCGGTGATGCAGGTGCGCACTTCTTCGCTGGTGCCGTCGGGGTTGTCGACGATCACCACGCAGGCGTGGCAGATGCCCTGGCCGCAACCCAGGCGCGAGCCGGTGAGGTTCTGGTGTTCGTGCAGGTAGTCGATCATCGCCAGGTCAGCGGGGACCTCGACCGGGCCGACCGGTTGACCGTTGAGGGTCAGTTGCAGTGGACGGTTAGCCATTGAGGGCCTCCTTGATACGGGCTGGAGTGATGGGAAGATCGCGCACGCGCTTGCCAATGGCATGGGCGACGGCATTGCCGATGGCCCCCACGACCGGGATCATCACCACTTCGGCGATGCCCTTGGACGGGTCGGTCGGTGACAGCGGCGGGAGGATTTCGCTGGTCTGCTTCCACACCGCCACGTCGCGCGCATGCGGCAGGCGGTAGCGGTTGAAGTTCCAGTCGCCCTCCCCGGGCCCGCCCTCGTACATCGGCATTTCTTCGGTCAGCGCGTGGCCGATGCCCATGGCGATACCGCCTTCGAGCTGGCCCTTGACCAGCTCCGGTACCAACACTCGGCCGCACTCGACCCAGCTGTGGTGGTTGAGCACCTGCACTTCATGGGTGCCCTTGTTCACCTTGACTTCAACAATGGTCGCCACCGGGCTGTAGTAGGTAACCATGGCATTGTTCAGCTGGGTGTCGGGGTAGGCAGCGTTCTGCCGGTCGAGCAGGTGGTAACCGTGGCTGCTCATCTGCGCCTTCTTGGCGTTCACCGCGCCATCGCCGTATTTCACCGCCACGGCGTCAAGCGGGAAGCGCTCGCGCACACCGTCGATGACGAAGTCGGCCTCGGCCCAGCTCCAACGGTTGAAACCGTGCACGCTGGCGCCGGTGACCAGGCCCATGTCGTGGGCCTTCTGTGCCAGCTGGGCGAACGGGATCGGCTGCAGGCCGTTACCGGTCAGCTCGCCGTTGACCCACACCGCGTTCTCGCGGCGCACCACCAGCGGGTTGGCCTGGCCGCCATGCGGGCCCTGGCTCCAGATGGCCATGGCCGCCGGCCACAGGCCGTGGTTGAACAGCACGCGCGCCGCTTCGCGGGTGGCATGGCTGAAGTAGAAGGCCGAGTTGGTCGCCGACGATGGCGACGCCAGCTTGCCGACCCAGCGCGGGTTGCGCAGCGCGGCGTCCTGCTCGGGCTGGCTGATCAGGTACGGGTTGCCGCTGGTGCTCAGTTGCAGCTCTGGCCATTCGGTAACCGCCGTCCTCACCTCGTCAGCCGAGCGCCCCAGGAAGTCGCTGACCACCAGGGCCTGGGAGGTAGACATGCCGGTGCCCAACTCGGTGCCGATGTGGCGCAGGCTGATGCGGCCGTCGCGGCTGAACTCGATGCTGGCCATCGGTGCTTCGGAACCGGTGCCGAAGTCCTTCTGGCAAATCGCAAAGCCCACGCCGTACCAGTGGTCCTGGTCTTGCGCATCCATCTGCTGCTTGCGTGCGTCGCGGTTGCGCCACCAGTCGTGCACGGCGGCCTTGTCGAGAATCTCGTACAGACGCAGCGCGCCCGCCGGAACCGCGCCCTGGGTGTTCTTCATGCCCGATTTCAGCGCGTTGGCACGGCGCAGGTCGATGGCATCGACGCCCAGGCGGCCTGCGATTTCGTCCACCATCATCTCGGTGGCAGCCATGCTCTGCAAGGTGCCGTAGCCGCGCATGGAGCCGGCCTCGACACCGCGGGAATGGTAGGCGGTAACCGACAGGTCGTTCTGCGGCATGTAATAGATCGACTGCGCAGCAGTGGCGCCTACCGCAGCTACGGACGGGCTGTAGTTGATGCGCCCGCCGCCGTCGCAGCTCATGTCGGCGCGGAAGATCTTGAAGCTGTTGTCCTTCTTGTCCACGGCCAGCTGGTAGCGGATATCGAAGGCATGGCGCTTGATGCCGCTCTGGAACTGCTCGTAACGGTCATTGGCCAGGCGGATCGGCACGCCGGCGCCATACAGCGCGGCCACGGCGGCGTAGAAGACGAAGATGTTGTTGTCTTTCGAGCCGTAGCCCACGGTATAGCCCGGGTGCATGTTCAGCGTGTTCAGGGCGAAACGCGACGGCTTGATCATGTGCACGCATTCCTGCGCCACTTCGAACGGGCACTGGGTGGCAACCACGAAGTGCAGCGTGCCGCTGGCCGGGTCGTACCAGCCGTTGCCGTTGTCCGGTTCCAGCGCGGCGGGTTCGATGGACGGCGTCTTGTAGCGCTCGTCGAACACCAGCCAGTCCTCGGGCGGGTTGTCCAGCTGCTCGGCCATGCGATTGGCGTAGAACAGCCCCTGCTCGGTCAGGTCGCCGTGCTGGTTGGGCTGCTTCGACCACACCGGCTTGCGGTTGAGAATGGTCGGGAACAGCATGGAATTCTTCAGGCTGGAGAACTCATCGTCGTCGAACGGCGTGGCACCGCCCACCCGCACGAAGCGAAAGCTGCCGTATGGGTCGCGCTGGTACAGCGGCGCCTGGGCGCCGTAACGGATCGCCTTTTCGTTGAACTGCAGCTTGCGCTTGGCCTGGCGGAAGCGCTCGAAGTCGTGCCAGATCAGGATCGCCACCGGGTGGCCGATGAACATCGGCACCTTGCCGGGCGGCAGCAGCGGGTCGGGCGAATGGGCTTCCGGCCAGGCAATGCCGTCTTTCTCGAGATCGGCGGCGGTAACGATGCGGTCAGGCTGCAGCTCGCCACCGAGCAGGCTGAGGTCGTGACCGGCATAGATACGGTCGGCCTTGGTCGCCTTGAGCAGCAGCGCATGGCCCTGCTGCGTGGGCCAGCCGGGCATGTCCTTGGCGCGGATATCGCGGGCGAACACCTTGTCGCCGCACACCTTGGACAGGGCATCGTTACGAAAGCGCGCCTTGCCGTCATGGTTCATCCACTTCTGCGGCGAGGTGGTGACGCGGTCCTCCATCAGGGCGGCGAATGCCTGGCTGCCGAGTGGCGCCATGGTCACGCCGACACCAGCTATCAGCCCGCCTTGCAAGAAGGCGCGCCGGGAAATATCACGGTTGGACATGCTTGATCCTCTGGGCAGTTGGGGGGCCTGCCCTATTTTGATTCTAGTGCTAGCGGGGAAAAGCTGACTTGTACGTCAACTTTACAGGAAGTGTGTGGGGATTGGCAAAGTCAAGCCGACAATATGTCGCGGTGTGTCTGGGATGATGGGTGGCATTGGGTGGGGCTGGCAGACCAAAAACCAGAGTTAACCTTCATTTAATCAACCCCAGCCAGCATGGCCCCATTCCTAGATCTGCCAAGGCGAAGACATGCGCGTCCTCCTGCTCTTCCTGACACTGCTTCTGGCCGGCCCGTTGCAGGCCAACCCGTTCGATGTAAAACCGGACTTCCTGCCGGTCGACCAGGCCTTTGTGCTTACCCACGACCGCCAGGCCGACGGCCAGATGCGCCTGTACTTCCAGATCAAGCAGGGCTACTACCTGTACCAGAAGCGCCTGAAGTTCGATGGCCTGCCTGCCGGGCAGCACCCGCAATTGCCGCCGGCGCTCAACCACCATGACGAATTCTTTGGTGACAGTGCGGTGTACCGCGACCAGCTCGAACTGCTGCTGCCGGCCAATGCCCAGGGCCAGTTGCGCCTGGGCTGGCAAGGCTGCGCCGACGCCGGCCTGTGCTACCCCCCGCAGACCACCCTGATTGACCTGGGCGGCAGTGTGGCACCCGCCGCCGAGCAAGCCAGCGACCAGGCTCTGGCCAGTGGCCTGCAACAGGGCCACCTGGCCTGGAGCCTGCTGGCGTTCTTCGGCCTTGGGCTGCTGCTGGCCTTTACCCCCTGCTCGCTCCCGATGCTGCCGATCCTTGCCGGGCTGGTGCTGGGCAATGGCGCCAGCGCCCGACGCGGCTGGCTGCTGGCCGGGGTGTATGTGCTGAGCATGGCACTGGTGTACGCCGCCCTGGGCGTGGTCGCCGCACTGCTGGGTGCCAGCCTGCAGGCCTGGCTGCAGCAACCCTGGCTGCTGGGCAGCCTGGCGGGGCTGTTCGTGCTGCTGGCCCTGCCTATGTTTGGCGCCTTCGAACTGCAACTGCCCGCCGCCCTGCGGGACCGCCTTGACCGCGCCGGGCAAGGCACCCGGGGCGGCAACCTGTATGGCGCGGCGCTGCTCGGGGCGTTGTCCGGCCTGCTGCTGGGCCCATGCATGACCGCGCCGTTGGCCGGCGCGCTGCTGTACATCGCCCAGAGCGGCGACGTGCTGCAAGGGGCACTGGTGCTGTTCAGCCTGGGCCTGGGCATGGGCGTGCCGCTGCTGTTGCTGGTGACCCTGGGCAACCGTTACTTGCCGCGCCCAGGCGCCTGGATGGACCGGGTCAAGGGCGTGTTCGGCTTCGTGTTCCTGGCCATGGCCTTGTACACCGTGCGTAGCCTGTTGCCCGCCACGCTGCTGCTGGCACTGAGTGGCGGCTGGTTGATCGCCCTGGCCTGGGCCACATGGCCCGCCCTGCAGCGCCTGCCAGCATTGCGCGCAGTACCGCTGCTGGGTGCCTTGTGGGGCAGCCTGTTGCTGGTCGGTGCCGCCGCCGGTGGCGATGACCTCTGGCAGCCGCTGCGCCCGTTCACCGGTGGGGGTACCGGGGCCGTTGCTGCCCAGCATGCCGAAGACAGCTTCGTCACGGTCAGCCGCCCTGAAGACCTGCAACGTGAACTGGATGCGGCCAAGGCCCGTGGCCAATGGGTGATGCTCGACTACTATGCCGACTGGTGCGTGTCGTGCAAGGTCATGGAAAAACAGGTGTTCGCCCGTGGCGACGTACAGGCCGGCCTGGCCGGCGTGCACCTGCTGCGCCTGGACGTCACCGCCGACACGCCGGCCAGCAAAGCCCTGCTGCAGCGCTACCAGGTACCCGGCCCGCCCAGCATCATCTGGATCGGCCCGGAAGGCGACGAACGCCGCGCGCGGCGCATTACCGGTGAAGTGGATGCCGCCGCGTTCCAGCAACACTGGGCCCAGACCAGGAGCCAAGGCTGATGTTGACCGTAACCCTCGGGCCACTGACCATGGCCCTCAACCACCTGCTGATGCTCACCGCCCTGGTGATCGCCAGCGTGGTCGGCTGGTGGGTCGCCCGGCGTGGCGGCGAAAGCCCGGAATCGGCGCTGTTCAACCTGTTCCTGATCGGCCTGCTGTGCGCCCGTGCCGGCTTCGTGCTGGCCTATTGGCCGATGTACCGTGATGAGCCGTTGCAAATGATCGACATCCGCGACGGCGGCTTCCTGCTCTGGTCGGGCCTTGCCGGCATCGTCCTCGGTGCGGTGTGGCAGGGCTGGCGTCAACCGGGCCTGCGCCGCCCGTTGGGCTGGGCATTGTTCAGTGGCGCGCTGTTCTGGGGCCTGGCCAGCTTCGGCGGACACTTGTACAGCAAAGGCACCGAGCTGCCTGAACTGAGCCTGCGAAACGCTGGTGGCCAACCGGTGGCGCTGCACAGTTACCGCGGCAAGCCGCTGGTCATCAACATCTGGGCCACCTGGTGCCCACCGTGTCGGCGTGAGATGCCAGTGCTGCAACAGGCACAAAGCGATTACCCGCACGTGACCTTCCTGTTCGTCAACCAGGGCGAAACTCCGGAGAACGTCAGCACCTTCCTCGCCACCACCGGCCTGAGCCTGACCCACGTGCTGTTCGACGGCACCGGCCTGCTGGCCCAGCGCGTCGGTTCCATGGCCTTGCCCACCACCCTGTTCTACGACGCCAACGGGCGGCTGGTTGGCAGCCACCTGGGCGAGCTGTCCCGGGCCAGCCTGCGCCACGCCCTGGAACCTTTCGACCGGGCCATTGCGCCCGCCCCTGCCGCACAAGGAAACTGACATGCGATTGACTGCACTGCTGCCCCTGTCCCTGGCCCTGCTGGCCTCCCCTGCCCTGCAGGCCGAAGAACTGCCCAAGGCAGTTCAGCAGCTGCAAGCCAAGGGCGCCGTGATCAAGGGCAGCTTCGATGCGCCCAACGGCCTGCGCGGTTATGCCGCCGAGTACCAGAACAACGCCCTGGCCCTGTACCTGACCCCTGACGGCAAGCACGTGCTGGTCGGCAGCCTGTTCGACGAACAGGGCAAGGACCTGAGCGCCGAGCCGCTGCAAAAGCTGGTATACGCGCCGATGAGCAAGGAAATCTGGGCGAAAATGGAAAAGACCGCGTGGATCGCCGACGGCAAGGCCGATGCGCCGCGCAAGGTGTACCTGTTCAGCGACCCGAACTGCCCGTACTGCAACATGTTCTGGGAACAGGCGCGGCCCTGGGTGAAGTCGGGCAAGGTGCAGTTGCGCCATATCATGGTCGGCATCATCCGCGAAGACAGCCCGGGCAAGTCGGCGGCGCTGCTGGCGGCGAAAGACCCGGCCAAGGCACTGCAACAGCACGAGAAGGCCGGTAAGGCCAGCACCCTGAAGGCGCTGGAACAGGTGCCAGAGGCTGTGCAACAGAAGCTGGCGGTGAACATGGCGTTGATGGAAGAGATGGGGTTGCAGGCGACCCCGGCCATTTTCTACCAAGATGAGCAAGGCAACCTGCAAAGCCAGCAAGGGGCACCACGGCCGGAGATGCTGGGGAAGATTCTGGGCAAGCGCTAGGCTTCTCTTGAATGTTGCTGTGATACACAGATCGAGCGCATCGCGCGCGAAGTTCGCTCCTTGATATGTGAGTGGTCAAGCTTTTTGAGGTGTTCAGCGCTGAAAAGGTTGGCTGTATCAAAGGGTTCATACCCGCGAAGCAGGCGACGCGGGGCATGGCACCGGCTACGCCGGTGTTCGCGGGTGAACCCGCTCCTACGGGGGTTCGTGCTAACGGCGGGATTTTGCGCCAGGCATGTGATCGCAAGGCTACTAGCCTGCCGCAAGACATACGCTGTAGATGTAGGAACAACTGTCTTGCTCTAAATTCGAAAGGCCTGCGCGGTCGGGTGTAGGAGCGGGTTTACCCGCGAACACGGGCAAAGTCTGTGCTATCCAGCGCGCCACACTCGAGCATCGCGCAATTATTGAACCTATTATTTTTGCTAGTTTTCATTACCCTTCTGCAATGCAATACTTACAAGCAGAGTGTCAAGCTTGGAGAACACCGCCATGTCGATTGCCAGGCACATATTCAAGAAGAACAGCATGACCCACGCTATTGCCTATTCGCCATATGGTTATTGCCCCCCTGCGCCAATGCAGATGGCTGCTACTGGATTTAATGGGGAGCGATCTGACCCAGTAACTTATAATTATGCACTGGGCGCTGGCTATCGATTTTTTAACCCAGCCTTGATGCGCTTCACTTCTCCAGATGCTGTGAGCCCTTTCGGATCTGGAGGTCTTAACCCGTATTGTTATTGCCTGTGCGACCCGATAAATTTATCTGATCCCGATGGGCGAACCCCGGTGCAATCCTGGAATATCATTAGGCTTCGAACTATGTTCCCAAGCCTACACAAAAGTAAGACAAGATTTGAAATAAACCTGGAGGAGTTTAATGAAAATATGTCTAACTATAAAAGAACTTTGGGAAGGCGACATGAGTTTGGCTCGGCCCGTTCGCTAGTAGCCAGCCCAGCCGTTGATGAAATTCCACCGGGGTGGGACCGGATAGGTATTCACGGTTCTTCAACCCCTAATAAAAAGGGCTTACTGAAATCGCTTGACCCGAAATTTATAAAATCACGCGATGGGTATCAGGAGCTTGGGCGTGGATTTTATGTTGCAGTGGATTCGTCGTGGTCAATGTTCGGTTCCGGCGACGGAGGACAATCGTATAACGTATATACCCCAAATATGGCCCGCCTCACACCTGGGAAGCATTTCGACTTTTCGCATGCCGCCCAGCAACCTTATGAAAAAATGCAAATTGCTATTCGGGAATCGGGATATGACTTATTTATCGTCCGGGAGGCGCGGGTTGGACCGATAGTGCGGCCTCGACCTTATGAGGCGCCATTTTAAAAGTTTTTGGGGCATTCGTTTAATGGTTAACACTGGTCTGTCAAGGCTTCCCGCATCAAGTCAGCATAGGCCGTCTGACCCGGGCTGAAATAGCCTTGGGTTCAGCCATATCCAGCAAGCGTATTATGCGACTTCCTCAGGTACTTTGACCCTGTTGTAGAGACCGGACACATCGCTGACACGTGTACGGAGACATGGTTGACACATTATGGTCCGTAATCAGGTTTATTTACGTCGATGGTTCGCAGCCGCTGATGGCAAAAATAGACATCGAACATGTCCCCGCCATCCCGCCCAGGGCGAATCGCTACAGTATGCCCAACCAGGCCTTTTGCGATGCTGAAATAGCGTTTCTGGAAGCGGAAGCGACTGTGATAAACCTTGGCGAGGATATCGTCCGGCCCATATTCAAACTCCTCAAGCCGATTGGGGTAGGCCCACGGGCTGGTGTGATATCTGGCCATCGGTACTTGGTACCCCAAAGCCTGGTGGGGTCGCTGTAGGTTGTAAATTTCACGCCATCGATCAAACGCCGTTTGGGCTTGTTCCAGGGTCGAGAACTGCCGACCATCGAGTACTTCAGCCTTCAAGGAGCGGTGGAAACGCTCAATCTTGCCATTCGTCTGAGGGTGGTACGGGCGACTAAAACTGATCCTTATTCCCAACTGAATCAACCAGATACTTAGTTCTGTCACCTCTCCAGGGTTGCGCGGCGAACCCCAGGGAGCACCATTATCGACGTTGATTCGTACCGGTAGGCCATAGCGCTGGAAGACCTCGATCATTTTAGCCCTGACCGTCGCTCCTCGCTCGTTATCGCAAGCATGAATGGCCAAGTTGAAGCGGGAGTGATCGTCAAGAATGGTCAGCGGGTGGCACCGGCCTTGCTGCAGGGCGAAGTGGCCTTTGAAGTCCATCTGCCAGAGATCGTTGGGCGCATCGTGTTCAAACCTAAGCCGCGCCTCTCGCGTCTTTTCAGGACTCTGGATCAGTTCATGACGGTGCAACACGTTAGTGACGGTACTGGGGGCAATACCCTTGCTCAGCAGGTTGCTGATGGTGCGTCCGCCCCAGGCCGGATGCTCCTGTCGAAGGGCTACGACTTGGGCTTCCAAGCTAGCCTCGGTCAAGCGAGGGCTGCTAGCCGGCCGCCGAGATCGCTCTTGTAAAGCGGCCGAGCCGCCTTCTTCAAAACGGCGCAGCCATTTGTATCCGGTTTGAGGGCTGATACTGAAGTGTCGGCATAACGCTCGAATATTGGCATCCGGTTGTCGCGCCAGGGATACGAACTCTTCTTTCAGGCTCATGGCGTTTCTCACGTTCCAAGGCATGGTGAAAATCCTGGCAAGTGGGCTACCAGAAAGTGTCAACCATGTCTCCGTACACGTGTCCACCATGTGTCCGGTCTCTACACCCTGTGAAAGGGGCACCAAGCGCCCCTGCCCATCACAGCCCCTCCAGTTCCGCCATCAGGTCACTGAGCCGGTCGACCTTGTCGTCATCCAGCGCACTGCCCTGCAACCCCTGCACATACTCGGCCAGCTCCTCCACCGTGCTGCACTCGAACATCGCCCGCAGCGGCACGTTCAGTT
>Ga0213827_1000406_pt1 | contig 37465 bp, 34 predicted proteins | sample MC6MC0898MG_FD_180669 | JGI IMG/M metagenome (GOLD analysis project Ga0213827, IMG submission 180669) | Enriched soil aggregate microbial communities from Iowa State University, Ames, United States - MC6-MC0898-MG | ecosystem: Environmental > Terrestrial > Soil > Unclassified | place: USA: Iowa...
CTTCAGCACCCCCGTATCAATGAACAGATGCCCATTGCGGGCATTACGGGTTGGCATCACGCAATCGAACATGTCCACCCCGCGGCGCACACCCTCAACCAAGTCTTCCGGCTTGCCAACACCCATAAGGTAACGAGGTTTGTCAGCCGGCATCTGGCCCGGGAGGTAGTCCAGCACCTTGATCATCTCGTGCTTGGGCTCGCCCACCGACAGGCCGCCAATGGCCAGGCCGTCAAAACCGATCTTGTCGAGGCCTTCCAGGGAGCGCATGCGCAGGTCCTGGTGCATGCCACCCTGGACGATACCGAACAGCGCCGCGGTGTTCTCGCCATGGGCGTTTTTCGAACGCTGGGCCCAGCGCAACGACAGCTCCATGGAGATCCGCGCCACGTCTTCGTCGGCCGGGTACGGCGTGCACTCGTCAAAAATCATCACGATGTCGGAGCCCAGGTCACGCTGGACCTGCATCGACTCTTCCGGCCCCATGAATACCTTGGCGCCGTCCACTGGGGAGGCGAAGGTCACACCCTCCTCCTTGATCTTGCGCATGGCGCCCAGGCTGAACACCTGGAAACCACCGGAGTCGGTCAGGATCGGGCCTTTCCACTGCATGAAATCGTGCAGGTCGCCGTGTTTCTTGATCACTTCAGTGCCAGGGCGCAGCCACAGGTGGAAGGTATTGCCCAGGATGATCTCGGCGCCCGTGGCCTCGATATCCCGCGGCAACATGCCCTTGACCGTGCCGTAGGTACCCACCGGCATGAACGCCGGGGTCTCGACGGTGCCACGCGGGAACGTCAGGCGCCCGCGACGGGCCTTGCCGTCGGTGGCCAAAAGTTCGAAAGACATACGACAGGTGCGACTCATGCTGTTTCCTCTGGGCCGCGCGGTGCGGGATTGCGGGTGATGAACATCGCATCACCGTAGCTGAAAAAGCGGTATCCATGCTCGACCGCTGCCTGATAGGCGGCCATCGTCTCGGGATACCCGGCGAACGCCGAAACCAGCATCAACAGCGTGGATTCGGGCAAATGGAAGTTGGTGACCAGGGCATCGACCACATGGAACGGCCGGCCCGGGAAAATAAAGATATCGGTGTCGCCGCTGAACGGCTTGAGCACGCCATCACGCGCCGCACTTTCCAGCGAGCGCACGCTGGTGGTCCCCACGGCCACCACCCGCCCGCCGCGCGCCCGACAGGCCGCCACTGCATCCACCACGTCCTGGCCGACTTCCAGCCACTCGCTGTGCATGTGGTGGTCTTCGAGCTTCTCCACACGCACCGGCTGAAAGGTGCCCGCCCCCACGTGCAGGGTCACGAACGCAGTCTCGACGCCCTTGGCGGCAATCGCCTCCAGCAGCGGCTGATCGAAATGCAGCCCCGCCGTCGGTGCCGCCACGGCGCCCAGGCGCTCGGAGTACACCGTCTGGTAGCGCTCGCGATCGGCGTCTTCATCCGGACGGTCTATATAAGGAGGCAGCGGCATATGCCCGACGCGGTCGAGCAGCGGCAACACCTCTTCGGCAAACCCCAGTTCGAACAACGCATCGTGGCGCGCCAGCATCTGAGCCTCGCCCCCACCGTCGATGAGAATCTTCGAGCCAGGCTTGGGCGACTTGCTGGAGCGCACATGGGCCAGCACACGGTGACTGTCGAGCACCCGCTCCACCAGAATTTCCAGCTTGCCGCCGGAGGCTTTCTGGCCAAACAGCCGCGCCGGAATCACCCGGGTATTGTTGAACACCATCAAGTCGCCTGGGCGCAAATGCTCAAGCAAATCAGTGAATTGACGGTGCGCCAGGGCGCCGCTAGGCCCATCCAGGGTCAGCAGGCGACTGCCGCGCCGCTCAGCCAACGGGTGGCGAGCGATCAGCGAATCAGGGAGTTCGAAAGTAAAGTCAGCAACGCGCATGATGGGGTTCGTCTAGCAGGGCCGGGAAGTCTAGCGGAAATATCAAAAATTCTCCATGTACCTGATTGACCGACGGTTATCACCTCTCTATACTTCGCCGCCATTGAGCCCTGATGGCGGAATTGGTAGACGCGGCGGATTCAAAATCCGTTTTCGAAAGGAGTGGGAGTTCGAGTCTCCCTCGGGGCACCAAAATTAAGAAAGGTCTTGCGTTGCAAGGCCTTTTTTTTCGTCCACAGAAAAGTGATGGTCACGCCGCCGACCTGACCTGTAGGGGCCGGCGTACTGGCGATGCTGTTGATCCTGCTCTGCACTCAAACACCTATCAGATCTGCTAGCTATGCAGGCCTGATAAACAAGCAGAAGCTGACGTGTAAATGACTATTTACCGGAGCCTGTCACATGAGTGCCCCACGTAATACTTCCACCAAGTGCTATCAATACGACCCGTTGGATCGTTTGATCAGCGCTCACTCGACTCAACGTTTTTACAACAGCACCCGCATTGCGACCGAGACTCAGGACGGAAGAACAACCTGTTTTTTCGAACAGGCGGCCATGCCGCTAGCCGAGTTACACCCCGGCGACGCTGTCACCTTACTGGCCACTGATCTGCAAAAAACGGTGTTGCACAGCATCAATCATGCCCTCATTTATCAACAGATCTACAGCCCTTATGGCCATCGCAGCGTAGCGGAGAACGGATTACTTAGCGTGCTGGGATTTAACGGGGAACGGCCTGACGTTCTGACTGGCCATTATTTATTGGGACAGGGTCATCGAGCTTATAATCCAGTACTGATGCGATTTAACAGCCCTGATAGTTTAAGTCCGTTCGGAGAAGGAGGCTTAAATACTTATGCCTACTGTGAAAACAACCCAATCAATTACACAGACCCATCGGGCAAAATAAAAAGTTTTTTTATGCGTCTTAAATTGTACAACGAACCAAAAATACCCGCCGCTGTGTCTCGGGTTATCAAAAGCCTGGGCAGCATAAAAAAAACGAAACCAATACCAACACGAGCACCAAAAAAAACAGTACTGCCTAATCCTCAAAACGTGCAGCAAACAAACGCCCTTGCAACCAACGGAAGCCCCACGGGGAGAGCCTCCCCCCACAGAAATCCAAGCACGCCTGCATACAAGGCAATGGATACCGATAAGACCTATACCGCTCAAAGTAGAACCGCTCTAGCCCCTATTCATAACTTTGCAAGTCCTGACGAGTGGCGCGTGCGACTCAACCCTGGCCCATTGCAATCTGCCGTTAGCAGACAACCTTTACGCCCAATAGGTAACTATGCGCTTCCTGGCGAGTGGGATGTGCGTCTAACCCCTGACGCCATGCAACCTATCGTTATATTAATCCGCAAAAATATTTAATCACATGTCTAGCCCTGAAACCGGTGGCGCAAATTGTTGCAGACCAGCTTCAATTGCAGTGGTCACCGGAACAAATTGCCGATTGGCTGAAACGTAAGATTATTGCTCATGAACTTAATACGCCATCGGACTCGGTTCTAACCTCAGGTTCTTTGACAAAAACCGTATATTTAGCGCCTTCCATAACTTCGAAAGCGATCAATTTTTCCACCAATGCCGTACTCAAGACCTTGCCCGCATTAAGCAGCAGCATGCCGTTATCGGCATTCAGGTTGCGAGCCAGGACCATCCCTGCGGCCAGTTCCCGGGTGCCCAGGTCCTTGACGGTCGGATCGGCCAAGGTCACGTCACTGAGGAACGTCGCGCAGACGTTGATGAAGTCTTCCACCAAGCCTGGGTCGTACAATTTGCCGGCGTACTTGCGGATGTACAGCAGCGCTTCGTCGCTGTTCATTTGCCGCTCCAGGATCAACCCACGCTGCAACTCAATAAAGTCCACAGCCAACTTCAGCCAGCGTGCACCCAAGGGAATGGCCGTGCCCTTGAGGTGATCGGGAAAGCCGTTACCGTCCCAACGTTCCTGGTGATGCAGGATGATGCGTGCCGCATCTTTCATTGGCTCCAGGGTCATCAACAGCGACTCGCTCTGCTTCGGATAGGCCCGGTACAACTCGCGCTCGGTGTGATAAAGCAGGTCGGCCGGGGCCGTCATCATGCTGTCGGTCCAGCTCAGCTTGCCGATGTTGTAGAGCGCGGCGGCCATGGTCAGGTCGCGGCTTGCGGCTTCGTCCAGGCCATGGCTGGCGCAGTAGACGCGAATCAGTTCAATGATCTGGCGGTTGGTCTGCTTGGCCTTGGGCAAGCGCAGGTTGGTCAGCAGTGAAAAGACCTCGGTTCCGGTCACGTAGCTGCGCTTGAGCTCTTCATAGGCCAGGTCGAGCATATCGGCGGTCTGCTGCAACTCGGCGGTGCGGGCCGCCACGTGTTTTTCCAGGGTCACATTGAGGCTGCGCAGCTGTGCGTTCTGCTGCTGGGTCAAGGCTTCCAGACGCTGGCGCTCGCTTTCCGAATGCTGATAGACCAAGGCCTGGCGCAAGGTCACCAGCATTTCATCGTCGTTCCAGGGTTTGCTGATATAGCGATGAATCTGCCCTTCATTGATGGCCTTGGCGATCATCGTCATGTCGGCGTACCCGGTGAGCAGGATACGCAGCGTCGAGGGATAAAGCCGATGGATATGCGCCAGTAGGGTCGCGCCGTCCATGCCCGGCATGCGCGCATCGCTCATGACCACATCCACCGGCCGCTGCTCAAGGATTTCCAGGGCCTTGGCGCCGCTGTCGGCCAGCAGGATCTCGTAAGGCTGGCTACGCAACAGGCGGCGCAGGCTATTGAGAATCAGCTCTTCGTCATCGACCAACAGAATCGTCGGCCGGTTCTGAGTCACGCCGTTTTCATGCTCGTCCATGCTTCCCCCTTCCGTTTGACGTCTATCAGGCTCGCCGTGGGCATCAGACTAGATGAATTGCGCTCGCGGTGTACCAACTGAATGCCAAGATTCGCGCTTGGATCCACACAGGACTATGCTCAGGCTCAGGATGGATCGCCCGCGACAGACACGAAAGGAAGCCCGATGAGCCAAAACCCAAGGTCGCCGCATTGGGCTGGAACCTGGCAATGACGGGGCTGACGGATCGCCGCAACCGGCGAATCCTGATCGTCGACGACACCGCCGCGATCCATCAGGACTTTCGCAAGATCCTGGCCCCCGGCCCCCCCGCCGAAGACTCCCTGGGCAGCGCCGAAGCCGCGCTGTTCGGCTCCCCCATCAGCATTGCGGCAGAAGACTTTGCCCTCGACTCGGCCTTCCAGGGCCGGGAGGCGCTGGAAAAAGTGCAGGCGGCGCTGGACTGCGACCAGCCTTATGCCATGGCCTTTATCGACATGCGTATGCCACCCGGCTGGGACGGGCTGGAAACCATCTCGCGGCTGTGGCAGGCCGACCCCAAGCTGCAAATTGCCCTGTGCACGGCCTATTCCGACTATTCCTGGGAAGACATTGCCGAGCGCCTGGAGCTGGGCGACCGCCTGCTGATCCTGAAAAAGCCCTTCGATGCCATCGAAATCCGGCAGATGGCCAGTACCCTGACCGTCAAATGGCAGATGACCGAAGCCGCAGCGCTGAAACTGGACCAGTTGCAACAGGCCGTCGAGGAACGCACCCGAGAGCTGGCCGACGCCAACATCATCGTCCAGAACAGCCCCACGATTCTCTATCGGCTGCGGGGCGAGCCGTCATTCACACTGATGTACATCTCCCACAACATCACCAAGTTCGGCCATGTGGCGGCGCAGTTGGTGGCGTCCCCCGACTGGGCCCGGGCGCTGATCCACGCCGACGACCGGGCCAAGGTCGAGCTGGCCATGCTGCGCGCCCTGGACCGGGACGTCTGCGGCGCCTCCATCGAATTTCGCATGCTCACCGGCGACGGCGCCTTTTGCTGGGTGGAAAACCGCTACATCCCGGTGCGCAACAACCTGGGCCAGTTGGTCGAGGTGGAAGGCATCATCCTCGACATCACCGAACGCCGCCTGGCCGAAGAAAAAATCGCCCTGCTGGCCCACACCGACGGCCTGACCGGGCTGGCCAACCGTCCGACCCTGGTCGAACGCCTGCACCAGGCGTTCGCCGCGGCCCGACGCGGCGCGGCACCTTTCGCGATGTTTTACCTGGACCTGGACCATTTCAAGCGCATCAACGACACCCTGGGTCACCCCGCTGGCGACCTGTTGTTGCAGGAGGTGGCCCGGCGCCTGAAGTCCTGCACCCGGGAAAACGACGTGGTGGCGCGCCTGGGCGGCGATGAGTTCGCGATCCTGCTGCTGGAGGTCGAGGAAGCCACCCAATGCGCGAGCCTGGCGGCGAAGATCCTCGATACCCTGGTGCTCCCCTATTTCCTGGACGGCAACGAGGCGCGTGTCTCGGCCAGCATCGGCATCAGTCTCTACAGCCCCCATACCCTCAGCGCCGACGGGCTCATGGCGCAGTCCGACATGGCGCTGTATCGCTCCAAGGACAAGGGCCGCAACCAGTTCCACTTCCACAGCGATGACATCAACCAGGAAGTCACCCAACGCGTGGCCCTGGCCAACCAGTTGAAACTGGCCCTGGAGCGCGACGAACTGCATCTGCAATACCTGCCCGAAGTCGATCTCGGCACCGGCAAGATCCTCAGCATGGCCGCCCAAGTGCGCTGGCTCCACCCCCAGCGCGGCTGGCTCGAAGCCTCGGAGTTCATGGCGGTGGCGGAAAAGACCGGGATCATCATCCCCCTGGGCCACTGGATACTGGACCAGGCCTGTCGGCAGATGCGTGCATGGCGCGACCAGGACCTGGCGCCGCCGTTGATTGCGATTCACCTGTCCCTGGTCCAGCTCAAGACCGGTTCGGAACTGATTTACCAGGTACTGCGGACCACCGCGCGCTGGAACCTGTGCCCCTGGGACCTGCGATTCGACGTCACCGAGGGCACGCTGGCCCAGACCAAGTGGACCCACAACGACATACTGCCCCGGCTGTGCGAACTGGGCGTGAAGATCGCCATCGACGACTTCGGCACCGAGTATTCATCGTTCGACTACCTGAAAACCTATCGGGTCAGCCACCTCAAGCTCGCCCAGCGCCTGCTCGACAGTGCCAGCAGCGACCCGGACAACGCCATGACCCTGCGCGCGATCCTCAACTTCGCCAGCGAGGCCGGGATCGGCGTCACCGCCGAAGGGGTGGAAACCCAGGAGCAGCGCATCACCCTGCTGTCCAGCGGTGTACCACTTGGGCACTTCCCGGCACGGGCGGTGGACAGCGAACAGGCCAGTGAACGGCTCAAGGCCACGTCCGCCGTCGAGGCTGCGGACCCAACGTCGGAGACGTTCAAATGAACCCTGCTTACGCAACTGCCAACCGACGGATCCTGATCATCGACGACACGCCGTCCATCCACCTGGACTTTCGCAAGATCCTCTGCCCCGACGATGAAGGTCTTCTGAGCAGTACCGAAGCGCTGCTGTTCGGCACCACGCGCCTTCCCCAATCACACTTCCAGCTCGATTCCGCCTATCAGGGCGAAGAAGGCGTGGAACGGGTCAAGCAGGCCCTGGCCGAAGGCCGGCCCTACGCCCTGGCCTTTATCGATATGCGCATGCCGCCCGGCTGGGACGGCCTGCAAACGATCGAGCAACTATGGAAAACCGATCCTCACCTGCAGATTGCCTTGTGCACCGCGTTCTCCGATTACTCCTGGGAGGCCATGGCCGAGCGCATTGAATTCGGCGATCAATTGCTGATCCTGAAAAAGCCTTTCGACAGCCTGGAAATCCGCCAGATGGCCAGTGCCCTCACCTGGAAATGGCAACTGGCACAAGATGCCGCGATCAAGGTGCGCGACCTGGAACAAACCATCGAGCAACGGGTCCAGGAACTGCTGAGCGTGTCCCGCCTGCTGCACTACGACCTGCTCACCGAACTGCCCAACAGTACCTTGCTGGGTGATCGCCTGACCCAGTACTTGTCCCAGTCCCGGCGCCATGACCGGCAGATTGCCGTGATGTTCATCGGCCTGGACCGTTTCAAGCGGATCAACAATGCCCTCGGCCATCCCGCCGGGGATGAAATGCTCAAGCTCGTCGCCCAGAGCCTGGCGCAGGCGCTGCGCGAGTCCGACTCGGTATTCCGCTACGGTTCGGACGAGTTCGTGGTGATCCTGAGCGACATCCTCCATCCGCAGCAGACCCGGGGGGTCGCGGAAAAACTGCTGGCGGCGGTCAACACCCCGCACTGGGTGGCCGGTCACGACCTGACGGTAACTGCCAGCCTGGGCATCAGCATTTACCCCGATGATGGATGCGATGCCGTGACCCTGATCAAAAAGGCCGAGACCGCCATGCGCAACATCAAGGACTGCGGCCCCAACGGCTTCAGTTTTTTCATCGAAGACATGAACCTCCACGCCCGGCACCGGCAAACCCTGGAAAGCGGGCTGCGCCTGGCCTTGCAACGCCAGGAACTGGTCCTGCACTACCAGCCCAAACTGGACCTGGCCAGCGGCGCCGTGGTCGGCGCCGAAGCTCTGGTGCGCTGGGCCCGGCCCGGCCACGGCCTGGTCAGCCCCGCAGTGTTCATTCCGGTGGCCGAAGACTGCGGGCTGATCGTCGCCCTCAGCCAGTGGGTGCTGAGCAGCGCCTGCCTCCAGTCGCGGGCCTGGCAAGCCCAGGGCCTGCCGCCCATCTGCATGTCGGTGAATGTTTCAGCCATTGATTTCCGCCAGGCCGACTTCGTCGAACGCCTGACCCGGACACTGGCCGAGACCGGGCTCGACCCGTCGCAGTTGGAGCTGGAGATCACCGAAAGCGTGTTGATGCAGAATGTCGCCACCACCATCACCACCCTGCATGCGATCAAGCGGCTCGGGGTGCGGCTGGCGGTGGATGACTTCGGGACCGGCTATTCGAGCCTGAGCTATTTGCAGAAATTTCCGGTCGATGTGCTGAAAATCGACCAATCGTTCGTGCGCGACCTGAGTATCGACAGCAACGACGCCAAGTTGGTCAGCAGCATCATCGACCTGGGAAAAAGCCTCAACCTGCGTATCATCGCCGAAGGTATCGAGACGGCCGAGCAACTGGACTTTCTCAGGCGCCACCGGTGCGAGGAAGGCCAGGGCTTCTACTTCAGCAAGGCCGTGGAGCCCGAGGCGTTCGTGCTGTTCCTGAACGCCGAGCGCCAGCCCCAACCAAGCCGTTCATGAACGTTCGCCGGGTAAGGATACCGACCATGCCGTCACTCCCATCACTGCTCTGCGCCAGCGTGCTGCTCGCGGCCGGAGCCGAGGCCGCGCCGCTGGAGGGGCCCCTCAAGTCCTTGCCGCCGGTGCCGCCCCTGGATGGCCAGCGCGTCGAACTGGGACGCCAGCTGTTCAACGATCCACGCCTTTCAGTCAACAACAGCCTGTCCTGCGCCAGTTGCCATCGCCTGGAGCATGGCGGCGCCGATGACAAGCCCCTGTCGCTGGGGGTTGACGGCAAACCCGTGGCGGTCAATACACCGAGCGTGTTCAACGCCAGCTTGAACTTCCACCAGTTCTGGGACGGCCGCGCCGAAACCCTGGAAGAACAAGTGCACGTCGTGGTCCAGAGCCCCTCCGAGATGGGCAGCGACTGGGCCATCGTGGTCCAGCGCATCGGCACCGACCCGGCCTATGGCCGCGCATTTGCCAAGGCTTACCCGGACGCCGTGACCCAGGCCAATATCCGCAGCGCCCTGGCCGACTATGAACGGACCCTGCTCAGCAGCAACTCGCGCTTCGACCAATACCTGGCGGGTAACACCGCGATCCTGACCCAGGAGGAAAAGTACGGCTACCAGCGCTTCCAGAACTACGGCTGCATCGCCTGCCACCAGGGGGTGAATATCGGCGGCAACATGTTCCAGAAATTCGGCGTGCTCGGCGATTACTTCAAGGCCCGGGGCAATCCGACCGTGGCCGACCTGGGGCGGTTCAACATCACCGGCGATGACGATGACCGCAATGTGTTCAAGGTGCCGAGCCTGCGCAACGTCGCGGTCACCGCGCCCTACTTCCATGACGGTTCGGAACCGACCCTCGAGGGCGCCGTGGCGATCATGTTCAAGTACCAGCTGGGGCGTATTCCCTCCGCGCAAGACACGGCCCTGATCGTCCTGTTCCTCAAGACCCTGACCGGCGAATGGGAAGGCAAGCCGCTATGAAAGTATCCCGTCGCACCAGCCTCTTCCTGCTGGCCGGGGTCGCCGCCGTGCTGGCGTCGATCCTGCTGTTTCTGTACGTCAATTCGCGATCGGACCAGACCGCCTCCTACACCGAGTCGCGGGACCTGATCCGCCAGATCATGCAGCAGAACGCCCAATGGGAAAACGAGATCCTCAAGGCCCGAGTCGCCATCAGTCACAACTACGACCCGCTGGTCTCCCCCTTGAGCAAAATGACCCAGCTGTGGCAAAGCTTCGACTCCATGGCCTCCCAGGACCGGCGCAACGCCTCGCCAGCCTGGCGCACCACCCAGGATGCGTACCTTGACGTGATGAAGGAGAAGACCCGGCTGGTGGAGCAGTTCAAATCGCACAATGCCGTGCTGCGCAACTCCCTGGCCTTCCTGCCGACCGCAGAGGATGACATCCAGGCCCAACTGGCAGGACTCACCGATACCGACAAACAGCAGTTGCAGAATATCGTCACCGACACCTACGACCTGTTGCTCAGCAGCCTGGAGTTCGCCCAGGTCACCTCCGCCGAACATGCCGCCGACATCCTGGTGGGGCTGAACAAACTGCAAGTGAACAAGGAGCGGCTGCCCCAGGAGTTTTATGACTCCATCGATGTGCTCAGCAACCATATTTCCCTGATCCTGCGCGAGCAGCCCCTGGTCAACGGCCTGCTTGAACAGATCGAAATGGTTCCGGTCGCCGAGCGCCTGGACGACATCACCAACCTGCTCAACCGTAATCAGCAGGAGGCCGAAATCATTGACCAGCGCTACCATTTCTACCTGCTGGTGTTTTCCGCGCTGCTGGTAATGCTCCTGGTCTGGCTGGCGGTCCGCCTGATCCGCAGCTTTGCCCAGATCAACCAGATGAACCGGGCGCTGGTGGCGGCCAATGACGAACTCGAACAACGGGTCGAGGAGCGCACGCGCGAGCTCAAGGATACCCAGAGTGAACTGCTGGACAGCGCCCGCCAGGCCGGTATGGCGGAGATCGCCAGCAACGTCCTGCACAACGTCGGCAACGTGCTCAACAGTGTGAACATCTCCGCCGACCTGGTGACCCGCAAGCTGCGTAACAGCAAGGCCCAGGGCCTGGGCAAGGCAATGCAGCTGATCAACCAGCACCCCCAGGACCTGGGGCATTTTCTCAGCGAGGACGAGAAAGGCAAATTGCTCCCCGGTTACCTGAACCAGCTGGTGGAGGCCATTGACCTTGAGCAGCAAGGCATGGCCGAGGAACTGACCCAGTTGAGCAAGAGCGTCGATCACATCAAGGACATCGTCTCCACCCAGCAATCCTACGCCGGGGCCAGCAGCGTGCTGGAGTCACTGTCGATCGGCGAACTGCTGGAAGATGCGCTGCGCATGAATTCCGGCGCCCTCACCCGGCACCATGTGACGGTGCTCAAGGAGTACGCCGATATCCCGCGCATCATGGGCGACAAGCACCGGCTGCTGCTGATCCTGATCAACCTGATCAGCAACGCCAAGTACGCCATGTCCGACGTCTCCAACCACGAGCGCAACATGACCCTGGCCACCGGCATCGTCGACGGCGAGACCCTGCAGATCAGCGTCCGCGATGAAGGCGAAGGCATCACCCCGGAAAACATGGCGCGCATCTTTGTCCACGGCTTCACCACGCGCAAGGAAGGCCACGGCTTTGGCCTGCACAGCTGCGCGCTGGCCGCCATCGAGATGAGCGGCCGCTTGAATGCCTACAGCGACGGTCCGGGCACCGGTGCGCTGTTCGTCCTGCAAATCCCCCTGACAATCGCCGAAGGTGAGTCATGAGTAACCCCATCAACCGGCGCATCCTGCTGATCGACGATACCCCGGCGATCCACGTCGACTTCCGCAAGATCCTCACGCCCCAGACCGGTGACAGTGCCGAACTGGACGCCATGGAAAGCGCACTGTTCGGCAGCGCGCCGAAGACCGCCGCCACCCTGTTCGAACTGGATTCGGCCTATGGCGGCCAGGAAGGCCTGGCCAAGCTGCTGGATGCCGCGAGCCGCGGGCAGCCCTACGCCCTGGCCTTTGTCGACATGCGCATGCCCGATGGCTGGGACGGCGCGCAGACCATCGAGGAACTGTGGAAACACGACCCGCTGCTGCAAGTGGTGGTGTGCACCGCCTACTCCGATTACTCCTGGGATGAGTTGCTCGATCGCCTGGACGGCCATGACCGCCTGCTGATCCTGAAAAAGCCTTTCGACAATATCGAAGTCCAGCAAATGGCCAACACCCTCACCACCAAGTGGGACATGACCACCCGCGCCAATCTGCAGATGAGCCAGTTGGAAGAGCTGGTGGAGCAACGCACCCTGGCCTTCAAACAGACCAGCGCCGAACTGCAACAGGAGGTCGACGAGCGCAAGTTGCTGGAAAGCCAGCTGGTGCAGTCCGAAAAGCTCGCCTCCCTGGGTCAACTGGCCGCCGGGGTGGCCCATGAAATCAACAACCCCATAGGCTTCGTGTCTTCCAACCTCGGCACCCTGGACATCTATTTCAGGCGATTGCAGGAGATGCTCGATGCCTATCGCCACGGGGAGCATGCCATGGCCCAGGAGGCGACGCTGGAGTCCCTGGTGCAACTGCGCACGGCGATCGAGCTGGACTTCCTCCTGGAAGATATTCCGCTGCTGATCAAGGAGTCCAAGGAGGGCATTGGGCGAGTTAGCCAGATCGTCAAGGACCTCAAGAACTTCTCCCGAGTGGACTCAAGCCAGCAATGGCAATGGGCAGACTTGCAACAGGGCCTGGATTCGACCCTGAACATCGTCGCCGCCGAGATCAAGTACAAGGCCGACGTGGTCAAGTGCTACACGCCGCTGCCGGAGGTCGAGTGCCTGCCGTCGCAGATCAATCAGGTGCTGCTGAACCTGATCGTCAACGCCGCCCAGGCGATGGGCCCGGAACGGGGCACTATCACCCTGAGCGACGGCGTGGAAGGAGGAAAGGTGTGGATCGAAGTCAGCGATACCGGCTCGGGGATTGCACCAGACAGCCTGCAGAAAATCTTCGACCCCTTCTACACCACCAAACCGGTGGGCCAGGGCACGGGCCTGGGTTTATCCCTGTCCTACGGCATCATCAAGAAGCATCGTGGCGAGATCAGCGTAAGGAGCGAACTGGGGAGCGGCACCACCTTTCGCGTCGAGCTGCCGATCAGGCAAGTGCAGCAGTATCAATAGTGGCCGCACCACAGGTTCGCCATACGCGTGGCGGGCAACTTCGTTACCGATGAGGGGTTGGCGACTCCCCGGGCACATCCCGAAACTGACGGACGCACTCAAGTCGTCTATCGAGAGTGTGATCAAGCAACCCGGGGAACTGGTGGAAAACGCGACCGTGCAAAACGTCAAAGACTCGGTCGAGCGCCTGAAGAAAGCCACGCCCCTGCTGACCGATGCGCTCGACACGGGCAAATTGAAAATCGTCGGCGGCATCTATCGCCTGGCGACCGGCAAAGTCGAGCTGATTGCCTGAGCCGTGCTGGCTGCAATCCTCTATCCCTGACGATATAATCGGGCTGCCGCCACGGATGACATAAACGTCTCCCTCGGTCAGCCAATTAAAAAGAGACCTTGTTTATCAAGGTCTTTTTTCGCCTGTAGAAAAGCGACCAGCAGCGCCTCAAACCACCGCACAAGGACCCATCCCATGGATCGCCCCCTGGAAACCGTCGCCCTCTTCGCCCTCAAGCTGGTTCACGAGAGCGAAGGCCAAAGCCCGATCCTGCGTGACGATCCGATCATGGACGACTACCAGCGGGAGGTCTTCCAGTTGCTAGTGCGGCGGGGGGATGTGGCGGCGATCCAGTTGAAAGTGGCGACCTGCGTTGGCCTGGCGCTGACGGCCCTGGGCGGGGTAGACAAACCCATGGGCCGTGAGCTGCAGCGCCTGGCCGCGGAGTTCGCCCAGGCGCAGACGCTGGAGCAGATGCAGGCTCCGCTCCTGGAGCTCAGGGATTACCTGAAAGACATTCAGTGATGGCCCAGGCGTGCCCTACCCTTTCTTGCCCGACGCACGCACCGCGACTTCGATCGCCCGCACACTGATCGCCGCGAATATCGCGGTCATCAGCACGCCGTTGAACCCCAGCAGAATCGCCAACACCCGCGAGACGCCCAGCTTGGGCACCAACTCGCCATACCCGATGGTCAAGCCCGTCACAAAGCCGAAGTAGATGCCGTCCAACGGCGCCCAGCCCTCCAGATAGCTGATGATCAGGCCGAACACCACGATCAGCAAAAACAGGATGGAGAAAATCGGCCAGACGACGCGAAAGTAGAATCCGACGGCTTTGTAGAACTCGCGGCGCACGTGTGCTGAATGCGTGGATGTCATGGTGTGGGCTTCCTGGGGATGATGACCCATTGCGGGCCCCTATCAGCTTGGCACAGGCCTCGAAAAATCGAGGTCAATTGTTGATTATTTGTGTTGAATGGGTGCCGCCGTCCTGGGCTGGGGGCGGCCCTGGATCAATCCTGCCACCAGCGCCGCCAGTATCAACAGGATCGACAGTCCCTCATTGATATCCACTCGATGGCCCAGCATCAGCACCGAGCCGGCGACGCCGAACACCGGGATCAGCAACGACAGCGGCGCCACCCTGGACACCGGGTACTCGCGCAGCAACAGGTTCCAGCCCCAGTAACAAAAGTGGGTCGCCGCGTAGACCTGGAACAGCAGGGAAAACAGCGCTAGCCACTCGAAGTGCCGGACCAGCCCGGTAAAAGGCGCCGAGCCATGGGCCAGCCAGGTCAGGAGCAACAAGGGTATCGGCGCAAACAGGCTGGCCCACACCACAAAGGCAAACATCTCACGCACTTTCGATTGTTTGATGATGACGTTGCCGACACTCCAACTGAAGGCGCTGACCAACAACAATGCATACCCCTGGGTCGTCGCCTGGCCGGGGCTGTTGACGATGATGCACAGCAAGCCCACCACAGCCAGCCCCACGCCCACCAACTGGCCAAGACGCAAGCGCTCGCGAAACAGCAGCACGCCCCAGCCCAGGGTGAAAAAGGCACTGAACTGCACCAGCAGTGCCGCCGTCCCGGGTGGCACCCCCAGCTCGATACCCAGGTTGATCAACGCCCACATCGCCACCCCGAAAATCAGGCCATAGGCTGCCAACCAGCCCAAGGCGATCGGCGGGCGACGGACAAAAAACACCCAGGGCAACGCTGCCAGGGTGAAGCGCAGGGCCGTCAGCAACAGCGGATCAATTGCCGCCAGGCTCAGTTTGGTGATCGGAAAGTTCAGACCCCAGACCGCCGTCACCAATACGGCGAGGATCAAATGTTTGTTGTGCATGCCGGGCCATTCCACAAAATGAGGCCGACACTATGGGTAATCGGCGTTACGGCCCGCTTGCACTATCAGGTCATAGATCGGTAGATTTGGGCCATGCGCGACATTGATATCGATCCCTACGAACACACTCCCCGCGATGCCGTGGTGACCGCCAACGATTACCGCGACGGTCTGCACTTCGCTCGGCACAGCCATCAGCGCGGGCAATTCGCCTATGCCGCCTGCGGGGTGATCACGGTGTTCACCGACCAGGGCAACTGGGTGGTGCCCCCACAACGGGCCGTCTGGGTCCCGGCCCTCGTGCCCCACGAAATGCACATGCACGGGCCGGTGACCATGCTCAACAGCTATATCCGCCCCATCGCCGCCACGCGGCTCGGCCTGCCGGCGCACTGCCAGGTGTTTGGTGTGTCGGCGCTGCTGCGTCAACTGTTGATCCGCGCCATGGACGTGCCGCCGCTGTATGCCGAGGACCAGCGGGATGGCCACCTGATGAACCTGCTGCTGCACGAAATCGCCGACATGCAGCCGCTGTCGCTCAATGCCCCGCTCCCCAGCGAGCCGCGCCTGGCGAAGGCCTGCAGCCAACTGCTGGCACAGCCGTCATTGGCGATCGGGATCGACGACATGTGTCGCCAGGTCGCCATGAGCCGCCGTACGTTTACCCGGCTGTTTCGCGAGCAGACCGGGATCAGCTTTGTCGAGTGGCGCCAGCAGGCGTGCCTGTTGATGGCCGTGGTGCGCCTGGGCAATGGCGAGGCCGTGACGCGGGTGGCAACCGATCTGGGCTATAGCAGCCCGAGTGCGTTCACCGGGGTTTTTCGGCGGGTGCTGGGGCAGGTGCCGAGTCGCTACTTCGCGCAAAATAGCCCGGTTTGATTGGCCGCCGGCGCTTCACTCACACAAAGGTCCCCATGGATGAGTACAACCTTGATGATGTCTTGCACGGTCAAGAACGGTCAGCCCCTCGCCCCCGCCGCCGAGCCGCTCAGCGTGCCCTGGTGGAGCTTCGGTAAAACCGTGCTGGCGGCCACGGCGCTGACCCTGGTGCGCGACGGCCTGGTGGCTCTGGACGATCCGCTCGCGCAAGGTCCGTTCACCTTGCGCCAATTGCTGCGGCATGAGGCCGGACTGGCGGACTACGGTGAACTGGCGGAGTACCACGCGGCCGTTGCCCGACATGAAACCGCGTGGCCGGCCGAGGAGATGCTGCAACGCCTGGACGCCGCACGGCTACGTTATGCGCCGGGCAGTGGTTGGGGCTATTCGAATGTCGGTTACCTGTTTATCGCCCGGTTGATCGAGCGCGTCACCGGCCTGGGGCTGGAAGAGGCGCTGATCCAGCGGGCGCTGGCGCCTTTGGATATCGTCCAGGTGCGGCTCGCCAGAGTGCCCGGCGACCTGCAAGGTGCGGCCCCGGCCTACGATCCGGCGTGGGTTTATCACGGCCTGTTGCTCGGTCCACTGCATCAGGCCGTGACCTTCCTTGATCGGCTGCTGGCCGGGCAGTTGCTGCCAGATTATTTATTGACCGAAATGCAAACCCTGCGTCAGTTAGGCGGGCCAATAACTGGCCGGCCCTGGGTGTCTGCCGGTTATGGCCTGGGGCTCATGAGCGGCGCGATTGCCGGAGGCTTGCAACTGTGTGGGCATACCGGCGGTGGGCCGGGCAGTGTGGTGGCGGTTTATCGGGCCACTGATGGCGAACACTCGGCGAGCTGTGGGGCGTTTCTGCAGGGCGGTGTGGATGGGGATGTCGAGGCGACGGTGGTCCGCGACTTGAGACTAGCCCTGGGTAGGGCCGAGTAACCCAGCTGCGCTTTTTTGCAGGAGCAGGTACTCGCTCCTACATAAACGGAGTGGGCCTACAGCGCTCAAGGAAACGTCTGATTTATCTTCCGCAAGCGCCTCATCTAGCGTGGGTCTTTTCGTCAAATCGACAGGGACCTATCTGGCATGAAGCGCTATCACATCACCGTCGGGGCCAAAACTACCGCCGACGGCACGGTAATGACGGGCTACGAATTCTGGACCATCGATGGCCAGCCCATCGCCCGCGAAGGCGACGAGGTCGCTTGCCCGGCTTGCGACAGCACTGGCGTCATCGTCTGCGACGGCCCGCACCTGGTGGACCTGATGCAAGGACGCCCCACCGCCCTGGACGGTGACCTGTGTCGCTGCAAGTGCGACCCACCACCACGCCTGATCGCCAACCAGACCCTGCAGTGCCAGGAGTTCAGGGACCTCGCGCCAGAGCCGCGCTTCACGCCGCCGTCCACCCCGCTCACAACCCCGCAGCCCACCAACGGGTCGCACTCATCCCATTTCACTTCGGCACCCAGCCGCCCCACCCCCACCTTCACCGAACGACCTGGAAGGGTTTGCGAGAATCTCTGGATCAGCTACCAGCAACAAGCCGAGTCCATCGTCGCACCGGGCGGTCAATTGATCGCCGATCCCAAGGCCCGCAACCGCGCGATCAACGCCGCCTACGCCCAGCTGTGGCTGCAGGACCCGCGTTTCCAGTGGGCCGGTCTCGCCGCCTTCGCCTCAAAACAGGTCGGTTGTGGCTTGCTGCATGCCGCGGATTCGATCGACCGGATCCAGGCTGAGTTTGACGCCGAACAGCAACGGCAACAGAGCGCCAGGTCGGGCTTCTATGGTTTGCTCGAGCCCAGCGAACGCGAGCGACAGGCCAGGCTGCAGACCTTCCAGCAAGCGCAACGTGACTACGAACACGCCCAGCGCAACAACCCGCTGCCGGGCATCGACTTCAGGCCCGAGGGCGAGTTGTCCTACGCACAGCAGCTGTACCAGCACGTGTACACGATGTTGGCCATGGGCAATACCACCCTGTTCCTGGACGTGTACCCGTTGCATGTTTTTTATCAGGAGCGGGGGCTGTCGGCGCTGGAGGCATGCTTGCCTTCGCGGAAAAACATCTATGGGAATATTCAATATCCGGTGCTGTGGCCTGTGGCGCAGGAGACGCTGGAGTTCGGTACTAACCATGAGGAAATCCTGCAGACATTCACAGCAATCGAGGCGGGCAGGATCACCAAAAGTGTTGAGTACCTCGCTTGGCACGAACAACGGAATATCCTACAACCGTCAATGTACCGCGACCGAATACTGGTAGCGCTGCTGCGTGGCAACCACTTGTCCCATGTCACCAACTTTCCATCCGGAGCTGCTCAAGCCATCGAGTTGACCCTGGCCAGTCAGTGCCAACGAGCGGATGACGGACGCACTATTGACTTCGGTCGACATCCCCTGGCCGACTTGTCCGATATCCAACAGCGCATGCCTTTCGTACTCAAGGCGGCGGCGCAATTTGAAAACCTCTTGCGTAGCAATCATCGCCGCCAGATCGAGCAGTCCATTCAGGATATCGCCGCTGGCTGGGGAGTGCGATGAACCTACCTGGACGAGTGTCTTGGCGACGCTGCGGGGTCGGACTAGTACTTGCTTCACTTGTGATCTTATTGGCGTTTGAAACACAGTCGGAAGATGAAATCGCACTGGTCATTGGCGAGCCCTGGGAAGACATGCGTCAACGTTCCAGCGCTGCAATTGATCCGGCTATATCAAACCACTTTTGGGCGCGGTTACCGAAATCAGATGCCCGCCTCCGCTTCGTCGACCCTCAATATGGGTTCGTTACTCCACTGGCTCGCTACTTCACGGTTACTTTTGATGATGAGTTGGTCAAGAGTGTCAGTATGTCCCCGCAAATCGAACCCCTGTTGCTCGACGATACCCTCAAGGTACTGCTGGACCTGCAGGAGCAATGGCACCAAGCGGGATGGCTGCCGATCCGCGTCGAACAGGACCCTCCGTTCGCCGACACGCCCCAATGGCGTGCCCGGCTACGGGATATCAACCAAGGCGGAACCTCTTACTGGCAGGCGGGGAACCAGTACCAGGTGATGCTGGTGGTCAATCGTTTCAAGGACATCAAGCGCCCAACAGAAGAGCGTTATCTGATCAAACTGGCACTGGCCAGGCCCTGGGTGAAGCCATGATTCCGACGATTCGGGATATCGCTACAGCCCAGGCCCTACGATGACCTGGTTCGCAGCGCTGGGGTGGCAGTACCACCGGATTGCACAGGTGGTCGTTATCCTTTTGACACTGGCGGCGATTCGCCTGTGCGCCCAATCCGGTGAGCCAGAGATCGCGTTGGTGATTGGCGAACCCTATGAGGCCATGCGCCAACGCTCCAGCGCTGCGATTGCCCCGGCCATCCCCGGGGAAGTTTCATTCAACATTCCCAAGTCGGATGCGCGCTTGCGGTTCACAGACCCTCAATACGGGTTTGTGACGCCATCGGCGCGTTTTTTTACGGTGATATACCGAGATGAGTTGATTAACAGCATCCGCATGTCCCCGCAAATCGAACCCCTGTTGCTCGACGATACCCTCAAGGTAGTGCTGGACCTGCAGGAGCAATGGCACAAAGCGGGATGGCTGCCGATCCGTGTCGAACAGGACCCTCCGTTCGCCGACACGCCCCAATGGCGTGCCCGGTTGCGGGATATCAACCAAGGCGGAACCTCTTACTGGCAGGCGGGGAACCAGTACCAGGTGATGCTGGTGGTCAATCGCTTCAAGGACATCAAGCGCCCAACTGAAGAGCGTTACCTGATCAAGCTGGCACTGGCCCGGCCCTGGGTGAAACCCTGACCTGTCCCTACCCCTCCAATACCGGCAACACCACCCGCGCCTCCAGTCCGCCGATCTTGCGGTTTCTCACGGTCAGCTCGCCGCCATGCTCCAGCACGATCGCCCGGGCTGCGGAGAGGCCGAGGCCGACGCCGCCGGTGCTTTTGTTGCGCGAGCCTTCCAGGCGATAGAAGGGTACGAACACCTGCTCATGGCTTTCCTTGGGGATACCCGGCCCTCTGTCCAGTACGCGGATGGTCACGTGGTCGTCGTGGCTGCGCAGTTCAATCGCCGGTTCGCTGGCGTATTTGAGGGCGTTTTCCAGCAGGTTGGTGATCACCCGCTTGAGCCCCAGCGGGCGGCCGAGGTAGGCCAGGCGCGGTGGGCCGCTGAAGGGGATGTCGATGGACTGGTCGCGGTAGTCGTCGATCAGGGTTTGCAGCAGTTCAGCCAGATCGAACGGGGTGGCTTCTTCGAGGCGGGCGTTGTCGCGGAAGAACTCCAGGCTGGAGTTGATCATCGCGTGCATCTCGTCGACGTCGCGAAACAGCTTGGCCTGCAGTTGCGGGTCGTCGATGAACTCGCCGCGCAGGCGCATGCGGGTCAGTGGTGCGCGCAGGTCGTGGGAGATCGCGGCAAGCATCTGCGTGCGGTCCTTGATGAAGTGCTGCAACTGGGCCTGCATCGCATTGAATGCGAGGATCGCCTGGCGGATTTCCAGCGGCCCCAGCGGCTTGATCGGTGGCGCCCGGAAGTCCACGCCAAAGCGCCGCGCACCCTGGGCAAAGGTCTGCAGCGGGCGGGCCAGACGACGGGTGGCGATCAGCGCCACCAGGCCGGTGGACAACAGCACCAGGACGATCACGATCAGGTTGCGCGCCCAATGTTCCAGCCCCCAACTGCGCGAAGGCATGCTGAACATCAGCCAGGAGCCGTCGCTCAGTTGCATCGCCATGGCGTACTGACCGTCCTGTTGTGGCCAGTCCGCGGGTTGATAGGCTTCCAGGTGTTGGCTGTTGAACAGTTGGTGGGCCTTCGGCTTGTTGGCCCGGGTGGCCGCCTCAGCGGTCACCGGCAAACCCAGGGCCGCATGGCTCGGGCTCCAGCGGATGCTCAGGCCACTGTCGCTGGCGGCAGCGGCCAATTGCGGGCGCTGCGCGGGGTCGGAAGCGGCAATCACCCGGCTCAGGGACGACAGTTTTTCCAGCAGCCCGGTCTCGGTCAGCGGCGGATAGGCCCACACCCCGGCCACCTGGGTGAACAGGGCGTAGAAGCCCAGCGACGTGAGCATCGCCAGGATGGTGGTGAGGGCGATCCAGCGTGTCACGGTGTCCCGCGAGCGCAGGCACCAGCCCGCCCGCCAACCCTTCATTGGCGGGTCACGCTTGGGGTGAACAGATAACCGCCATTGCGCACGGTGCGAATCATCTCCGGGCGTTTGCTGTCGATTTCCAGTTTGCGCCGCAAGCGGCTGACCTGGACATCGATGCTGCGGTCGAAGGCTTCGTGGGTACGCCCGCGGGCCAGGTCCAGCAGCAGTTCGCGGGTGAGGATGCGCTGCGGGTGTTCGACGAACACCAGCAACAGGTCGAACTCGCCGGCCGACAAGGGGATCATCACCTGGTCTGGCGAGCGCAGTTCGCGGCGCGTGAGGTCCAGTTGCCAGTCGGCGAATTTGATCAGCGGATGCGGCACCTGGCCGGTCAACGGCCGGACTTCACCCACCCGACGCAACACCGCTCGTACCCGCGCCAGCAGTTCGCGGGCGTCGAAGGGTTTGCTCAGGTAGTCGTCGGCGCCCATTTCCAGGCCCACCACCCGATCGCTCAACTCGCCCATGGCGGTGAGCATGATCACCGGCGTGGTGTATTGCTGGCGCAGGCGCTGGCACAGGGTCAGGCCGTTTTCGCCGGGCATCATCAGGTCAAGGATGATCAGGTCCGGCATCTGGCGCTCGAGCGCCGCCCACAGCGCGACGCCGTCGGTGGCCACGGCCACGTCATAACCTTGCTGGACAAAAAACTTACTCAGCAGATCGAGGACCTCAAGGTCGTCGTCCACGATCAAAAGATGGCTCACCGGCGGGCATCACTCAACGACTGATAGTGCGGATATCTAAAACCATTCGGCGCGCCGCGTCATTTATTTCATCCCGGTCACAAAGCGTCGAGGCAGTAAAAAACCAGACATCTTTGCGCAAGGCGCAGATGCCAGGATCAAGCTCCTTTTCTACGAAGACTGTTCGCCATGCCTTTGTTCAAGCGCTCCCCTGCACTGTTTCGCAATGCCGCACTGCTGTTGAGCTTGACCTATCTGTACGGATGCTCCAGTCGCACCTCGACCGATAACCCGATGACCTGCGCGCAAGTCAGCTACCCATTGTATGACCCGGCCGAGCCGGTGAACCGCGGGATCTTCGCCTTCAACCAGGTGATTGACGAGTACGCCGTCGCGCCGGTCGCCCGGGGCTACGGCTACACGCCGGAATTCTTCCAGTTGGGCCTGCACAACTTCACCACCAACTTCAACGAACCGACGGTGTTCCTCAACGACCTGCTGCAAGGCAATGGCAAACGTTCGCTCAACACCCTGGGGCGCTTCACCCTCAACAGCACCGCCGGCCTGCTGGGGGTGATCGATGTCTCGGACTCCCTGGAAATCCCGCGCCACCATTCGGACTTCGGCCAGACCTTCGGCGTCTGGGGCATCCCAGGCGGGCCGATCGTCGAAGTTCCAGTGCTCGGTACCGCCAACAGCCGCGATGCCGTCGGCAAGGTGCTGGCAGTGGCCATCAACCCGTTTGGCGACAACAGCGATACCGCCGAGACCCTGACGACCGTGGCCAGTGTCGGTGGCACCATCGACAAGCGCGCCGAAGCACTGCCGCTGACCGACGCCCTGCACACCCTGCCGGACTACTACAGTGCGCTGCGTGACGTCAGCGCCGAAAAACGCGCGGACTTTGTCCAGGACGGCAAACGTGGTGCGTCCGGACTGCACAACGATCTCTGCACAGAAGCTCCAACCGATGCCACGTAACAGCCCGTCGCTGATGCTGGAACAACGCCTGGTCAAACGCGCCAACAGCGGCCTGCACTGCAGCGAAACCAGCCTGCGGCTATCGGACGACGAGCGCGAATTGATCCTCAGCCGCTACATCGAACTCTACCGCCCCGAAGGCGTGGAGTGGGTCGAGCGCAGTCACCGGGTCTCGGTGGCCGCCCTGCTGCGCTGGATCATCGCCCAGGGCGAAGCGCTGCCGGTGGAGCAAGGTCAGGAACCGCCGGCGCGCCAGGCAATGAACTGAGCGCTGCTACAGGGGTCGTGTTCAAGTTGGGTTATCATCGCCGGCTAATTTTGCCCTGGAGCTTCGCCCCGGATGTCCACGCCAGCCCCGCAACCCAACACCTGCGCACCTTTGCCTGCCGTCCTGGTCGGCCCGCTGTTGCGGCGCCTGGAACCGACGCGCCTGGTGCTGTGGCTGGTAGGGTCACGGGAGCTGGCGCTGACCTTGCGCCTGGCGCCTGTGGGCGACCTGGTGCTCGATGCGACACGCTGCCAGGTCATCCCGGTCGGCACCCATGCCTTTGTCCACCTGATCGACATCCACCTGGACAGCGCCCTGCCCCAGGACATCCGCATCGACTACGACCTGTTGATCCGCGAGGACGACGCCAGCCTGGTCGGCATCGCCCAGTGGGCCCCGCACCTGCTCTACGACCAGGCGCAATGCCCGAACTTCGTCCTGCGCAGCCGCATCGATCAACTGCTGCACGGCTCGTGCCGCAAGCCCCATCATCCGGCCAACGACGGCTTGCTCTGCGTCGACCAGTTGCTGGCGACGGCCCATGAACCGAGCCAACGCCCGGCACTGCTGATGATGAGTGGCGACCAGGTCTACGCCGACGATGTCGCCGGGCCGATGTTGCGGGCCATCCATGCCCTGATCGAACGCCTGGGGCTGTACGGCGAGCACCTGGACGGCGCAGTGGTGCAGGACAGCGCCGCGCTCTACCAGCACCCGGCCAGCTACTACCATCGCGCCGACCTGCTGCCGGCACTGGAAAGCAACGACAGCCTGCGCGAGCGGTTTTTCGGCGGTGCGCGCAAGCCGATCTTCACCAGCAGCAGCGCCGACAATCACCTGGTGACCTTCGCCGAAGTCATGGCCATGTACCTGCTGGTCTGGGCCCCGACCGCCTGGACCCTGATCGACCCGCAGCCACCGTCGCTGACACCCGAGCGCCGTGAGCGCTACGCCCTGGAACAGACCCGGATCGACGGCTTCAAGCAGGGCCTGGGCAACGTAGCCCGGGTGTTCGCCCACCTGCCCAGCCTGATGATCTTCGACGACCACGACATCACCGACGACTGGAACCTCAGCGCCCAGTGGGAAGAAACCGCCTACGGCCATCCGTTTTCCAAGCGCATCATCGGCAACGCCCTGCTCGCCTACATGCTGTGCCAGGGCTGGGGCAACAACCCGGATGCCTTCACCGCGCTGTTGGAGAAAACCCGCGACCTCAACCCCCAGGGCGGCTACCTGGACAACAGCGTCCAGGATGGATTGATCGGCGACCTGCTGAAGTTCCAGCAATGGCACTACGTGCTGCCGACCACCCCGGCACTGGTGGTGCTCGACACCCGCACCCGGCGCTGGCGCAGCGAGTTCAACCTCAAGCAGCCCTCGGGCCTGCTGGACTGGGAAGCCCTCAGCGAATTGCAGCAGGAACTGCTCGACCACCCTTGCGCCATCATCGTGTCGCCGGCGCCGGTGTTCGGCGTCAAGCTGATCGAAACCGTGCAGAAAGTCTTCAGTTGGTGCGGCTACCCGCTGCTGGTGGACGCGGAAAACTGGATGGCCCACCGTGGCGCGGCCCAGGTGATCCTCAACATCTTTCGCCACTCGCGCACGCCCGGTAATTACGTGATCCTCTCTGGCGATGTGCATTACTCGTTCGTCTACGAAGTGCTGATCCGCCATCGCACCGCCGGACCACGGATCTGGCAGATCACCAGCAGCGGCATCAAGAATGAATTCCCGCCGAGCCTGCTGGAGTGGTTCGACCGCCTCAACCGCTGGCTGTATTCGCCGCGCTCGCCGCTGAACTGGCTGACCAAGCGCCGGCGCATGCAGGTGGTGCCCCATGTGCCCGAGCACGCAGAAGCCGGCGAACGCCTGTGGAATTCGGCGGGCATCGGCCAGGTATTTTTCAATCCGCAGGGCCAGCCGCAAGCGATCTACCAGCACAACGCCAATGGCGCCGAAAAAACCCGAATGGTGGCGCCGACGGTCGATTGACCACGGGCCCCTACACCAACGCAGTACTCACTAGGTTTACGAAGGATACGTATGCTCACACGGAACAAGATGGTCCCCGAACTGACGGTCAGCGACATCCAGCAGAGCCTGGCGTTCTGGACCGACCTGATTGGTTTTCAGATCGCCTACGAGCGCCCCGAAGAGGGATTTGCCTACCTGGATTTCGACGGCGTGCAAGTGATGCTCGAACAGTACTTCGCCGAGGATGGGCAATGGCACACCGGCGCGCTGCAAGCGCCGTTTGGCCGCGGGATCAATTTCCAGATGACGGTGGATCGGGTCGAACCGATCCTGGCTCGCCTGGCGGCGGTGCAATGGCCACTGTTCCGCCCCTTTGCCGATGCCTGGTATCGCTCTGGCGAGGTGGAAGTCGGCCAGCGTGAATTGATCGTGCAGGACCCCGACGGCTATCTGTTGCGACTGGTCGAAGCCTTGGGCGAAAGACCTGTGCGCTAGAGCCATGGCCCGCGCCGACGGGGTTATCAAATTATCAATAATGCTTATTTGGTCCCTGGCGCGATTGACCCTCCGGGCCTGGCGCGCCCCTAATTAAGACCATCAGAACCCGGTCGGCGGCTTGCCAGTCGGGGGTGCGTCAGCCGGCGAGCCCCCTTGCGCATGCGCCGACTGCGCGCTCCAGCCACCGCTGGACTACCCTTGCTGCACCTTGAATGTTCAGTGCCACACCGCGACCACCCATCTGCCTGACACGCTGTGCAACCACTCAGAGAACGACCCATGCTCAGAGATATTTTGATTATTCTTACGGCATCGTTGGTGGTCATTGCGCTGTTCCGGCGCTTGAACCTGCCTCCGATCCTTGGCTACCTGTGTGTCGGCCTGCTGGTGGGGCCGCAGGCGCTGGGCTGGGTCAGTGACTCTGAAGGCCTGCCGTACCTGGCGGAGCTGGGTGTGGTGTTCCTGCTGTTTTCCCTGGGCCTGGAATTTTCGCTGTCGAAAATGCTCGCCCTGCGCAAAGTGGTGTTCGGCCTGGGTAGCCTGCAGGTGCTGGTCTCCAGCGTGCTGTTAGGTGGCGCCCTGTACATGGCGGGCTTGCAGCCCAGTGCCGCGGTCCTGTTGGGGGCCGGCCTGGCGCTGTCCTCCACGGCCATCGTCAGCAAAGAGCTGACCAGCCTGGGCGAGGTCTTCAGCCCCCATGGCCAGAACGCCATTGGCGTGCTGCTGTTCCAGGACGTGATCGCCGTCCTGCTGCTGACCATGGTGCCGGTGTTTTCCGGGACGTCCGGGCAAGCCTGGTATTGGGCGCTGCCGATTACCCTGGGCAAGACCGTGGTGCTGTTTGCCGGCTTGTTCCTGATCAGCCGCTGGCTGTTGCCCAAGCTGTTCGACGAGATCGCAGCCTCGCGCTCCGCCGAGCTGTTCGTACTGTTGGCCCTGGTGATTGTGATGCTGACGGCCTGGCTGACCCATCTGCTGGGACTGTCACCTGCACTCGGGGCATTTCTGGCGGGCATGCTGTTGGGTGAAAGCAGCTATCGCCATCAGATCGAGGCCGACATCCGGCCGTTCCGGGATATTTTGCTCGGGGTGTTTTTTGTCAGTATCGGCATGCTGATCGACCTGAAATTCTTCCAGAGCCACGCCTTGCTGATTGTCGGCTTGACCCTGGCGCTGCTGGTGACCAAGGGCGTGGTGGTCGCCCTGATCCTGCGGTTTACCGGCAGCAACAGCGAAACCGCCTGGCGCAGCGGTCTGGCCTTGGCCCAGGGTGGCGAGTTCTGCTTTGCCCTGATGACCCAGATGCAAGCCAACAACCTGGTTTCCAGGGAGCTGAGCGGGCTGTTGCTGACCGCGACCTTCTGCTCGATGGTGGTCACCCCACTGATGCTGCGAGTCGCGCCGGCCATCGCCAAGCGCCTGCACCGGGCGCCGTACGATGCGCTCAACATGGATGAAATCGCCCAGCAAAGCCAGGAACTGCACAGGCACGTGATCATCTGTGGCTACGGTCGTGTCGGCCGGGCCATCGGCCGGGTGTTGCAGGGTGAGCAGTATCGGTTTGTCGCGGTCGATGATGACCCGGCGCAGATCCAGCACGGGGCCGAGCACAAGCATGTGCACTACGGTGATTCGCGGCGCCTGGAACTGCTCACCGCCCTGGGGATAAGTCGCGCCCGCCTGGTGGTGATCGCGGTGAATGACCCGGACGCGGCAATGGCCATTACCCACGCCGTGCGCCAGATCAACAGCACCATCGAAATCATCGTGCGTACCCAGGACGACAGCCAGACCGTCGAGTTGAAAACGGCCGGCGCCACCGAGGTCGTCCCCGAAGTGCTCGAGTCGGCGCTGACCATGGCCGCCCACACCCTGATCATGCTCGGCACCTCCAAAGAGCGCGTGCAACTGCGGGTCGAGGACGTGCGGCGTAATCGTTACCGCTTGCTGTAGTTCCCCTCAACGCTCATCCACAGTCGCTGATAAGCGGGCGCGCTCATGGAGCGACCGTGCCCCTCGATGACGCCCGACGACTCTCTCAAGGCTAAAACATGCTCAATTCTGTCGCCCTCAAGCACGTCGAAACGCTGCATTGTCAAAGCTGCAAGTTAGCCGCCCTGTGCCTGCCGCTGGCGCTCAACAGCCAGGACATCAGCGCGCTGAACGAGATCATCAAACGCGAACGCCCGCTGCGCAAAGGTGACTACCTGTTCCACCAGGGCGACCCCTTCACCTCCATCTACGCGATCCGTTCCGGCACCCTGAAAACCTCCAGCCTTAACAGCAACGGTGAAGAACACATCATCGGCTTTCATTTGCCGGGCGAACTGATCGGCTTTTCCGCCATGGACCTGAACGCCTACACCTCAACGGCCCAGGCCCAGGAAACCACCACGGTCTGCGAAATCCCCTTCGACCAACTGGAAAACCTGCTGGAGAGAATCCCCAAGCTGCGTCGCCAGTTGATCCACATCATGAGCCGCGAGATTCGTGACGATCAGAACATGATGCGCCTGCTGGCGAAGAAAAATGCCCAGGAGCGCCTGGCGGCCTTTTTGATCAATCTCTCGGTGCGCTTTCACGCCAACGGCTACTCGGCCCATCAGTTTCGCCTGAGCATGACCCGCCAGGAAATCGCCAACTACCTGGGAATCGCCACCGAGACCACCTGCCGCACGTTCACCTTCCTGCAGCAGCAAGGCCTGATCCAGGTGCAGGGCAAATACATCCAGATCATGGACGCGCCCTCGCTGTGCGAGCTGTCCAACCGCTAGGCGCCGCGGCGTGTTCACGACGCCTTCAAGACCCCATACACCCCACGCACAATCATCTCCACTTCCCGCTCGTCGAGGGTCAGCGGTGGCAGCAGGCGGATGGTCTTGCCCCGGGTGACGTTGATCAGCAGGCCATGATCACGGGCGGCGATCAGGCTCAGGTCGCGGATCGAGTGGTTCAGTTCGATGCCGATCATCAAGCCCTGGCCACGAATCGCCAGCACGTTCGCCAGGCCGTCGAGCTCGGCGTGCAGCCGTGCCAGCAGGCGTTCGCCCTGGCGCCTGGCGTTGTCCAGCAAGCCTTGCTCCTCGATGATCTCCAGCACCGTGCAGCCCACCCGGCAGGCCAGCGGGTTGCCGCCAAACGTGCTGCCGTGACTGCCAGGGGTGAACAGCCGGGCGGCGATGCCCCGGGCCAGGCACGCGCCGATCGGCACGCCGTTGCCCAGGCCCTTGGCCAGGGTCATGACGTCCGGTACGACGCCCTCGTGTTGGAAGGCGAACCATTGCCCGGTACGGCCAATGCCGGTCTGGATTTCATCGAGCATCAGCAGCCAGTTGCGCCGGTTGCACCGCTCGCGCACCGCGCGCAGATAGCCCGGCGGCGCCAGTTGCACGCCGCTCTCGCCCTGGATGGGCTCCATCAGGATGGCCACGATGCGCTGCCCGTGATCCTGGTGCGCCTGATCCAGCGCGGCGAGGTCGCCGAATGGCACTTTCAGGAAATCCCCCGGCAAGGCGCCGAAACCCAGGCGCACCGCCGGGCCGTCGCTGGCCGACAAGGTGCCGAGGGTGCGGCCGTGAAAGGCGTTTTCCATGACCACCACCAAGGGCTGATCGATACCTTTTTGCCAGCCGTACAGGCGCGCCAGCTTCAGTGCGGTTTCATTGGCTTCGGCCCCGGAATTGCTGAAGAACGCCCGCTCCAGGCCTGACAGCTGGGTGAGCTTTTGCGCCAGTTGCTGCTGCCAGTCAATGCTGTACAGGTTGGAGGTGTGCAGCAACAGGCCGGCCTGTTCGCTGATGGCGCTGACCAGCCGTGGGTGCGAGTGGCCGACATTGGTCACCGCCACGCCCGCCACCGCATCCAGGTACTCGCGACCGGCCTGGTCCCACAGGCGGGTGCCCAGGCCTTTGGCAAAACTCAGGGCCAGGGGTTGGTAGGTGCTCATCAGGTGGACGGCGGTCATGGCAGCGTGCTCCAGCAGGGTTCGGTGTTTTTGCAGTATCGTTAGCCACCTGAGCTGGATAAACAGCCTGAAACTTCAATCATCTTGAAGCTGGACTTGATAATGGACCTATTCCTGGCCATGACGGTGTACGTCAAAGTGGTCGAGACCGGCAGCATGACTGCCGCCGCACGTCAGTGCAGCCTGTCGACCACCATGGTCGGCAACCACTTGCGCGCCCTCGAGCAACGCCTGGGCGTCAGCCTGATCAACCGCACCACTCGCCGCCAGCGCCTGACCGAGTTTGGCGCGGCCTACTACGAGCGGTGCCTGGAGGTACTGGGGCTGGTGCAGGACAGCGAACGACTCGCCGAAACCGTGCACGACGAACCCCAGGGGATGTTGCGTATCGCCGCGCCACCGAGCTTCGGTTCCGAATGCCTGGCGCCAGGCATGCACCTGTTCACCCAGCAGTACCCGCAAATCCGCGTCGATGTGGTGCTGAGCCAGCAGGTGGTGGACCTGATCGACAACAGTGTCCACGCCGCCATCCGCCTGGGCACCCCCGAGCCGTCGGGGCTGATCGCCCGGCCGTTGATGGACTTCACCCTGACCATCTGCGCCGCCCCGTCCTACCTGGAGCGCCGGGGAGTGCCCAGCACCCCGGCCGATCTGAGCCATCACGCCTGCCTGACCTACGCCTACCCGGCCGGCGATGACTGGAGCGCAGTGGGCAAGCAATGGCCACTGACCGGGCCCGAAGGCGAGGTGCTGGTGCCGGTGAGTGGGCCGATGATGATCAACAGTGCCCCCGGCCTGCACCAGGCCGCCCGCGCCGGCATGGGCGTGGTCATGCTGCCCGATGCGCTGGTGCAGCAGGACTTGCGTGAAGGCAAGCTGGTGGCGCTGCTGCAGAACTATCAACTGCCCCGCCGGCCGATGAACCTGGTCTACGCACCGGACCGCTACCGCCTGCCGAAGCTACGCTGCTTTGTCGAGTTCGCCCTGAAAATGTGGGGCCGCTAGGCGACCTTCGCCGGCCAACCGGCGGCCACAGCGTATCGATTAGCCTGTAGAGGCTACTTTTGCAAATGTAGCCTTTTAAGGCTACTTTTAAGCACTACGTCTTTCCTCTAGGCACCTGCATGACGATCAAGGCAGTCCTGACCGGCGATCTGATTCATTCCCAGCACTCCCACGACACCCTGGCGTACATCGAAGGGCTTTCAGCGGTGCTGGCGACCTTGAGCGAGCGCTACGGCGCCAGCGCCGAGACCTTCCGTGGCGATGGCTTTCAACTGGTGCTTGGGCAACCCGCGCAGGCCTTCGACTGTGCGCTGGCCTTACGGGCCGGGCTGATTGCCGCCAGCCCCAAAGGCGAGCGCTGGGACGCCCGGGTCGCCATCGGCCTCGGAACGGCGCAAGCGGACCAAGGCTACGGCGAAGTCTTCGTGCTTTCCGGGCAAGGCCTGGACAGCATGAAAAAATCGACCCTGGGGGTTTTCAGCAGCGACGGGCAGTTTCTCGAGCGCACAGAGTTGGTGACCGAGTTTGTCGGCGCCATCATCGAGCAATGGACCCAGGTGGAGGCCCAGACCTACGGCGTACACCTGACCAGCCAGGGCGATCAATCGAGTACTGCCCACTACCTGGGCAAATCCCGGGTCACAGTGAACAAGGCGCTGCAACGGGCCCAGGCACGTTTGCTGGATCGTTACCTGGAACGCACCCACCAATGGATCGAGGAGTTGCAACATGGCTGAGCCGAGCACCCTGTTGCTGATACTGCTGCTGATCCATGTCCTGACCGACTTCTCCCTGCCGTGGAAACGCTGGTTCAGCGCAGCGGCCACCGGGCTGCACCGGGCGCGGGCGCTGACGGGCTATGTCGCGGTCGCCGGGCTGGGCTACTTCAGCGCGCTGGCGCTGACCGCCAACCCGCTGCCCTGGGCGGCACTGATCGCGCTGGCGCTGGCCGTGACACGCGCGGCGCTGCATGGATTGTTACCACGTCCCGCGCCCCATCCGGTGCGGCGCTTTATCCTGGAGCAGGGGCTGAGCCTGCTGGCGATCCTCGGGGTCTGGGCCGTGATCGAGGGCGCTGCCGTGCCCTGGCACGCCTGGTTGACGGGGCTGGTGAGCGCGCCAAACCTGCTGATCGCCCTGGCCTACCTGCTGGTGTTGCGCCCCACGTCCAGCTTGATCGGGGCCGCCCTCGCGCCGTGGATCAAGGAAATCGACAAGCTCGGCTCACTGGCCAATGCCGGGGCGCTGATCGGCAATCTGGAGCGGGTGTTGATCCTGACCTTCGTCCTGTTGCAGCAATGGGAGGCCGTGGGTTTCCTGATCACCGCCAAAAGCATCCTGCGCTTCAATGAAATCCAGGGGGCCAAGGTCCGCTCGCTCAGCGAATACGTGCTGCTGGGCACCTTGTTGAGTTTCACCCTGAGCATCGCTGTCGGGCTGGCAGTGACGCGGATCCTGGGACTGTAGCCTCCTGAGGCTACTTATAGCTTTGTAGCCTCAGGAGGCTACACCCGCGCGGCGACTTCCGGCACTGGAGCCCCACTGCGCCTTGGGCTAGTCTCAGCGACGCGGGGGCCACTTCGGCACTAGTACGGCAGGGAGAGCGATCATGGGGGATGCGTCTGAATTCGAGCCATTGCAGGTCCATCCGGTGGACCTCAATGAAGACATATTGCAGGCGATCCTCGACCTGACCAGCGATGGCATCTGGGACTGGAACGCCAACACCGGCTTCGTCTACCGCAACCGTGGCTGGTACGAAATGCTTGGCTACGCCCCCCACGGCCTGGAAAACAGTGTGCTGACCTGGGAAAGCCTGATCCATCCGGAAGATTTCCCCCGGGTGATGCACCTGTTCGACAACCATCTGCAGCAGCGCTCGCCGCGTTACCTGGCGCAATACCGCTGCCGCATGCAGGACGGCACCTACACCCGAATCGAAGACCAGGGCTATGTGGTCGCCCGCAACGCCGATGGCTCGGTCGCGCGGATGATCGGCGCCCATCGCAGCATTGAAGACAAGCAGCGCCTGGTGGAGCAGTTGGAGCAACGCAACAAATCCCTGGAAGCGATCATCGACGAACGCACCCGCGAGCTGTCACGGGTCAATCAACAGTTGCAGGTGCAGTTGCTGGAGAACCGCAAACTGGCGGAGAGCGACAGCCTCACCGGCATCGCCAATCGCTACCGCCTGGAAACCGCCCTGCCCCTGGAATGCGAACGCGCCGAGCGGTTTCGCCAGCCGCTGTCGCTGATCGCCATGGACATCGATGACTTCAAAGCCATCAACGACCACTACGGCCATGCCCTGGGTGACGCGGCGCTGATACACGTGGTGGAAACCATCAAGCGCTGCGTGCGCGAAGGCGACTTGCTGGCCCGCTGGGGCGGCGACGAGTTCATCATGCTGCTGCCCAACACCCCCGTTACCACTGCCCAGGTCCTGGCCGAAAGCATTCGTTTTGAACTGGAAAGCCTGGCGCCCGTGGGCGACTACCAGGTGACCATGAGCTTTGGCGTGGTCCAGCGCTTCGCCGACGAACAGCAGACCGGCCTGCTGGCCCGCGCCGATCAGGCGCTGTATCGCTCGAAGATCGTCGGCAAAAATGTGATTTCCGGATGAGCCGGGCTAGTTCCCGGTCTTCACCAACACCGGTTGCGCCGAATACCGCTGCGGGTACAGCTGTTTGAGCTGCGCCACTTTCGGCAGGTCGTTGATCACGATGTAGGGGTGGTTGGGGTGCTCGGTCAGGAAGTCCTGATGGTAATCCTCCGCCGGGTAAAAACCGCTGTCGCGTTCGATGCGGGTCACAATCGGTGCGTTGAAGGCATGGGCCGCGTCCAACTGGGCGATGTAGGCCTGGGCAATCTTTTGTTGCCGGGCATTCTCCACGAACAGCGCCGAACGATACTGGGTGCCACGGTCGGGCCCCTGGCGATTGAGTTCAGTGGGGTTATGGGCCACCGAAAAATAGATCTGCAACAAGCTGCCGTAGCTGACCTGGGCCGGGTCGAAGGTCACTCGCACCGCTTCGGCGTGGCCGGTATCGCCCGCGCCGACACGCTCGTACTGCGCCGTCTCGGCCGTGCCCCCGGCGTAGCCGGACACCGCACGGGTGACCCCTTTGACATGCTGGAACACCCCCTGCACGCCCCAGAAACAACCACCGGCGAACACCGCGGTTTCGCTCGCGGTGTTCGGCACTTCATCGACCACGGGCGCGGCCAGGGCGACCGCCTCTTCGCTCGCGCCCAGGGAAAAGCCCAGGCACTGCCCGACCACGCCAACAAGCGCCAGGCCGAACAAGGTGTGACGCCAGGTCAATCGGCGATTCATGCTATGCACTCCTGATGGGGAAATTTTGCGGCTGACGGTGCGGCCACCGATCGAGGTAACCACCCGGGGTCAGGCCGCAAAGGTCATGGCTAGGCCGTTCATGCAGTAACGCAGTCCGGTCGGTGGTGGGCCGTCGTCGAACACATGGCCCAGGTGGCCGCCACACCGGCGGCAATGCACCTCTTCGCGCAGCACGCCGAAACTGCGGTCCTGGCGGGTGGCCACGGCGTTGGGCAGCGGTGCCCAGAAACTTGGCCAGCCGGTGTGGCTGTCGAACTTGCGACTCGAGGTAAACAGCGCCAGCTCGCAGCCGGCGCAGGCAAAGGTGCCGTCCCGATGCTCGTCGTTCAGCGCACTGCTGTAGGCGCGTTCGGTGCCCTCCTCCCGCAGGATGTGGTACTGCTCGGGGCTCAGCCGGGCGCGCCATTGGGCCTCGCTGTAGTTGACCTCGAACGCCTCGGCGGCCTGCGCCACACCAATCAACGCCGGGGGCGCGCCCCGCCGGGTCAGAACGCCGGCCAGCAGCGCCGCAATACCCAGCCCGCCGCCGGCCAGAAGAAACTGTCGCCGTGAGTACATGGTCCCTCTCCTTCACTGTGCTGTCTGGAACACAGACTAGGCTTGAGGTGATCGCCAAATCCTCACGCACAGTTAAACAATTCGTGATAACTGGGCACCGGGAAAAGCCGCAAAATGGCCGCACTACGCAACCGGATCGGAGCTTTATGGACCAGCCCAAACGTGTCCTGGTGGTCGAGGACGACAGCCACATCGCCGACCTGATCTGCCTGCACCTGCGCGACGAACATTTCGAGGTGGTGCACAGCGCCGACGGCAACCAGGGCCTGCGCCTGCTCGAACAGGGCAACTGGGACGCGCTGGTCCTCGACCTGATGCTGCCCGGTGTCGACGGCCTGGAGATCTGCCGCCGCGCCCGCGCCATGACCCGCTACACGCCGATCATCATCACCAGCGCGCGCTCCAGCGAAATGCACCGCATCCTCGGCCTGGAACTGGGGGCCGACGATTACCTGGCCAAGCCGTTTTCCATGCTCGAACTGGTGGCCCGGGTCAAGGCCCTGCTACGCCGAGTCGATGCCATGGCGCGCAACCTGAAGATGGACGCCGGTAGCCTCAGCAGCGCCGGCCTGTTCATCGACCCGATCACCCGCGAAGTGGCGCTGCACGGCAAGCGCCTGGACCTGACGCCGCGCGAGTTCGACCTGCTGTATTTCTTCGCCCGCCAACCGGGCAAGGTGTTCTCGCGCATGGACCTGCTCAACGCGGTCTGGGGCTACAGCCATGAAGGCTACGAACACACGGTCAATACCCACATCAACCGCCTGCGCGCCAAGATCGAGGCCGACCCGGCGCAACCGGTGCGCATTCTCACGGTCTGGGGCCGCGGCTATAAATTCGCCAGCGCGCAGGAGCCGACATGAGGCTGACCCTGAGCCAACGCCTGTCGCTGGTGTTCGCCCTGCTCCTGCTGATCTGCAGTGGCAGCTCGGTATGGATGCAGGTGCGCGCCAATCAGATGCATGAGCTGGAAGTGGTGCAAGGCCTGTCCCGCGACCTGGCGCAGCACATCGCTCGCGACACTCAGTTGATGGATGCCAATGGCCTGAAACCCGAAGCCCTGCGTGGCCTGTTCAGCCAACTGATGCTGGTCAACCCGAGTGTCGAGGTGTACCTGCTCGACAACCAGGGTCGGGTGATCGGCGATGCCGCGCCCGAGGGCCACCTGCGCCGCGAACAGATTGACCTGGTGCCATTGCAGCGTTTGCTCAACGACGAGAGCCTGCCGATTCTCGGCGACGACCCGCGCAGCCTCGACGGGCGCAAGGTGTTCAGCGCCGCACCGCTCAAGGTCAATGGCCAGCAGGCCGGTTATCTGTATGTGGTGCTGCTCAGCGAAGAACGTGACCGCTTGGCCGCGCGCGGCGCCACCAGTGCGGCGCTGAACACGGCCTTGTGGTCGATTGGCCTGGTGGCGCTGCTGTGCCTGATTGCCGGCCTGACCGCGTTCACTCTGATCACCCGGCCCCTGCGGCGCCTGACCGACAGCGTCAAGGGCTTCGACATCGATGGCATCCCCGCTACGGCGCCCGCCCCCGTGGAGCCAGCCACCAGCCAGGACGAAATCGCCGTGCTTGCCGCCGCGTTCCGGCAGATGCAGAACCGCCTGGGCGAACAATGGCGCTCCCTGACCCGCCAGGACCAGGAGCGCCGTGAACTGGTGGCAAACATTTCCCACGACCTGCGCACGCCCCTGGCTTCGCTGCATGGCTACCTGGAAACCCTGTCCCTCAAGGACGCCAGCCTGACCGCGGACGAACGCCGGCGTTACCTGGGCATCGCCCTGGACCAGAGCCGCAAGGTCGGTGGCCTGGCGCAATCGCTGCTGGAACTGGTGCGCCTAGAGCACGGTTTTGTCCAGCCGGTGCTGGAGCGCTTCTCCCTGACCGACCTGGTGCAGGACATCTTCCAGAAATTCGAGCTGAACGCCGAGGCCCGGCAGGTGCAACTCAAGGCCAGTTTTGCGCCGAGCGTGTCGGCGGTGTGCGCCGACCTCGGGTTGATCGAACGGGTGCTGACCAACCTGTTCGACAACGCCCTGCGCTATACCCCAGTCGGTGGGGTGGTCGAGATCCGCCTGGAGCCGCAGGGTAAGTTCGTCGAAATCACCGTCAGCGACAGCGGCCCGGGGATCGCCGCCGAACTGCGCGAAGGGCTGTTCCTGCGCCCGTTCAATATTGGCGGCGCACGGCGCGACGGTGGCTTGGGCTTGCGGATTGTGCAGCGGATCCTCGAACTGCATGGCCGCCAGGTACGGCTGCTGGATGTCCCGGGCCAGGGCGCGACCCTGTGCTTTTCACTGGCGGTGGACGAAGCAACGGCCACGGCCTTGGCGGTGCGCTCGATGAACCTCAATACACCGGGGCAGGCCTGACGCCTGCTCGCGATGGCGGTGGCGGTGGCGGTGGGTCAGGCACCATGGATGTTGAATGTAATGGCCTCATCGCGAGCAAGCTCCCACAGCCTGCGAGGACTTCGTCCTCGAACGCAGCCTCGCAGGCTCGACAGCTGCTACAGGGGAAATTCGGACACCAGAAAAAGCAGGCCGGCCGGTAGGCCGCCTCGCCCGCCCTTACCACTCAGGCCGACTGTCAGGTCGCCGTGCTTTTGCTCTTGATCTTGATCCACCGCCCCATCGGCAGGCTGAGCGAAGGTGTCCATCAGGGGGAGGCGCGTAGCGCCGTGCGGCGAAGCCGCATACATCGAGA
>Ga0213827_1000409_pt1 | contig 37366 bp, 33 predicted proteins | sample MC6MC0898MG_FD_180669 | JGI IMG/M metagenome (GOLD analysis project Ga0213827, IMG submission 180669) | Enriched soil aggregate microbial communities from Iowa State University, Ames, United States - MC6-MC0898-MG | ecosystem: Environmental > Terrestrial > Soil > Unclassified | place: USA: Iowa...
GTCTACGACGCACTGGACTTCCTGATTGCCAACGTCAATCGCAACCTGGGCTTTGAAAAGTCGCCGGAAGATTTCGTCGACATGAAAGGCAAGAAGGTTGTGGTACTGGGCGGCGGCGACACGGCCATGGACTGCAACCGTACCTCGATTCGCCAGGGCGCCAAGTCGGTGACCTGTGCCTATCGTCGTGACGAAGCGAACATGCCGGGCTCGCGCAAAGAGGTGAAGAACGCCAAGGAAGAAGGGGTGAAATTCCTCTACAACCGCCAGCCGATCGCCATTGTCGGCGAAGACCGGGTCGAAGGCGTGAAGGTGGTCGAGACTCGTCTCGGCGAGCCGGACGCCCGTGGCCGTCGTAGCCCCGAGCCGATTCCGGGCTCTGAAGAGATCATCCCGGCCGACGCCGTGGTCATCGCCTTTGGTTTCCGTCCAAGCCCGGCCACCTGGTTCGAGCAGTTCGACATCCAGACCGACAGCCAGGGCCGCGTGGTGGCCCCGGAACAAGGCAAGTTCAAGCACCAGACCAGCAACCCGAAGATCTTCGCCGGTGGCGACATGGTGCGCGGTTCCGACCTGGTGGTGACGGCGATCTTCGAAGGCCGCAATGCCGCCGAAGGGATCCTGGATTACCTGGGCGTTTAACCCCGATTCTGAACTGAAATGCAGTAACCCTGTGGGAGCTGGCCTGCCAGCGATAGCATCACCTCGGTCTGAATGACACACCGAGGTGGCCGCATCGCTGGCAGGCCAGCTCCCACAGTTGTTTCTCGGTGTTGCGAAAGTCGTGCTCCACCGCGACAAATTGACCCGATAGACAAAAGGCTGACCTGCATCCGTGCCTTTTGCGTCCGGCTCTGAGAAAATGCCCGCACTTTTTTTCCGGATGCCGACATGACTGCCCTGAAGAACGACCGTTTCCTTCGTGCCCTGCTCAAGCAACCCGTAGACGTCACGCCCGTGTGGATGATGCGTCAGGCCGGTCGCTACCTGCCTGAATACCGTGCCAGCCGCGCCAAGGCCGGCGACTTCATGAGCCTGTGCATGAACCCGGAGTTCGCTTGCGAAGTCACCCTGCAGCCGCTCGATCGCTACCCACAGCTGGATGCGGCGATCCTGTTCTCCGACATCCTGACCATCCCCGACGCCATGGGCCAAGGCCTGTACTTCGAAACCGGCGAAGGTCCGCGCTTCAAGAAAGTCGTCAGCACCCTGGCCGACATCGAAGCCCTGCCGATTCCTGATCCGCACAAAGACCTCGGCTACGTCATGGACGCGGTCAGCACCATCCGCCGCGAGCTCAACGGTCGCGTGCCGCTGATCGGCTTTGCCGGCAGCCCATGGACCCTGGCCACCTACATGGTTGAAGGCGGTTCGTCGAAAGACTACCGCAAGACCAAAACCATGCTCTATGACAACCCGCAAGCCTTGCACCTGCTGCTGGACAAGCTCGCGCAGACGGTCACCAGCTACCTCAACGGCCAGATCATGGCCGGCGCGCAAGCGGTGCAGATCTTCGACAGCTGGGGCGGCGCCCTCTCGGCGGCGGCGTACCAGGAGTTCTCCCTGGCCTACATGCGCAAGATCGTCAGCGGCCTGATCCGTGAACACGAAGGCCGTAAAGTGCCAGTGATCCTGTTCACCAAGAGCGGCGGCCTGTGGCTGGAAAGCATCGCCGACACGGGCGCTGATGCCTTGGGCCTGGACTGGACCTGCGACATCGGCAGCGCCCGTGCCCGCGTCGGCAGCAAGGTCGCCCTGCAAGGCAACATGGACCCGACCGTCCTGTACGCCAAGCCTGAAGCCATTCGCAGCGAAGTAGGGCGGATCCTCGCCAGCTACGGCAAAGGCAGCGGCCACGTATTCAACCTCGGCCACGGCATCACCCCGGAAGTCGACCCGGAACATGCCGGTGCGTTCCTGCGCGCAGTGCATGACCTGTCGGCGCAATATCACGAGTAATCGTGACCCGATAAAAAACGCCCGGCGCTTGCCGGGCATTTTTTTGCGCGCAGATTAAGTTTCAATTCAGCGAGCCTGTTTACGCTGGCTCCATCGAAATCCAGATGGAATCATCGCCATGAAAGCACGCTACCTCGCTCTGCTCGTTGCCCCCCTGTTCAGCACCGCAGTCCTGGCTGCCGGTTACACCGGTCCGGGTGCCGAGCCCATCACCACGGTGGCCGCGGCCAACGAAGCGGCTGACGACACGCCAGTCGTCCTGCAGGGCTTTGTGGTGAAGAAGCTGAACAACGACGACAAATACGAGTTCAAGGATTCCAGCGGTACGCTCACCGTTGAAATCGATGATGAAGATCTGCCTGCGGTCGCCTTCAACGACAAAACCAGGGTCAAGCTGACCGGTGAAGTGGAAAAGGGCCTGCTCAAGCGTGAGATCGATGTCGATCGGGTGGAAATCCTCAACTGAGACCGGATTTATTCCCAAGGGCCGCCATGCGGCCCTTTTTTGCGTCAGGGCTTGGCGCTCTCCGCCAGAGTCGGCAACTTCGCCAGCTTCAACGCCACCAGCAGCGCAATCAACAGCAGGCCGCCGATAAACAGGCCAATGCCGTTCCAGCCGCCCATGTGCCAGAACACGCCGCCAGCGGTGCCGGCGATGCTCGAGCCGGCGTAGTAGCTGAACAGGTACAGCGACGATGCCTGGCCCTTGGCCTTGGTGGCGCGGCGGCCGATCCAGCTGCTGGCTACCGAGTGCGCGCCGAAGAAGCCGAACGTGAAGATCAGCATGCCAATGATCACCAGCGGCAACGGGCTGAGCATGGTTACGGCCAATCCGCCAAGCATCAGCACGATGGTGCCCCAGAGCACCTTGCGCCGACCCAGGCGATCGGCCAGGGAACCGATCTTCGCCGAACTGTAGATGCCCGACAGGTACACCACCGACAGCAGGCCGACAAAAGCCTGGTCCATATGGTACGGCGCGGCCAGCAGGCGATAGCCGATGTAGTTGAACAGCGTGACGAAGGCGCCCATCAGCACAAAGGCTTCGAGAAACAGCAGCGGCAGGCCGGCGTCGCGAAAATGCAGGGTGAAGCCCTCGAGCAGGCTGCGCGGGTGCAGCGAGCGCGCGCGGAAGTTGCGTGACTCGGGGAGGATCTTCCAGAACACCGCGGCGGCGATCAGTGCCAGCCCGCCAATCACCAGCATCGCCGTGTGCCAGCTGACGAAGTCGATCAGCACCCCGACAATCAGTCGGCCGCACATGCCGCCAATGGCGTTGCCGCCGATGTACAGGCCCATCGCCAGGCCGATGTGCTGCGGATGGATTTCTTCACTGAGGTAGGTCATGGCCACCGCCGCCAGGCCGCTCAGGGCCAGGCCGGTCAGCGCGCGCATCAGCAGGATGCCTTCCCAGGTCGGCATCATGGCACTGCCCAGGGTGCACAGCGCGGCGGCGAACAACGCTGCGACCATCACCGGTTTGCGACCGATACGGTCGGAGAGCGGGCCGGTGATCAACAGGCCGATGGCGAGCATGCCGGTGGACACCGAGAGAATCAGGCTGCTCTGCGCCGCGTTGATCGAGAACTCATGGGAGAACAGCGGCATCATCGGCTGCACGCAGTACAGCAGGGCAAAGGTGGCGAAGCCGCCGCTGAACAGCGCGAGCACCGTGCGCAGGAACATCGGCGTACCTTTTTCGATGTACACCTCATGCAGTTGGGCGACCCCGGGGGCCTGTGGGGCAGGCGGAAGATCATGGGCGAGTGGCGCAACAACAGTTTTCACGGGGACCTCGGGAGTGCACGGCCGGGCAGGCAATGAAAAAAGCATATAGCTGGCTAATGATTCAATCCAATATATTGTTCGACCTGTTTAAGAGGTTTTACGACCTAATGGAGTTTTCATGGAATTGCGCCATCTGCGCTACTTCATCGCCGTCGCCGAAGAACTGCATTTCGGCCGCGCGGCACAGGTGCTGGGCATCTCCCAACCGCCATTGAGCCAGCAGATCCAGGTGCTGGAACAGGAGGTCGGCGCGCGCCTGTTCGAGCGCACCAATCGTCGGGTCGAACTCAGCGAAGCCGGTCGTCTGTTTCTCGAAGAAGCCCGGCTGGTGCTGGCCCAGGTCGACAAGGCGGCCGACGTGGCGCGTCGGGCCCAGCTCGGTGAACTGGGCGAACTGAAGATCGGCTTCACTTCATCGGCGCCGTTCAATTCGACCATCCCCCAAGCCATTTTTGCCTTTCGCCAGCGCTTCCCTGCCGTGCACCTCAACCTGCGGGAAATGAGCAGCACCCAGGTCGCCGAAGCACTGGTGGACGAGTCGATCCAGGTCGGCATCATGCGGCCCTTGCCGCTGCCGGACTCGCTGCAAGTGGTCGAACTGACCCGCGAGCCGCTGGTGGCGGTGCTCAGTGCCAAGGACCCGTTGTCGGTGGGCAGTGAGGAGGGTTTGTTTCTGTCGGCGCTGGCCCATGAACCGTTCGTGTTCTTTCCGCGCAGCTATGGCAGCGGTCTGTACGCCCAGTTACTGAGCCTGGCGCGGGACGCCGGCTTCAGCCCGCACTTCGCCCAGGAGGCCGGCGAGGCCATGACCATCATCGGCCTGGTGGCGGCGGGGCTGGGCGTATCGGTGTTGCCGGCGTCCTACCAGCGGATGCGCATCGACGGTGTGGTCTATCGCCCCTTGCTCGACCCGCTGGCGATGTCGGCGGTGTGGCTGGTCCAGCGCAAGGACCAGAAGTCGCCGATGGCCAAGGCGTTTGTCGAACTCCTCACCCGCAAGACTGACGCCATACGGTAGGCGCTGTACCTAGGCCCAGCGCTTGAATATCAACGAAGTATTCACCCCGCCAAACGCAAAATTATTGTTCATCACGTACTGGTTGCACATCTGTCGGAACTCGCCACGCAGGTAGTCCAGTGCGCCGCACTGGGGGTCGACGTGGTCGAGGTTGAAGGTGTGGGCGTATTCGTCGCTGTTGAGCATTTCAATGCTGAACCAGGACTCCAGGGCACCGCAGGCGCCCAGGGTGTGGCCCAGGAAACTCTTCTGCGAGCTGATGGGCATGCGGCTGCCGAACAGGCTGCTGGTGGCCAGGGTTTCGGCGATGTCGCCCTGTTCGGTGGCGGTGCCGTGGCCGTTGACGTAGCCGATGGCTGAGGGCTCCAGGCCGGCGTCTTCCAGCGCCAGCTCCATGGCGCGGCGCATGGTGCTTTGTTCCGGGCGGGTGGTGTGTTGACCGTCGGCGTTGCTGCCGAAACCGACGACTTCGGCGTGGATATGCGCCCCCCGGGCCAACGCGTGCTCGAGTTCTTCGAGCACCAGCATGCCGCCGCCTTCACCGATCACCAGGCCGTCGCGCGCGGTGTCGTAGGGCCGTGGGCTGGATTGCGGGGCATCGTTTTTCAGGCTGGTGGCGTAGAGCGCGTCGAACACCATGGCCTCGGTCGGGCACAGCTCTTCGGCACCGCCGGCGAGCATCAACGGCAAGCGCCCGAACTTGATCGCCTCATAGGCGTAGCCGATGCCCTGGCTGCCACTGGTGCAGGCGCTGGACGTGGGGATCAGGCGCCCGGTGAGGCCGAAAAAGATGCTGATATTGGCCGCCGTGGTGTGCGGCATCATGCGCACGTAGGAGTTGGCGTTGAGCCCTTCGGCCACCGAGTTGAGCAGCATGTTGCCGAAGGCCTTGATCTCGTCGGTGCTGCCGGTGGATGAGCCGCAGGCCACGCCCATGCGCCCGTCCTTGATCGACTCGTCATCCAGCAGGCCGGCATCGGCCAGGGCCCGCTCGGCCGCACCGACCGCCAGCCGGGACACCCGGCCCATGCTGCGCAGCTGTTTGCGGGTCCAGTGGGACGGCACCTTGAAGTCATCGATGGGGCCGGCCAGCCGGGTGTTCAGCTCAGTGAACCGATCCCACTCGTGCATGCGCCGGATGCCGCTGTGGTTGGCCTTGAAGTGGCCGACGATGGTTGCCCAGTCGTTACCCAGGGAGGTGATGCCGGCCATGCCGGTGACGACGACGCGCTTCATCAACACAGGCCTCCATTGACGGCCAGTACCTGCCGGGTGATGTACGAGGCTTCCGCCGACATCAGGAAATTCACCGCGCCAGCCACCTCTTGCGGGGTGCCCAGGCGTTGTGCGGGGATCATTTTCATCAACTCTTCCACCGGTACATTGTCGTCGAGCATGGCGGTGTCGATCAGGCCGGGCGCGACACAGTTGACGGTGATTTTGCGCTTGCCCAGTTCAATCGCCAATGCTTTTGCCGCACCGATCAGGCCGGCCTTGGAAGCGCTGTAGTTGACCTGCCCGCGATTGCCGATCAGGCCCGACACTGAAGTGATGCAGACAATCCGGCCGGCGGCGCGGCGGCGGATCATCGGCATCATCACCGGGTGCAGCACGTTGTAGAAACCGTCGAGATTGGTACGCATGACCTGGTCCCAATCCTCTTCGCTCAGGGCGGGGAATGCGCCGTCGCGGGTCAGGCCGGCGTTGAGCACCACGCCGTAGTAGGCACCATGGGTCTCGACATCGGCCTCCAGCACTGTCTTGCAACGGACGCGGTCGGCGACGTCGAACTGCAGGACCCGGGCGCGTCGGCCCAGGGCCTCGATCTCGGCCTGGACCGCGTCGGCTTCGGCGCGGCCGCTGCGGCAGTGGACCACGATGTCATGCCCGGCCTGGGCCAGGCGCAGGGCGATGGCACGGCCGATACCACGGCTGGAGCCGGTGACCAGTACGAATTCAGTCATCACTGGACTCCTTGGATTGATCGAGATATTGAGCCGCCTGGGGCGGCCGGAATACGTTCAGGCGAGCGCTGGCGTGAATGCCCGCTCCATGGATATGGCATTCGAACACGCCCATGCCGTTGTCATCTTCCAGGGAGCGGATCCCGTGGATGGTCAGCTCGGTGCCAGCCGGGAAGTGCTCCACGTTGCACTCGAACTTGCGGGTGCCGAGCAGGAACCCCAGCTCCACGGGATTGCCGCGGCGCCGGGCATGGCAACCGGCAAAGGCGGCAACGCTCTGGGCCATCAGCTCGATGCCGACCCAGGCTGGCAGGCTGCCGTCCGGATGGTTGAACAGGCCGTCGGGCTTGACCGTCAGTTGGGTGTGAATCTGTTCTTCGTCGAACCCCAGGACCCGGTCGATGAGGATCATGTCGCCAGCGTGGGGCAGCAGTTCGGCGAGCGGCCAGTCAATCATGGTGCGTCTCCGATAATCAGGCTGACGTTGTTGCCACCGAAGGCGAAGGAGTTGCTCATCAGGTAGCGCGGACCAATGGACGCCAGGCGATCGGCCGGGGTCACCCACTGCAGCGCTGGCAGCCCTGGGTCCGGCTGGCCGTCCCAGAGGTGCGGAGGCAGGGCGTGGGTGGGGTTGTCCGCGCCCAGGCTCAACCAGCAGAACGCTGCTTCCAGGGCCCCGGCGGCGCCAAGGGTGTGGCCGGTCAGGGGCTTGGTCGAGGAACACGGTACGCCGGCCGGGAACAGACTGGCCACGGCCTGGCTTTCCATCGCATCGTTGTGCTGGGTGGCGGTGCCGTGCAGGTTCAGGTAGCTGATCTGCCCAGGCTGCAGGCCGGCACGGTCGAGGGCCTTGTGCATCGCTTGCCGGGCGCCGCGACCGGAGGGATCGGGGGCGGAAATATGGTGTGCATCGGAACTGGCACCGCCGCCGAGCAGGGCCAGCGTCGGTTGCTCATTGGCACAACGGCTCATCAGGAACAGGACCGCCGCCTCGCCGATGTTGATCCCATTGCGGTTCACGGAGAATGGATTGCAGCGTTGTCCGGATACCGCTTCCAGGGCTGAAAAACCGTTGAGCGTCAGCTTGCACAGGCTGTCGACGCCGCCGCACAGCACCGCGTCGCACAGGCCCAGGTCGAGCAGGCGCTGGGCGCTCATCAAGGCGCGGGCGCTGGAGGTGCAGGCGGTGGATATCACATAGGCCGGGCCGCGCAGTTGCAGCCAGTCGGCGAGGAAGTCCGCCGGGGCGCCCAGTTCCTGTTGTCGATAGTCATAGTCCGCGGGGAATCGCTGGTCCCGCAGATAGGTGGCCAGACCCTGGCTGGCTTCGTCGATCCCCGAGGTGCTGGTGCCCAGGACCACGGCGATGCGCTGGGCGCCGTAGCGCTGGATCACCTGGTCGATGTCGGCACGGATCTGCAGCGCCGCTTCCAGCAACAACTGGTTGTTGCGACTGGCGTGCTGGCGCAGATGACCGGGAATAACCGCCAGTTCGCCCTGGACTGCCGCCACTGGCAAGGCGCGCTGTGGCACCCAGCCGGACTCGACCCGCATCCCCGAGTCGTCCCCGGCGAACAGCTTGCGCGCCACTTCCTGCTGGCCGCGACCGAGGCTGCAGACCAGCCCGAGGGCGTTGAGGTACGCCGTCATGGGGTGTCCCCGCGAAGTGGCGCGACCTGATAGGTCGGGCCCTTGGTCAGGTTGAGTTGAAAGTTCAGGGGCTGGGCATAACGTACCTCCCAGCGCGGGGGCAGCGAGCGGAGTGCGCCATGCTGCCAGGCGGTGGGGTAATTGGCCTGCAACTGGTCTGGCGGGGTCAGGGCAAACAGTAACGCGGCGAACAGTTCCCGGGCTTGCGGGTTGGGCGGCAGCAGGCCGTCAGCCTGCCACTGGCCGTTGACCAGTATCTGGCGTGCCTGGGGGATACCCAGCAAGTCCATCATCGACCAGCGAATCCCGGGTTCTTCACGCTGGATCACCAGCACCCAGTCCTGGCGTTGCTGGTCCTGGGATTGTTGCACGTGCAGTTGCAGCGGCAGCGCCAGCGCCGGTTGCCCCGTGGGCAGGGGTGGCTGGCCGGCGCATGCGCTCAGCAGCAAGGCCGCGCCCAGCAGCATCAGGCGAGCGACAAGGTCACGCTGGCTCATGTGGCATCCCGGGCACAGAGCTGCGAGATCATTTTCAGCCGGCGCCGGGCCTCGCTGACAAACGGATTGCGTTCGTCCCAGGCATAGCCGGCGAGGATTGCGCTGATCATGCGGCGGATCTCGGCGTTGCCGCCCTGATGGTAGATCACATCCTGGAAGGTGCCGTTGTACCAGCCTTCGACATAGCAGCGGAAGGTGTCGACCCCGCGCTTGAGGGGCTCGGCGAACTCGCGCTGCCAATCGACGCTGTGCCCTTGAAGTTGGCGATCGAGGACTGCGGCGGCCATGCTCGCCGAGCGCATGGCGATAGTCACGCCGGAGGAAAACACCGGGTCGAGAAACTCCGCGGCATTGCCCAGCAGGGCAAACCCTGGCCCGTGCAGGGTCTTGACGTTGGCCGAGTAGCCGCCGATGGTCCTGGCCTCGGTATCCCACACGGCGTTTTCCAGGACCCCGGCCAGGCTCGGTGTTTCGGCGATGAAGCCGCGCAGGCAAGCATCCAGGTCGGCGCTGCGCCCGGCGAAATGCTCGGCGGCCGCGACCACGCCCACCGAGCAGCGGCCGTTGCTGAACGGGATGGTCCAGAACCAGATATCCCGTTGGGTCGGGTGGGTGGTGATGAGGATTTTTTCGCGCTCGAACGCCGGGCTGTCGATCCGGTCCTGTACGTGGGTGAACACCGCCTGGCGCAGCGGAAAGTTCGACGCCACTTCGAGGTCGAGCAAGCGTGGCAGGACGCGGCCGTAACCACTGGCGTCGAGGATGAAGGCGGCCTGCACGGGGTATTGGCTGCCGTCCTCGCGTTGGACCAGCAGGTGCGGTTGCGGGCGTTCGACATCGACGCTGACGATGGCCTCGCCGTAGCGGATTTCCACCCCTTGCAAGGCGGCCTGGTCGGCCAGCAACTTGTCGAAGTCGGCGCGCTGCACCTGAAAGGTGGTCGGCTTGCCGCAGGTGAAGGTGTCGCCAAAGTCGAAGGCGCTGTAGTGCTCGCCCCAGGCGAAGGCGGCGCCGTTCTTCAGCTGGAACCCGGCGGCGTTGACCGCATCGAGCATGCCGGCTTCTTCGACGAAGTCCAGGCAGTGACACAGCAGGCTTTCGCCGATGGAAAATCGCGGGAAATGCTGGCGTTCGATGACCAGCACATCGTGGCCCTTGCGCTTGAGCAGCGCGGCGGCAATCGCCCCCGAGGGGCCGGCACCGATGATCACTACCTGGCGCTGTTCGATTTCAACGGTTGGCACGTGGACTCCTTGCCGTAGCGGCGCTGTTTCCGGGCGCGCGATGCATGCCGAGCAAAGCCGGCAGTAGCGTCGCGACGAGACCCATCAGCATCAGCGCGAAGTACAGCGCGCCACTGATGAGTTGTTGTTGCAGCAACAGGTTGAGAAAGACGATCTCGCTCAACCCGCGAATATTCAGCAGGACCGATTCGCGCCAACGGCTGGCGCCTGCAAAGGATAGTCCGGCCCAGCCCAGGCCCAACCAGTTACCGAGCAATTTGCTGGCGATCGGCAACAGCAGCAGGGCCAGCCATTGATCCCAGCCCAGGCTGTCGAGGGCGCTGTGCACGTCGATCTGCACAATGCCGAAGGTCAGGATCAGCGGGATGGCGATCCAGGTCTGCACACGGTTCATCCACACCGCTGGCAAGGGCAGCACCAGCGCGATCTTCAAGGTGGCCATCAACAGCAAGTAGCCGATGCCGAGAATCAGTGCGTTGAGCTTGTAGTGCTCGGCCGCCACCAGCAACAGGAAAAACCCGGCGCTGTAGATCAGCGGCTGGCGCAGCCCAAGCAGGCGCAGGAACAGTGGCGTGCAGGCGCCGGCCAGCGGCAGCAACAGGCTGCTCAGGTGCAGGCTGCCCTGGGCCACGGCGAACAGGGTCCAGCAGGTCAGGTCGATGAGGATCGCCGTTTGCACCAGGCGCCGGGTCGCAGCCGCGGGATAGCCGATGTGGCGCAGGTACAGGTACAGCACCGGGATCGCGGTGATCGCGAACAGCAGGCCGACCGCCAGGGAACTGATCCAGGGTTGCGCCGGCAGCAGCCAGATGGCCGTGGCCAGGCCGCAGGCGAAGGGCAGGCAAAAGCTCGGCAGGGCGATTTTCAGGCTCTGGCGATCCAGGCGCAGGTCGATCACGTCGCTGAGGATATGCCCCAGCAGCAAGGCAAATCCCAGGCTGTAGAGGTTTTTCAGCCACCCCGGGGCAATCAGTTCGGCGCCCGTGAGCTGCCAGCCGGGCTCGATCCAGAAGTACATCAACAACGGCAGGCCGAAGGTGGCCAGCAGCAACTGGCTGACGATCGGAATCAGGCCCAGGTGTCGGCCGATGTAGGTGGCCGCGGCGAACAGGGCCAGGGCCAGGAGCCAGAACAGGGCAATCAGCATGCTTCCGGCTCCCGGCGTGGCGCGGCGTGGGCCTGGTTTCCCGCCCACGGTGCGAGGATGAAGCTGAACACCAGGCCCAGGCTCACCGCCAGGCCGAAGTTGCTCACCGCCGGGGTGCTGGACACTGCCAGCAGGCCGAACGACAGCCAGGTGGTCAGCGCTGCCAGCAGGGTGCCGAGCAGGCTCACCGCCGCGCCACCCACCTGTTCGCGCATCAGGATTGCGTAGTCGACGCTGATCGCCGTGACCAGCAGCAGGCCGAACAGGCTGAACAGGGTCAGGGGTTGCCCCAGCCAGCCCAGGCTGGCCAGGCTGCACAAGGCGGCCAGCAACGGCAGGAGGACGATGCGCAGGGCGCCGCCCAGGCCGAAGGGCAGGATCAGCACCAGCACGATCAGCACACAGGACGCGAGCTTCAATTCGGCGGCGCTGATTTGCGTGGCGGCGAACACCTGGTTCAGGTCGCCGAGGCGATCCACCAGCACTACGCCGGGCAAGTCCTGGGTCTGCACCCGCAGCAACGCCGGATCGTTCAAGCCTTGCAGGCTGACCATGGCTGCCACGCCCTCGGCGTTCGGGCCCAACCAGAGGGTGCGGTAAGGTTCTGCCAGCGGCCCCAGCAGGGCGGCGTCGATATCTTGCACCGGCAGCGCCAGCAGCGCCGCCAGCTCCGTCTGCAGCGCCGCGTTCGACACGCCGAGCGCCAGCAGGGGTTGCCAGTGCTGGGGCAGCTTGGCCAACGCCTCGCGCACCTGCTGCTGGACGCTGGGGGCACTGACCAGTTGATCGAGCGCCAGGTAACCCTGGAGTTTTTCCAGGTTGACCAGTTGCTCCAGGCGTTCGCTCAAGGCGCTCTGGCGCTCGAGCAATTGCTCCTGGTTGGCGGCCCGCACCAGGAAAAACTGACTGGTGGGCTGAAAGCCGGTGATCTGTGCGATGGTCCGCGCCTCTTCGGTGAGTTGCGCGGGCGCTCCGACCCATTGGCGAATGTCGTTGCGAGTCTGCAGTTGCAGCAGGCCACCGACACAGAAGGCGAGCAGCAGTGCGAGCAACACGGGGGTGCGCAGGTGTTTGAGCAGGGCTTCGCGCAGGTTCAACAAACCTTCGCAGATCCGCAGCGGCCACTGTGCCGGGTTCAGTTCCAGGCCCTTGAGCAGCGCCGGCAGCAGGCACACCGCCGACAGGTAGGCGCCGAGCAGTCCGGCGGCCGAGAACACGGCGATCTGGGTCAGGGCCGGGAAGGGTGTCCAGGCCAGGGCCAGGTAGCCAATGCAACTGGTGATCAGGCTCAGGGTCAGCCCCAGCAAGGTCAGGCGCAAGGCCGGCCAGCTGCGCCAGGGTTTCAGGCTCCAGCTCTTGGACAGGTAGTGCAGTGGGTAATCCACCGCCACGCCGATCAGGCTGGAGCCCAGGACCAGGGTCATCACATGCATGTGGCCAAACAGCGCGACACAGGCCACCGCGCCAAACAGCATGCCCACCAGCACCGGGACGAACGCCAGCAGCACCCGCCAGCGGCGAAAAGCCAGCAATAGCAGGAGCAGGATCCCCAGGGTGGCGCCGCCGCCGACCCAGGTCATCTCCCGGCTCGCTTGCTGCTGACCGGCAGCGGCATACAGCAGGCCGCTGGCCGCGAGCAGTTGCACGTCAGCCTGGGCGGCCTGTTCGCGGCTGCGCTTGAGCAGCCCGGCCACTTGCAGCGGCAGTTGCATGTCGAAGGCATTGCCGGTGGTGCGGGCCCGCAGCAGGACCCAGCTCTTGCCGTCGGCGTCGGCAATCAAGGTGCCGCTGCCGATGTCCAGCTGCACCACACCGCGCTGCGGTTGGCTGTTCTGGATCCGCCCGGTCAGGCCCAGCCAGTCGTCCTGGCTGGGCACCAGGCTGAAGCCGCTGAAGGGATCGAACAGGGCTTGCAGGCGCTGCTGGATAAAGGCGTCGGGCTGTTCCACCAATTGTTGCCGGTCGGTCTTCGACAGCATCGCCAGGCGACCTTGCAGCAGTTGACTGCGCAGGGCCGGCAGATCGGCCTGCAGATCCCACTGGACCTTTTCGAACAAACCGCTGGCCTGCCATTGCGCGCCGAGGGTCTGCGCCATCTGGATGGCCTGACTGCGCTGCGGGTGGCCGACCAGTACCAGCATTTCCCGGTTCAGCGGTTCTTGCATGCGCTGTTCGGCGCGCAGTTCCAGCGCGTCAGGGGTAGTGCCGGGTGCCAGCTCCATGAGGTTGGCCGACAAGGGCGCGCCGTCGCGCCATTGCCAGGCGCCGAGTGCGAGCACGGCCAGCAGCAGGCCCAGGAACAGCCAGGGCAGCCTGCGCTCACTGGGCAAAGTCATGTTGCTCCGCGTCACTGAGAGGTTGATCCGCGGTGCTGTCCTGCATGCGCAGCAGGGTGCTGTCACCCTGGGTTTCCAGCAATTCGATGCGCTGTACCAGTTCACCGCCGTCGATGTTGATTTGCTGGAACACCTGCTTGAGCAGCAGCGAGCGAGGGGTCAGGGTCAGGTGCCAGCGCTGGGCATCGCCACTGAGCGCCAGTTCGAAGTCACGTTGCAGGCCGCTGCTGTCGCCTTGCAGCACAGCGAGGAACAAACGGTTCTGCTCGGCGCCGGCGCTTTTGCCCGGCAGCAGCTGCCAGCCGTTGGCGTCACGCCGGGCGATGCCCTGGGTGGTGATGCGGTAGTCCTGCTGCAGCGGAGTCTTGAGCAACCAGAGCAAGCCGTGGTCCTTGGCCAGCACGAAGGTGCCCTGGCTGGTCAACGGCTGGGGCAGGGCGCGCAGGTGTTTTTCCTGAATGAACTGGCCGTGGATCACCGTGGGTTTGGCGAGTTGAGTGCTGAGCTGTTGCAGGTCGAATGCCTGTGCGCTGAAGCTCAGCAATACCCCCAATCCGGTAGGAGCGAGCTTGCTCGCGAAAAACCTGAGGACGCCTCGCAGCGCCAGGTGTGCAGCGTTATCGTTGACGACCTTCGCGAGCGAGCTCGCTCCTACAGGAGAGGTGTGCATCATTCAAGGGCTCTCGTGACGGCATCGGTGAACACTTTGGGCGAGGCCAGTTGCATCTCGCGGCTGGCCAGGTCGACGGCGACCTGCACCGTGCAGGCACGGGTCAGGCGCTCGCCGCTGGCGAGGTCGCTGATCAGGTAGCTGATCTTCAGGCGGTTCTCCCACTCCACCAGGCTGGCGCGCACATTGAGCCTCTGGCCGAACACGGCGCCGCGCACGTAGCGCAGTTGCAGGTCGATCACCGGCCAGGCGTAGCCAGACGTCTGCATGGCATTGTAATTGTGGCCCAGGCTGTCCAGCAGGCCGCAGCGGGCGATTTCCAGGTACTTCACGTAATGGCCGTGCCAGACCACCTGCATGCTGTCGACGTCAAAGAACGGCACGAGGATCTGTGTGTCGTGGTGCAGCACTCCTTTGCTACGCATGCAGCCTCCAGTGCTGTTCGCCGATTCGTTGCAGGCACAGGCGCAATTCGCCTTCCAGGGCGCGGTCTTCGATCACCGGGGCAAAGTCCTTGGCCAGCTCCGCGTGCATGGCCGCCAGTGCTGGCGGCAATGGCCGGGCATCGGCTGCCTGGCCGCGTAGCCACACCCCTTGCTGGGCGGCCAGCAAGGTGGCGGCAGCGACTTGCTCGGTCAGTTCCAGCACACGGATCGCGTCGCGGGCGGCAATGGTGCCCATGCTCACCTTGTCCTGGTTGTGGCATTCGGTGGAGCGTGAGAACACGCTGGCCGGCATGGTGTTTTTCAACGCTTCGGCGGTCCAGGCGCTGGTGCCGATCTGCACCGCCTTGAAACCATGGTTGAGCATGGCCCGCTCAGCGCTGGCGCCTGACAGGTTGCTCGGCAAACCATGGTTGTAGCGTTCGTCCACCAGCAAGGCGAGCTGGCGGTCGAGCAGATCGGCAACGTTGGCCACCAGGTTCTTCAGGCTGTCCATGGCAAAGGCGATGTGCCCGCCGTAGAAGTGCCCGCCGTGCAGCACGCGTTCGGCTTCGGCGTCGATGATCGGGTTGTCGTTGGCGCTGTTGAGTTCAATCTCGATGAACGAGCGCAGCCAGTTCAGGCTGTCCGCCAGCACACCCAGCACATGAGGCGCGCAGCGCAGCGAGTAGCGATCTTGCAGGCGATGCAGGGGCGCCGTGGGCGCATCGATCGCCAGGTCCTTGCGCAGCCAGGCGGCGACTTGCATCTGCCCCGGGTGCGGCTTGGTGGCGAACAGGCGCTCGTCGAAGTGCTCCGGGTTGCCTTGCAGGGCGACCACGTTCAGCGCAGTGATGCGCGTGGCCAGTTGCAGCAGGTAGTCGGCGCGGGCGAAGGCCAGGCAGGCCAGGCCGGTCATCACGGCGGTGCCGTTCATCAGCGCCAGGGCTTCCTTGGGGCGCAGCACCAGCGGTAACCAGCCGAGCTCGCGGTGAACATCAGCCGAGGTGCGGCGCTCACCGCGCCACAGCACCTCACGTTCGCCGGACAGGGTCGCGGCCACGTAGGACAGCGGCGTCAGGTCGCCGCTGGCGCCCACCGAACCCTCCTGCGGGATCAGCGGCAGGATGTCCTGCTCGAGGAACGCCTGCAGGCGTTCCAGCAGCTCCACGCGAACCCCGGAGACGCCGTGGCACAGCGACTGCAAGCGTGCGGCAAGCACGGCGCGGGTGGCCTGGGCATCGAGCAACTGGCCCAGGCCGCAGCCGTGAAAGGTGTACAGGTGACGGGGCAGGGCCTCGACGTGGTGCAGCGGTACCGCCACCACGCAGGAGTCGCCGTAACCGGTGGTCACGCCATAGATCACGCCTTCCTTGTCCAGCAACGAGTCGAGAAACCGCGCGCCCTTGGCGATGCGCTCGCGGTAGGCGCTGTCGCTTTGCAGCCGCGCCGGGGCCTGGCGGTTGGCCAGGGCCAGCACGTCCTCGATGCGCAAGGGGAGTTCGCCGAAGGTTACCGGCTCAAGCGTGGGCGTCGTCATCGGCTTTCCAGAAAGGGTAGAAGTTGAACCATTGTTGGGGGGCTTGCAGGCAATAGTGACTCAGGCGTTCGGCATAACGGGAAGCCCACTGATGAATGACCTGCTCACGCTCGCTGCGTTTCCACAGTATCGCCTCGGCAAAGGGTTCGAGGGTCAGTCGGTAGTGGCCCGCGGGTTGTTTCAGGCACAGCAGCAGATTGACCGGGCATTTCAGCAAGCCGGCCAGCAACCACGGGCCTTGCGGGAATGCCGCTGGATGGCCGAGGAAGTCCACGGTCACGCTGCGCCCGCCGTGCAGGGGCACACGATCACCGGCGATCGCCAGCCATTCGCCGCGCTCCAGGCGCTCGTGCAGTTGCAGCATGGTCAGCGGGTCCAGCTCGCTGACCTGGATCAGCCGCAGGTTGGTGGCTCCGGCTTCCCCCAGCAGGCGGTTGAACTGCTCTGCGTGTTTGGTGTGCACCAGCACGTTCATGGTGACCCGCTCGCCGATCTCCGCCAGTGCGCGACAAACCTCGAGATTGCCCAGGTGGGCGCCCACCAGCAGTTGCCCGCGGGTACCGCGCAGTTGATTGCGCAGCAGGGCCGGGTCGCAGATTTCGATCTGCTCGATGCTCAGCTTGCCGTTCCACACGTCGAGCTTGTCGAGCATCGAGTCGGCGAAGGCCATGAACTGGCCAAACACCCGCCAATGGCTGGGGCGCAGGTCGTCGCGGCCGCTCCAGTCGGCCAGGCGTTGCTGGTACTGCCAGGCGCTCTGGCGGGCAAAACGACCAAACAGGAAAAAGTACAGGACGATGCCGTACAGCAGTGGGCTCAACGCGCGTCGCCCCAGCAACCTGGCGGCGCCGGCGGTGAATTTCATCAGCCAGAAGCTGCCGCGTTCCTCGCGGTCGGCCCAGTGCTTGTTATCGGCGTTGCCGCTCATGGGCGCCACCGCCGCCAGAGCAGCGCGGGCGAGCGCAGCAGCATGCCGAAGAACAGCCGGGTGTGCATGCGCGTAATCAGCACGTTGTCGTGGAACAGGCGAAAGTGCGACACGCCGTCCAGCGGGTAGTGCACCCGGGTTTGCAGCCACAGCATGGGCTGGTTGCGCCAGGCCAGGCGCACCAGGATGTCGGAGTCGAAGTCCATGCGCTGGCCGATGCTGGCCGAGTCGATCAGGTCCAGGGTCGGTGGCAGCGGATAGACACGATAGCCACACATGGAGTCGCGGATCTGCAACGACAGGGTGTTGATCCAGACCATCACGTGCGTCAGGTAGCGCGCGTACAGGCGGCCTTTGGGCACGCTGGCGTCGTACAGCGGGTAACCGCAGACCAGCGCCTCGGGATGGGCTTTGGAGCAGGCGATAAACCGCGTGGCATCCTGCAGGTCGTGCTGGCCGTCGGCGTCCACTTGCAGGGCATGGCTGAAGCCCAGGCGCGCAGCTTCGCGCAGGCCGTGCATCACCGCGCCGCCCTTGCCCTGGTTGACGTCCAGGCGCAACACAAACACCTTGGGCCGCTGGCCGAGGGCATCCAGTACCGCGGCACAGGCCGGGCTGCTGGCATCGTCCACCAGGATGCACGGCAAGTCGGCGGCCAGCAGGGCCTCGACCACTCGGGTAATGGCGGTTTCGTGGTTGTAGACCGGGATCACCGCGCAAGGGTTATGCATCAATCGGGGTCTCGAGCAGAATCCGTCCACTGGAGCAGGTGGCGGTGGCATTGCGGTAGGTGAAGTACAGCTTGCCGCGTGTTGCGTCGAAACGCAGGTGCAGCTGGATTTCATCGCCAGGACGCACCAGTTGCTGGAACTTGAGCACTTCCATGCCGGCGAACCGTTGTGGCAGGTTCATCAACTGTTGGCCCAGCTTCAAAGCCCAGTCCACCTGCACCACGCCCGGCAGCACCGGCGCCAGGGGGAAGTGACCGCTGAAGTAGGCCAGGTCCGGGGGCACGGCCAGTTGCAGGCTCCACTGACCGTCATCTGCACTCTGCTCCAGCACCTCGGGGGTCTTGGGGCGCGGCGCCAGCAGCAGGGCATCAATGGTTTTCTGTGGGAGTTTGCCCTGGGCGTTCATCGGCAGTTGTCGCAACAAGCGCCAGCGGCGGGGCAGTGCCAGGGCTTCGCAATGCTGGTTGAGGTGTTCGCGCAGGGCCTGGGTCAGGTTGCGCCGACCGATATTGCGCAAGGCATGCAGGCCCGTTTCGCTGAGGACCAGCACCGCGCCGAGCGAGGCACGGTTTTCCTGGACCACGCCCAGGCGGGCTTCGGCGACCCAGTCGTGGCTTGCCAGGGCTTGCTCGAGCATCGGCAGGGAAATGCGTTTTTCTTCCAGTTTGACGATCCGGTCCAGTCGCCCCAGCAGTTCGAAGCGCCCGTCCGCGCCGATGTGGGCGGCGTCGGCACTGTGTTCGATATGACCGGGCGGTAGATAGGGCGAGGCGATCAGCAAGGCGCCGTCGCTGTCCTGGCGTAACTGGACGCCGGCAAAGGGCTGCCAGGGTTCGTGCCCCTGACGCCAGGCAATGCCACCGGTTTCCGAGCTGCCGAGGATTTCCGTCGGCCATTGCTGCAGCCGGTCATGCAGGCGTTGCGCGGCTTCGCCCGGCAGCGCGCCACCGGAAGAAAACACCCGGCGTACCGCACTCAGGGCCGGCCAGTCGAGGTTGTCGCCCATGCGCTTGAGCAGTGCCGGGCTGGCGACCCAGGCAAAGGCCGGGTGTTCGCGGCTGGCGCGCTGCAGGTCTTCGGGAAATGCCAGTTGTTTGCGCACGAACGGGCGCCCGGCACACAACGGCCACAGTACGCGGAACAACAGGCCGTAGATATGCTGGGTGGCGACGCTGCCAATCAGGCAGGCGTCGCCCAGGTCGGCGCCCCACAGCTGCTCAAGGGCCTCGACTTCGTTGGCCAGTTGGCGCAAGGACTTGTCGATGCGCTTGGGTTCACCGCTGGAGCCGGAGGTGCACAGGCTCAATTGGCAGCGATCGAGTTCCAGGGCGGCGGGCGCCAGTGGCGTGTCGCGCAAATCGCCCAGGCAGGCATCACCCGGCTGGTCGCTCAGCCACAGTTCGACTTCGCTGCTCCAGCGTTGACGGGTCTGGGCTTGCAGGTCGGCGGGCAGCAATACGCTGACCCCGGCACGCCAGGCGCCGAGCAGGGCGATGGCCAGGTCGGCGGCGTCCTCCAGGTGCACGGCAATGCGCTGCACGCCGCGGGCCTGCAGGCCGGCAGCCAGGCTCAGCGCCTGTTCGCACAGGCGTGCATGGTCGAGCGCCGGGCAGTGGGTCACGGCCCGTTGTGTTTGAGTCTTGAGCAACAGGTGCTCAAGTTTTATCCAGTTCATGGGTGGCCTCGTACCCGTTGTCGTATGAGCCACTCGATGGCAAACATCAGACCGATCAAAACGTAGGAAATCAGCCCGGTGTACAGCGCCCACCAACTCAGCGGTGCCCAGAGTGTCAGGGCGGCAGCACACAAGCCGTTGCACAGGAAAAACAGGCACCAGGCAATTGTCACATGGCGGGTATAACGGATGGCTTTTTGCGGTAACTGCGGCTCGCGCAAGCGCGCCAGGCGCTCGACCATCGGCGGGCCGTACTGCAGGCTCGCGCCGAACAGCCCCAGCAACAGCCCGCTGATCAGCACCGGGTACCAGCGCAGCAGGTCCGGGCTGTCGAACAGCGCCAGCAACAGGCAAAACAGCAGGACCGCACCGGCCATCAGCACGTCGCCAGGGCGTCGTTTGCCGGTCACGGCCCTGGCCAGCCACAGGCTGCCCAGCAGCAGGGCGAATTGCCACGGGGCGAAGTGCGCCATGCCGTAATACACCGCAAAGGGGTACAACAGGCCCGTGAGCAACAGGCCAAGGCCGATCAGTGGGCTCATGCTGCCGGTTGAACCAGACGATAGACCGCCTCGACCACATCGCTGACAGTACGGACCGACTTGAACTCTTCGGCGGCGATTTTCTTGCCGGTCTGGCGCTTGATGTGGTCGATCAGGTCGACGGCATCGATGCTGTCGATCTCCAGGTCCTGATACAGGTTGGACTCAAGACTCACGCGCGCCGGATCCAGTTCAAAGAGTTCGACCAGGGCATCGCGCAAGGTGTTGAAAATATCGTCACGAGTTTGCATGGTCCGGTCTCAAGCTGCCTGTTTTGCTGTGACGAACGCCGCAAGGCTTGCCACATTGATGAAGTGGTTGCGGGTGTCCTTGGCGTCGGCATCGATCTTGATGCCGTACTTTTTCTGGATGGCCAGGCCCAGCTCCAGGGCATCCACGGAGTCCAGGCCCAGGCCTTCGCCGAAGAGCGTCTGTTCATCGCCAATGTCATCGACACCGATATCCTCCAGGCCCAGGGAATCGATGATCAGCAGTTTTATCTCACGGTGCAGTTCGCTCATCTTCGGCGAGCTCCTTAATATAGTAATGATGCAAGTAGTCATTGAGCTTGCGCGAGGCCTGCGGCGCGGGCCCCGTCGTGGCGAAGGTCTGTGGGTCTATATCGGCCCCGACGCGGAAACTGAAGTGCACGCGGCGCTTGGGAATCCGGTACCAGGGTTCGGCCTTGGTCAGGGTGCTCGGGCTGACCTTGATGATCACCGGGGTGAGGATGCTCGCACCTCGCAGGGCAATAGCCGCCCCTCCACGATGGAAGGCCGGTGGCTGGCCGGGCTGGGTGCGTGTGCCTTCCGGGAAGATGATCAGGGTTTGCCCGCTCCTGAGCGCGTCGGCGGCGGCATCGAGCATGTCCATGCTGCCGTCGTTGCTGATGTATTCAGTGCAGCGTAGCGGACTGCGGGTAAAGGGGTTGTGCCAAAGGCTTTGCTTGACCACGCAATTGGCGTGGGGCACCAGGCCGATCAGAAACACCACGTCGATCAGCGATGGGTGATTGGCCATGATCATCTGTCCCGGACGGCCGAGGCGTTCTGCGCCCTGGATGTCGTAGGTCAGCACGCCGGTACGGGCCATGAACCGCACAAAGAGCCAAAACAGCCGGCTGACCGTCGCGCGTGCCCGCCGCCTGTGGGTCGGGGCATCCCCGGGCAAGCAACCGAGTACCGGGAAAACCACCAACCGCAGGCACAGCCCGCCCAGCCCGAACAGGGCAAAGCTGGCAGCCGTCGCCAGCAGGCGCCAGTAGTAGGCGTCGCGGTTTTTTTCGGTCACGGATTGCGTTGCCAGGTCCATACACGATTTTTCCAGGCATGTTGGCAAGAAGTCTCCTGGCCGAGCAGCACAGGTAACAGATTCAGCGCGTGGGGCCAGTGGGCTTTGGACAACGGATCCGCTGCGCTGTTCAGGGACAGCTGCCAGTCTTTGCCGGGGGTCAGCAACAAGCCGACAGCGTAGGGGAACGGCACGTCGTCGATCCACGGCGAGTAGGCCTGGGGTGGCTGATCTTCGGTCACCACCAGCAGCACTGCCGGAGCGCCTTCGTCGAGGAGGGCCGCGGCTTCCAGCACGCCATGTTCAAGGCCGTCGCCGGCGGCGGCCAGGGCCGTCATTTCGCTGGTTTCACCGCGCATGATCGACCACAGTCCGATGATCGCGTTGTGCACTGACAGGCTGAACTGGGTAGGCGATAGCGGCTGCTCGGCCGCCAGGTCACTGAGGAGCTCGAAGGTGCGCGGGGTTTCGCCATGACGGGACACGAACACCAATGGCAGTTGCTCGCGGCCTTCCGCCAGCGGCCAGCCGACGCTGAAGGCCATGCGGGCCAGGCGGCTCAGGCGGCGGCGCTGCATGGCCGGAAGAAAGGACACGTCGGGAGCTTCATCGCTGCCCGGGAGCACCACCGGTTGGCGGCTCCAGGCTTGCCAGTCGTCCACGCTTACGAGCCCAGGGGCCCAGGCGCGCCATTGGGCGATGCTGAATGTGATCACTGAATTCTTCCCGCCCCTGCGGGCTTCCTTGACGCGGTGAGTCGTTTCGATCGGCGACTGACCTGGCGTGGCACGGCGGCCGAGTGTCGCGCATTATCCCGGTGCTATTGGCTTGTAGCAAATGCTGGTTACATTTTGTTCAGTAGATGGTGAGCGTTCTCAAGTAATCGGCGGCGAGGTAATTATGCGGTTTTCGCCGGGATAGTCTGCCAGTCACTTCGTCAGTCAGCGTAGGAGCTCACTGGTTAACTTTTGAGTAGATTGCAACTGACTCTGTAGTCCGTTTGCCGCCAAGGTAGCTAAGCGGCATCGAGGCCTACTACACTCGGTCATTCTTTGATACACGGAGGTTTTGCAATGCGGCGCGTGGTGTTCAATCAGAAAGGTGGCGTGGGCAAATCCAGTATCGCCTGCAATCTGGCGGCGGTCAGCGCCAGCGAGGGCTATCGCACCCTGCTGGTGGATCTCGATGCCCAGGCCAACTCCACTCAATACCTCACCGGCCTGACCGGCGATGACATTCCGATGGGGATTGCCGACTTCTTCAAGCAGACCCTGTCGTCCGGGCCGTTTTCGAAGAAGAACCGGGTGGATATCTATGAAACCCCGTTCGACAACCTGCACGTGATCACGGCCACGGCTGAACTCGCCGACCTGCAGCCCAAGCTTGAGGCGAAGCACAAGATCAACAAGCTGCGCAAATTGCTCGACGAACTGGCCGAAGATTACGACCGGATCTACCTCGACACCCCGCCAGCCCTGAATTTTTATGCGGTTTCCGCATTGATCGCCGCCGATCGTGTGCTGATTCCCTTTGATTGCGACAGTTTCTCCCGCCAGGCCCTATACGGCCTGCTGGCGGAGATCGAAGAATTGAAGGAAGACCACAACGAAGGCCTGGAGGTCGAAGGCATCGTGGTCAACCAATTCCAGGCGCGGGCCAGCCTGCCGCAGCAGATGCTCGATGAGTTGATTGCCGAAGGCCTGCCCGTGTTGCCGGTATACCTGGGCAGTTCGGTGCGCATGCGCGAATCGCACCAGGCCAACATGCCACTGATCCACCTCGATCCTCGGCATAAACTGACCCAGCAGTTTGTCGACCTGCACAATCTGCTGGAACACTCCTGACCTTCACACGCGCATCAGACGCCCTGGGCGCGCAACCAGCCGAGCAATTGCGGTAACGGCATGGCCCCGCTCTGGCGCGCCACTTCCCGGCCGTTCTTGAACAGGATCAGGCTGGGAATCGAGCGAATCGCCAATTGCGCCGACAGTTGCTGATTAGCCTCGCTGTCCAGCTTGGCCAGGCGGCATTTGCCCTGCAACTGCACGGCAGCCTGGGCGAACACCGGTGCAAAGGACTTGCACGGCCCGCACCAATCCGCCCACACATCCACCAGCAACGGCAAGTCACCCTTGATCTGGCTGGCATAGTCCCCCTGCCGCAACTCGAACGGTTGGTTCAACAACACCGCGGCCTTGCAGCGCCCGCATTTGGGCTGATCGCCCAGGCGTTCGGCGGGGATACGGTTGAGGCCGTTGCAGTGGGGGCAGGGGATCAGGTAGGGATCGGTCATCGAGAGGGTCCTGTGGAAAAGCCAATGATGGGTATGTGGAGACGTTTGCACATGTTTTCAATCGTGGTGCGTTCGGCGGGTTGACTAGGCTGGGTGGTGCCGGGTGATGCCGTTGGTCTGCCTGGACTTATCGCAACTTGCGATAATTACCTCCTGTGATTAACCTCCATAGCAGAATGCGATAAGGATGTTGCATGCATGTATTTGCCGAAAAACCCATTCGAGAGGCCAAAGTGAAGTGGCCGCGGGCAGCCAGTGCACTGGAGCAGTGGTATCGGTCGCAAAAGCTGTACATCAAGCACGTATTGGATCATCGCGAATACGAGCGCGGTAAATGGAAGGAGGGCAAGGTATGAGTGTGTTGATCAGTAGAGTTGCCGAGCATTGGGAGTTCGTCTCGCCCCTGTTGCGAAAACCGAAAACCGAAGACGACTATGACCACTTGGTGCAGGCGCTCGATGAGTTGCTGGAGATGACCGGGGACGATGAGTCGCACCCGTTGATGAGCCTGGTGGATATCCTCGGTGACTGGATCGCGGAGTGGGACCGTAACCACCACCCCATGCGCGAGGCCTCTGGCGCCGAAGTGCTGGCCTATCTGATGCGCGAACACCGCCTCAGCCAGAGCGACCTGCCAGGGGTGGGCACCCAGTCGGTGGTTTCCGAGATCCTCAGCGGCAAGCGTCAGCTCAACCTGCGGCAGATCCGCTGGCTGGCCGAGCGCTTCGGGGTGTCGGTGGAGACCTTTATCTGAGCGGGTTCACGACGAGCAACTGATCTCCAGGTGTTTGCCCCATTCCGGCGGTCGCTCGGCGTAGCTGTCCATTCCCGGTTGTTGCTCGAACGGCTTGCTCAGCACCGCGTGCAGGCGACGGACTTCGGAATAGTCGCCGTTTTCTGCCGCATCGATGGCTTTTTGCGCCAGATAGTTGCGCAGGATGTAGAGCGGGTTGACCGCGTGCATGTGTGTGCGGCGCTGTTCCTGGTCAACCATCCCTTCACGGGCCACCCGGTCCCTGTAGCGCTCGCCCCAGGCATCGAATCCCTGGATGTCGACAAAGTCATCGCGCAAGCGGGCGAGGGCCTGTTCGGGGGCTTCATCGCCGAGGCGGCGGAAAAACAGGCTGTAGTCGACGGCGCTGTTTTGCATCAGTTGCAACAACTGCTCGACCAGCGCCTGGTCATTGTCCTCGCCGGTGCTCAGGCCCAGGCGTCGGCGCATCAGGTCCAGGTAGTGGGCCTGGAACAGCGGCAGGTACAGGCTCAGGGTCTCGCGCAGGGCTTCGACGCTGATGAATGGTGTCAGGGCTTGTGCCAGGGCACTGAGGTTCCACTGGCCGATCGGCACCTGGTTGCTGAACGAGTAGCGACCCTGGTCATCGGAGTGGTTACAGATGAAGTGGGCATCGAAGTCGTCGAGGAAGGCGAACGGCCCGAAATCGAAAGTGATGCCCAGGATCGACATGTTGTCGGTGTTCATCACCCCATGGCAGAACCCATAGGCCTGCCACTTGGCAATCAGCTCGGCGTTGCGCTCGACGATTTCCCGGAACATCGCCAGGTAAGGCTCAGGCTGTTCCAGGCACTCGGGGAAGTGCAGCGCCAGGACGTGTTCGCCGAGGGCCTTCTGTTGCTCGGGACGTTTGGTGTAGTAGAAGTATTCAAAGTGACCGAAACGCACGTGGCTCGGCGCCAGGCGCAGGACCATCGCCGCCCGTTCCTGTTTCTCGCGCCACACGGGCGTGCTGGAGCCGATCACACACAGCGCGCGGCTGCTCGGGATGCCCAAGGCGTGCAGCGCTTCCGAGGCAAGGAACTCGCGGATCGAGGAGCGCAGCACGGCGCGGCCATCGCCCATGCGTGAGTAAGGTGTCTGCCCGGCCCCCTTGAGGTGCAGGTCCCAATGCTCGCCGGCCTGGTTATAGACCTCGCCCAGCAAGAGCCCGCGGCCATCCCCCAGTTGCGGGTTGTAGGAACCGAACTGGTGCCCGGAGTAGACCATTGCCCGGGGTTCGGCTTCTGCCCAGAGTTTGTGACCGCCGAACAGTTCGGCGAACACCGGGGTCTCGGCCGCTGCCGGGTCGAGGTCCAGCAGGGCCATGGCGGCAGGGCTGGCCACCACCAGGCGCGGCTCGCTGATGGGCTCGGGCAGGACATGGGTTGAGAATGCATCGCCCAGGCGAGCGAAGCGGTTGTCGAAGGTCAGTTCGTCGAGGGCTTTCAACGGCCATCTCCAGCAGAATGTCCGAGCATTCTGCTGAGGATTGCCCGGTTAGTCGAGTTTCGGTGCGGGCGGCTGTTGCTCGCCAGGGAGGTCCTTTACCGGAACGATGGTTTTCGCTTCCGGTTCGATCGGCACCATCTTGTACTCCTGGCCGTGGAGGTTCTTCAGGTACACCTCCATCTGCCGGAACGAGATGTTGATGTGCTGCTTCTTGAATTCGCGGTTGATGAACCGGTTGATTTCATCGAGGACCGGGTTGCGGTCACCCAGGTCCCGCACATGCACGCGCAGTTCGTGATCCAGGGTGCTTTCGCCGAAGTTCAGGAAGTACACGTGGGGCTCCGGCTCCTTGAGCACCCGCGGGTTGTCGCGGGCGGCCTTGAGCAGCAGCTCCTTGACCAGGTCCAGGTCCGAGCCATAGTCCACGCCAAGCTTGAGCGTCACACGGGTGATGGTATCGGTCAGCGACCAGTTGATCAGTTGCCCGGTGATGAACGTCTTGTTCGGGACGATGATGTCCTTGCGGTCGAAGTCGGTGATGGTGGTGGCGCGAATGCGGATTTTGCTGACCGTGCCCGACAGGTTGCCGATGGTGATGGTGTCGCCGATCCGTACCGGACGCTCGAACAGGATCATGATCCCGGAGATGAAGTTGGCGAAGATTTCCTGCATGCCGAAACCCAGGCCGACCGAAAGCGCCGCCACCAGCCATTGCAGCTTGTCCCAACTGACCCCGAGGGTCGACAGCGTGGTCACGAAGCCGATGCCGGCAATCACGTAGGTCAGCAAAGTGGTGGTGGCGTAGGCGCTGCCCTGGGCCAGGTCAAGCTTGGACAGCACCAGCACTTCCAGCAGGCCGGGCAGGTTGCGCGCCAGGGCCATGGTGATGCCGATGATGATCAGGGCTCCGAGCATGTCGCCGATGCTGATCGGCACCATGCTCATGTTGGCGCCGGTGCCGCTGGTGTATTCGTAGAGGGTAATGTTGTCCAGGTACGAGAACACCGTGATCAGGTCGGCCCAGACCCAGTACAGGGCGGCAATGAAGCCACCCAGCAGGGCCAGGCGGATCAGGCGCAGGGATTGCTCATTGACCTTCTCGATGTCCAGCGTCGGCTCTTCGACCACCACTTCGCCATCGCCGGCCTCCTTGGCCGCCAGGCGCTTGGTCAACGCCCGCTGGTAGGCCAGGCGCCGAGCCGCCACGGACAGGCCGCGCACGAAGGTAGCCTCGATCACCAGCCAGAACATCAACAGGTACAGGGTATTGATCAGCCGGTCGCTGAGCTTCAGGGCGGTGTAGAAGTAGCCGAAGCACACGGCAATGAACAGGGCCACGGGCAGGGCGGTGAACATCACGCCGACCGCCTTGCGGAACAGCGAGGCGTTGTTGTGGGTCGGGCTGTGGAGCAACAGGCGACTGAGCAGCCAGGCCATCAGGGCGTAGCAGGTCAGCACCACGCCGATACCGAGCACGTCATCGGCCAGCGCCGCCGGTTGCAACTCGGCCACCGCCACCACGGCGACCAACGCGATCACCACCACGCCCAGGCGCCGGATCCAGCCGCGAAGGAATTCGACCTGGGGTTTTTCCCAACGGAAGTGCAACTGTGCCACGCCGCCTGGCGCCAGGATCCGGTAGGCGGTGTAGAACACCAGCCAGGCCTGGGACACTTGCAGCAAGGCTGCACCGAGGTTGGTGTTCTGCCCGCGGGCGTCGATCTGCAAGGCGTAGCCACACAGCGCCAGTGCCAGGGACACCGGCATCGCCAACAGCACATTGATCAGGATTGCCTGGGGCGTGTGCCACTGGCTGTCGCGCTTGAAGTGCCCGATGTCCTGGTGGACCTTGTTCAGGCGCCCATACAGGTACTTGCGGCGCCACAGTAAAAAGCCGATCAGCAGCGCCAGCGGGGTGAACAGTAGCGGCCGCTGGATCAGGCCGTCACTCAGCTCGGTCAGGGTCGAGGTCCAGGGCAGGGTGTTGATCTGTTTTTCCAGGCGCGTCGGTACCGTCCGCAGCCATTCCAGGTCCAGCGGCTTGTTGCTGGGGATCCAGAACATCTGTTCGTCGAGGGTCGAGCGCAGGTTCTGGGCAGTGGTCAGCAGTTGCTTCTGGTTCAACTGCAGGGTGATGGATTCGTTGAGCAGGGCGCTCAGCTCGCGGTTCAGGCGCTCCAGCAGGTCGACCCGGGTCAGCGCCAGTTCCAGCAGGTTCTTGCGCAGCTGCGGGGTGACCTGGTCCGGCGGTTGGGCTGCCAGTAGATTATCCACATAGGCCGTGGGGTTGCTGATCAGCTCGCGTTGCTGATTGACCTCGAACTGGTACAGGCGAATGTCGGCAATCTGGTCGGCCAGGTCGCGGTCCAGGCGCAAGCGGGGCAAGGCCTGCTTTTGCTTGTAGAGGATCTTGGACAGCAGCAGGCTGCCCTTGAGCACGCTGATCTGTTCATCCAGCGCCGCGTCGCTCTGGGTCACGGTGTCGAGCTGCTGCTTGGTTTGCAGGTTCTGCTGGGTCAGTTCGTTGAGGCGGTCGGTGCTTTTGAGCAGGTAGTCGGAGAGCTTCAGGTTGGCCGCGCTTTCGGTGGCGAGCAGGCTGCTGCCGCCGGCCTTCTGGGCTTCAATCGACTGCTGGGTGACCGTCTCCTGGGACTGCGCGAGGCGTTTCTGGTTGATCAGGGTCTGCAGGTCCTGGATCTCCTGCTCCATGCGCGCGGTGCGTTCGGTCAGCAGGTCGTGCTGGCTGTTGCCCAGGTCCTGCAGCTGGCTGTTGCCGGCCAGTTCCTGGCGGCGCAGCGGGATCAACGCATTCAGGGCGGCGAGCTCGGCATTGAGCTGGTCGCGTTGTTCGTTGGAGAGGGCTTTGCCGTTGTCCCTGCCGGCCTTGAGGATGTTGTTGATCTGCAGGATGCGGGTCTGGCTGCTGCTGATTTCGGCCTGGGCACGCTCGGGGCGGGTCTGGGCCGTGATGATCAGGCTGTTGGCATCGGCCAGGGCCTTTTGCAGATCGCTTTGCTGGGTGCTGCGCTCGGTGAGCATCTGCTCCAGCTGCGGCACGCTCAGGCTGGCGTAGCGCTGGGCAACCGGGATCACCTTGGTCGCCTTGAGACGCTCCAGTTCGCGCTGGTTCTCGATGTTCTGCTTGGGTGCAGTGCTCAGCTGTTGCTTGAGATCGGTGAGGCGCTTGTCGTAATCGGCCTTGTTCGACAGATGGGTCAGGGTCTGTTGCAGCACCGCTTGCAGGGCTTTTTGATCGGCCTCGGGCAGTTTGCGTTCGGCGATCTTGTCCAGGCTCTTCTGCACGGCGTCAGCGGAAGGGGGTTCGGCCGCCTGCAAGGTGCCGACGGAAAGACTCAGCCCCAGCAGGGCTATAGCTAAAAATGTGCGCAGGGTTGGCATAGAGACCGATCGAAAACGTGGCGGAAAAGGGAGTTTAGAGGAACAACCCGGGGCCCGGGCGACTTCCTTCGGGGAATCTGACGCCCACTTTGGCAATCTTGTTCCCGTCCATGACCGCGACCGTCCAGATGGTGTTGTTCCATTCCACCTGGTCACCCACCACCGGAGCGCCGCCGACTTTCTGGGTAATGAAGCGACTCAGCGGCATGTCCGGATCGACGCCTTCCAGTTGCAGCCCGTACAGCGCGGAAACCGCGCCCAGCTGGGCGTCGCCTTCGAGAACGAAGTCGCCGAAAAAGCGCAGATCGAGGCCCCGTTGCGGGGCCTGGCTGAACAGTTTTCCCAGGGCCGGGAGGTTGTGTTCATGGCCGATCACGCAGAGTAAATCATCGACTTCCAGCACCGTACTACCCGACGGATGGAGCAGTTGCTGGCCGCGGAACAGGGCGGCGATGCGGGTGCCTTCGGGCATTTTCAGCTCGCGCAGGGCGGCGCCGATGCACCACTTTTCCGCGCCGAGGCGGTAAACGAACAGTTCCCACTCGCTGGTCACATGCACTTCCAGGGCTGCGCGGGAGATTGGCGCGGGCTCCGGTGGCACCGTCACCTTCAGCAGCTTGGCCACCCACGGCAGGCTCGTGCCCTGCACCAGCAGCGACACCAGCACGATGAAGAATGCCAGGTTGAAATACAGCTGGGCGTTGGGCAGCCCGGCCATCAGTGGGAAGACCGCGAGAATGATCGGTACCGCACCGCGCAGGCCGACCCAGGAAATGAACACTTTTTCCCGGCCATGGAAGGCCTTGAACGGCAGCAGGCCGACCATTACCGACAGTGGCCGGGCAAACAGGATCATCCACAGGGCCAGGCCGAGGGCCGGCAGGGCGATTGGCAGCAGGTCGTGGGGCGTGACCAGCAGGCCCAACACCAGGAACATGCCGATCTGCGCCAGCCATGCCATGCCGTCGAGCATGTGCAAAATGCCGTGGCGGCTGCGCACCGGGCGGTTGCCGATCACCAGGCCGCACAGGTACACCGCGAGGAAACCACTGCCGTGCAGGGCGTTGGTCAGGGCGAAGACCACCAGGCCTCCGGCGATCACCAGGATCGGGTACAGGCCGGTGGCCAGATTGATGCGGTTGACCATCTGCAGCATCAACCAGCCACCGCCCAGGCCAATCAGGCCACCGATGCCGAACTCACGCAGCAGGTGGGTCAGCAGGCTCCAGTGCAGGCCGGTCTGGCCGCTGGCGAGCATGTCGATCAGGGTCACGGTGAGGAACACCGCCATCGGGTCGTTGCTGCCGGACTCGATTTCCAGGGTGGCAGTCACCCGTTCGTTGAGGCCCTTGCCGCCGAGCAGGGAAAACACCGCCGCCGCATCGGTGGAGCCGACAATGGCGCCGATCAACAGGCCCTGGATCAGGTTCAGGTCAAACAGCCAAGCCGCGGCCATGCCGGTCAGCCCGGTGGTGATCAGCACCCCGACGGTGGCCAGCGATAACGCAGGCCATAACGCCACGCGAAAACTCGAAACCCGGGTGCGCAAGCCGCCGTCGAGCAGGATCACGGCCAGAGCCAGGTTGCCGACCAGGTACGCGGTGGGGTAGTTGTCGAAGATGATGCCGCCGCCGTCGACGCCGGCGGTCATGCCCACCGCCAGGATGATCACCAGAATCGGGATGCCCAGGCGGGAGGAAAGTGAACTCACCAGAATGCTCGCACCTACCAGCAACGCGCCGATCAAGAACAGGCTGTTGATGGTCGTCGCATTCAAAGGCAGTACTCCGGAAAGCTGAAAGGCGGGCGCAAACTGACCATGCAGTCTGCGTGCCAGTGATTCTAACCTGTTGAAATGTGATGCTGTCAAAAAGCTTTTGAGTGGCCTGGATCACCCCGTGCAATCAAGGGGGCACGGGTAACAATGGCGTGGCCCTGACGAGCTGCGGGAACCAGATGGGCCAATCGCAGTCTTTAACATTCGCAGGAAAGCTCGCCGCCAGGAAAATCAAGGCTCTGCGCCGTAATAACCCTGGCGCCTGTGGTGACTTTTCTTTATCGTACGCGCCCTTTGAAAATGCCCGGAAGATCAAAATGTTGGAAGCAACCCTAAGCCAATTGGAACAACTGGTCAGCGAGCTGGTGCAACAGAACCAGGAACTGCTCGGCACTAACCAGGCCCTGAGCACAGAGCTGGCCCAGGCCAAGGACGAAAACGAAAGCCTGCAACTGAGCCTGATGGAACAGGAAGAAAAGCAGGGGGCCACCGTAGCCCGTATTCAAGCCCTGGTTGAGCGTGTGAGCGCAGGCCCTGTGAACGCATGAACTACGGTGCCGATGGGGTAAAAGTCGTTTCCATTCTTGGAGAAGACTATTCGATCAAGGCGCCGCCCGGGGAAGAGCAGATGCTGCTCGACGCCGCGCTCATGCTCAAGGCGGTGCTGGCTGAGACCAAGAAGAAATACCCGACCCTGATCGGGGACAAACTGCTGGTGCTGACGGCAATGAACCTGTGTTCAAAGCAGTTGGAAATGCAGAAACGTCACCAACAGGAACTCGACCGTTACCAAGAGCAAGTCAGCGCCACGGTTGAAGTGATCGCCAAGACCATCAGTCAGGTCTGACTGAGAGCTGCGTCGGCCATGCTGGCGCTATCGCGGGCAAGCCCCGCTCCCACTTATCTGTGAACAACAGAGATCCTTGTGGGAGCGGGCTTGCTCCGGGCGGCGATCCGACGATTGGATTTCAGCAGCACCACAAGGCAGTGATCAAAACCACTCATCCTGCATGCCCAGGCACACGTCATCCCGCGCCTCAAGAATCGCCAGCTCATGGTGGCAACCCGGCACTTCCCAGGTCAGGAAGTAGCGCGCCGCTTGCAGCTTGCCTTTATAGAAGCCGACATCCGCCGCATTGCCCTTGGCCAAGCCTTCCTCGGCGCGAATCGCCTGCTCCAGCCAGCGCCAGCCGATCACGGTGTGACCGAACGCCTTGAGGTACAGCGCCGAGTTGGCCAGGCTGCTGTTGACCTTGCCTTGGCCCAGGTCGGTGAGTAGGCCGATGGTCACGGTTTGCAGGCGCGCCACCAGCTTTTCCAGGGGCTCGCGCAGCGGCGTCAATGACGCGAAACCTTGCGCGCGCTCGGCCGTGTCGGCGATCAGGCGGATCAACTGTTTGAGGCCCGCGCCGCCGTTTTGCGCCAGTTTGCGCCCCAGCAGGTCCAGCGACTGAATGCCGTGGGTGCCCTCGTGGATCGGGTTCAGGCGATTGTCGCGGTAGTACTGCTCCACTGGGTATTCGCGGGTGTAACCGTGGCCGCCGAGGATCTGGATCGCCAGTTCGTTGGCCTTCAGGCAAAACTCCGATGGCCAGGATTTGACGATGGGTGTCAGCAGGTCCAGCAGTTCATGGGCCTGCTTGCGCTCGGCTTCGGTTTCAAGGGTGGTGGTGTCGTCGAACAGGCGCGCCGCGTACAGACCCAGGTCGAACGAGCCCTCGACGTAGGCCTTCTGGGTCAGCAGCATGCGCTTGACGTCGGCGTGCTGGACGATCGAGACCGGGGCGGTGTTTGGGTCCTTGCTGTCCGGCAGGCGACCTTGCGGGCGCTCGCGGGCGTATTCCAGGGAGTACAGGTAGCCGGCATATCCCAGCATCACCGCGCCCATGCCGACACCGATCCGCGCCTCGTTCATCATCTGGAACATGCAGCCCAGGCCTTGGTGCGGCTTACCCACCAGATAGCCGACACACTCCCCGTTATCGCCGAAGTTCAATGCAGTCGAAGTGGTGCCACGCCAGCCCATCTTGTGGAACAGGCCAGCCAGCAGCACGTCGTTACGTTTGCCGAGGCTGCCGTCATCGTTGACCAGGAACTTGGGCACGATGAACAGCGAGATGCCCTTCACCCCGGCCGGTGCGTCGGGCAATTTGGCCAGGACCATGTGCACGATGTTTTCCGCCAGCGGGTGGTCGCCGCCGGAGATGAAGATCTTGTTGCCCTTGAGTCGATAGCTGCCGTCCGCCGCCGGTTCGGCGCGGGTGCGGATGTCCGACAGCGACGAGCCGGCGTGGGGCTCGGTGAGGGCCATGGTGCCGAAAAACCGACCGTCGATCATGGGCTGCAGGAAACGTTGCTTCTGCTCGTCGGTGCCGAAGCTTTCGATCAGGTTGGCCGCGCCCATGGTCAGGAACGGGTAGGAGGTGGTTGCTGCGTTGGCGGCTTGAAAGTGGGCGAAGCAGGCTTGCGACAGCAGGGTCGGCAGTTGCATGCCACCGGCCTCGAAACTGCGGGCGGCGTTGAGAAAACCGGCCTCGAGGAAGGCGTCCACGGCAGGTTTGACTTCCGGGATCAGGATCGCCTTGCCGTCTTCATAGCGCGGCTCGTTCTCGTCGCCCTTGCGGTTATGGGGCGCAAAGTACTTCTCGGCGATGCTGCGGGCGGTGCCAATGGCCGCGTCAAAGGTCTCGCGGTTGTGCTCGGCGAAACGCGCACGCTGGGTCAGGCCCTCGGCATCGAGGACTTCATACAGCTCGAAAGCCAGATTGCGGGAACTGAGCAACGTCTCGGACATGGCGGCCTACCTTTTTTGGGGATGGGCCGAGTCTAAGGTTGGGAATTTATGCTGAATAGCATGATTGATGAGCGTGATAGTGGGGCAGGGCGGCGACTTAGCAGGCACCACAAAACAAATGTGGGAGCGAGCCTGCTCGCGATGGCGGCGGCACATCCAAAACAGATGTGACTGACAGACCGCTATCGCGAGAAGGCTCACTCCCACAGGGGATTACATACCGGGCAATCATTGTGGCAGCCCGGTTTATCGGTGTTAGCCGATCGTCATCAAGCTGGCATTACCACCCGCCGCAGCGGTGTTGACGCTCAGTGCGCGCTCGATCACCAGGCGTTCCAGGGCAATGCCGGTTTCGCCCGGCGCCTGGCCGTGGACCCCGACGATGGCGCCGGCACGGGTTGCCACTTGCTGGCAGACCGCACGCAACTGGTCGGAGTGACCGTGATGCAGCACGGCATCAATCACCACTTCATCCTTGGTCCAGTCTGCAACCCGCTGGATGCGCGCCTGTACTTCTTTTGGCAGGCGGGCCAGCAGTGCCTTGCTCAGCTCGTTCTCCGGCATCACTGCCGAGCCGCCTACGGCCAAGACCGCAGCCAGTTGCGTCAGCAGGTCGCTTTCGCTGTCCGCCAGGCACAGCACGTGTTCACGCGGCAGAATCGCATAGCTGTTGCGCTCGCCGGTCGGGCCGGCCAGGACACGGGTGATACCGCTTTGCGATTGCTCGGCGAACTTCGCGCACAGGGCGCTGAGGTCGCTGAGCTTGTGGCTGTCGGCCCAGGTTTGCAGGGCGTTCAGCGGTTTGCGCAGGGCATCACGCAGACGTACATCTGGCGCTGTCTCGGCATCGGCGCGGGCGAAGGATTGCTCGATCGCGTCGCTCGGGCGAGTCGACAGCAGGCGGTACAGGTACAGCGGACCACCGGCTTTCGGGCCAGTACCCGACAGGCCTTCGCCGCCAAACGGTTGCACGCCGACCACGGCCCCCACGATGTTGCGGTTGACATAGACGTTACCGGCATTGACGTTGTCGATTACCTTGGCGATGGTCTCGTCGATGCGAGTGTGCACGCCCAGGGTCAGGCCGTAGCCGGAAGCGTTGATCTGCTCGATCAGCAGGTCGATGTCCTTGCGTTTGTAGCGCACCACGTGCAGGACCGGGCCGAAAATCTCCCGTTGCAGCTCGTCGAAGCTTTCCAGTTCGATCAGGGTCGGCATGACGAAGGTGCCGCGTTTGACTTCCTCGCCATCGGCGATTGCCACCTGGTACACGTTGCGACCTTTGTCGCGCATGCCCTGGATGTGCTTCTCGATGCCCGCCTTGGCTTCGGCGTCGATCACCGGGCCGATGTCCACGGACAGGCGCTCCGGGTTGCCCAGGCGGCATTCAGCCATGGCGCCCTTGAGCATTTCGATTACACGGTCTGCCGAATCTTCCTGCAGGCACAGTACGCGCAGTGCCGAGCAACGCTGGCCGGCGCTGTCGAAGGCCGAGGAAACCACATCGATCACCACCTGTTCGGTGAGGGCCGAGGAGTCGACGATCATGGCGTTCTGGCCACCGGTTTCGGCGATCAGCGGAATCGGACGGCCCTGGGAGTCCAGGCGGCCGGCGATGTTGCGTTGCAGCAAGCGTGCGACTTCGGTGGAGCCGGTGAACATCACGCCTTTGACGCGATCGTCGCCGACCAGGCCGGCACCAACGGTTTCGCCACGGCCCGGCAGCAGTTGCAGCACGCCTTGCGGAATCCCGGCTTCGAGCAGCAAGCGCACGGCTTGGGCTGCCACCAGCGGGGTCTGCTCGGCCGGCTTGGCCAGTACCGGGTTACCGGCGGCCAGTGCGGCGGCGACTTGACCGCTGAAAATCGCCAGTGGGAAGTTCCACGGGCTGATGCACACCACCGGACCCAGTGGGCGGTGGGCGTCGTTGCTGAAATCGTTGCGGGCCTGCACCGCGTAGTAACGCAGGAAGTCCACGGCTTCGCGCACTTCGGCGATGGCGTTGGCGAAGGTCTTGCCGGCTTCGCGGGCCAGCAGGCCCATCAGCGGCTGGATCTCGCCTTCCATCAGGTCGGCGGCACGTTCCAGGATCGCTGCGCGCTCGGCGGGCGGGGTGGCCTGCCAGATCGGCGCGGCGTTGAGGGCGCACTGGATCGCGTTGTCGACGTCATCGACGGTGGCTTCCTGGACATGACCGACCACGTCGCGATGATCCGACGGGTTGAGGACCGGTGCCGGAGTTTCGCTGCTGGAGGCGCAACCGAGCATCGGCGCGGCTTTCCAGTTGTTATGGGCGCTCGCCAGCAGGGCGCAGGACAGCGAAGCCAGGCGATGTTCGTTGGCCATGTCGATGCCGCTGGAGTTGGCGCGCTCGCTGCCATACAGATCACGCGGCAGCGGGATACGCGGGTGCGGCAGGCCGAAGCCGCCTTCCAGCGTCGCCATCTGCTCGATCTGGTTCACTGGATCGGCCACCAGCTCCTGGATGGAGATCGACTGGTCGGCGATACGGTTGACGAACGAAGTGTTCGCGCCGTTTTCCAGCAGGCGACGCACCAGGTACGCCAGCAGGGTTTCGTGGGTGCCAACCGGTGCGTACACGCGGCACGGACGGTTCAGCTTGCCTTCGGAAACCTTGCCCACGACCTGTTCGTACAGGGGTTCACCCATGCCATGCAGGCACTGGAACTCGTACTGGCCCGGGTAGTAGTTCTGACCGGCGATATGGTAGATGGCCGACAGCGTGTGGGCGTTGTGCGTAGCGAACTGCGGGTAGATGACTTCCGGTACCGACAGCAGTTTTCGCGCGCAAGCGATGTAGGAAACGTCGGTGTACACCTTGCGGGTGTAGACCGGATAACCTTCCAGGCCTTCGACCTGGGCACGCTTGATTTCGCTGTCCCAGTACGCGCCTTTGACCAGGCGGATCATCAGGCGATGACGGCTGCGGCGCGCCAGGTCGATCACGTAGTCGATCACGTACGGGCAGCGCTTCTGGTAGGCCTGGATCACAAAACCGATGCCGTTCCAACCCGTCAGTTGTGGTTCGAAGCACAGGCGCTCGAGCAGATCCAGCGACAGTTCCAGGCGGTCGGCTTCTTCGGCGTCGATGTTCAGGCCGATGTCGTATTGCTTGGCCAGCAAGGTCAGCGACAGCAGACGCGGGTACAGCTCGTCCATCACACGCTCGTACTGGGCGCGGCTGTAGCGTGGGTGCAGGGCCGACAGCTTGATGGAGATGCCCGGGCCTTCGTAAATGCCGCGGCCGTGGGAAGCCTTGCCGATCGAGTGGATGGCTTGCTCGTAGGACGCCAGGTATTTCTGCGCGTCATGTTCGGTCAGTGCTGCTTCGCCGAGCATGTCGTAGGAGTAGCGGAAGCCCTTGGCTTCGAACTTGCTGGCGTTGGCCAGGGCTTCGGCGATGGTTTCGCCGGTCACGAACTGCTCGCCCATCAGGCGCATGGCCATGTCGACGCCC